>Ga0075421_100005241_pt1 | contig 15644 bp, 20 predicted proteins | sample SoiMetdeltSBSDD5_FD_75292 | JGI IMG/M metagenome (GOLD analysis project Ga0075421, IMG submission 75292) | Bulk soil microbial communities from a Populus tree surrounding site in Tennessee, USA - Soil MetaG P. deltoides SBSDD5 | ecosystem: Environmental > Terrestrial > Soil > Tree plantation...
CGCTGCGCCAAAGTGTTACGATCAGTTTTTCTGTGACGCGGGGTGGAGCAGTCCGGTAGCTCGTTGGGCTCATAACCCAAAGGTCGCGGGTTCAAATCCCGCCCCCGCAACCAGCTTTTAAAGGCCGAAATCATCAAGGTTTCGGCCTTTGTCTTTTTGATCAGGCATTCTCACAAACCAGCCATTTTCCGACACGAAACGACAGCGTCCGCCACAATCGGCTGGTAGTCAGGCTGGCACGGTTGCGCGGGCTGGTATTCTGTTGGCGGACTCTGTTGCAGAATGGCAAAGGGCGTATCACAGACCGACCTTGCACACCGCCGCGTTGGCAGCGAGCCAGCGGCCCTCCGGATCGGTGACGCCATGCGACTCCTTCCCATGGTGCTGTTGCGTCACGATTCTCGCGTGCAGCGCGCCTACGATGACTGGCTGGCACGCGCTGTCCGCTACGAAGACGCCGGAGATTTTACCGACGCCGCGGTGCTGCGGTGTCTATTTGAAGATTCGGTTCAACTCAACGCGCTGGTGCGTGAGCTCAAACTCCAGCGCTATCAGAGCTGGCTGCCGAAGATGCTCCGATGGGAGTTTCAGCGCGCGCTGGAAGGCGCGCCACGGGTCGACGTCACGGTCCCTGAGGGGCACGGTTGGGCGACGCGTGGGAAGAGACCGAAGCAGCGGCCCGGCGCGATGGGCGGATTCCGCCTGGAGAACCTTGAGCAGCACATTGAGCGGTTCTATCTCTGCGTCGTGAAGGATCCGCCGGTCAAGAAAAAGCGGCTCGCAATTGACCAGGGGTGCTTGCGATCGGACGTGCAGTATTCCATTCGCCGCGCACAGATATTGCTCGACTGCATCGACGCCCCCCTCACATAGCACTCCTTCGTAATTTCAGCACTGTCGAACCGTCGCGGTCTGGCGGACACTGGCCGTGCTGTGTCCAAAACCATTACGTCACCCGATAATCTTCCGCTGGTCTGCTACAAAAGCGACCTCGCCGCCGCGTCGAATCGATCGGAGCGGACGATTGAACGGCTCCGACGCGCGAAAAAGCTCCCCGACCCGTTGCCGATTCCTGGGCGGCCCTGTTGGTCCCGTGATGTCGTTGTGGCGTGGATCTCTGGCGGCGGCCGGCGGAGTCAACGGTGACCGCGCACGAACTCGCGAATCGGCTCAATGCCAAACCTGCCGGTGATGGCTGGCAGGCGAAGTGTCCCGCGCACGACGACTCGACCGCGAGCCTAAAGATCGACAGCGGCGAGGGCGGGAAGGTGTTGATCAAGTGCTTCGCGGGCTGCACGGTCGTCACCATCGTGGAGGCGCTGGGCCTCGCCATGGCCGACCTGTTCCCGCCGAAGAAGACCAGAGGGGGGAGGGGGACGTCTATCCCCCCGCGCAACGCTGCAACAGCGCAACACCCCTCATCAGGTTGCACGCTGACGGAGTATGCCGCTGCGAAGCGACTCCCGATCGATAAGCTGAAGACGTTGGGCCTGAAGGACATCAGCTACATGGGCAAGCCGGCGCTGCGGATGCCCTACTTCGACGTCAACAGACAGGAGGTGGCGGTCCGCATTCGCCGTGCGCTTCACAAGGGCACCGACGGTGACGATCGATTCGTCTGGCGCCGCGGGTCGCAGCTGGTTCCTTACGGACTGGATCGGCTCACGGACATCCGCGCCTTCAAATACGTCGTTATCAGCGAAGGTGAATCCGACACACAAACGCTCACGTGTCGAGGTATTCCGGCGATCGGTGTGCCTGGTGCCACCAGCTGGAAAGAGGACTGGGCGAAGTTCTTCGACGGGATCGAGACGATCTACATCGTGATCGAGCCAGACACCGGCGGCGACGCCATGGTGAAGTGGATCTCCCGCTCCGCGATTCGCGATCGGGTTCGACTCGTGCGTCTCGACGGATTCAAGGACGTCAGCGCGCTGTGGATCGCCGATCCTGATCTATTCATGGAACGGTGGGTGGCGGCGATGACGGTGGCCGCACCGTGGGCCGACGTCGAGGCACAGCAGCTCCGCACGCAAGCGACAACGGCATGGGCCTCATGTGCGGCGCTCGCATCAACGCCGGACATCCTAGCCGAACTCGATCGGTCGCTGACGCGTCGCGGGGTTGTCGGCGAGCGACGAGCGGCGCGGCTCGTGTATCTCTCAGCCACGAGTCGCTTCTGCGCGCGTCCGGTGTCGCTGGCGGTCAAGGGGCCATCGTCGGGCGGCAAATCCTACATCGTTCAGGAGACACTCAAACACTTCCCAAGCTCGGCGCATTACTCGCTGAGCGCCATGAGCGAGCGCGCGCTGGCCTACTCGGAAGAACCACTCAAACACAGGATGTTGGTGATCTACGAGGCGGTCGGCATGTCGGGCGACTTCACGAGTTACCTGATCCGGTCACTGCTATCGGAAGGATGCGTCCGCTACGAGACTGTCGAGAAAACGAAAGACGGCATCCGGCCACGCCTGATTGAACGTGAAGGGCCGACCGGCCTGATCACGACCACGACCGCGGTCAGTCTGCACCCCGAGAACGAGACGCGGATCTTGTCGATTCCGGTGACGGACACGCCCGATCACACTCGAGAGATTCTCCGGGCGCTGTCTGCTGATCCACGTGCCGATGGTGAGGACGATCTCGACGTCTGGCGGGCGCTCCAGGACTGGGTGGAGACCGTAGAACACCGCGTAGTAGTGCCCTACGCGCGACGTCTCGCCGAAGCGATCCCGCCTGTGGCGATCCGCCTTCGTCGCGATTTCACGGCGCTGTTAACGCTCATCCAGTCCCATGCCATCCTGCATCAGGTGTCCCGAGAACGGGACGCGGTCGGACGTATCGTCGCCACGCTCGGCGACTACGACGTCGTGCGCGACCTCGTCAAAGACCTGTTCGATGTGGCGGTGCAGGCGACCGTCAGCGCCACGATCAAGGACACCGTCACCGCGGTGCAGGCGTTGAACGGGCCGCAGGTGAAGCCCATCACCCTTGGTGCGTTAGCGAAGCACCTGGTGCTGGACAAAGGCACCGTCTCGCGGCGCGTGAAAGTGGCCACCACTGACGGTTATCTGCGAAACCTTGAGACGCGGAAGGGCCAGCCGATGCAGCTGGTCTGCGGTGATCCACTGCCCGATGAACGCCCCTTACTGCCGGAGGCGTCCAGTCTCGACCCCTGTTGCAGTGTTGCAGTGTTGTCGGAGGGGGTAGACACCCCCTCCCCCCCTCCTGTTTCCCCGAATGAGGACTCCGATGCCTCCTACTTCGGCGCCTGACGCGATCATGCTCCGTGGTGGTCTGTCCGTCTCACGTGAGGCGCTCGACCTAGCCTGGGGACTTGAAGCGCGCGGCTTGGATCTCCGTGTGGCGGATGACGGCCGGATTCTCGTCGGGCCAGATCGCCTACTCGATGACGAGGATCGAGACGCAATACGGCGATTGAAGCCTGACCTGATCGCGCTCGTGCGTTACTGCGAGGTGACGTCGTGAGCGGCGTGGTGCTCAAGTGCGAACGTAATCCGCGTGGCGCCAGCGGTCAGGCGATCTGTCTTCTGTGCGATCAGTGGTTTGAGATGGATGCCGCGGTCCTTGTCGCCCGAGCGAACGACGAACTGCTCGGACTATGCTGCGCCCGCCCGTCGTGCCTGAATGACGCTGGCCGCGTTCGGTTTCTTGATGCGTGTCGACGATTCGCTGATGACGCGTAAGTGATGCCGACACTGATTCCTCGCAGTTGTCTCGTGTCGAACTGCCCGACGCCTGCAGACCGCGGCGGACGTTGCCCGGAGCACAGCCGCCAGCACCGGCGCGTGCGCAATGTCGACTATGACGAGCGGCTGTATCGCACGGCTCGTTGGCGCCGGCTCAGGCTTCAGGTGATTCAGGAGGAGCCCTTCTGCAGTGAGCCGGACTGCCACAGGCTGACGGACGAGGTGCACCACATCGTTAAGCGCGCCGACGACCTAAACCTGTTCTTCGATCGCGCGAACCTCGCCGGCAAGTGCCGACCGTGCCATGCGAAGTATACGAATCGCGGCGAGTGACGTAAGGCAAACAGAGGTAGGGGAAAACGGGGTGAAGCACAGGAACCCCGTTTAGATAGTCCTCCGAGATTGGCTGATCTCGGGTTGTGAAGATTTCTGCACAACCTTCTCTTTGCCACGATGGAGCACAAGTATCTGTCGGACGTTTCCTGCACGTCAGTTGCGCCTCGTCGGACAGCAGGGGGGGCGTGATTTTGTTGAACCGAAGGGGCGACCCCGAAGGCGTCCGCCTGAACCTCACAAATTATCTCGGTTGGAGGAATGAGTGGCGATGAAACGAGGCCCGAAACCGGGCAGAAGACGTCGGGCGATCCCGGCTGGGACCGCGCCCGTAGGCCTAGGCGAGATGCCGCCGGAACTGGTCGGACTAGGCCGGCAGTTGTGGCTGGACGCGGTCGCCCACCTTGAAGCGACGGACCGCGCGCAGACGGTTCACCGGACGGCGCTGCTGCTCGCGTGCCGTCTCGTTGAGGGCCTGGGCGCCGATGCCGGCCTGAACCGGATCGACGCGTGCCGGCGGATGTTGCACGAGCTTGGATTAACCCCGATGACGTCGGGACGTGGCGCAACGGAGGCGCCGAAGTCACATGACGAACCCCAAACGGGCCGCGCGCGGATCCTCTCGCTTATCGCAGCGAAGGCTCGCGCGTGACGTCGTTCAGTTCTTCGCGGGCGCCCTGCGTCACTCGAAAGGACCGTACGCGGGCCAACCGTTTCGCCTGACGCCGTGGCAGCGGAGCGACATCATCGAGCCTCTGTTTGGAACCCGGCTGTCGGATGGCCGCCGGCAGTATCGGACCGCCTTCATCGAGATGCCACGGAAGAACGGCAAGAGCGAACTCGCCGCGGCCATAGCGCTGGTGATGCTCTTTCTCGACAACGAACCGGGTGCCGAAGTGCTCTGCCTTGCGGCCGACGTTGATCAGGCCCGTGTCGTGTTTGGCGAGTGTCAGCGGCTCGTCGAAGGCAGTCCGGAGATTCAGCAGGCGTTCCGGCCGATCGTCTATCGCGACAGTATCGAGTATCGCGAGACGGACAGCGTGCTGCGCGTGCTGAGCGCCGATGAGAAAGGCATTCACGGGCGCAATCCATCCGCCTTGGTGATTGACGAGTTACACACGTTCACGACCCGCAAGCAGCGCGAGTTTTTCGCCGGCGCGACAACGGCGATGGGTGCCCGGGCAAATCCACTCTCCCTGTTGATCAGCAGCGCGGGTTGGGACAAGGCGAGTATCTGTTACGAGCTGCATGGCTATGCCGCGGAAGTGCGCGCGGGCCTGCGGACTGATCCGACGTTCCTCAGCGTGTTCTACGGCGCGGGTGAGGGTGCGGACTGGCGCGACCGGGACGTGTGGCGCGCGGCGAATCCGGCGCTCACCGGGCCGGGCGCGTTTCTGTCGATGGACTACCTCGAAAGCGAGTTTCGACAAGCGGAAGCGATGCCGGCCCGGCAGAACGCATTCCGAACCTTTTATCTCAATCAATGGGTCGGACAAGCGAATCGCTTTCTCGATCTGCAGGTCTGGGACGCGAGCGCCGGCCATCGGACGACGCTGGAGGATCTGCGCGCGCGTGAGGCGTTCGGCGGGCTCGACCTGGGCGCGATCTCCGACTTCACCGCCGCGGCGCTCCTGGCGCGCTGCCGACAGGATCCGGAAGCGTGGGACGTGCAGTTGCGCTGCTATCTCCCCGAGGCGTCACTCATCGGGCATCGGCACGAGGCGCGGTATCGGCAGTGTCAGCGGGACGGGTGGTTGACGCTGACGCCGGGCAATGTGACCGACTATCGCGTCATCGAACGCGACTTCATCGGCTGGGCGCAGCAGCTGACGCTGCGCGGCGTGAATATCGACAGCCGATTCCAGGGCATCCAGACAGCAACCGTGCTCAGCGAAGCCGGCATCGACTGTCGGCAGATGCCGCAGACACACGCCGGCTTCGCGGCGCCGATGAAGGAATTCGAGCGACTGGTGAAGGCGGGGAAACTGCATCACGGTCAGAACCCGATGCTCCGCATGGCGATAGATCATCTGGTCGTCGACATCGACAGCAACGGCGACGCGAAACCGGCGAAGACGCGGGCGCACGAAAAAATCGATCCGGCCGTGGCGGTCCTGATGGCGCTGGAGTTGGCGATCCGTTATGTAGCGGCGCCAGAACCGCAGTTTCAGGTCATGATCTTCGGTCCGGAGCGCGGCGGGTGGAGGCGGATTCGGTGAGAGCGCTCGCCGCTCGAGCGATCGACGTGACGGCGCCGATGTGTGTCGGCTGCGCGAAGTTAGCGGCGACGGTCGCTACGCTCGAGCAGCGGATCGCTGCACTCGAGGCCGCGCGACCGCGGGATGTCCTAGATACCGAGCTCCGACGCCTCCTGCCGGTGCATACGCGCAACCCGGAGACCGGGATCATGTTGCCGTTCAGGACCGGCGATCTGCTGTGTCACGCTCGCGATCACGCTCCGGATCTCTATCGCGCACTGCAAGCAGCGACGATTCAGACTGCCGGCGAACTGGGCTGCTGGCTCCGTGGTCAGGTTGGCACGCGCGATGGGGTTCATATCGAGCGTCGCGGAAAGCGTTGGTTGGCGACATGGGCGACATAAGTCGCTTGCACGGATCGTCGACGACGATGGACACATGAACGAACTACGCGATCTCAACGAACTCATGGCGCGAAACAAAGCCCTCAGCGTCACCGGCGATCGGCTCGTTGGCATCGGCCTAGGCTCCGCGCCGTCGATCCTGCGCAAGGCGGCTGTCGCAGGGATTGGCAGGGCCGATGTCCCGTTCATCAACGATCCCGATGCCGATCCGTTGGTGGCGGTCCTGCGCCGTCAAAACGTGCCTGGTGGGTTCCTCGAACACGGCGCGATCGATGTGCCCGTGAATCAGCTCGTCCCCACTGGCATTGCGGACCCTGTGCCGGCGTGGATCCCCGCGGAAGGCGGGGCTATTCCCTTGGCGCATTGGACGTCGAGCACCACCTACACCACGCCTAGCGGCTTCGGCGTCATGGTCGCGATGTCGAGAGACATTCTGAGGATTGGCGGTGCGCGCGCCCGCAATTACGTATTGGCGCGCTCGATGCGCGGGTTGATCCGCGGCGACAACAGCATGATCGACGACACCGCGGCGAGCGCGGCGCGGCCGGCAGGGTTGCTCTGGAACCGTGCCTCGGTAGGCGGTGGGTCGCCTGAGGCCGAGTTGCGTGAGGCGATGGAGCAGGCTTACGCAGAGGTGAGCAACGGCGAAGCCGTGCGTCCGGTGTGGGTGCTCAGCGGTCGCGGATCGCTGAATTTGCAAGGGACGGGTTTGGTCGCGTTCAAGGATCTGACGCTCACGGGCGGGCGCATCGCTGGCGCGCCTGTGATCATCGCGCCGGAAGCCGGCCCGAATCTGATCCTGGTGGACGCGGCGCAAATTGCGATCAGCGATGGCGGTCTGGAAGTCGCGGTCTCGGAGAACGCCAGCGTGCAGATGGACGACAGCCCGACGATGAGCTCCGTCACGCCCACAGCCGTGAATGTCGTCAGTGCATTTCAGACGAACACCGCGGTGTTGAAATTCACACGGTTCCTGAGTTGGGCGTTGCTGCGCGAAGACGCCGTCGCGTTTATCGAACTCCCGATCGGCGGGAGCCCGGCATGAGTCTGAACGACGAGGAATTTGACGGCATCGTGCGCGGTGTCACCGAGGCGATTCTCACGCACGTACAGGCCAAGCAGAGCGCCGTCGCCGAGCGACTCGAAGCGTTACAGACCCGCATCGACACGCTCGAGGCGCGCCCTGAGCTGAAATGGGCCGGTCCGTATCGTAATGGCGAGTCGTATAGCGCTGGCTGCTTCGTGTCAAAGGCAGGCGGCCTGTGGTTATGCGAACGGCCAACGTCCGCGGTGCCCGGACACGGCGATTCTGGCTGGCGGCTCGTGGTGAAGGAAGGGCGTGCTTAGTGACAGACCGCGAATTGCTGGCGCTACTGGAAGCCCGCTACCGTGCGATAGCGACGGAACATCTCGAGGCGCTCGCCGATCGCCTTCATCGCGAAGGCTGGCCCGACTCGCAGATTGATCTCGTGCTTGCCGACTGTATCGAGCGGAACGAGCAGACGATCCGAGACGCGTTAGACACTTCGGTGCGCGTGATGGCTGCTGCAGGCATCCAGAGCGTTCGGAGCATTACCTTCACGGACCCCGAGCGACCGCGAACGCTGCACTAAGTATCGGGAAAAGAGTGGCGTCACAGATCGGAGACGCCACTATCGCCCGCAAGAATGGAGATTTGAGTGACTGAGAACGCTCGGTCGATTCTCGCGCGCGCGATTGCCGACCTGGACATTGTCGCGGCACTGCTGCCGGCGCTGTCGACGCACGAAACCGCGACGCGGGCGAAAGCGCGACTGAAAGCGACAGCCGCCGAACTCGCGGTCCTGCGGGCTCGACTCTCAGAACCGCCGATCGCCGGACGTCACTCCTGATGGTGGTCGCCGCGGTCCTTGTGCGGCAGCCCGACGAGGCGCGGCCGGCATTCTGTTCCGACGTGTTGACTATCACGGGCCGCAGTCTGCGCTGCGATGTCTGCAAGACGCGGCCGGCGACGCTGGAAGATCCCGATCGACCCGCGTGTCTGTGCTTTCGATGCGCGCAGCGGCAATGCTGATGCCTACCCTTGACTTGACAGCGTAACGCAGCGTCTTTACACTAAGGTCCAATGGTCAGACGCCGACTCTACAATTTCCGCATCGATGCCGATCTGGATGATGGATTGAAGCTCGTCAAGGAACGAGATGGAATCCCTGAGAGCGAACAGATCCGGCGAGCGGTGCGGGAATGGTTAGAGCGTCGAAAAGCCATCAAAGCGGAGCGCCCGCGGGCGGTAACCCGCAAACGCCCCTAAGCGTAGTCAGCAGCATACCCTGCCGACGTGCCTGCGTGAGATTGTCTCACGACGACCCGCCGGCCATCCGCCGCGTATCGCGGCACGGAGGCCACATGAAGTTCACCACCCACGACGTCGAAGCAATCCTGATCCACCTGGCGGAACGCGCCCGCGCGATCGAACACGTGTTCACGACCCTGGCGGACAGTGAAGACGACGACGCCTACATGGGCCATGCCCACACGGCCGCGGATTTGCGCGAGATGATCCTCGACCTCTACGCGAAGCTGCCGGAATCGGTGTCGCGCCTGCAGCCCTTCGCGGAAGAGACCGAGCCCGAGCCTGTCGGCGGTGCGCGTTGAGTCGGGATCAGCAGATCGCCGATAAGTTGCAGACAGTCATCCCGACGCTGCAACGCGTGCGCGTGACGCTACGACAACAGATGACCGACGTCGACGCGGCGCTCGCGGCGGCGGACGAGATGGCGGCGATCATCCGCCCGACCCCGCCGATTCGGCGCGGGGAGCGGACGACGCCGAGCCTGGAACTCGCCGCGGAAAGTTCGGGCGGGGCAAACGGTCGACGCCCTGAGCCGTCTCTCGGGCATTCACCGCGCCCGGCTGGCGCAGGTGCTCGGCGGTGAGCCACCGACACCCGAGGAACGCCGCGCGCTGGAGCGCGTCCTGCCGGATTGGCACGCAGACACCCACGCCGGGCGGAAAGGAGACGAGTGATCATGACAACGACGATGAAAGGCCCACTGTCCCCTGAGCGGATTGCGGAGCTGCGCGCGCACCTGAAAGCGTGCCGCGGGGTGTTTATCACGGCCGATGAACACGGCGATCACTATGAAAAGACTCTCGAGTCCCTTGTCGAACACTGCGATTGGGCTCACGGGAGCGGACACGACAGCGACGACGAAATCAATCGTGTCACCGCCAAGAGGTTCGCGGGGGGTGCGCGATGAAACCCACAACAAAAGCGCGGCGGAAACGCATCGGGAAAGGCATCTACCGCGACGTCTATGGGCTTTCTGCGACCGTGAAGGTCGGGAGCGGCTCGGCCGCGTTGCAGCGCGAGAAGCGATTCCCGTTCGATACGCCCTTCAAGGATCTGCGGGAATGGCAAGACGATATGCGGGCCGATCTCCGTCGGCAGCAAGGGCAACCGCTGACTGCGAAGCGGGGCACACTGGCCGGCGACGGCCGCCTGTATCTCGCCCAAGTGAAGCAGCTCACGAGTTACAAATCGCGGGTGTGTGAAGTCGACGCTTGGACGGCGTTATATGGCAGTCTGCGGCGTGCCCATCTGACTGCTGAGCATGTTCGCAAGGCTCGGGCGACGTGGGCCGGTGATGGCTACACACCGAAGACCATCAACAATAGGTGTCAAACCTTGCGCCATCTCTATCGACTGCTCGATGGTCCCAAGGCGTCCACGCCCGTGGATGACGTGAAACCGCTCGCGGTGCCGGACTCGGTGAAGGTGCTCGTCAACGCGACCGTGTTTCGCACCGTGGCGGCTAACTTGACCGACCCGAAGACACGGGCGCGCTTCATGGTGATTGCCTCGACAGGCGTCCGGCCGTCCGAATTGAAACGGGCGGAACCGGCCGACGTAGACCTCACCCGGCGAGTGTGGACCGTGCGGACGGCGAAGGGCGGGGCGCCGCGGGCCTTCTGGCTGAACGACGACATGGCGACGGCACTCGAAGCATTCATCGCCGCGGACGCCTGGGGGGCCTTCGACGCCAGCGACTACGCGAAGGCGCTATACGCGGCTGGCTGGCCGAAGGATGTCCGACCCTATCAGGCGCGGCATAGCGTCGCCCTGGAGCTTGGGGAGCGGATGATCGACATTGGCGACGTGTCGGGGTTCCTGGGCCATCGACAGGTGGCGACAACCCGGAAGTTCTACGCGCCGCTGGCGACAAGTCGGTTGAAGGGTGCCAGCGATGTCCTCGCGGGCCGCTTCAGCGGATGGGCACCGCCAGAGCCAGCAGAGATCAACGATCCACTCGCGACGGTATCACCGGTCGAAGGTGTGCATTAGACAGATTCGGCTGGTAGCGGTGGCTGGTAGAGGCCGGAAACATTGACGAAATCTCGTGTGGCTCTGGGCTCATAACCCAAAGGTCGCGGGTTCAAATCCCGCCCCCGCAACCAAAGATACTTGCAAGGAGAGGTCGTCGGACTCCGGCGACCTCTTCGTTTGTACGGTCGCCCCGAGCATAGCCGCCAGATTCCCTCTCAACTCGATCTGAAGCGTCTCGCCGTCCTGGTCTGGCGTGAGCACGATGGCGTCTACGAGGCCGCGCAGCGCCTCGGTGGCCTCCGACCGGCTGTGCGGCTCCTGGAGCGCTGTGGCGAGCTCTGTGACCTTGGCGCGGTAAATCCTGGCCATCTCTGGATGCAGCAGCGGGGGCGGCTCGTCGACGGCGGCGAGTTTGGCCTTCAACGCCTCACGCCGAGCGGCGTTCGCATTCATCTCGTCGCGCACTTCGGACGGCGCGACGCCGTTCATCACCATCTCGATCAGTTTCTTGCGCCGGACCTCGATGCGCTCAATCTCGCGCTCGGCTGCCGAGAAGCTGGCGCGGTGCTCCATCCGAAGCCGGTTCATCTCGCGAGTGAATTCGTCGCAGAACTCCTCGAACAGCTCCTGGTTCAACAGCTTGTCCTGGAGAGCCTTGAGGACTCTGGCTTCTACCTCGTCGCGCCTGATGGTGAGACGGTTGCTGCAGGTGCCCTTCTCACGAGCGCCGAAGCACGCGAGACGGTTGCGGCCGGCCATGATGAAGCCGGCGCCGCACACGCCGCACTTCGACAGCCCCGAGAAGAGGTACTGAGGTCGCCTCGCGAAGCCGATATTGCCGGCGCGTGTGATCGTTCGCCGCGTGACGCTCTGGCGGTCCTTTGCGGCGTTCCAGAGTTCGTCGCTCACTATCCGGAGAAACGGAATCTCCTTCGTGATCCACTCTGCGTTCGGATTGAGCCGTGAGATGCGTTTGCCAGTGTCCGGATTCTTGACGTAGCGCAGCCGGTTCCAGATCAGGCGACCGATGTACAGCTCGTTGTTCAGGATGCCCGTGCCGCGTGTCGAGTTGCCGTGGATGGTGCTGGGACTCCAGGTTCCGCCGAACGGTCCGGCGATCCCGTCGTGATTCAGCCGCTTCGCAATCGCTTTCGGTGCGATTCCTGCGACGTACTCCCGGAAGATGCGGTCCACGATCGCAGCTTCCCCCGGCTCGATTTCTCGTTCGCCAGTCGTAAGGGCTCCACCGACCAGCGATTTCAACACGCGGTAGCCATAACAGAGCCCGCCGCCAGCCTTGCCGCTCTCCACGCGCCCACGCAGTCCTCGGTGCGTCTTCTCGGCCAGGTCCTTCAGGAACAGGGCGTTCATCGTGCCCTTGAACCCGATGTGCAGATGCGTGATGTCGCCCTCTGCAAGCGTGACGATATTGACGCCGGCGAAGGTGAGTCGCTTGAATAGACCGGCGGTATCTTCCTGGTCGCGGCTGAAGCGGTCCAGCGATTCGGCAAGGACAATGTCGAAGCGGCGGTTCAACGCATCCCGCATGAACGCCTGGAATCCCGAGCGCAGCAGCGTCGCGCCGGAGACTGCATGGTCGGTGAACTCCTGAACGACCGTCCAGCCCTGGCGGCCGGCGAACTCACGGCAGATGCGGAGCTGGTCCGCGATCGAGGCGTCCCGCTGATTGTCGGAGGAGTACCGCGCGTAGATCGCAGCCTTCATTGACGGTCACCTCAGGTAAATCCTGCCGTCGCGCCGCCAGCTCGCGCGCAAAGAGCTCGCGTGCGGCCTGCCGAGCGAGTGTGCGAACGAGCGCTAGAAGCGGTTCATCGCAACGATCTCGCGTCGGACGAGGCCTGCCACGTCGCGCTCGCCGATTGCGCTGCTCTCGAGATCGGATCATAACGCCGTGACTCCTTCGAGGATGAATCGGTGCGTCCTGCATAAGTGCGACGGTCAGCCTGAAGGCCATCACGTAACTGCCGAGGGCCCGGCGGAGCCGCGGTTCGGTCAAGCCCGGTAGCCCCGAAGGGGACGGAGCGAAGCGGAGTGGCTTGACCGGGCCGCGGACCGCCGGACAATCTCGCGTCGTGATGGCCGCCGTGCACGCGACAGTGCTGCACGTCAGCGAAGCTGCAAGAAGATCGAGACGCGCTGGTGGAAGAAAGGCAGGAGGCGGCGATCGTCGGCCGCCGCAGTCAGAATTCAGAGCGAGTGCGCGCTCACCTATATGAACGCGAGTTCCAGGCAAAACCTGTCAGCCGTGCCGACGGTGCAAGTGAACGCCGGCGCGCCCGCGGTCGAATCAGGCGGCGCACTTGACAGGTGTCAGGGACCGGCGCGGTCCCTCCGGACGAACGTGACATGCGTCTGGGGCGTGAGCGACCCCCGAAAATCCGTCCCCGGACCGTGATCGGGGGGTGGCAGAGGGGGTCGCTCACGCCCCAGATGCCTCCTTCATTGCTGGTGACAGCCGCGCCCACAGCGACACGGGCGGCAGAAAGCGCCGCCCGCCGCCCGGCGCCGAAGTCGCGCATTGACCGGACCATCGTCGAAGCGACGCGCCTCACAAATCATTCTGACGCCGCCGAGCGTTGAACGAGTGAACGGCAGGCAAGGGGGGAACGCAGCTCCCGAGTCTGCGTTCCCCCCTCCTTTGTCTTCGATCCTCGCGTAAATTCCTGATTCCTAGGCGTTCCGGCGCTCGTGTTCTGCGCGGTGGTTCTGGTGTATTGACAGAATGAATTCATCGTCAATACACTGGTTCCATGGCCAACGCCGCCCGTCGGAAACGCTCGCCCCGCCGAGAAGAGCGGGTCTCCCGCACCTACCGGTTGCCGCTCTCGAAATTGAGAGCGGCGAAACGTGCGCTCGGTGCCGCCACGGCGACGGAAGCGATTGAACGGGCACTCGATCTCGCTGTCTTTCAGCGCGAGCTTGTCGATGGCACGCGAGCGATGCTGGGCATCGAGATCACGCCACCGGATCCCGAACGGTGACACTCCCTGCTCGTAAGTACGCTCTCGATACCCAGCTATTCATCAACGCCTTTCGGGATCCGGTTGCTAACGAGGAACTCCAGCGCTTCCATCGAGCCTTCTCGCCATTTGAGCACCTCAGTGTCATCGTCGCCCAGGAGCTGCGGGCCGGTGTGACACGGGCTCAGGATCGGAAGGCACTCGACCGCAATGTCCTGACGATCTTCAAGCGAGCAGGTCGTACGATCACACCATCAGCCGATGCTTGGCATCGTTCGGGTGATCTGCTCGCCGATATGGCGCGTCAGGAAGGGTTGGACCTCGCGCGCGTCTCGAAAGCGTTCGCGAACGACATCCTGATCGCCTTGTCATGCCGCGAGGCGGGTTGCGTGCTCGTCACGGAGAACGAGCGCGATTTCTCTCGCATTGGACGGTTCATCTCATTCGAGTTCATGATGCCGTGGCCCGGCAGTGTAAGCGGACCGAGGGATCGTCTCAGGTAAACCAAGCGATCAGGCGACCAGGTCCTATGCCTCACCTCGATGACGTGCGCCGCCGGTACGCGGAAGAGATCCGCCAAATCGCCAAGATTCGATCGGACGCCCTGATTGCGGGATTTGCGACGGTCCCGCGTGAGAATTTTCTCGGACCAGGACCGTGGCAGGTTCTGAGACCCGGCAGCAATGAGGTGGCCCAAGAAAACACTGCTGTTCTCGATCCCGCATGCCTGTACGACGATGTGCTCATTGCAATCGATCCTGTCCGAGGCTTGAACAACGGACAGCCGAGCTATCTGGCCTTCTGCCTTGACTCCCTCGACCTCCGTCGGGGAGATTGTGTCATCCATGTGGGCTGCGGCGTCGGGTACTACACAGCGATCATGGCCGAAGTCGTGGGACCTGCCGGTCACGTCATCGGGATCGAAATCGACGACGAACTCGCCGCTCGTGCCCGGCGGAATCTCGCTCATCTCGCTTACGTGGAGGTCATTCACGCAGACGGAGGCGAGTACGGGCCAGGTGCCTGCGATGCGATTTTCGTCAACGCTGGCGCGACTCACCCGCGAGCCATATGGCTTGATCCTCTTCGACTGGGAGGGCGACTGGTTCTCTTCCTGACAGCCAGTTTCGACGACAGCGGTATCGGAAAAGGCGGGATGCTGAAGGTGGATCGTTGCGAGACTGGCTACGCAGCTCGATTCCTTTCTCCGGTCGCCGTCTTCCACTGCATCGGCTCACGAGGCGACGAGGCGGAAAGCCGCTTTCGCGAAGCCATGATTCGAGGAGGGTGGCAATCAGTAAGGTCGCTCCGTCGTGAGTCACACGAACTTGCGGAGACCTGCTGGCTACACGGCGACGACTGGTGCCTCTCGCGAGTGCAAGTGGCGGACGCTTCCTAGGCGAAATCGACGGACCGGACAGCAGCGAGCAATCTCCAGTAGAGGCCTTGTTCGCGGCGCGGGGCCCGCTCCGAACGATTGAAGTCACGTGGTCCGGATGAGCCAGGGTCGAAGTTGTCCAGACTGATGACGCGGCCTGCGCCGGTGTCGGTCAGCTTGCGGCATTCCACAGCTGCAAGTACCGGCGGTTGCGCGCCCCCGCAACCAATTTTGATCCGGGGACTTCGTCCCCGGACCCCCTACACACTCACTCGCTCGCCGCTTCGCCAGCTGCGTTCGCGTGCTCAGCTTCGCTTCGCTCGCCTCGATCGTA
>Ga0075421_100005243_pt1 | contig 15643 bp, 8 predicted proteins | sample SoiMetdeltSBSDD5_FD_75292 | JGI IMG/M metagenome (GOLD analysis project Ga0075421, IMG submission 75292) | Bulk soil microbial communities from a Populus tree surrounding site in Tennessee, USA - Soil MetaG P. deltoides SBSDD5 | ecosystem: Environmental > Terrestrial > Soil > Tree plantation...
GCCGGGCCAGACGCTGCGGGTCGCGTCGCAGCGCCACAAGCTGCGACACCGACAGGTGCGAAGGCAGCTGCACATCCACAATGGATAGTTGGCGTGACCGGTCGAGCTCGTTAAGCAAGAGGTCGGCATCCTCGGCCCAGCGCGCGGCCTCTGCCTGTTCGTCGGTCGTCAGGCCGTCCACATCGACCGATGCCGCCATGAAGCCCCGGACCAGTGACGCCGCTGTATCCATTGTGGAACGTCGGTCGCCGAGCGGATCATCGGGCCAGAGCGCTCGCGCGACATGCTCGAGCGTGGGGTTCTCCGCACCATCCTCGGGGGCGGGGGTCCACGCCTCCACCGAGCCGGCGCCGTCCGAGCACGCGGCGGCGACCTCTTCGAGGAAGGCCGACGGACCACGGGCGTTCTTCACGCCCTCACCCCACCAGTAACCCGAGCACAGCAGCAGATGGCGCGGTCGGGTCACCGCCACGTAGGCGAGCCTCCGCTCCTCCCGTTCGTGGTGGGCTCGCCACTCGTCCTCGAACTGCTCGCGCGCCTCGTCCACCTGCTTGCCGTCGCGCGCGGCGGCAAGGTTCAGCGCCGGCAGGCCGGACTGGTCGCCCCGCAGCGGGAACGGCAGCACACCCATCCCCGACAGCCAGTGGTCGCTCGCCGACGGCCGGTCGGGGAACGCGTCGACGGTGAGCCCGGCGACGGCGACGACATCCCATTCAAGGCCCTTGGCCGCGTGGGCCGTGAGGATCTGTACGGCGCCGTGCACCACCTCCACCTCACCCGCCGGGAGGCCGCGCTCTTCCTTCTCGGCAGCCGAGAGGAACGCCAGGAACGCGGACAGGCTGGCACCCTCGCTCTCCTCGGCGAAGCGGGCGGCGACATCCCCGATCGCGTCGAGGTGCGCCCGCGCGAGCCCTCCACCGCCGCCCGGTGCCTCGCCTCGTACGGCGACCTCCACGTCGAGCCCTATGGTCTTGGCGATGTCGGCCACGAGATCGGGCAGGGTCTGATCGAGTCGCCGGCGCAGGCCGCGCAGCTCGTCGCGGAAGGCAACCAGCCGGGCGTAGCCGTCGGGCGAGTACCACTGTGGACCACCGAGGTCGTCGAGCGCCTCGGAGAGCGCGGCGTCGTCGAGTCGGTCGACGACGATCTCCGGCTCGGGATCCTCGTTCGCCGGCAGGCCTTTGGCCCGGGCCCGCGCGAGCGTGCGGGCCCGGCGGTAGAGCGCGACCAGGTCGCGCGGCCCCATCCGCCACCGATCGCCGGTCAGCAACCTCAGTGACGCGCCCCCCGCCATCGGATCGGCGAGCACATGCAACGTGCTGACCACGTCGCGCACCTCGGGCGTGTCGAGCAGGCCGCCAAGGCCGACCACCTCGACCGGCAGGCCCCGGCGCCGAAGCGCGGCCTCGAGCGCGGGGATCTGCCGACGGACGCGGACCAGAACGGCCGTGGTCGGCCGCTCGGTGGCGCCCGACCAGTCGCGCCAGGCGCACTCGATCTCACCGGCGACCCATTCCGCTTCGTCCAAATAGGACTCGTTGAGCGTCACGCGCACGCGTCCCTTGGCGGACAGCGACGTCCCCGGTGCGGGCCGGAGCTCTTCCACCCGCAGGCCGCGCAGCCGCAGGGGCTCCGCGATCCGGTTCGCCACCGCGAGGATCTCCGGCATGTTGCGCCAGCTCACCGACAGGGACCGGACGGTTGCCGGGGCCCCGTCGGCGTGCGGGAAGTCGGTCGGGAAGCGGTCGAGCGTACCGGCGCTCGCCCCCCGCCAGCCGTAGATCGACTGGCAGGGGTCGCCCACGGCCGTCACCGGGTGCCCGTCGCCGAAGAGCGAGCGCAGCAACACCACCTGCGCGTGCGACGTGTCCTGGTACTCGTCGAGGAGGACGACCCGGAACCGGTCCCGTTCGACGTCGCGCACGTCGGGGTGGTCGCGAGCGACGACGGCGGCTCGGCGCAACTGGTCGCCGAAGTCGAGCCCGTCGGCGGCGCGCTTGCGGCTCGCGTACTCGCGAACCAGCGGCAGCAACGCGAGGCGACCCTCCTGGCGCTCCAACAGATCGCGCACGTCCTTGTAGATGCGCGGCACGGACCGGCTGTAGACCTCACCCGTGAGCTGGTTGGTGAACTCGGCGATGTCGTCGGGGTCACGCAGGTGTTCGGCGAGCTCGGAGGCGAGCGCGAGCACCGCCGAGGTGGCGCTCTCCTGGCCGAGGGGGAACGCCCGCATGGCGGGGCTGTCGTGTTGGCGGACGACGGCGTCGGCGATCTGCCAGCAGGCGGCCTCGGTGAGCAAGCGGGCCGACGGTTCGAACCCGGCGCGCAGGCCATGCTCGCGCACGATGCGGGCGGCGAAGGAGTGGTACGTCGCGACGGTCGGCTCCCCGACGAGGTGCGCGTCGCTGCCGAGCAGGCGGATCGCCCGGCCGAGATAGAGCCGGATCCGGTGCGACAGCTCGCCCGCCGCCTTGCGAGTGAACGTCAGGCCGAGCACCTGGTCGGGGCGCACGTGCTGATTCACGATGAGCCACATCACGCGCAGCGCCATCAGCTCCGTCTTGCCCGATCCGGCCCCGGCGACGACCAGCAGCGGCTCGTCGGGCGGGTCGGCGATGACGGCCTGCTGCTGCGCGCTGAGCTCGTAGCGCAGCCCGAGGCCCCGGCGAAGCTCGTCCGGGGTGAGCCGGGGTCCGGTCATCCGCTGGTCACCCGCCTCCCCTTGCCCGAGACGGGACAGGCCGTCCGGGCCGGGCAGTAGGTGCACGACTTGTTCACGACCGCGTGGAAGGTGGACGCCGCCATCGCGGTCGCGGCCTGGTCCACCATCGCCGCGGCCCAGCCCGGATCGTCCGAGTCGGCGAGGGCAGGCTGCGCGCGAACGGACGCGCTGCGACCGCCGTTGCCGAGAGCCACGATCTCGGCGCCGCCGGGCTCGTTGCCCTCCACGAACGCGCCCGCCTGCACCGCGAGCTGATAGGCCGCGAGTTGCGGGTGGACGGCCGTCTCCTCCATCGAGGGCACGGAGGCGCCGGTCTTGAGGTCGATGACGACGAGTCGGCCGTCCGCGTCCTGTTCGAGCCGGTCGACCCGGCCCCGGAGCTCCACCGGGTTTCCGCCTTCGACCGGCGCGTCGAGCAACCGCACGAACTCCCGCTCGATCGCGAGCAGCCGCCGCGGGTTGCGCGTCAGCCAGCCCACCAGCTTGTCCACCATGCCATCGGCCCGCGTGCGTTCCCGCTCGCTCAACCAGCGGGCCGCCACCTCGATCGCGTCGAACCGGGCGGCCACGTAGTCGCGCAGAACCGCCGGATCCGTCGTCGCGTCCTCGGCGAGCATGGCCGCGGCATGCACCAGATTGCCCAGGCTCTGCTTCGCCGTGGCCGGCTCGCTGCCCCCGTGGCGTTCGAGCAGCCACCGCAGGCCGCACCGCTGCACACTCTCCACGGTGGATGGTGTCACGCGGACGGGCTGGCCCTCGTCCACGAGCGGGCGCTCATCCGACAAGCTCGCGAGGCCCCACCACTGGGCGGGGTCGGCGCCCGGCACCCCGGCCGCCGCCAGTCGGGCGAGGATGGCCGCCGCGGAGCGCCGTCGGGCCGGCGATGTCTCCTCGCCGGCGACGACCGCGCGCAGTTGGGCGACGAACGACGGCAGCGCGAGCTGGCGGGGCAGCTGGGTCACCAGCGGGACGCCCGGCTCGTGCTCCTCCCCGAAGCGCTCGAGCTCGGCGGCGTCCGCGCCGTTGGGCTCGCGCAGGCTGAGCTCGCGCAGGAACCGGCTGGGTTGCTCCTCGCCGCCCCCGTCGCCGGCGCTGCTCGCGTCGACCGCCGTCACGAGCAGGCTGCGGCGGGCCCGGGTCGTCGCGACGTAGAAGAGCCGACGCTCCTCGTCGAGCAGTCCGGAGACCTGTGACGCGGCACCCGTCTCCCGGCCCGCGGCGAGGTCGACGAGCTTCTCCGATCCGAGCACGCTGCCGCGCAGGCGCAGATCGGGCCACACGCCCTCCTGCACGCCCGCCACCGCGACGACGTCCCACTCGAGCCCCTTCGCGGCGTGCGCGGTGAGGATGCGGACGGCCTCGCCCCGGTCGGCGGTGGGCGCGAGCGTGTCGGCCGGCAGTTGCTGGTCGAGCAGATGGTCGAGGAACGCCTCGACCCGCGCGCCCGGCAGGCGGTCGGTGAAGGCCGCCGCGGCGTCGAAGAGCACCATCACCGCGTCGAGATCGCGATCGGCGGCGGCGCCGCGCGGGCCGCCCCGGGCGCTCGCCGAGGCCCACCGTTCCGTCAGCCCGGTCGCCCGCCACACCTCCCAGAGAACCCGCTCGGGTGTCGCGCCGGGCGCGGCCGCCGCCTTCCGCGCCGTCGCCAGCAACCCCGCCACCGCCCGCGCCGAGCGGACCCAGCGGTCCTCCACGGCGACCAGCTCGGCCGGATCGCGCAGTGCCTCGACCAACAGGTCGCCCGAGGGTCGCCGATCGCCGACAGCGAGCGACATCGCCCGCAGCCCCTGCCGCAGCATCCGCTCGGACAGCGGGTCGGCGCCGCCCAGCGGCGAGTGCAGCAGGGCGACCGCTGCCTCTTCGTCCAGAGTGGACTCTCGCAGGGCGCAGCGCAGAAGCAGGAGCAGGTGCGCGACCGCGGGCTGAGCGGCGAGGGCAGTGTCCTCGGCCATCGTGGTGGTCGGCACGCCGGCCTGGGCCAGCGCTCGCCGCAGCGGGGCGTGCTGGCGGTGCAGGGAACGCACAATCACGGCCATGCGCGACCAGGGGACACCGTGGTAGAGATGGGCCTCGCGCAGCCGATGCGCCACGTACGCCGACTCGCTCGCGACCGTCCGGAGCGTGCACACCTCCACCGGCACCTGCGGGTCGGCTACGTCGGACGAGCGAGCGGGCGTGATCGTGCGGTGCCCCACGGGACCGCGCAGCCTGGCCGCCACCCGCCGCGTCGCCGTGACCAGATCGGGGCGCGAGCGGTAGCCCGTACTCAAGATGATGCGTGGCGCCTCGCCGCCCCCGACGGTGCGGAACCGGTCGGTGAAGTCGGTGACGCCGGTCGGGTCGGCTCCGCGGAAGGAGAAGGTCGACGAGTCGGGGTCGGCGAAGCCGACCACGTGCGCACCGCCGCCCGCGATCAGCCCGAGGAGGTCGAACTGGGCGGGGTCGGTGTCGGCGAGCTCGTCGACGTAGACGTGGCGGCAGCGCTCCCGCTCCGAGGCGAGCAGGGCCGGGTCGTCCATGAGCAACGCGCCGGCCGCGCGCACCAGCTCCGCCTGGTCGTAGGCGACGCTGCCGCGCGTGCTCGCGTCGCGCAGGGCGAGCACCTGCTGGTACTCGCGGAGGAAACCGGCGGCGGCCACCCAGTCGTCGCGGCGGTGCCGGCGGCCGAGGTCGGCCAGCGTACGCGGGCCGATCGCCCGTTCCGCCGCGCGTAGCAGCAGGTCGCGAAGCTCGCCCGCGAAGGCCCGGGTACGCACGGCGTGGCGCAACGACTCGGGCCACGCGCCCGGCTCGGCCGCGCCGAGCAGCTCCCGGATCAGCGCGTCCTGCTCTGAGCCCGTGAGCAGCCGGGGCGCCGGCTGGCCCGCCTCCGCCGCGGCCCGGCGCAGCAGCCCGAACGCGTATGCGGGGAAGGTCCGCACGACCGGCTCGGCGATCGTCGACCGCCCGGCTCCGGCCGCTCCACCGCCCGGGGCCGACGCGCCGAGGCGGGCCTCGATCCGGTCGCGCAGCGCCGCCGACGCCCGCCGCCCGAAGGTCAGCACCAGGACGCGATCGGGCTCAACGCCGCCGGAGACCCGCGCCGCGACCGCCTCGACCAGCGTGGTCGTCTTGCCCGTACCCGGACCCCCGAGCACGAGGAGCGGGCCCTCGGCATGCGCGACCACCCTCGCCTGCGCCGCGTCGAGCGCCGGCGGTGGCCCGACCACCGCCGTCCGCCGGACCAGACGGTACGAGGGGGTCGGTGTCACGCCGTCATGCAACCACGCCTCGAGGGCAGAGTCCCGCACCGACATACGCCTTTGCGAAGCGCCTTTTCCCCGGAGTGTGGCCCTACCCGCGCGCGGATAGCGCCACTTTGCCGGAAAGTGGCCCATCGCCCGGGCGGCCGACGCTCACCACGACGGGCGCTGCAGCAGGCCGAGGAAGGCGACGAGCAGGCCCTCGCGCACGGGTGGCGGGGCCGCGTCGAGCAACGCGTTGATCACCGCCTGGCGGCCGGACAGCGGTGCGTCGCCGTCCACGGACAGGCCGAGACCGGCGGCGAGCGAGGCGACGAGGTCGGGCGTGAGCGCGTCGGGTCGCAGCGTGGTGACGAGCCCGACCAGGTCGGGGGGCAGCGCGGGCGGGCCGAGCGCCCGGGCGGCGTCGGCCGCGGCGGAGAGGTCGGCGGCGAACTCAGCCACCCGGGGCGCCACCGACGCCGTCACGGTGAGGTGGATCGAGGCCGGCAGATCGCCGGAGCGCAACTGCGGCTGGGTGTGCCAACCGCGGGCGGCCAGCTCGTCGGCGAGCACGAAGGCGTCGAGGCGCGCGTCCTCGGACGTGAAGGTGACCACAGTGGACTCCGGCTCGGCCATCAACCGCAGGCCGTCCACATCAGACACAACTGATGCGAGTGCCACAACGGCGTCGCGGGTGAGGCCGGCCAGCCGGAGGTAGCCGTCCTCGCCGAGGTGGCGCAGCGTCGCGTACGCCGCCGCGATCGGCCCACCCGACCGGGTCGACGCGATCGTGGCGTTGACCATCGTGTAGCCGGGCCAGTCCGCGAAGGCGAAGTACTGCGGTGCCCGGAGCGCGTCGTCGCGGTGCAGGAGGATCGACGTCCCCTTCGGACAGTACGCGTACTTGTGAAGGTCCACGGAGATCGACGTGACGCCGGCCAGGGAGAAGTCGAACGGCGGCACGTCGACGCCGAGCCGGCGCAGGTCGGGCAGCGTCCACCCGCCGAAGCAGGCGTCGACGTGGCAGCGCACCCCGAGCCGGGCCGCACCCGTCGCGATCTCGGCCACCGGGTCGATCACGCCGTGCGCATACGACGGCGCGGCACAGGCGACGAGCACCGTCGCCGGGGTGACCGCCGCGAGCACGTCCGCCGCCGCCGGTCGCAGTGTCGATGCCGAGACGGGTACGGGCACGAGCCGCACGCGCAGGTACGCCGCCGCCTTGGCGAACGCCGCGTGCGCGCTGACCGGCGCGACCAGCTCCGGGGCGGGCACGTCCGGCCGGGCGTCGCGGGCCGCCTTCACGGCAAGAATGAGCGACTCGGTGCCGCCACTGGTGACGTTGCCGACCACGGTCGGTACGCCGGCGGGGCCGCCACCGAGCCGGCGGGCCGCCGCGGCGACCAGCGCGTTCTCCATCGCGAGCAGCGAGGGGAACGCGGTCGGATCGAGGCCGTTCACGTGAGCCGCGAGCGCGTGCGCCGACGCGGCCAGGTCGTCGAGGCCGGCGACGGCCGGGTCGTAGACATAGGCGAAGAGCCGCCCGCCGTGGGTCGGCAGGTCCCGGCCGCGCAAGCTGGTGATCTCCGCGAGCACCTGGGCCGCCGGCACGCCGCGCGCCGGTAGAGCCGACCCGTCGTCGTCAGGCCCGGTCACGAACGCGAATCCTACTCACAACTGCCTCCCGTGGACGTGCCGGTACGCGACATCGATGTGTTCTTTCGGCTCATAGGCATTGATGGTTTGCCCGAGGTAGTCTTCCGCCTCGGCGCCCTTCCTCGGGCGCCGCAGTTCTTGCCCCAACACACCCCCAACACAGAAACGAAGCTCGGCGTGGTTTTCTCGCAAGCTTCGAGAAACTCGCGAAGGACGGATCGGTGACAGGCCCGATCGACCCCGACCTGCGTGCGGCGCTCGCCCAGATCGCCCGGGTGCCGCAGCTCCTGGTGGCCTGCGACTACGACGGCACGCTCGCGCCGATCGTCGTCGACCCGACCGCGGCGGTGCCGCTGCCGGAGGCGGTGGCGGCGGTCCGGTCGCTCGCCGCCCTGCCCCAGACCAGTGTCGCGGTCGTCTCGGGACGGGCCCTGCGGGACCTGGCGATCCTTTCGCGCCTGCCGGCCGAGGTGCACCTGATCGGCAGTCACGGCTCGGAGTTCGACCTGGGCTTCGTCTACGATCTGCGACCCGAGCTGGTCGACCTGCTCAACCGCGTACTGGAGGATCTGCGCGCCCTCACCGCCCGGCCGGGCGTTCGGCTGGAGATCAAGCCGGCCAGTGTCGCCGTGCACACGCGCGGGGCCGCGCCGGACGTGGCGGCCGAGGTCGTGCGCGCCGTCTGCTCCGGGCCCGCGATGATGCCGGGCGTCTACGTCACCGAGGGCGACCAGGTGGTCGAGCTGGCGGTGGTCCACACCGACAAGGGCCTGGCGATCAACTCGCTGCGGCAGGTGCTCGCCGCCAGCGCCGTGCTGTTCCTCGGCGACGCGGTCACGGACGAGAACGCGTTCCGCGAGCTGCGCGGGCCGGACGTGGGAGTGAAGGTCGGCCCGGGCGAGACTCGCGCAGCGTTCCGGGTCGCCGACCCGACCGAGGCGGCGCAGCTGCTCGCATGGGTACGGGACGCGCGCGAGCGCTGGCTGTTCGGTGGCCAGGCCGTCCCGATCGAGCGGCACTCGATGCTCTCCAACGGACGCACGGTCGCGCTGTTGACCCCCGACGCCCGTGTGACCTGGTTCTGCCATCCCCGGCCCGACTCCTCCGCGATCTTCGCCGACCTGCTCGGTGGGCGGCCGGCCGGCCACCTGTCGGTCCTTCCGGAACGCGCCGGCCTCCCGTTCGGCCAGCGCTACCGCCCGGGGACCATGACCGTCGAGACCCGGTGGCCGGGCGTGGTCGTGACGGACTGGCTCGACCACGACGACGTCGCGGGTCCGGAGCGCAACGGTGCGCTGGTCACGACGCTGACCCGGGTGGTCACCGGCACGGCCCGGGTGCGCCTGGAGTTCGCGCCGCGCCCCGAGTTCGGGCAGGTGGCCGTGCGCCTGCAGGCGCTGGATGGCGGCATCCGCGTCCACGGCAGCAACGAGCCGATCGTGCTCTGCTCCCCCGGAGTCGAGTGGGAGGTCTACTCCGACGGTGGCAACGACTCGGCCCGGGCGGTCGTCGACCTGAGCCAACAGTCCCCGTGCACGCTCGACCTGCGCTGCGGCACCCACACCCTCGCCGCGAACCCGGTCGACGCCCAGCGGCGGCGGGAGATCGCGGAGCAGCCCTGGCGTCAGTGGGCGGCGACCCTCAAGCTGCCGTCGGACCCGAAGTTCACGGCCCTCGCGCTGCGCAGCGCGTTGACGCTGCGCGGCCTGTGGCACCAGCCGACCGGAGCGATCCTCGCGGCGGCCACCACCTCCCTGCCCGAGCACGTGGGTGGCGTACGCAACTGGGACTATCGCTACTGCTGGCTGCGCGACGCCGCCATGAGCGCGCGGGCGCTGGTGGACCTGGGCTCGCTGGCCGAGGCCGAGTCGCTGCTGACGTGGATCGACGGATGCATCACGCGCACCGGCGGCCATCCCGACCGGCTCCATCCACTGTACACAGTCGATGGCCTGCACCTGGGCGCCGAGGCCATCATCGACACGCTACCGGGCTACGCGGGCTCGCGTCCGGTCCGGATCGGCAACGCCGCCAACCGCCAGCTCCAGCTCGACGTGTTCGGCCCGATCGTCGACCTCGTCGCGGCGGTCGCGAAGATCCGTGGCGCGGTGCACGAGCACGAGTGGCGGGTCGTCGAGTCGATGGTCGCGGCGGTCGAGCAGCGCTGGCACGAGCCGGACCATGGCGTGTGGGAGGCTCGGCTCGCCCCTCGCCACCACGTCTACTCCAAGGTCATGTGCTGGCTCACGGTGGACCGCGCGCTCGCGCTGGCCCAAACAGGTGGCTCGGCGCCGCGGGCCGAGTGGATCGCGTTGCGCGAACGCATCAAGGAGAACGTGCTGCGCTACGGCTGGAACGAGAAGGCGCAGGCGTTCACCCAGGCCTACGACACGATGGAGCTCGACGCCGCCTCGCTGTGGATCGGACTCGCCGGTCTCGTACCCAGCGACGACGAGCGCTTCCTGGCGACCGTCACCGCGATCGAGTCCGAGCTGCGCCGCGGCTCGACGGTGTACCGCTACCGCTGGGACGACGGGCTGCCCGGTACGGACGAGGGCGGGTTCCACATCTGCACGGCCTGGCTCATCGAGGCCTACCTGCTCGCCGGGCGCCGGGCCGACGCCGAAGGGCTCTTCGACCAGCTGCTCGACTGCGTCGGGCCGACCGGACTCCTGCCCGAGCTCTATGACCCCGTCCGAGAACGCGGCCTCGGCAACCATCCCCAGGCCTACAGTCACCTCGGCTTGATCCGCTGCGCCCAGCTCCTCGACTGACCCGGCCGGGTCGTGGGCCTAGGCGGAACTCGGTTGGGCCATGCCGGCCAGGCGCTCCGCCGACAGGTCATACGCGCGGAGGAACAGCAGCGCGAGGCCCACGATGATGCCGGGCACCACGGTGAAGCCGAGCAGCACCCCCAGCTCCGCGGTCGCCGACTGCTCCACCGGCGTGCCGGTGCTGCTCGGCACGTAGCCGAAGATCTGCAACGTGAGGCCGAAGACGCCGGGGCCGAGGGCGAGCCCGAAGGTCTCGCCGGCCGTCCACAGCCCGGTGAAGACACCTGCCTGCCGGCGACCCGTGCGCGCGGTGTCGTAGGCGACGCAGTCGGGCATCATCGCCAGCCCGAACAGTTGCTGCCCGGCGTATCCGCAGCCGATGAGCGCGACGATCCCGTAGACCAGCACGACCGGCAGCACCGGCGCCGCGACCAGCGCAAACGTCCCGACGGTCAGCAGCAGCGAGGCCGCGACCAACCCGCGCAGCTTGCCGACCCGCTCGCCGATGCGGGTCCAGGCTGGCATGACGAGGATCGCCGGCCCGACGACACAGACGAACAGCAGCGTCGTCGCGTCGTGGTCGTGCAGGACATGGTCGGCGAAGTACTGGACCCCGGCGAGCATCGCGGCGACCCCGGCGGCCTGCATGACAAAGCATGCGACGAGCACCCGGAACGGCCGGTTGCCGGCCGCGACGGCGAGTTGGCGGCGCAGGGTCGGCTCACTCTCGACGATCGCGCCGGTCGGCGCCCGCCGGGTCATGACGAACACCAGGACCGTGCCGCTGATCATCAGGGTCGCGATGAAAATGCCCATCGCGCGGTGGCCGGGGACCCCGCCACCGAAGTGCTTCACCACGATCGGGGCCACCGCGCCCGACACGAGGATCGTCAGCGCGAGGAACGCGACCCGCCACGTCATCATGCGGGTGCGCTCGCCGTATGGATCGGTCAGACCGGCACCCTCGGTCATGTCGGCGGGCATGGCGACGTAGGGGACCTGGAAGAACGCGAAGGCCGTGGCGGTGGCGAGGAAGGCGAGACTGACCCAGGCCGCGCCCCCGCTGCCCCGGAACACCCCGGCGAAGATCGAGGCGAACAGCACCGCCAACGCCAGCCCGGCAAAGAGCAGGTACGGGCGGCGTGCGCCCCACCGGGTGCGGGTGCGGTCGCTCAACCGGCCCGCGATCGGGTTGACCACGACGTCCCACGCCTTGGGAGCCAACACGAGCAGGCCCGCCGCGCCGGCCGCCACCCCGAGACTATTGGTGAGATAGGGCAAAAGGAGCAGGCCGGGCACCGTGCCGAAAGCCCCCGTTACGAGCGACCCCGTCGCGTAGCCGATGCGAACAGAACGTGGAAGCTCGACGGGGGTGTCGACCGCGCCGTCGCCCCGACCTGTGGTCTCGTAAGCACCAGCAGGGGTCATGGTCGCGGATGGTAGTCGGCTCAGCCTCCCTCCAGCCAGGCGGCATAGGCTCGCCGCATTCACAGGTCGGCCACCATGCGCCATACTGACCGATTCCACGACACCGGGCTGAAACGATTACTTGACCGCTCGTTTGGGAAAGCGCCGACGAGCGCTCGATTGGGAGCACCGACGGGAGGGGAGACCGTGCCGGCAGGGGTCGCCGCCGGACATCCGGCCACCGCCGAGGTCGGCCTGCGTACGCTGGCCGCCGGCGGTTCGGCCGCGGACGCCGCGGTCGCCGCCATGCTCGCCTGTTGTGTGTGCGAGAGCATCCTCACCGGCATGGGTGGTGGCGGGTTCGCCACCTACTACGAGGCCGGCACCGGCACGGTGACCTGCCTGGACTTCTTCTGCGCCGCACCCGGGCTGGACGGCGACTGCGAGCCCGATCCAATGACGCCGATCGAGGTGACCTTCGGCGACGTGCCGCAGAGCTACATGATCGGCGGTCCGAGCGTTGGCGTGCCCGGCGTACCCGCCGGGGCCGGCGAGGTGCACCGGCGGTGGGGCCGGCTGCCGTGGCACCGCGTGGTGGAACCCTCGATCACCCTCGCCGCGAGCGGCGTCGTGCTGCCGGCCGCGCAGGCCCGAACGCTCGTCGCCGTCGCGCCCGCGCTCGTCCCGGGCGACGGCGCCTCGATCTACGCACCGGACGGCCGCCTCCTACAGGGCGGTGACCTGCTGTTTCACCCCGGCCTGGACGCGACCCTGGCGACGCTCGCCGAGGAGGGCCCGGCCGCGTTCTACACCGGCAAGATCGGGCAGGAGACCACCGAGGCGGTGCGGGACGCGGGTGGTGCGCTCGGCTCGACCGACCTCGCCGCGTACCGGGTCCGCCGGCTGCCGGTCGTCCGGGCGTTGATCGGCGGCGCGACCGTAGCCGCGCGCCACGATCTGAACAACACGATCGGCACGATCGGGGCTCTGCCCGAGTCGCTGCCGACGATGCGGCGGCCGCGGCGCAGCGTCGCGGTCGCCAAGGCGCTCGTCGACCGCGCCCGGGCCCGGCTCGGTGACACGACGAACATCTCGGTCGTCGACGGCGACGGCAACGCCTGTGTGATTACGCTCACGCTCGGAATCGGTTCCGGAGTCTGGGTGCCCGGCCGTGGCGTGCACCTCAACTCGATGCTCGGCGAGGGCGAGCTCTACACGGACGACCTCGGTCCGGGGCAGCGGGTGTCGTCGATGATGTGCCCGCTGGTCGTCGTCGACCGCGGCGGCGCCCTCGTGCTCGCCGCCGGCTCCGCCGGCGCGTCGCGCATCCGCAGCGCGCTCATCGCCACCCTCATCGGCGTGCTCATCGACGGGCGTTCGACGGCTGAGGCCATCACCGCGCCCCGGTTCCACGCCGTCGCGGGCGAGCTTGACTCGACGAGGACGGGCGGAGGGACCGCGGGTGTTGTCCACGCCGAACCCGGCTACCCCGAGGACGAGCTCGCCGCGCTCGCCCGCGCCGGTTACGTCATCAACCAGTGGGACCACAGCAGCCACTACTTCGGCGGCGTCAGCGCCGTCGGTCGGGCCGGCGCGGCCGGCGACCCGCGCCGCGGCGGCGTGGGCATGCTCTGCTGAGGGTCCATCAGGCGGGCGGCCGTTCGAGCCGTGACGCGATAAGCTGCCCAATCACCGGGCTTGGTTGAGCGACCTCCGAGGTGACCGTCCGCCATGCGCTTTGAGCAATCCATCGACATCGACGCTCGGCAGCAGCGCGTGTGGGAGGTGCTCAGCGACCTCGAAGCGTGGCCGCAGCATATCGAGACGGTCGACGTCGTCGAGCTGCTCACACCCGCACCTGTGGGTGAAGGCAGCTGCGTGCGTCTCAAGCAACCGAAGCTGCCCGAGGGCACATGGGAGGTCACCGTCTGGGATGCGCCGTCCTACTTCGAGTTCCGCCAGAAGTCCGGCGGCGTTACCAACGTCGCGGGCCATCGTGTCGAGGCGCTGGAGGAGGGCCGCTCCCGCCTGACCCTGACGCTGGACATGCGAGGCCTGCTGGTCCCGGTCGTCGCTCTGTTCTACAAGGGCCTGACCAACCGCTACATGACCGTCGAGGCGCAGGGCATGAAGCGCGCAGCCGAGTCCGCTTGAGACGTGAGGATCGTTTGTCTGGGTGGATCGATCGTCAGTCCGGCCACCAGGCGTAGGTCCTCATGAGGATGCGGCGGCCCTTGAACGTGACGCCCTCGGCCTCGAGCCGGCGTCGGGCCTCGAGCTCGTGCCCCGGTGGCGTGCGGCCACCACCCGTGACGACCCGGTGCCACGGCACGGGCCCGCCGTGCAACGCCATGATCGTGCCGACCCGCCGGGCCGAGCCCCGCCCGAACCGCGGGTAGAGGTACTCCGCGATCGCCCCGTAGGACATGACCCGGCCCGGCGGGATCTGCTCCACGAGCGACAGAACCGCCTCGACATAAGCCTCGGGGTCGTACGCGTCGGCAGGCATGGCCACAGCCTAGAGAGGACCTCTGTCACCACGATTCGGGAAGCGGCGACGGGCCACCCCCGGCCGCGGACCACAATGGCGGACATGAGTACGGTGCGCGACCAGGTCGCCGGAGCGCGACGGGTCGTGGTGAAGGTGGGGTCGTCCTCACTGACCACGACCGCCGGCGGGCTGGACCTCGCCCGCGTCGACGCGCTGGTGGACACGCTCGCGCACGCGGCCGCGGGCGGCCGGGAGATCGTGCTCGTCTCCTCCGGAGCCATCGCCGCGGGCCTCGCGCCGCTGGGGCTGAAGGTTCGGCCCCGCGACCTGGCCACCCAGCAGGCGGCGGCGAGCGTCGGCCAGGGGCTGCTCATGCGCGCGTACTCCGAGTCGTTCTCCCGGCACGGGTGCACCGTCGGGCAGGTGCTGCTCACCGTCGACGACGTCACGCGTCGGGCGCACTACCGCAACGCGTACCGGACGCTGCGCCGCCTGCTCGACCTGCACACGATCCCGATCGTGAACGAGAACGACACGGTTGCCACGGAGGAGATCCGGTTCGGCGACAACGACCGCATCGCGGCGCTCGTCGCGGCGCTGATCCACGCCGATCTCCTCCTCCTGCTATCCGATGTGGACGCTCTCTACACGGGCAACCCGACCCGCGCCGGCGTGACGCGCATCGACGAGGTCCGCGGCGACGAGGACCTCAACGGGATCTCGATCGGGTCCAAGGGCCGGGCCGGCCTGGGTACGGGCGGCATGGTCACCAAGGTGGAGGCCGCCCGCATCGCCACCGGCGCCGGCGTACTGGTGGTGCTCACCGCGGCCGTGCAGGCGGCACCCGCCCTCGCCGGCGAGTCCGTCGGCACCTTCTTCCACCGGATCCGGGAGCGCCCGGCGGCGCGCCTGTTCTGGCTCGCTCACGCGACGGCTCCACGGGGCCGACTGCACCTCGACGAAGGAGCCGTGATCGCCGTCGTTGCCCGCCGTGCGTCGCTGCTGCCGGCCGGCATCACCGGCGTGGAGGGTCAGTTCACCGCCGGCGACCCGGTGGACCTCGTGGACCCCGCCGGCCGGTGCGTCGCGCGCGGGCTGGTGAACTACGACGCGAACGAGCTGCCCGGCCTGTTAGGACGGTCTACTGTGGACCTTGCGGCCGAACTCGGCCCGGGGTACGAGAAGGAGGTCGTCCACCGCGACGACCTGGTGCTGCTATGACCAAGGAGACGGCTGTGAGCGTGCTCGAACTCGGACGGCGGGCGCGGGCCGCGGCGGCCACGCTCGCTACGGTGCCCCGCGGTGTCAAGGACGCCGCGCTGGGTGCGATGGCGGATGCGCTCGTCAGGCGTACTCATGAAGTCTTGAG
>Ga0075421_100005245_pt1 | contig 15639 bp, 12 predicted proteins | sample SoiMetdeltSBSDD5_FD_75292 | JGI IMG/M metagenome (GOLD analysis project Ga0075421, IMG submission 75292) | Bulk soil microbial communities from a Populus tree surrounding site in Tennessee, USA - Soil MetaG P. deltoides SBSDD5 | ecosystem: Environmental > Terrestrial > Soil > Tree plantation...
GTGGTCAGAGGAATACCAGGCGGCGCTGCTGCGTGGTTACCTCGAAGTGGCAGATCGCAAGCCCTTCGTGGCCGGGATGCACATCTGGAATCTGGCTGATTTTCAAGCGATACAGTCAGTGCTTCGGGTAGACGGCATGAACTTCAAAGGGGTGTTTACCCGCGACCGCCGCCCAAAGCTGGCAGCCCATCTGCTCCGCGAATACTGGCTTGCCCGCCCAGCTTTGATTGAGTCCGATGAAGGCAAACTCGCCGCGTTATCGGAACAACCTGCTCCGCCGCGTGCCCTCTTCGATCCTGAAGCCAGCTTTGCAGATATTCTCGCATGGGTCGTGCAGCATCTTGACGGCAAGTATCCTGATCTCCATCGCGTGCTCCGCTTCAACCTTGCCGAAGAGGGAAGCTACCTGCTGGTGATCACAGCCGGACAAGCGAACATTCTACGCGATGTCGATCTTCCCGCCGATGCAACAGTGACGATCAAACCCAAAGATGCGCGCAAAGTGCTCACGGGTCGCTTGAAGCCTGTTGTCGCGCTGGCGATGGGCAAAGTCAAGATCAGCGGCGATCTGGCAGCATTAGCAATCTTGCAGGATTTAGCCTGACAAACACATGGGGATCGAGAACCAATCGAGGTAAAATTAACCCATAAAGAATCGCTTGCTGAATGACTGACCGACTGACTAGCTGATAGACTTACTTTATGCTTACTGGTACGAACCGATCCACTCATACTACCCGCAGCACGACCGTGATCAGCCCGCAGCATCTGGCGTTGATCCTCCCCGGCTACGAGTCCTACCTTGAGTCCGAGCACGATGCGTGGCTGGAAAACCGCCAGCGCAAGACTGCCTTTGTGGAAGAACACTTCACCCTTGAAGGCATCGAAGAACTCGATGAGGGGACGCTGCGTGAGTTAATCCATCTACTCGGTGCGTTCCGCAACTGGACGAATCAGGATTGGCTCTACGGCGAAATCCTAAAATCCGGCATCCCCGCGATCCGCGATGCGCTGTGGCAGCTTCTCTATGGGGATGCGCTTTTGGAAAGCCGCTTCGATTTCGTCAAAGAGTCGGTTCGTATGATGGGCGCGGCGGCCATCTCCGAGCTTCTTGCCCTGCATGATCCGACCGTCTACCCGATCTGGAATCGACGCAGCCGCGCCGGGTTGATCCGGTTGGGCGCGGATCGGAGCCTGCTGCCCCGCTCAACGCAAATCAGTGGGGCGCAGTACGCCAGCTATGCATCGATGATGCGCTGGGTGCTCAACGAGGTTCACCGGAAGTATCCAGCCATCCGCGATTTTCTCGATCTCGATCTGTTCTTTAGCTACCTTGCGCTCGAAGACATCCGCTTCCCGGAGCCAGAACCCGATTGGGAGATCGAGGCCGACGATTTCCGCCATGATGAGGTCGTGGATCAACTTCTACAGCTTGGCGATGGGCTTGGCTTTGAAGTCGAGCCAGAAGTCGCAATCGTCCCTGGCTGCCGCGTCGATGTAGTCTGGCGGACTCGCATCGCCAACCTCGGCACAATTTCGTATGCCTTTGAGGTGCATCGCAAAGGCAGCCGTGATTCTGCCATTATGAATCTTCAACGGGTCGGCACGAATCCGACGGTGCAGAAGGTCGTATTTGTCGCCAGCCGCGCCGACTTGGAGATGTTTCGCCGCGAGGTCGCCAGCCTGCCAGAGAGCTTCCGCGTCAGCGTCGGCTACTTCGAGATTGGCGATCTGATGCGCGCCCTCGAACACCTGCACAGCCTCAAGACGATCCTCAACTCATTAGGGCTGCTCAGCGCGACAGGTCTTTTCGATTAGCGCCGTGCTCCTTATCTCGACCTCTGCCGATTCACGCGGGTAGCTCGACCATCTCCCGGATGTTGCCTCGGATACCGCCCACCCCTTGATCGAAGCGGCAGTCTTGTGGCTGCACGATCATCGGCAGACCGCGTTTCACTGTCATTGTGCCTGACATAAATCTATCCAACCGCGTGCCGCGAATTGCTTCAAGGCGATAGCGTTGCAGCAGCATCGACAGCACGATCTTCATCTCCTGCATGGCAAACATTGAACCAATGCACATGCGTGGCCCCCCACCGAAGGGGTTATATTCGAAGGTGTCCCGCTCCAGGGTGACCCAACGATACGGATTGAACACATAGGGCTGATCGTAAAGCTCAGGCATCCGATGGGTATGATAGACACTCGCAATTACTTCTGTGCCTTTGGGCAGCTTATAGCCGCCTAATTCGGTTGGCTCGGCAGCGACCCGCATATTCCACGCAGCCGGGGGCAAGAGGCGCAAACTCTCCTTGAGGGTATATTCCAGCAGGGGAACCTGATTAAGCTGTTCGAGCGTCGGGGCTGCGCCGTGCAGCAGGTCGTCAAGCTCGCTGAACAAATCCCCCGCAAAGCGGGGATGCTGAGAGAGAAGAAACAGCGTGAAGGTAAGGCAGCTTGCGCTCGTATCATGTCCGGCGGCAAAAATGAGGCTGGCATGCCCTACGATTTCGTCTTCCGTCAGGGATGATCCGTCATCCTCGTCGCGCGTAGCAAGCAGCATCGAGAGCAAATCATATTGGTCGGAGCTGTTCGCCTGCTTTCCCGCGATAACCTCACGCACTCCTTGTTCAATCTCACTAACCTTATTGAGCAGACGATGGTACGGCAGACCTGGTACGTCGTATCGCAGCAAATAGGTGGTGGGATTAATCATCAAGTGAATTGATTCCTGCATCTTTTGACCAATATGCAGCGCCGAATCGAGATCACCCCCAAAGAGTGTCTTAGTCACAATCCGCAGCGTCAGTTCCTGCATGGCAAGATGAATATCCCGTGTTTCGCCCGGCTGCCAACTGTCGAGTTCATGCTGAGTCAGGTCAATAATATCGGCGTGATAGGTCTCAACGTGTTTTTTGTGAAAAGCGGGCGCAATCATCCGGCGCTGGCGGCGGTGCTCATTGCTGTTCACGCTGAACAACCCGCTCACAAAATTACGCAGCACGGCCTCACGGGGCGGTGCTGAATCAGGCGGATAGAAAATCCCGGTCAGTGCGTTTTTGTAAAAGACATCATGCTGCGACTGCAATGTACGGATGAGGTCTGGCCCGTATACAAACACCACCCCTGGGCATTTAGGATTAGTCGAGAACAACCGATTGCCTCCGCCCTCACTCAGCGCAACGATGCGTCCATATTCCTTGAATAAACGGGTCATCGTTGCGAGCGGATCACGTGTGAGCGTGACCACATTCCCCATCGGCCCGATGATGCTCCGGCGCGGTCCAGGAATCTCAAAGGGAACTTCTGTAGGCATCTCGGCCTCCTTGATGCTAATGAGGTAATATGGTTGGCATTTAGCAGCAGTAAAGGTGGGAATGTCCCATGATATTACCAAGTGCATGGGATGTCTAATCCTGGGCCTACGCATCGAGGATTGCTACCTGGATCAGAATATAGCTCCCATCGCCTACTACCTATTGCGATTAAGGACTATAATTGTTGCGACACGTGGGTACTGGGCATGGTATTGGAGGAAATCGGTATGCTTAATCTCGTTGGGCAGAGTCTGGGGCAGTATGAGATTCACGATCAGATCGGCGCTGGCGGCATGGCGACCGTCTTTCGCGCCACGCAGCGATCCATCGGGCGGGAAGTTGCCCTTAAGGTGATCTCCCAACCGGGCGTCCGCCATCAGGAACAGGTGGATCGCTTCCTACGCGAAGTAGAGATCATCGCCAATTTGCAGCATCCGCATATCCTGCCGATCTACGACTTCGGCGAGCAGGACGGCTACCTGTACGTGGTGATGGGCTACCTCGGTGCGGGCACGCTGGCCGACCGCATGAAGCTGGGGTCGATTGAATTGGACGAAGCGGCCCGCTTTGTCCGGCAGATTTCTTCAGCGCTGGAATATGCGCACAGCCGGGGGATCATTCACCGCGACATCAAGCCGACTAACGTGCTGCTCGATGCCCAGGGCAATGCCTACGTGGTCGATTTCGGCCTCGCCAAAGCCACAGAGACTGAATCGAAGCTGACAGGTACAAGCATTGTTGGCACGCCGCATTACATGGCCCCGGAGATGATCGAGCCGGAATCGATCACAACGTCAGTGGATATTTATGCCCTCGGTATTACGCTCTTTGAGATGCTGGCAGGGGAAGTACCCTTCAATCAGAAGAACCCCCTTGCCATGATGATGGCCCATGCCCAGCAGCCCGTTCCAAATATACTGGATAAGCGCTCCGACCTGCCCCCGGAAATCCAGTCGATCCTTGAAACCGCAATGGGCAAGACCCCCGATCAGCGCTACCGTACGTCAAGCGCCTTCGCTGATGCCCTCGATGTGCTCGTTAAAGGAAGCAGCACTACCCCGGAGGTGGATACTACAGCTTCGCTTCTGTTCACAGACATAGATGGCAATGTGATCTTTGTAGACACCTTCTTCCTCAAACTCACCGGGCGACCTTCTTCGGCGGTGCGCAGTCTCGTCGGTCAGCCCGCTCATAAGGTGCTAGGCATTGATAAATCCGAGGTTGAACATTGGTTAGGGGAAGCCTCCAAGATTGGTCAGATGCACCCCCATACCGTAACGATCAAGGATACCGCTAACTCCGATCTTCATATGCTGATCAGTGGATCGGCTACTTACGATGAGCGCGGCAAATGCATTGGCGTGGATTTCACGTTGCGCTATGCCGCCACAGAGCCAGGTACAGAAGCGCCGCATCTCTCTACACCCAGCACCGTCTTTGACACGCAGCAGAAGCAGCAGGTCGAGGTCTACTTCGCTGCACAGATCGACGCGATGCGCGTGCTGCTGGTGCGGCTGGGCGGCCCAAAGCTGGCGCAGCATCTTGAGGAAATTATCAACGATACCGCCGAGACAAACGATTGGCCTGTCTCGATGAATGGCAGCGAAATCAATACCTATCTGGCAGAACTTCGCCTCGACGTATACCGTGCGCTGCTGGCGAAAGCCACTATGTACGCCTCGAAGGTCATCGGAGCAAAGGTTGTGCAGAAGCAGGTTGGCGCAGTTGAAAACCAGCTTGGCGGCAGCTACGAGGGGATGGGCGCGACTCTCGGACTTAACGAGCTTCTTCAATCTAAATGACCGATACATCGCAACCTGAAACTCAAGCCAGCCGTGACCCCGACAAGCCACATCTCGGCGCGGCGGCGTGGCTAGCTTCGCTGGATCAGAAGTCCGATACGCAGATAAATGCGGCCAAGCGCCTTGACGAAGCCTACGCGGCAGAAGATTGGGATGCTGCCCTCGCCGCCGCCAGCGATCTGATCGATGCCGGCCCCGGCGAAGCGCATCCCTACCTGCTGCGCGGCATGGTTTATGTGCAGCAGACAAAGATGGACGAAGCGCTTGCTGATTACAGCAAAGCCATCGAGATGCAGCCCGATCTGGTCGATGCTTATGTGCAGCGAGGGCGCGCCCGCTACGGGATCGAAGACACGGATGGCTCCATCGCCGATTTCAAGCATGCCATCAAGCTGAATCCGCAGCACGCCCCGGCTTATCTTGAGCGCGGCTATGCCTTCTTCAGCAAAGGTGAGCTCGATGCGGCCTTGAGCGACTTCAAGAACTACACCCGCCTTGCTCCTGATGATCCGATTGGGTTGAACAATCAGGCATTCTTATTGATGTGGATGGGACGCACCAGCGCCGCCGAAGCGACGTGGAGCAAGGCGACCCGTCTGCCTAACACGCCCCACTGGGCGCATGCGGGCCATGCCATTGCGCTGTATCGGATGAAGAAGCGGCGGCAGGCCATCGAGCAGTATCGCAAGGCCGTCGAAGCGGAACCGCGCTGGCGGGACAAAGTTGAAGAAGTTGCCGAGGAATATTCGTGGCCTCAGGGCATGGTGGATGCAGCGAAAGAAATTGTGGCTAGGCTGGATAGCAGCGAGTAGATCGGATCAAAATGAATTCGGGCGCTGTGAGGAGATCGCAGCGCCCGTTATCTTCATGACCAATTTCCCGATCAGTTCTCACGCCTGCTGGCCCTGAACCGCCGCCTCACTCACCGTAGCGACAGGGCGTACACGTATCAGCAGCGTACCAGCGATCACCAGCAGCACCGCTCCCGTCCAGAACGGCGAGTTGATCCCTACATGGTCGTAAAGTACCCCCGCCATGAGCGGCCCCAGGATGCTCATGAGGCTGCCGAGCGACGCATTCACGCCGGAGATTTTGCCTTGCTCTCTCTCTGATACGCCGTTCGAAAGCATCGCACCCAGAGTCGGCCAGAAGAAGCCAGACGCGGCAGTTGCCAGCACAATCACCGGGTACAGCATCCAATACTGCGGCAGCATGTACACAACGACTGATAACACCGCCTGCGTGATCAGGCTGAACACGACCAGCGCCTTCTCGCCAAACTTCGGAACCAACCTACCGATCAGGAAGCCCTGCACGACGATGTTCCCGATCCCGGAGATCACCAGCAGCAATGCTAGCTGACCGGGTACAATCGTAAACTTGTCGATCAGAAACACAGGCAAGATTGCGTTGCGCCCGTTGAAACTGAGGTTGAACAGCATCGAGACCATCAGCAGCATACCGAGCGCGGGACGCCGTAGATACTCACCGAGCGGCCCAAGTGGATTCGCATCGGCAAGCTGAAGCGGGCGCATATCGCGCTTTTCGGGTGGCAGTGATTCCGTCAGAGTGAAGTAGCCGAGGATCAGATTGAGCAGCGAGAGAATCCCCGCCGCATACGCTGGCGCTGAGAGGCTGATCTGGCTGAGTGCCCCACCAATCGCCGGGCCGACCACGAAGCCGATCCCGAAGGCCGCCCCAACCAGTGCAAAGCTATTCGCGCGCTTCTCAGGCGGGGTTACGTCCGCGACGTAAGCCGTCGCCGTCGAGAGGTTTCCCCCCGTGATACCATCGATCAGCCGTGAGAGGAACAGTATCCACAGCGCGCCGCCTACTCCGAACATGAAGTAGCCTACCGCCGATCCGAACACGCAGATCAGCAGCACAGGCCGCCTCCCAAACCGATCCGACAGCCGACCGATAATCGGCGTGGCGAGGAACTGTGCCGCCGCGTAGATCACCGTCAGCATGGTGACGGAGAGCGCATCGGCGGTGTATTGGCGCACGATGTAGGCGCTCACTGGGATGAGCAGCGTCAGCCCGATGATGTCGAGCAGTACGACTGCGAAGATAAATGTCAGCGCGCCGATTTTCTTGGAGCGCGAACTTGGATTAGAATTGGTACTGCGAGAGTCGGTGTGCATATCGGTTCTCCATTTGAATGTTCCGGCTCTGAGTTGCCGCTCAGGGCCGGAATTGCTTACGAATTGTTTTCCGCGTTATACTTCTGCCATATTCCTCACCTCGTAAATATCTCACTATTAAGTAGCTTATAACTAAGATATTTAGAAAGTAAACGATAATGGCAAAAAAGTCAAGTATTTCCTCAAGTCGGGATGATCTGATGGAGCGATTCGTCTGGGAGATTCGGCGGCTATCCACCGAGACTCAATTCATGGGCGCGGCAGTTGCGCATCGTGTTGGATTGAACGCATCTGATCTCAAGTGCGCGGAGCTGCTTGTACGTAACGGGCCGATGACGGCAGGCCAGCTTGCCGAGTTGAGCAACCTGACTACGGGTGCGATTACCGGTGTGGTGGATCGCCTGGAGAAAGCGGGATGGGCGCGCCGTGAGCCATCCCCCACCGACCGCCGCAGTGTGGTCATCCGCGCTCTGCCCCGCGAGTCGAAGGCCGACGAGGGTCTTTACGATTCGTGGGGCGCGGCGATGATTGATCTGCTGGCAGGCTACAGCGACGCGGAGCTAGAGTTAATCCTGAATTTTATGGATCGACTAAGTACCTCCACGCATAAATCGGCAGTCGAGATTCGCGAAATGAGCGACTGACGTATTCTTTCGTAGACGATAGCCGCAGTCATCCACTTCAAGTACAATCGGTATTGGAGGGTATTGGTATGACCGATCAAACCGTTTCCCAAATGGGCTATGCCTCGCGCCCCAACGATGACGGCGAATCGATCCGTGTTTCCGCCGAGGAATACATGGAGAAGTACGCGCATGATTTTTATGAATGGGTCGATGGGGAACTTCAGAAAATGTCACCAATAACAGGTAAGCATGATCAGTTGAGTCGTTATCTTTCCAATCTCCTTGATGCGTACTTCGCCTTGAATCCAATTGGAGAGTTGCGACGAGACCCATTTGTCATGCGATTATCCGACTTGGATGTATATCGTGAGCCAGATATACAAGTGATCCTGAACACAAATCCCGGTCAATTGACTGAAACCGCTATGATTGGCCCCGCCGATATTTGCATCGAAATCGTCTCGCCGGGGAGTGTAGAACGAGATTATGGCAAGAAGTTTCAGGAGTATGAAAAGGGTGGAGTAAAAGAATACTGGCTCTTTGATCCAATTCGAAAATCTGCCCTATTTCGCCGTCTGAATTCCACTGGAGTATATGAGATCATTCAACCAAGTGCTGAGGATATCTATGAGACACCTTTGCTCCCCGCCTTACAAATCCACATTTCAACACTGTGGCAAGACCCTTTACCCAGCATCATTGCGATTATCGAAGCCGTCCGCGCCATGCTCTCCGATCAGCCCTAGCGCGGCGCAGGCCCGGTCGAGTGGCGGATCACCAGCTCCGTCGGCATTTCCGCCTTCCTGCTGATCACCCCGCGCGGAATCAACTGGTCGATCAGCATGGTCATCGCCCCCGTACCGATCTCGTAGATTGGCTGGCGCACAGTCGTGAGCGGTGGGCACACCTGCCGTGCCAACGGAATATCGTCGTAACCGACCACCGAAAGCTGATCCGGGCAGCTAATCCCCCGCTCCCATGCTGCTTGCAGCACCCCCGACGCTACCACATCATTCGGAGCCATGATCGCTGTCGGACGTTCTTGCAGCGAAAGCAGATCGCGCCCGTTGACTAACCCTGCCTCGAATTCCCAAGACCCCTGCCGGATGATCTCCTCGCACCAGTTGATCCCGGCTTCTTTGAGCGCACGCTCGTAACCACGAAGCCGCTCCCAGCTTGCCTGATGATCTTGTGGCCCTTGCAGAAACCCAATACGGCGATGCCCCAGCCGGATCAAATGCCACGCGGCTTCATATGATCCGTGCTCATCCATCGGGGCAATCACCGGGCAGTCCTCGCAATTCTCATGCGGCGCGATCACCACGAACGGGAAGTTCATCTCTTTGAGGCTTTGCAGCAGTCCGGGGGCAGTATCGCAGGGCGGGGTGATGACAAGACCCTCGACGCGGCGATGTGCAGCTATGCCGATGATCTCTGCGACCTGACGCGGGTTGCCGGGATTTAAGCGGTGGATGCTGACGTTGTATCCTGCGGCCTCGCCAGCATCCATCAATCCGATCATCATGATGGAGGTATAGGCGGGCGTCGCATCAAAGATGACGAGGCCAATCAACCCCGACTGCCCGCGCGCCAATCGCTGCGCCCAAACGTTGGGGACGTAGCCGAGTTCTTCAACCGCCGCCAATACCTTCTTACGCGTCATTTCGGCGACCCGCGCTTCGTTATTGATCACACGCGAGGCAGTTTTGATTGAGACACCCGCACGCTTGGCGACATCCGCCAGAGTTGGAATCATTACATTATGCCTTCGGATTTACTACAAACTCATGCGTGCGATGTGCCTCACACCGATCCTCGCATGATCACTTGAGTCGGCATGACGGTGACGGTTGGCGTCGCAGAACCGGAATGCTCGATCCGCCGGGTCAGAACCTGCATCGCCCGCCGACCCATCGCAAACGCAGGCTGCGCGACGGCTGAGATCGGCGGATTAGTAAGTTCGAAGATGTCCAGATCGTCAAACACCATCAGCCCCATCTCACCAGGAACACTCACACGCATCGTATGAAAAGCGTGCATCGCACCCAAGCCTAGCTGATTGTTCAGCGCAAACAGCACGGTCGGGCGCGGCGATATTTCTGTCAGCCATTGTGCTACCAGTCCGGCAATCTCCTTCGGATTAGTGCGCGGGACGCGCAGCACTAACGAGGGATCGACCTTGAGACCTATCTCTGTCAGAGCTTGACTCACGCCGCTAAGTCGCTCTGTCAGCGTAGAGATTTCCTCCTCCCACATCAACACCCCGATCCGTCGGTGTCCCTTCTCAATCAGGATGTTTGTGGCGCTGTATGCGCCGCCTTCGTTATCGGCGACGATGGCGGTTGCCGAGATGGCTTCGAGCATCCGGTCTACCAGGACGAGCGGCATCCGTGTAATCAGAGATCGAATAAGCTCGATGTTATAGCCCGTCGGCCCGAAGATCATCCCATCGACTTGCTTCGAGCGCAACACATCGAGATACTGCCGTTCTCTTGCAGGATCATCATTGGTGTTGCAGAGAATCAGGCTATAGCCGCGCCGATTCGCCTCTTCTTCCACGCCTTTGGCAATGGCACTGTAGAAGGGATTCGTAATATCGTTGATCAGGAGGCTGATCGTGTGGGTGCTGCGCGTGCGCAGACTCCGCGCCGCGTGGCTGGGGTGGAACCCTAACCGTTCGATAGCCGCTTCAACCGCAGTGCGTGTCTCTGAGTTAACAGGAGCATTTCCGGTTAGCACGCGTGATACCGTACTTGCAGATGTCCCCGCCTCGCGGGCAACATCCTGAATGGTAGTCTTCGACATCCAGTGTCCCATCTATACATAGAAATCGATTTCATTCTACGCAGTCTTTAATGGAGAGTCAAGCGTCCCAGGTCGCGTTGACCCGTTACATTCTGCCAGTTCAAACTAAAATCACGACAACGCTGTCATTTTCCGGCAACGAATTGGCATTCCGTCAAGAATGCATCCGGTGGACTGCTATGAGCCGAATCGATTTGCCGCGTAATATTCTGGCCTAATCCACAGGACAATTGTTGGAACCGCCCATTTCAAAAGCTCGGTGCGATACTTTTTGCGATTCTGTGTCTTGACAGGATGTGATTCTTGGATATATCATTCTAGCCAATTATGATAGCGCTGTCATGCACCAGTGCAATTCGTGCCACCATACGGTTGTTTGCATCTTGATTACTTCCTTACCTGCGTGCTGAGAGTTTGTGCTTCTGCCGTCAACTTGCCGACAGAATCGGCACGATCATTTGACTCGCCTGCTAAGGCATGTTATCATGGAAACGATTTCGTATGGGACGGGGTGGTGTGTCTGGCGAAGTTTCATGCCTCTGCAATGAGCGTGGTCGGCTGATAGATACCTCACCCTACTCAACATCATTGAGAAAGCTCTTTCTCAATTCCGCATGAACGAGGAGAAGAAGAAAAATGAAGAATAGGCTTTGGATCACTCTATTGATCACAGCCGCACTCGCCGCCGTGCTGGTTGCTTGTGCCCCTGCCGCTACCCCGGCAGCGACAGAAGCCCCCACGGAGGTGATGACTGAGGCCCCGACCGAGGTAATGACCGAGGCTCCCACCGAGGTGATGACCGAAGCGCCTACTGAAGCAGCCGCCGGTGAGGTTGAGGTCTTTAGCTGGTGGGTAGGTCCTGGTGAGGCTGACGGCCTCGCTGCAATGGTCAAAGTTTTCAACGAGCAGTATCCCAATATTACGTTCAACAATGCCGCAGTCGCAGGCGGCTCCGGGACCAATGCCCGCGCGGTATTGGCGACCCGCCTCGCTGCTGGTGATGCACCTGATAGCTGGCAGGCACACGCTGGTCAGGAAATCATCGGCACGTACGTGGCAGCCGATCAGGTAGCTCCACTGGACGATTTCTTCGCCCAGACCAAGTTTGCCGATGCTCTGCCGAAAACCCTGCTCCCCTTGATCTCGCAGGATGGTCACCCCTATTCGGTTCCTGTGAACATCCATCGCTCCAACGTGATGTGGTACAACCCCACCGTCCTCAAGGATGCGGGCGTTGATGCAGTTCCTACCAACTGGGATGAGTTCTTCGCTGCTTGCGATAAGATCGAGGCGGCGGGCAAGATCTGCCTCGCTCTCGGCCCGCAGTGGACAGCGATGCACCTGCTGGAAAACGTGATGCTCGGCAGCCTCGGCGCGGACGCGTGGAACGGCCTGTGGACTGGCGACACCGACTGGACTAGCCCTGAGGTCAAGACAGCGCTGGAGACCTACCAGAAGGTTCTTTCCCACACCAACAGCGACGCGGCTTCCCTGTCTGACTGGCAGCCCGCCGCCAAGCTGGTTGCCGACGGCGATGCCGCCTTCCACATCATGGGCGATTGGGCTTACGGCTACTTCGCCAATCCTGAGCCGAATGGCCTTGCCCTGACGCCTCATGACCAGTTCGACTGGGCTCCGACCCCCGGCACAGATGGTGTCTTTATGTTCCTGTCTGACAGCTTCGTGCTGCCCACCAACGCCAAGCACCCAGATGCAACCATCGCATGGCTGACCGTGGCTGCCTCGAAGGAAGGTCAGGAAGCCTTCAACCCGCTCAAGGGTTCAATCTGCGCTCGCACCGACTGCGATCCTTCGCTCTTCAGCGAGTACTCGCAGGATGCAGCCAAGGATTGGGCTTCCGACACGGTGGTCGGCAGCCTCACCCATGGCGTGGTTGCCAACGATGCCTGGAAGAGCGCAATCGATACTGCGCTGGGTACGTATCTGGCCGACCCAACCAAGGTTGACGACTTCCAGACGGCACTCGCTGATGCTTGCGCCAGCGAAGGTGCTTGCAAGTAGTAATCGAACATAGCCTCTAGCCAGTAAAAATGGGCGGCCCAAGCGATGTACTCATCGCCGCCGCCCATTTTCATCATTACCACCCGACAGCACCATCGGTCCTAAGGCATGCCAGTCGCATCGAGTTTGACAGCGCCAGCCGGATCACTATGATTGGTGCGGGTAACCAGTTGACTGCAAGCGAGAGTGCTCTATGTTTCGCAATTTCGAGTTCAGCCCATCTCGGCTAGTCACAGCGCTCGTCATGCTCGTCCTCGGCGGCGCAACCGTTTTCCTGATCTTTAGTAAGACCATTCCTATCCCTGAAAAAGATATTGCCTCGTTGATCATGTTGGTGGGAGCACTTATCTTCTATGCGGGGATTGTCGTCATCTTTAGCTTGTTTGAAAATGAAACGGTGATGGCAATCAGCCTGATTCTGCCATCGATAGTCGCGGTAGCAATTTTTGTCTATGGCTTCATCGGCTGGTCGGTGCGTACGTCCATGAGTCAGTGGAAAGGTCTCAATCCCGATTACACGCCGGCAGAGCCGCTCCTGAAGAACTACATCACGCTGCTAACCCATGATCCACGCTTTGCCGTTGATGTGCGCAATACCGCCGTGTTTACAATGTTGTTCATCACAGGCTGCATTGTGATTGGTCTGGGGCTGGCGATCCTGCTCGATCAGCGCTTGAAGGGTGAGACGATTTTCAGGGGGATTTTCCTGTTCCCGATGTCGATCTCGTTCATCGCTTCGGGCGTCGTATGGGGTTGGCTCATGAATCCTGCGACGGGCAACCGTATAACGGGCATCAATCTGATCTTCCAATCCCTCGGCCTGGACTTTCTGATCAGCCGGTGGCATACCACCCCGCCCCCATTGGGCATGGCCTTCACCGCTATCCCTGCAATTTGGCAGTTATCCGGCTTTACAATGGCCCTGTATCTGGGTGGGCTGCGCAGCATCTCTGACGATCTGCGCGAAGCGGCGCGGGTGGATGGGGCGAGTGAGTTTCAGATTTACCGCTACATCATTATGCCCCTGCTCCAGCCCGTGACTCTCAGTGCGATGATCGTTCTGGGCCATATGTCGCTAAAAATCTTCGACCTGATCGTCGCAATAGGCAATCAGGATCAACGGCTGGACGTGCCGGGTATCTATATGTGGAACACGACCTTCCGAGGGAATAACTACGCACAAGGCGCAGCCATCGGTATTCTGATGCTGATCAGCGTGGCGGTGCTGGTGATTCCATATTTGATTTACAGCATGCGAACTGAGGCAGAGCTATGATCTCTCGCCGGACGACTATCAACACTGTTTTCTATTTGATCCTGTTGGCGTTGGCGCTTTTCTACCTACTGCCAATCTATCTACTGACCCTGACCAGCTTCAAGGCGTTCAGCGAAGTTGACCTGAAAACCATGTGGAGTATGCCCTCACAGGGGCTTCACATCACCAACTTCATCGCAGGCTACAAACAGCTTGCGCCGAACTTCGGCAACAGTCTGGTTATGGTGATACCCGAAGCGATACTCTCTTCCCTGCTCGGTTCCCTGAACGGCTATATCCTTGCCAAGTGGCGCTTCCGGGGTTCCAACCTGCTCTTTGCAGGGATTCTGTTCGGGATGTTCATTCCCTATCAAAGTATCCTGATCCCACTGGTGAAGTTCATGCAGTTTGTGCAGCTTTATGGTGGCCTGCCGGGACTGATTGTGGTGCACATTATCTACGGCATCCCGATCACAACCCTGATCTTCCGTAATTATTACGCGGGTATCTCTACTGAAATCCTCGAATCTGGCAAGTTGGATGGGGCAGGCTTTTTTGGTCTGTATCGATACATACTGTTCCCCCTTTCAGCGCCGAGCTTCGCCGTCGTGATCATCTGGCAGTTCACGCAGGCGTGGAACGAATTCCTGTTTGCCCTGATCCTCACCAACCAGACGAAATGGCCGATAACCGTAGCACTCAATAATCTTGCCGGAAGCCAGCTTGTTCAGTGGAATGTCTTGATGGCTGCCACATTACTCGCTGCTCTCCCGACTCTGTTGGTCTATATTTTCTTGGGGCGCTTCTTCCTGCGAGGTCTCATGGCAGGCGCGTTAAAGGGATAGGAATTTGCAATTTATACAGGTGAATACGAGATTTCCTGAGCTTCCGCCATGTTACGTGATCTACCCAAGACTATTTTTGACCACCTGAATTCCTAAATTGGTTTCACAATAATGAAAGGTCTTTCCAATCGGAGCCGACTGCATGTAGTCATATTCTTAATAGCTGCTTCAATAGCCTGGGCCGTGATAAATTTAGTGACACTGGTGCGATATCCACTGCTGACCTGTGACGAGTCGTTCTATGCCATGGGGGGCAGCCGCATCATTAATATCATCCTCGGCATACCGACTACGATCCCGGACAGAAACTACTTTGAGATGCTTCTGCCCTATGGTCGGCTAAATCTTATAGGGATTGGCCTATATGGTCTGCTTCCAATCTCTAAGGCATTTACCGCTCGTCTGTGGGGCTTTACGGGCTGGGTGTTGGCGATCTTAGGTACATATTGGACAGCACGCAAGTTATGGCTTGCTAACCTAGCACTCTGGCCTGCTGCCCTCACTGCGACCGCTTGGATGATGGTCTTTTACGGGCACAATGGTCGGCCTCATATTTGGGTGGGGGCCATTGCCATTGTGTCTTTGGGAGTCTTGGCAAGCGCCCTTGATGCTCCGCGACCAGGGCTGCTGATGCTGGTTACTGCTTTGCCTGCTTTTATGTTGGATTTCCACTTGAACAGTATCCATGTCTTAATTGCCAATACTGTGATCGCAAGCGCGGTGCTGATCGCTAGGGGAAAGTGGAAGGAAATTGGCTGGCTGGTGCTCGGAGGATTGGTCGTCACGCCAGTGCTGTTCGTATGGCGTTTTGTTCCACGACCCG
>Ga0075421_100005246_pt1 | contig 15638 bp, 12 predicted proteins | sample SoiMetdeltSBSDD5_FD_75292 | JGI IMG/M metagenome (GOLD analysis project Ga0075421, IMG submission 75292) | Bulk soil microbial communities from a Populus tree surrounding site in Tennessee, USA - Soil MetaG P. deltoides SBSDD5 | ecosystem: Environmental > Terrestrial > Soil > Tree plantation...
CCATCGGCACGGCTTCACCGATCGACACCCGCGATTCAGGACCGATCAGGACCGCCTCGTACCGCTTCGGCTTCTGGCTTGGAATGAGAAACTGCGCGAAACGCAAGGTCAGGGCGCCGAGTCCGAACAAGATCCCGAACCCCATCACGGCTTGGCTGAGAAAGCGTCGCCGCCCTACGTCATCATGAACAATCGTCATTGAGTCACCTCATTAAGCGTCCGGCCCGCATGCTTCCAATTACGAATAGCCCTTCTCCCCATGTTGCGCCAGATCGAGTCCCATGATCTCGGCTTCCTCGTCTACACGAGGCATCATGACCATCTGCAGAATCTTGATCACCAAGAACGTCGCGCCGGCGGCGAACGCCGACACCGCGAGAACCGCGACGGCCTGAGCAAACAATTGGTAGGGATAGCCGTTGAACAAACCGTCGCTTCCGTCCGGATTCACCGCAGTCGATGCAAAGAGACCCGTTGCGATCATGCTCCACGCTCCTCCGACTCCATGCATCCCGAACACATCCAACGAATCGTCATAGCCTAGAATCAGCTTGACGTAATTGACGACCATGTAGCACAGCCCTCCGGCCCCGATGCCGATGACCATCGCTGCCAACGGTCCCACATAGCCCGCAGCCGACGAACTCGCCACCAATCCAGCAACCGCTCCACTCACCGTTCCCAGCGCGGTCGGCTTATCCCGCTGAATCCACTCAGCCAGCGTCCACGTCAGAGCCGATGCAGCAGCCGCGACATGAATCGCCACGAGCGCGCTCGTGACAGTGTTCATGGACGACAGTGCCCCACCAGCCGAGAAGCCGCACCATCCGACCCACATGAGGCCTACCCCGCACACGGCAAACGGAAGATGGTTCGGTATCATCTCGATCCGCCCGTACCCTTTACGAGGTCCGATCATGAGCGCAGCTACCAAGGCGCTCACTCCCGCGGACAGATGAATCACCGCACCGCCCGCGAAATCGAGGCTTCCCAAGTTGGTCAGCCATCCGCCACCCCAGAGCCAATGTGCGACCGGGCCGTACACCACACCGATCCAGACGAGTCCGAAGAGGAGAAAAAACAGAAACCGCACTCGTTCGACCAGCGTCCCGGTCACCAGCGCCAATGCCAAGGCACCGGACATGGCACGGTGCAGAGCAAGCGACGTTCTGACACCCTGGCTGTCGCCCGCGCCGACCCCATCGGAGCCGAACACCATCGGCTCACCCCAGAACAGCCACTCAAGCGAAGCCAGCACCAATGCGAGAAAAACCAGACCCATCGTGTTCAGGACGTTTTTTTTGCGCACCATGCCGCCATACAGAAGAGCCACACCCGGTAGGGTCAACATCACCAGCGTGGTAGAGACCACCAGCCAGAGAATGTGTTCCTGTTGGCGCATCATGCAATCGCCCGCTTGATGCACACCTGATATTGGAATCTGCCCGCGCGTTGTAACGTAATATCGCCGGATCGGCTCAGTCGGTCGATCGCGAGAAATACCCGCCACCAGTCAAGACCAGACATCTCCACAAGCCCATCCATGGTTCGAATCTGTCCACTTCGGAGAATATCCAACAACACCAGCTCGGTCGGCACATCGCGCTCAGTCGAGACATCGTGCTCGTAAGAGGCAGCTTTCATTGTGCCCTCCTTTATCATCCGGACCTAAAACACAAAGGCGCCAGAGGCTGATCGAAAGAGGCGACGTTGCCTCCGTCTTCAGTCTTGGCGCCTTTGCCAACTCTACCCTGACAGCACTGTCGGGTAATCTAATGTTGGGAGCGTTTCAGTTCATTCGTCTCTTCACACCATCATCGGCCCGGCCTGTCCGGCTTCATGAGTACGCGCGTTCGTCGTGTTGCGTAAGATCAAGCCCCATTCTCTCTTCTTCCGGCGACAACCGCAGTCCGACCACACGGTCCACCAGTTTGAGCAATCCATACGTGAGGGCCGCTGAAAAAATCGTCACCGTCGTTGCGGCCACTATTTGGACAACAAGAAAACCCGGATTTCCAAAGAAGAGGCCGTCTGCTCCGCTCGCGTTCACCGCCTTTGATGCAAACAGTCCCGTCGCGAGAATCCCAAGGATGCCACCAACGCCGTGGATCCCTACCACATCGAGTGAATCGTCGTAGCCCAACCGTCCTTTCCAGTTGATCGCCACGTAGGACAATCCCCCTGCAAGGAATCCGATGAACAGAGCGGAGAATGCTCCTATGTAGCCGGCACCCGGCGTGACCGTTGCGAGACCCGCCACGGCTCCGCTTGCAATTCCCAGCACGGTCGGTGATCCTCGGTGGAGCCACTCGACAACCATCCACATCAGAGCCCCAGTCGCCGCAGCTGTGTGTGTCGCCAGAAAGGCGGCCACGGCCGTGTCATTGGCCCCCAGCGCGCTACCCGCATTGAAGCCGAACCATCCGAACCAGAGTAGTCCCGTCCCCAATAGTGTCATCGGTAGGTTGTGCGGCGCCATATAGTCGGTGCCATACCCATGCCGCGCGCCGAGCACCATCGCGCAGACTAGGGCACTGACGCCGGAGCTGATGTGCACCACCGCACCTCCGGCAAAATCCAGCGCCCCGAGACTGCTGAGCCATCCGCCTCCCCACAGCCAGTGGGCAATGGGTGTATAGACAACGAGCGACCAGAGCCCTGCGAACAACACCAGCGCGCTGAACTTCATCCGCTCGGCAAAGGCACCCGTAATCAGAGCCGGTGTGATGGCCGCAAACATCATCTGAAAAATCATGAACGCCTGATGCGGAATGGTGGGCCCATAGATTGGATGAGGAGCCAGTCCCACTCCCTGCAGTCCTATCCATTCCCAGCTTCCGATGAGACCCTTGTTGTCCGGCCCAAACGCAAGACTGTACCCAAGCAGAATCCACAGGATGCTCACGAGGCAGAGAATGACGAAGCTTTGCATGATCGTTCCCAGCACGTTCTTGCTGCGGACCAGGCCACCGTAGAACAACGCCAAGCCGGGCAATATCATGGCCAGCACGAGGGCCGACGACATCAAGACCCACGCGGTGTCGGCTGCGTTCACCGTTGCCCCCGTCAAAGATTCCGCACCGGCCGCGGCGGGAACCGACATCGCGGCGACTCCGAACACCGCGCCCCATCCACAACGTTTCTTCCACAGCCGCAATCCCATGCAGGCTCCTCTTTTTTTTGACAGAATGGTCACCGAGACACTCGTTGCATCGCATGTTAACCGCCCAACCGCCTGCAAACCCCCTGTCAGAACGTCTTGTATTCGAGCCATTTGCCGTTCAGGGTAATTTTGCAGCGCGCTTCTCCCTGACTGCCGGTCACCTTCTCCATGTCGAGCGTGAAATCGATGGCGCTCATGATGCCGTCGCCGAACATTTCATTCGCCATCTCGCGCAACGCGTCTCCATAGACACCCACAATTTCGAGGAGACGATACTTAAAGGGGTCGGTCGCGTTGGGGCTATCCGTCCGGACCGGAAATCGGCTCAACGACTGAACCATATCTTTGTCCAGATCGAGCAGTTTGCCCACCTTCGTGGCCTCATCCGGTGACAACCGATGGTTGCCGTTGAGAGCGGCGGCCACAAAGGTCGGATTCTTGCCCACCGCTTTCGCCACTTCGGCGATCGTGACCTTTTTGTCGAGCCGGGCAGCCTTGATCTTCTTACGCGTCGCTTCCTTCTCCATGCCAGCCTCCTTGTGAATGAGCCATCCGGCTCCCGTATGACAGAACGGATCGTCGATGATCATGGCGATCTCTTCATCACCAATTTTCAGTGAACAGCGGCTGCATCCCTCTCGAAGTCTACGATGACCGGACCTCCATCCGCCTGATGACTCGAAGAGGTTCCGTCGACCTCGATCCCATGTTTGGCATGGCGCACCAGAAAGTGGATGATATGGTTTCTGATCTTGTAATAATGCGAGTGCTCGATGATCGTTTCCCGAGATCGTGGCCGCGGGATCGTTACGTGGACCATTTCGGCAATCCGGGAATCCGGTCCGTTCGTCATGAGAAGGATTCGATCGGAGAGCAGAATCGCCTCGTCTACGTCATGGGTCACCATGAAGACGGTGTTGCGAGACGTGTTCCACATTTGAATCAACTCTTCCTGTATGACCCCTCTGGTCAGCGCGTCGATCTGTGCAAACGGTTCATCCAGCAATAACACTTTCGGCTCGATCGAGAACGCCCGGGCCAAGCCGACGCGCTGTTTCATCCCGCCTGATAAGGCCACAGGGCGTTTGTCCTCGGCGCCCTTCAACCCTACCAGCATGATGTATTTGTGGACATGCGCCGTCACCTGTTCCCTGCTCCACTCCGGATAGGCTGATCGGACGGCCAGCGCGACGTTCTCGAATACCGTCATCCAGGGCATCAGCGCGAAATTCTGGAAGACCACCATCCGGTCCAATCCCGGTCCGGACGCCTCTCGACCGTTGAGGATAACGCCTCCCTCCGAAGGAGTTTCCAATCCTGCGATGATGTTGAGCAGAGTGCTTTTCCCACAGCCCGAGTGACCGATCGTCGTGACAAATTCCCCATTCTCGATTTTGATCGTCACATCCTTGAAAATGCAGACCTGCCCAACCCCGGATGAGTTCGGGAAATACTTGCTCACATGGTCGATTTGAAGAAAGGACATAGATTACTCCTGGTAAGTGACTAAGCCTGCCAGTTTGTTGAATCCGGAATCCAACACGACCCCGACGACGCCGACGACCAAAATCGCAAAGATGACGCCGGCAATATCCAAATTGTTCCATTCGATCCAGCTCAAATAGCCGACCCCGAGTTCCCCCAACAACATCTCAGCCGGTACCACTGCGACGAGGGCACTGCCGAAGGATATCCGCAATCCGTTCACGATGGTCGGGGCTGCCGCCGGCAGAATCACCTTGAACAGTCGCTTGAACCAGGACAACTGCACGATCGCAGCCACGTGCAGATACTCCTTGCGCAACGAGCTCACCCCGAACGCAGTCGTCGCCAATGTGGGCCAAAGCGCCGCCATGAACACCACCAGGACGGCGGTCCACTTCGGATCCTTGACGGTGTAGAGCAGCAACGGCATCCATGCGAGGGGAGAGATCGGCTTGAGAATTTGAATGTAGGGGTTGATGGCGCGAAACAGGACCCGGTTCAGACCCAACACCACCCCGAGCATGATCGCGATGATGGAGGCTGCCAGGAAGCCAGCGGCAAACCGCGACACGGTGTAGAACACCAGGTAGGCGATCCCGTGGTCGTTTGTTCCTTTTATTTGAAACGCCTCGGCCAATTCCGTGCGGGCCTTTTCCACCACCGCCAACGGGCCCGGAACCCCCTTGACCTTCTCCTTTTCAGGATTCCATGTATAGGCTCCATCCGCCCCCCGCACGATATCGCCGTTGAACTCCATCAACAGCAGCTGTTCTTCGGTCATTCCGGACGGATCAAATGTCGGCCGCAACGTAAAGAGGTGCCAGCCCAAAAGAAAAATCACCAGCAGGAAACCTGATATAAACCACGGGTTTCCTTTCACTTGCCCCGCCATGGTTCCTCCCCGTTCAGACCCCGTACCCTGAACGATCCCCGTTTTCCGGAACCGCGGCCACCCGAATAACGAGAACCGAGCGAGAAACCGTCGCATTGAAGGAGCCAGGAAAGCGCCGGCTCCGGTTGCACGCGTGGTCTCAGTCAACGTTTCATTGAGCGATTCCATAGACCCCCTCATGCCATGCTGTGAATCTTAAACCCTTTGAGATAAGCCTCTGCCTGGTTCGGATCGAACTCCTTGCCCATAATGACGTGTTTTTTCGTGGTGGCCTCGTGCGTCGGATAGCCCAGTTCTTTCGAGATACGATCGCAATCCGCCGCCAGATACACCTGTTCGGCCACGGTTTTGTAGTTCACGTCGCCTTTCACATGGCCCCACCGTTGCATTTGCGTCAAAATCCAGATGGCCATCGAGTGCCATGGATAGGGGTCGAAATCGATCCGGTCCGGCATCTTCTGAATTTTTCCCAGGCCATCGGCGTAGGTGCCGGTCAAGACCTGCTCGAGCACGGTGACCGGTTGATTGAGATAGTTGGTCGGCGCAATGGCAGCTGCGATCTCCTTCCGATGCGCCGGGTCTGAGGCGTAATGAGCCGCATCGACAATGGAACGCCACATCGCATGGAAGGTGTTGGGGTATTGGGTCGCAAACGCTTTGGTCACGGTGAAGGCGCAGCAGGGATGGCGGTCCCAGATCTCCTTGGACAGCTTAAAAATGAAGCCGACGTTTTCATAGACCGCTCGTTGGTTGAACGGATCCGGCCCCAAATACCCGTCCACGTTGCCGGCCTTTAGATTTGCGACCATCTCCGCCGGAGGCACGATTCGAATCTGCACGTCCTTATCGGGGTGAACGCCTCCTTCAGCCAGATAGTAGCGAAGCAAGTAATTGTGCATGGAGTAATCGAACGGCACGCAGAACCGGAAACCCTTCATGTCTGCGGCCTTTTGCACTCCCTTGTGCTTGATATGCAGCGTGATGGCCTGCCCGTTGATATTTTCTACCGCCGGCATGTACATCGGCGTCGCCATGGAACCGGCGCCCAAGGTGATGGCCAGCGGCATCGGCGTCAGCATGTGAGCCGCATCCACTTCCTTGTTGACGGCCCAGTCCCGAATCATCGCCCAACCCGCTGCTCTCTTCACCGACGCGTTCAGGCCATGCTTTTTGTAGAATCCCAGAGGCTCGCCCATGATGATCGGGGTGCCGCACGTGATAGGAATGAAGGCGATGCTTACGTCTTTCTTTTCCGGCGCGCCGGCGGGATCAGCGGCAAAGGCTTGGAAGGGTGCCATCGGAAAGAGTTCAGTGATGAGGGCCGTGAGTGTCGCCGCTCCAAGGCCGGCGAGAAATTGCCGGCGGGACGGCTCTGCAGCATCCAGCACGGCCGCCACAACCGACTTCTCCACTGTTTCTTGCAGGTATTGCTCATTCGATAACGGCGCCTTCGCGTCAGGCGGTGGGATCGACTTGTCGTTCATCTTGGCCTCCATATTCATTCTCTACTCCCTGGAACCTTCCGGACGTACGCCGCTCGCACCGGATGCCAGCCCAAAAAAACGTCCTTCTCCCAAGTAACGGGGAGAAGGACGTCGGTGTCCTCTGGCGAGCTCATGACAGGCCCGCCCGTGAGACATCATCGTCTCACATTCTCGTGTTCGACAAACAAAACGGCGTCCGCCATTCATCGTAAGAATGACGGACGCCGTTGTCCGTATCCGCTATCTTGCCGAGCTTAGCCCAGGCGCCATTGCCTGAACCACCCTCGTGGATGCAACCTATACCATTCTTGCCAGAAACCCGTCAAGGAGTACTTCCGTTCGCGACCCCTTGCCTAGACGTCGTAGTACAAGAAGAACTCGTAGGGATGCGGCCGCAAACGCATGGTATCGACTTCCTTGCTACGCTTATAGCCGATCCAGGCTTCGATCAGATCCTCGCTAAAGACACCCCCCTTGAGCAGAAATTGATGGTCCTTCTCGAGGTTGTTGAGGGCCTCGTCCAAACTCCCCGGCATGGTCCGAATCTTGGCAGCCTCCTTCGGCTCAAGATCGTACAGATCCTTCTCAGCCGGTTCCCCGGGGTTGATCTTGTTCTCGATCCCATCCAAGCCCGCCATGAGCATGGCGGAAAACGCGAGATACGGGTTGGCTGCCGGGTCCGGAAATCGCACCTCGATACGCTTCGCCTTCGGACTCGGGGAGTACATAGGAATCCGGATGCCCGCAGACCGATTCCGGCTCGAATAGGCCAGGAGGACGGGAGCTTCGAATCCAGGCGTCAATCGCTTGTAGGAGTTCGTCGAAGGATTGGTGAGAGCGGCCAATGCCGGCGCATGTTTGAGAATGCCGCCGATGTAATGCAGGCACATCTGGGAGACTCCGGCATATTCCTTCCCCGCAAACAACGGCTTCCCGTCCTTCCAGATACTTTGGTGCGTGTGCATTCCGGATCCGTTGTCGCCGAACAGCGGCTTCGGCATGAAGGTGACGGTCTTTCCGTGGCGGCGGGCGACGTTCTTCACGATGTACTTGTACATGAGCATCTTATCGGCAGTCTTCACGAGGGAGTCGAACCGGATGTCAATTTCAGCCTGGCCCGCCGTGGCGACCTCGTGATGATGCTTCTCGATCGCAATGCCCACCTTCTCCATCTCAAGAATCATCTCAGTACGGATGTCCTGCTGCGTATCAGTCGGCGCAACCGGGAAGTAGCCCTCCTTGTGACGGATCTTTCCGCCCAGGTTGACGCCTTCCTGTCCCATATTCCACACGCCCTCATCGGAGTCGATGACGTAGTAGCCGCTATGGCTCGTTTGATCGTAGCGGGCATGATCGAAGATGAAAAATTCGGCTTCCGGTCCCCAGAAGGAGGTATCGCCGATCTTGGTGCTCTGGAGGTATTTCTCCGCCTTCTGCGCAATGAATCGCGGGTCGCGATCGTAGGTTTCGCGTGTGATCGGGTCAACGACGTTGCCGAGGAGGCTCAGCGTCGGCACAGCACAAAACGGATCGAGACAGGCCGTTTCCGGATCCGGCACGAGCAGCATGTCACTGTTGTTGATCGCTTTCCACCCTCGAATCGAGGATCCGTCCAGCCCGGAACCATCTTTGAATAAGCCTTCCGTCAATTCATTGATGGGAACAGTAAAATGCTGCCAGGTACCGATGAGATCCACAAATTTCAAGTCCACGACCTGGACCTTGTTTTTCTTGGCGAACTCCAACACCTCACGAACGTTCATCCCCTCCTCCTTTCACCCGTTTCAACGCATACCATTGATTCCCGCTTTCCCTTATGCCGCCTTGGTCCCGAAGAATGCGTCGATGTCTCTGAGAATCGCGACCCGCACCGCTTCCAGTTGCGCCTCATCGTCGATTTTACGTCCCTGATGATCCGTGACATAGAACACGTCGGCGACTTGATCCAACCGCGTGGAGATTCTTGCCGCGTGCACGGACAACCCAACCGTAAAGATCGCGTTCGTGATGACGTACAACAGACCCTGGCGATCATCGGCGAATACATCCACGATGGTATATTGGTCGGACGTTTCGTTATCGATCCGGACCTCCGTCGGTTGCCGATTCAGCGGCGCGCGGCGCGCGCTATTGAGCCGGGATCCACGGCGCATGAGCTCGTCGACATGCTCCCACCCCTTCAGCACGCCTGCGATCCTGTCCCCAATTGCACGCCGGCGCTCCTCCGGCGGAGCACCATGGTAGTCCGGATCCACCACGTGAAACGTGTCCACCACGATCCCATCGTTGCGGGTCGTAATATGTGCGTCCAAGATCTGCACGCCGCTTGCCGCCATGACGCCCGCGATTTTGGAAAAGATGCCGGGCACCAGCTCGTTATGCGTTACGATCGCATATTCGGATGTCCCTAACTGCGCGTTAAAATCCGCATCCACCACGACCTCGCCTGCATGTAAACGCCGGATGGCGGCGAGATTTGCCGCGATGCGTCGGGGAGTTGCTCCATAGACATAGCGAAGCGGAAACTGGTGCAACTGCGATTCCACCCAGGCTTCGTCCGCTTTCGGTTCAGCTATGAGCTGGCTTTGAGCGACAACTTCGCCGGCAATCCGCTTGAGTCGCTCGGGTGCATTCGCCGGTTCACGGTCGCCAGACACTTCCTGCAACGCTTGAAAGTATAATTCCACCAGCAACGCCTCTTTCCACTTGGTCAGAACTTCAGGCCCAACGGCCGCGATATCGGCCGCCGTCAATATGAACAACTTCCTCAGTACTTCCGGTGTGCCCACTTCCCGAGCGAACGGCAACAGGACCTTCTCATCGTGCGGATCCCGTCGAAACGCCGTGTGAGCCATCAACAGGTGGCGATAGACCAAAAACACCAGCGTGCGCGTCTCCTGTTCTCCGAACCCGAACCGCTCAGCCGCATCCTCCGCCAACCGGCGGCCAACCTCGCTGTGATCCTCTTCATGTCCTTTCCCGAGATCGTGCAGCAGCACGGAGAGATGCAAGACGTCCTTTCGTTTGATTTCACGATAGACCTCTCCGAAGATACCGTGATCCTGCGCCAGCGCCTCGGCTTTGGCGACAGCCAGAAGGCTATGCTCATCGACCGTATACTTGTGATACTGATTGAACTGCATCAAGCCGCGCACTCGCGCGAAGGCCGGCACGAGCTTTTCCAGCAGATGGGCACGATGCATGGCTTCCAACGTCTTCGCCGTTCCAGGACCGGAGAGGATTTCCAGGAACATCTTACCGACATCAGGCGCCCGAAATACGTCCGCCGACAGGGCATCCGCATGCCGGTGAATGTCTTCCAGCAACATGGGGTCGATCATGGCCTGTCGCGAGCGCGCCAGATTGAACAACCTCAACAACAACACGGGACTGTCGAGCACCTGGGATCGCAGATCCGGCGGGACCGTCACCGTATCGCCGTTCACGACAAAGTAGGTGTCGATCCGCGATGCGGGAAGCAGTCGCGCCACGCGTTGCCGCAGGGATCTCGGTCGACATCGTTCCACGAATCGCATCGAGATCGCATGCAACTCGGTCGTATGCCGGTAGTACTGCTGCATGAATTGTTCGACGGCAAGCAGATGGGGCAAATCCCTGAATCCGAATTGTTGCGCCAGCCATATTTGCTCGTCGAACGTGAGAATCTCCTGCGCCATTCCCGCCCGCACATGGAGAAACGCCCGCACGCGGAACAGAAATTCGCGCGCCTCTTTCAAGGCGCGGTAATCGCCCTGGGACAGGAGTCCCCGATCAGACAACTCTCGAATCGTGGGAGACCGGTATCGTGCCATCCCAACCCATTGCAGCATGTGGAGGTCCCGCAAGCCCCCTTGACTCTTTTTGACGTTCGGTTCGAGTAGATAGACGGTTTCCCCGAATTTTTTGTACTCGCGCCGACGCTCTTCCAGCTTGTGTTCCAGATATTTGTCGGTGGCGTTATAGACGACTTTGCGAAGATATCGGGTGTGGAACTGCTGAAAGAGTTCCGGGCTGCCCGCCAGGAACCTCGCTTCCATCATGGACGTTCGCACCGTGAGGTCCTTCAAGCCCAGTTCGATGCAATCCTGGATCGTTCTGACGCTGTGCCCCACTTGAAAGCCGATATCCCACAGCGGATGCAGGACCTGCTTCACAAAATCGGGGACGATCTTCTGTGCCTCAGGCCGATACAGCACCATTAAATCGATGTCGGAATGTGGAGCCAGTTCCCGACGACCATATCCGCCGATGGCCGCCAGACAGCAACGCTGGAAACCGGCCGTGGTGAAGACCTCGCCGCCACGACGGGCGGCGGTCCTGTACCGCCCGATGATCAATCCGTCCGCCACATCGGTCGTGGCCGCAAACGTCTCCTCACCGGATGCGCCGGCCATCAGGCGCTCCTGTATGGCCTGCCGTTGCGTCCCCAGCGCAGCGGCCATCGCAGCCGGTTCGGCATCGTACGCATCGCCGACAGGGATCTCTCTTTCTCCAGTTATCGTCATAAGGCGCTCTCTCCTGTCTCGCCGGTTCGAATTCGCACCACAGCACTCAACTCCCGCACGAAAATCTTGCCGTCGCCGATACTCCCTGTCTTTGCGGCTCGGGTGACGGTCTCCAATACTCTGGGAACCTGACTATCGTTCACCGCCACTTCGATCTTCACTTTGGGAACAAATTCGATCGTATATTCCTGCCCGCGATAAGTTTCTTTGTGTCCTTTTTGCCGGCCGAACCCCTTGACCTCCGACACCGTCATTCCCTGGATGCCGATCTCAAGGAGCGCGTCCTTGACCTCATCAAGTTTGAACGGTTTGATGATCGCTTCCACCAATTTCATATCAGCCTCCACCAGTCAGCTGCACGTTTCTCTGCTAAGGGATGAATCGTTCGCCTCATTCGGCGCACAACGTGGGACGCGCCGTCGTTTTGTATCATGAATAGGCCCGTTCGTTGTGTTGGGTGAGATCCAGACCAGTGGCCTCTTCCTCCGGCGCCACGCGGAGACCGATCGACCCCTCGATGAGCTTCAAGATCGCGTAGGTACCGATGAATGCAAAAGCGACCACACTGATGACCGCCACCAGTTGGCTGCCGAAGAGTGATGAATCTCCTCCAGCCATCATTCCATCGGCGCCGAGCGGATTGATCGCCCTCGACGCAAACAAGCCGGTGGCTAATGTTCCGAGGATTCCGCCGATCCCGTGGGTTCCCAGGACGTCGAGCGTGTCATCATAGCCGATCCGTCCCTTCCATACAATTGCAAGATACGAGCAGAGGCCCGCCGATACGCCCACCAGGAGGGCAGATGCCGGGCTAATGAATCCTGCTCCCGCGGTCGAGGTGGCGAGCCCGGCGACCGCTCCGCTAGCGATCCCCAACACGGTGGGTTTTCCACGATGGTGCCATTCCATTATCATCCAGGTCAGCGCCGCCATGACCGCAGTCAGATGGGTGACGACGAGGGCATTGACCGCGACTCCGGAGGCCGCTTTGGCGCTGCCTCCGTTAAAACCGAACCAACCGGCCCACAGAAGTCCCGTACCGAGCAGCACGTATGGGAGATTGTGAGGAGCCATATAATCAGTTCGCCAGCCGCGCCGCTTGCCCAGGACCATCGCGCAGGCCAATGCACTGAATCCGGAGCTGATATGCACGACTGTCCCCCCGGCAAAATCCAATGCGCCAATCTTTTTCAGCCATCCCCCGCCCCAGACCCAATGGGCGATCGGGACATAGACGAACAGACTCCATAACAGGGTAAAGAGCAACACGGAACTGAATTTCATTCGTTCCGCAAATGCTCCGGCAATGAGCGCCGGTGTAAACGCCGCAAAGAGTAGTTGAAACAGCATCACGGCTTGATGCGGCACGGTCGGCGCCAACACGGGATGCGGCGATGAGCCGACTCCGTTCAGAAACACCCAATCGAGCCCGCCGATGACGCCTCCGCGATCAGGCCCGTACGCGAGGCTATACCCGCACACGACCCAGATGAGACTCACGACGCACAAAATTGCGAACGTCTGCACCATGGTCCCGATCACGTTCTTGCTGCGGACTAAACCGCCATAGAAGAACGTGATGCCCGGCACCAACATCATTAAGACCAGGGCCGACGCGACCATCATCCAGGCGGTATCGCCACTATTCAGCGCCGGCATGGCTTCGCCCAGCCCGCTCAGACCACTTTGAGCCAGAACCAGCGAGGGTGACAGCACTGCTATGGCGGTCACTGCTGCACCCGGCATCCGGCGCTGAACATTCGTCATCGTACCCTCCCTCTCCATGTGATCCCGCGGTCAGACCTCATTAATTGCGATACCCGTTCGTGATCGGCATGCGGCGATCTTTCCCCAACGCCCGGTGCGTGATCTTGATTCCGATGGGCGCCTGTCGGCGTTTGTACTCGCTGCTGTCCACCATTCGAATGACCCGCGCGACCGTGGTCCGATCGAATCCCGCCTCCACAATATCTTCCACCGACCGATCTTCTTCGACGTAGGCTTTCAGAATGGGATCGAGTACGGCATAACTCGGCAGAGAGTCTTCGTCCTTTTGGTCAGGCTTGAGTTCCGCAGTTGGTGCACGTTCCAGGGTGCGCTTGGGAATCACCGGGGATTTTCCTGAGCGATTACGCAGATGGCTCAACTCGTAGACCATGGTCTTCGGTACGTCTTTGATCACGGCGAATCCGCCGGCCATATCGCCGTACAGCGTGGCATACCCGACACTCATCTCGCTCTTATTGCCGGTTGTCAGCACCAGATGTCCGAACTTATTCGATAACGCCATGAGCAGGTTGCCGCGTATTCGTGCCTGAAGATTTTCCTCGGTGGTATTGGGCTTGGTTCCCCGGAAGGTGCTCGCCAATGTCTTCAGATAGGACCGGAACGTTCGTGTGATCGGAATCGTTTGCACTGTGATCCCCAATCTTCCGGCGAGCTCCGCGACATCCTCACGACTTTCGCGCGAAGTATAGGGAGAGGGCATGAAGACGCCCAAGACATTCGCGGCGCCCAGCGCATCGACCGCCAACACCGCCGTCAGGGCCGAATCCACGCCGCCGCTCACGCCGATCACGACCCGTTTGAACCCGTTCTTCCGCACATAGTCCCGGATTCCCACCACGAGGGCTTGATATACTTCCTCCAACGAATCCAGCCGAGCCGTATGCGAAGGAATAATCTTTGTGCGTATGCCGGAAGCCGTTTTGACATTCACCGTCACCCGTTCAATCAATGTGGAAGCGCCGGCACCTACTCTCTTTCCACGATCCCCTCTGCGCGCCCGTGCGACAGCGTCCACGTCCAAATCCGCCACGATCATGTCTTCTTCGAAGGCTTTGCCCCTGACAACGATGTCGCCGGTGTGATCGAGAATGAGGCTATTGCCGTCAAACACGAGTTCATCCTGGCCACCCACCATGTTCGTGTACGTCAACAGGACTCCATTTTCCCGAGCGCGGGTCGCCAGCATCTGTTCGCGATACCGGCTTTTTCCCATATGGAACGGTGAGGCATTGATATTGACGATGACTTCCGCCCCTGCCGCAGCCTGGGCACGGGTCGGCCCTTCAGGTAACCAGATATCCTCGCAAATGTTGATGCCGACAGCGACGCCGTTCAGCAGGAGTAACGGAAGCCGTCGTCCGGGGTGGAAATATCGGCTCTCGTCGAACACGCCGTAATTGGGCAGATAGGATTTCCCATACGTCATGACGACGCGCTGATTCGAGATTATCGCGGCCGCATTATAAAGGGCATGGTGCCCCGCCGGTAAGACGGTAGGTGACGAGAGCTGTGGTGTGTGAGCACCACCCTGGCCTACGTATCCAATCACCGCCGTGGTTCCCTTGACCTGTTTGACTACCTGTTCAAGAGCATCCTGATTATCCTCCACGAATCGCGATTTCAGCAGCAGATCTTCGGGCGGATAGCCGGTGATCGCCAGTTCAGGAAATGCCACCAGGTCGGCCTTCGCCTTCCTCGCCTCACGCAGCCAGCCGGTGAGGCGCCGTTGATTTCCATCAAGATCCCCGACAGTCGGGTTCATCTGCACCATGGCGATTCGGAACGTGCGCATGATCAGTCCTCAGCAATCAGCATTCAGCTATCGACAGCCCGCGCGGCTCACGGCAGAATGCTCAAAATGTTTGCCGGCAAGGCCGGCGCCCCGTGTCTTGTGAAGGATGCGAAAACGACGTCTGGTGAAAGGTGCGTCCCGGGGTTTCGATTGCGCAGCAATCGGGAGGTAGGGCGGGTAAAGAACTTCCACCTGGGTTGGGCGGGTGTGATCAGTGTCGTTTTCAGCATTCTGATTTTAAAAAAAAAACGCCCTCGCGCTCCTATGAGCTGAGGACGTCATTGTCCGATTCAGTACGATTGAGATCAGATGGAGACTCCATTGTCTCCAAAACCGGCGCTACAGTAGCATTCACTCGCTTAACCTGTCAAACTCAGCCGCTGCATCTGGCAAAGCTGTTCTTCGGCGGGGCACCGACTGCCAATACTTCCTCCACGCAACCAGTTCCAGATTCTAGAGCTCCGCATGGACGCAGCGTGGAGTACTTCTTTCTACGTGTCATCCGGAAGTTGTGGGAAACAGAATGCAT
>Ga0075421_100005247_pt1 | contig 15637 bp, 17 predicted proteins | sample SoiMetdeltSBSDD5_FD_75292 | JGI IMG/M metagenome (GOLD analysis project Ga0075421, IMG submission 75292) | Bulk soil microbial communities from a Populus tree surrounding site in Tennessee, USA - Soil MetaG P. deltoides SBSDD5 | ecosystem: Environmental > Terrestrial > Soil > Tree plantation...
GGCGGTGCAGAGCCTGAACGTCGCGGTTGCCGCCGGAATCTGCCTGTACGAATCCGTCCGGCGCGGGCGCTAGGTACAAAAAAAAAAGCCCCGGCGGGCACCGGGGCTGCTTACCAACCCACGCACAGAGAGGGGGGGTGTGCGCTAGACGGGAGGTAACCTTGAAATCTGCGCGGAACCTGCCATTTCGGAGTGCACGGCGACATCGAGGCATACCGCGTCGCCAAACACCGTTGCACCGAGCGCCCGCGCCAGCGCCGGGTGCATCTGCGGGAGATCGAGCTCGATGAAACACGAGACCCGCCCCGCGCGCTTGTTGTGGATCAGCTGGAGGGCATGCAACGAACCGAACGGCTCGCAAGCCGCCAGGACTCTCCTCGTGACCCCGAGGAAATCGGTTGCTGCCTCCCCGCGCTGCTCGACAACCTGCATGGACCGCATCGTAATGACCGCGGAGCGGGCGCGCTATCGCAGAACGGCGATTTGCATGTAGATTCCTGACGACAAGCGGCGATCCTTGTCGATCGCAGCCGCGCGTTGAAGTAGACTTGCGGCAACCACCGTCCCGAGGGGGCCCGGGCTGAGCAGCGGTGGTCCGGGAGGCTACGGCATGAAAGTCCTGATCGCTGACGACCATGCGGTCGTCCGCAGGGGCCTGAAGCAGATTCTCTCCGAAGAACGCGACGTCACGGTCGTCGGCGAGGCGAAAAACGGTCACGAGGCGCTCGAGATGAGCCGGCGCCTGGACTGGGACGTCGCCGTCGTCGACTACGCGATGCCGGGCCGCAGCGGAGTCGAGTTGCTGAAGGAAATCAAGCGTCACCACCCAAAGCGCCCGGTGCTCGTGTTGAGCATGTATCCCGAGGAATGGCATGCCGTCCAGGTGCTGCGCGCCGGCGGAGCCGGCTACCTGAGCAAGGAGACGGCGACCGAGGAGCTGATGACGGCGATCCGCAAGGTCGCCAAGGGCGGCCGCTACGTCAGCGCCGGGCTGGCGGAGAAACTGGCTTCGGGCCTCGCGCCGGACCGGGCGCGCGCGCCGCACGAGACGCTGTCCGATCGCGAATACCGCGTGCTCTGGCTGCTCGCTTCCGGCAAGCCGATCAGCCAGATCGCACAGGAGATGTTCCTCAGCCCGAGCACGATCAGCACCTACCGCACGCGCATCCTGCGCAAGCTCGGCCTGGCGAACAATGCACAACTCGTCCAGTACGCCGTGCAGCACCAGTTGATCGGCTGAAGGCCCGCGTCAGACCGCCTGCGGGCGCGACTCGAGGGACTTCGCGGCCTCGCCGGCGACGCGCACCAGCGGCAGGTACAAGGTGAACACGCTGCCTCGCCCGGGGCTGCTCTGCACCGTGATGTCGCCTCCCAGCAGCAGCGCCAGCTCGTGCGAGATCGACAGTCCCAGCCCCGTGCCGCCGAATTCGCGGCGCGTGAACTCGTCCGCCTGCTGGAACGCGTCGAAGATCCGCTCCAGCCGCTCGGGCTGGATGCCGATGCCGGTGTCGCTCACCGCGAAGGAAATCGCTTCGTCCGCCGCGTCGAGCTGCGCGTGTCCCGGCGTCCAGCCCGACGCGGCGATCGCGATCTCGAACGTCACGCCGCCGTGGCGCGTGAACTTGAATGCATTCGCAAGCAGGTTGCGAACGATCTGCTGCAGCCGCTGCGAGTCGGTCTCGATCGCCCGCGGGACGTTCGCGGCGCGCCGGACTTCGAAGCGCAGTCCTTTCGAGACCGCGATCTGGCGAAACGTGCTCTCGATGTACTCGGTGAGCGTGCTCAGGTCGAGCGGGGCGATCAGCACGCTGACGGCGGCACCGGATTCGATGCGCGCGAGGTCGAGCACGTCGTTGATCAGCGCGAGCAGGTCCATGCCCGAGGTATGGATCGTCTGCGCGAACTTGACCTGCCGCTCGGTCAGATTGCCGGCCGCATTGTCGGCAAGGAGCTTGGCGAGGATCAGCAGGCTGTTCAGCGGCGTGCGCAGCTCGTGCGACATGTTGGCGATGAACTCCGACTTTTCGCGGCTTGACTGCTCCGCGGCGATCCGGGCGCGCAGCATCTCCGCCTCGTGACGCTTGCGCTCGGTGAGATCGCGCGTGACATTGCAGAAGCCGAGCAGCAATCCGTCCGGGTCGCGCACCGCCGTCGTGACCACGTCCGCCCAGAACAGCGTTCCGTCCTTGCGCACCCGCCAGCCTTCATTCTGTACGCGGCCGAGCAGCGAGGCCTGCTCCATGTCGCGCTGGGGGACGCCGCGATCGGCGTCCTCGCGAGGATAAAAGCGGGCGATCGACTCGCCGATGATCTCGCGCGCGGCGTATCCCTTGTTGCGCTCCGCGCCGGCATTCCAGCTCATCACGCGGCCTTGCGGATCGAACATGTAGATCGCGTAGTCGACCACGTTCTCGGTCATCAGCCGGAAGCGCTGCTCGGTCTCCTGCAGGCCGTCCTCGAGACGCACGCGCCGCGCAAGCTCGTCCTGCAGCGCGCGGTTGCTGCGTTCCAGGTCGAGCGTGCGCTCGCGTATTCCCGATTCCAGCTCGTCCTGCCGTTTGCGCAGCGCAAGCATCATCGCGCGGCGTTCCTCGAGCGCCGCGCCAAGCACCAGGCCGATGACGACGAGCGTGCCGACGAACCCAAGCAGGATGCTGAGCGACTGGATCGACGTGCCGGTGGCGAGCGGTCCGCGTCCCGCGATCGTGTGCCAGAGCGCGAGGCTGCCGACGATGGCGACTGCGATCGCCACTTCGCGCTGGCCGAAGCGCAGCGCCGCCCACAGCGCGAACGGCGTAACCAGATAAGGCAGCAATTGGGGGCTGCCGACGCGCGGAGTGGTATCGAAGACCAGTTGCGCTACGACCACCATGAGGATCAGGCCGCACATCGCCTCGACAATCCGCAACGGCGTCCAGGCGACGCTAGAACGCGTGCTGCAGCTGAGCAGCAACGGCGTGACGATCAGAATTCCGAGCAGGTCGCCCTGCCACCAGATGAGCCAGTTCGCCAGCAGCGCGTCCGCCGGCAGCGCGTGGCCCGCCGTCAGCGCCGCCGCCGCGATCGTCGGCGCCACCAGCGAGCACAACGCTGCCGCGACGACGAACTTCAGCGCGTCCCCGGTGGCCTGCAGGCGCTGCGGAGCCGCAACCCAGCGGCGAATCAGCGCGAAGCCGGCGAGCGCCTCGAGCGTGTTGCCGGTGCCGATCAATACCGCGGCGAGCAACGATTCCGCTACGGCGAGATTTACGAGTGCCGCGCCGATCCAGATTCCGGGCCAGATGCGAGGGCCGATCAGCAGGCAGGCGGCGAGCGCAAGACCGGAAGGCACCCACAGCGGCGAGGCGTAGCCGGGTGGAATTGCGAACACCAGCGACAGCTTCGCCGCGATGAAATACAGCACCGCCACCGCGGCCGCCTTGCCCGCGGTCTGCAGATACGGCCTGCCTGCGCTGGAGAACTGCACCTGGACCGGCGATCATACTGCCTCGCGTTGAACTGGCGTCTGTGTAGCAAGTCCACTACAGCGCGTCATGCATCGGCTACGAGAACGCTTGCGGTTCTATTGATAGTGAGCGATTGTTCGCCTCACTAGGATCGTCGTGTAAAAGCGCGCCCAGGAGAGAGGATTTGGTGGCGAAACTGAAGTTGGCGAGCGAGACCGCCGGCGACGAGCTGAAGGCGGCGAACCAGCGCCTCGAGGAGCTGCAGCGCGTCAACGCGCAGCTCGAGGAGAAGATCGAGCAGCTCACGCTCGCTTCGCACTACAAGGCCCAGTTTCTGGCCGGCATGTCGCACGAGCTGCGCACGCCGCTGAACAGCCTGTTGATCCTTGCGCGGCTGCTGGTCGACAACCCCGAGAAGAACCTGAAGCCGAAGCAAGTCGAGTATGCAAAGACGATTCATGCCGCGGGGAGCGACCTGCTCGCGCTGATCGGCGACGTCGTCGATCTGGCGAAGATCGAGTCCGGGGGCGTGCTGCTCGATTTCGAGAGTGCGCGAGTCTCCGAGCTCGTCGACTACGTCGAGCGCACGTTCCGCCGGGTTGCGCTGGATAGAGGTCTGCAGTTCGAGATCGCGATCGGTGAAGGTGTGCCCGCGACGCTGCGCACCGATCTGAAGCGCTTGCAGCAGATTCTCAAGAACCTGCTGTCGAACGCGTTCAAGTTCACCGAGCGCGGAAAAGTGTCGCTGACGATCGCGCCGGCCGCGTCGCCCGGCCAGCCCGGGCTCGAAGGCGAATTCGGGGTGCTGGCGTTCGCGGTCGAAGACACCGGCATCGGCATACCGGAATCACAGCGCGACGCGATTTTCGAAGCCTTCCGCCCGGGCGTGGGCGGAGCGCACTATCGTGGCACCGGCCTCGGCCTGTCGATCTGCCGCCAGCTGACGCGCCTGCTCGGCGGAGAAATCCGCGTCGAGAGCACGGCGGGAGCCGGGAGCCGCTTCACGCTTTACCTGCCGATCAAGCCCGGTGCGGAATCCGGCACGCGGAAGCCGGCCCACGCTCCGGCGCCGGTTGCTCCGGCGCCAGAGAACGCAGCGGGGCTGCCGAGGCTCGGTGCCGGGCTTGCGGGCCGCAAGATCCTGATCATCGACGACGACATCCGCAACATCTTCGCGCTCACCGGGGCGCTCGAGGAGCACGGGATCAAGGTCATGGACGCCGAGAACGGCAAGGCCGGGCTCGAGCTGCTGCAGCGGCAGGCCGACATTGACGCGGTGCTGATGGACATGATGATGCCGGACCTCGACGGCTTCGACAGCATCCGCCTGATCCGCGGGCTGAAGCAGTTTCGTGAGCTGCCGATCATTGCCGTGACCGCGAGGGCGATGAAGGGCGACCGCGAGAAGTGCATCGCAGCCGGCGCGACGGATTACATCGCGAAGCCGGTGAGCGTCAGCCATCTGCTGTCGCTGCTCAAGGCGTGGCTCGTGCGATGAGCGCGGGCCGGCGATGAAGCCGTCGGCGGCGCGCCTCGACGTGCCCGATCTGGAAGCACTGACTGCGCATGCACTCGCGCGGTTCGAGGTTCTGCTGGCCCGACGGCATGACGGTCCGCCGGTCCGCGATGAGCTGGTTGCGAACACGCTGCAGGAATTGAGCGTGGCGCTCGAGGAGCTGCGCGTCTCGGTCGAGACGATGCGCGAGCAGAGCGAGGCGCTCGCCGCGGTGCGCCAGGAGCTGGTCGCAGAGCAGGCGCGCTTCCAGGCGCTGTTCGATTTTGCGCCGGACGGATATCTGGTCACCGATTCCGCCGGCATCATCCGCAGGGCGAACCAGAGGGCCGCCGACCTGCTCGGCGTCAAGCCCGAACGCCTCGTCGGCAAGCCGCTCACCGTATTCATCGCGCTGCCAGCGAGGCCCGCCTTTCGAGCGCTGCTCAGCCAGCTGGCTGCCGGAGACCGGGGCACGCTCGACTTCGAAGCCCGCCTGACCGCACGCCTTGGACGCACGTTCGAGGCCGCGATCAGCGTGGCGGGGACGAAGGAATTGCGCTGGCTCCTGCGTGACGTGACCACGCAGCGTGCGGCGCAGCACGCGCTCGAAGACGAAGTCAGCGAGCGCAAGCGCACCGAGGACCGGCTGCGAAACAGCGAGGATCGCTACCGCCAGCTTTCCGGGCACCTGCAGGGCGCGATCGAGGAGGAGCGCACGCGAATCGCGCGCGAGGTGCACGACGAGCTGGGCGCGGCGCTCACCGCGATCCGCTTCGAGCTGAGCGCGATTGCCGCGGCGATGCCGGGCGGCGAGCGTGCGCCGGGCGACGCGCTCGCGGCTTCGATCGGCCGCGTCGACGCAGCGATCGGGGTTACGCGGCGCATTTGCGGCGACCTGCGCCCCAGCCTGCTCGATCATCTCGGATTGTGGGCGGCGATCGAGTGGCTGGTCGAAGACCTGGGCGGGCGCACCGGGATTCGCTGCACCGTGGACCTCGAGAAGGGCGGCGAGGTACCCGACTCCGAGTGCGCTACCGCGCTGTTTCGCATCGTCCAGGAAGCGGTGACGAATACCGTGCGGCATGCGGGCGCATCGAAGCTGCACGTGGCCGCACGCGCGAGCGGCGGCGAGCTCGTGATCGAGGTGAGCGACGACGGCCGCGGCATCCACGAAGGCGAGCTCGCTCGTCCCGACGCGTTCGGCATCATCGGCATGCAGGAGCGCGCACATGCCTGCCGCGGGCGTGTGTTGATCGAGGGCGGCCGGGTGCACGGCACGCGCGTCCAGGTGCGGGTGCCGCTCCCCACCCCCCGGCGGCGTGATGCGCGTTCTAATCGTTGACGATCATGCGGTGGTGCGCGAAGGGCTCAAGCGCGTGCTCGCCGGGCTGCCCGGGGGCGTGCAGGTGGGCGAGGCGGGCAACTCGAGCGAGGCGCTCGCGCTCGCGCGTGCAGAGCGCTGGGACATCGCGCTGCTCGACATCGCGATGCCGGGAGGCGACGGTCTCGAGCTGCTCAAGCAGTTGCGGCGCGAGTACCCCGCGCTGCCGGTGCTGATCCTCTCGATGTATCCGCAGGAGCAGTACGCGCTCCGAGTGCTCAAGGCGGGCGCGTGCGGCTACCTGACCAAGGAGAGCGCGACGGACCAGCTGATCGCCGCCATCGAGACGGCGCGTCGCGGTGAGCGCTACGCGAGCCCCGAAGTCGCCGCCCGCCTCGCGGTGGCGCTCGCGGGCGACACGGAAGACAGCCCGCAGCAAAACCTTTCGGACCGCGAATTCGAGATCCTGAGGTTGATTGCGCAGGGCTACGGCGTCAGCCGGATCGCGGAAAAGCTTTCGCTCAGCGTCTCGACGGTCGGCACCTATCGGGCAAGGCTGTTGCGCAAGCTCGGCCTGAGGCAGACGGCCGAGCTCGTCGCCTACGCCGTGCGCCACGGCTTCGTCGAGTAGCGTCCCGTGATGAAGCCGCGCCACCGCCCCTCCCAAGCGCGCAAATGGGGCATATACTGGACGCTCTCGTAAGCGAATGGCCAAGCGCGATCGTATCGACTGGTTGCTCACCGCAATCGACGCGGTGGAGGATCTCGTGCAGCCGAAGCTCGACGCGCGGCGCAAGCAAAGAGGCGACGGAGCGCCGGATGGCGAGCAGGATCAGGAGCTGCAGATCTGCATGGAAGAGCTGCGGGTCGCGGCCGAAGAGTTGACCAGCCTGCGAGACCGGCTGACGATCGAGCGGCAGCGCTACGCCGAGCTTTTCGATTTCGCCCCCGAGGCCTATCTCGAAACCGACGCGCGCTGGAATATCCGCGAAGCGAACCGTGCCGCGGTGGAGCTCTTCCACTGCCCGCACGAGTACCTGGTCGGCAAGCCCCTCGTCGTGTTCGTCGCGGAGGAAGACCGCAAGGCCTTCCGCGCCAGCCTCGCCGCGCTGGAGCAGAGCGGCAGGACCGGCTCCAAGGACTGGAGCGCGACGCTGCAATCGCGTGCTGGAGACACGCTGCCGGTCCTGATTCGCGCCTCCGCGGCGCGTGACGCCAGCGGCCGCGTCACCGGCGCGCGCTGCCTGATCCGTCCGTCGGCCCCGCAAAACGGCGCGTCGTCGGTTGTGGCAGGCGCACCGCGCGAGTCCGCATAGAGGTGGACAGGGCAACCGTTCGAGGGGCGCAGCCGGAGTCCGAACAGCGCCGGCGGCCCGACGCGGCATTCGCAATCGTCGCGCTGGCCGCCTCCGCGGGAGGCCTGCATGCGCTGAGCCAGGTGCTGGCGGCGATACCAAAAGATTTTCCTGCGGCGATCGTCGTCGTGCAGCATCTCGATCCGCGGCATCGCAGCCTGATGGCCGACATCCTGAGCAAGCGCACCGCGCTGGCGGTCAAGCAGGCGCAGGAGGGCGACCTGCTGGTCCCGGGAACCGCGTACATTGCGCCTCCCAACCGGCACCTGCTCGTCCACGCCGACGGCCGCCTTTCGCTTTCGCAAACCGAGCTGGTTCACTTCGTGCGGCCGTCGGCCGACCTGCTGTTCGAATCGACCGCGGCGAGCTACCGCGAGCATGCGATCGCGGTCGTGCTGTCGGGCACCGGCAGCGACGGCTCGATGGGCGTGCAGGCGATCAAGAAGATGGGCGGCACGGTGATCGCGCAGGACGAGAAGACCGCGCAGTTCTACGGCATGCCGGCCGCCGCGGTGCAGACCGGATGCGTCGATTTCATACTGCCGCTGGATGAAATTCCGTCCGCGCTGCTGTCGCTGGTCGCGCCGGGTGAGCGGCGGTGAACAAGGCCCGCTACAAGCGCGAGCAGGCGACGCGCGAGCGGGACTTCGAAGCGCTGCTCGATCACCTCCGCCGGGAGCGCGGGTTCGATTTCAGCGGCTACAAGCGGCCGAGCCTGGTGCGCCGCTTCGAAAAGCGCATGCAGGAGCTGGACCTCGGCGGGTTCGCCGATTACATCGACTACCTGGAGGTGCACCCGGAGGAGTTCGCGCAGCTCTTCAACACCGTGCTGATCAATGTCACGGCCTTCTTCCGCGATGCGTCGTCATGGGAGTTTCTCGCCGCGCAGGTGGTGCCGAGAATCATCGAGCGCAAGAAGCCGGGGGCGCCGATCCGCGTCTGGTCGGCCGGCTGCGCCTCGGGCGAAGAAGCGTACTCGGTGGCGATCGTGCTCGCCGAAGCGCTCGGCGCCGAGCCGTTCCGCGAGCGGGTCAAGATCTATGCGAGCGACATCGACGAGGAGGCGTTGAATCACGCCCGCCAGGCGACCTACAGCGACAAGGATCTGCAGGCGGTCGACCCGGCGCTGCGCGAGAAATATTTCGAGCCGCAGAACGGCCGCTTCGCGTTTCGCGCCGATCTGCGCCGCGCGGTGATCTTCGGCCGCCACGATCTGATGACCGACGCGCCGATCTCGCGGCTCGACCTGCTCGTCTGCCGCAATACGCTGATGTATTTCAACGCGGAGGCGCAGCGGCGGATCCTGGCGCGCTTTCATTTTGCGCTCAACAACGACGGCCCCGACGGGCCGGGCGGATACGTGTTCCTGGGCCGCGCGGAGATGCTGCTTACGCACGGCAACCTGTTCACGCCGGTGGAAATGAAGCAGCGCATTTTCGTCAAGGTGTCCAACCCGGAGATGAGAAGGCGCGCGGACCTCGCGCTGAGGAACGGCAACCGGGCGGGGGACGAATCCGCGTTCGCCGCTGCGGACCTCGATCGCCTGAAGGAGCTCGCGCTCGAGGAGGTGCCCGTACCCCGCCTGGTCGTCGACGCGAACGAGATCCTGGTGCATGCCACGCAGAAGATGCGGCTGCAGTTCAGCGTCAACCCCCAGGACATCGGCAGGCCGCTGAAGGACCTCGAGATCTCGTACCGGCCGGTCGAGCTGCGCTCGCTGATCGAGCAGGCGTACGCCGAGCGCCGCACGGTCACGCAGACCAGCGTCGAGCGGCGCTTCCCGAACGGCGACGTGCAATACCTCGACGTGGTGGTCGCGCCGCTCGCCGACGCGGCGAGCAATCCGCTGGGCGCGGCCGTCACGTTCCTCGACGTGACGAATTACTTCAAGGTGCAGCAGGAGCTGCAGCACTCGAAGGAGGAGATCCAGACCGTCAACGAGGAGCTGCAGTCGAGCAACGAGGAGCTGCAGACCACCAACGAGGAGCTGCAGTCGACCAACGAGGAGCTCGAGACCACGAACGAGGAGCTGCATTCGACCAACGAAGAGCTCGAGACGATGAACGAGGAGCTGCAGTCGACCAACGAGGAGCTGCAGACGTTGAACTCGGAGCTGCGCGAGCGCACCGTCGAGCTCAACCGCACGAACGCGTTTCTCGAATCGGTGTTTGCGAGCCTGCGCTCGGGTGCGGTGGTCGTCGACGGCGATCTCAACGTCGAGGTCTGGAACGACCGCGCCGCCGACCTGTGGGGACTGCGCGCCGACGAGGTGCGCGGCAAGTCGGTGCTGAACCTCGACATCGGGTTGCCGATCGGCCAGATTCGCGACGCGATCCGGGCCTGCGCGGCCGGCGCATCGAAGTACGAGGAAAGCGTGCTCCGGGCCACCACGCGCCGCGGCAAGTCGATCGGCTGCCGGATCACCGTCCACCCGCTCGCCGGGCGCCCCGACAAGGGCGCGATCATCCTGATGGACGAGGTGGGAGAGGGAACGGCAGCGCAAGCGTGAGCGGGATTGCGCCGGTGACGTGCCGGGCTTACGCGAGCGCCATCGCCAGCGGCCGGTCGTCCGGTGCGCCCCCGCCGGCAAGCGTCAGGTCGCGCAACTGGTATCCGCTGCACGAGTCGGCCTCGAATGCGGTCGGCGTGTAGAGCATGACTTTGGTGCACGGCTCATCGAGCGCGAGGAATGCGCTCTCGCGCTCGAGGATCTCGGCAAAGTCGGCGCGCCAGTCCGCCTCGACGTGGCGGCAGCGAAGCGACAGCCATTGGCCGCTGCGCACGAGCACCAGCATCAGGCAGCCGGGCTCCTCGATCAACAGCCAGCACGATTCGTGGCTGATCTTCGGCCGGATCCGGTTGAAGGCAGCGATCAGATACGGCTGCACGGAGGACAGCGTTGCTCGCCCTTCGGCGACTTTCGACTGCAGCGCGTCGAGCAGCGCGCTGTCGACCGCGCAGGCGATCAGCGGGCCATTGCGCACGGTTTCGGTGAGCCGAACTTCCCAGCCCTCGGTGACCTGGCCGTGTACGCTCGCCAGGCGGCGGCGTGCAAACGCGAGCCACTCGGCCTCCGTCCGCACCGCCGAGTTCCGTGCCAGCAGCGCATAGCGGACGAAGCAATTCGACAAAACGACCGTGACTTCGGGTTTTTCGGGGCCGGAGGCCGCCAGCGCGGCCGGCAGTGCATCGATCGCCGCTTGCCAGAACGGTTGAGCGTCGTCCGGATGGACCGCGATGATGTCTTTTCTGACCAGTCGCGGGTGCACGCCGCGCCGGTACCCGGCGAAGATCAGTCGATCGGGACCCAGGCCGATGCGTACCTGGTCACGCCACAGCGACACGATCGATCCCCTCCAGCCAGAAAAGCAGATCCGGATGGCGCGACAATGCAATCGCCGTGCCGCAACAGGTAGCCGAGGGAAATCAATAGATTGCAAACCGATGGCGTAGCCGATTGACGACAAATGCGGTGGTGGATCGGTGACAGCCCAATCGCATCTCGAGCCCAAGGCCCTGTATACAGTCATGAACCCGGTTGTCACTGACCGGCTAACGCAGATGCGCCGAATGGCGACAGGAAAGGTACAGGGGGGCGGCTATACTTTTCGGCGGTGCGCTACGACCCGGACGCGTTCGCGCCGGCGTAAAGCGCGCGGTGAGGATGGGCTGCCAATGAAAATACTGATTGCGGACGATCACCCGATCGTGCGCCGCGGGCTGCGTCAGGTGCTGGAATCCGATCCCACCATGGTCGTCGTCGGCGAGGCGACCAACGGCGACGAGGCACTCGAGCTTGCGCGCACGCTGGAGTGGGATCTCGCGGTGTTCGATTTTTCCATGCCCGGCCGAAGCGGCCTGGACCTGCTCGACAGCGTGAAGCGCGAGTTCCCTGGACGGCCGGTGCTGGTGATGAGCATGCACTCCGAGGAGCTGCACGGCGAACGCGTGCTGAAGGCGGGTGCGGCGGGCTACATCAGCAAGGAAAGCGCACCGCAGGAGCTGGCGAACGCGGTGCGCAAGGTTGCGCGCGGCGGGCGCTATGTCAGCCCGACGCTTGCCGAAGCGCTCGCGCTCGAGCTGTCGAACGATTCACGCAAGGCGCTGCACGAGCGGCTCTCGGACCGCGAATACCGGGTCATGTGGCTGCTCGCGACCGGCCGGCAGATCAACGAAATCGCGCGCGAGATGCTGCTCAGCCCGAGCACGGTCAGCACCTATCGCGCGCGCATCCTGAGGAAACTGAGGCTGGGCAACAACGCCGAGCTGGTGCGCTATGCGATCCGGCACCGCCTGGTGGAAGACACGGATCAGCTTCAGCCCGCGCCGGTGCAGGTGGCGGCGATGTAAGAATGGCCGTGCAGCAGCCAAAGGACGCACCGCCAGTCGCCAACATCCTGCTCGTCGACGACGAGCCGAACAGCCTGTACGCGCTGCAGGAGATGCTGCAGCCGCTCGGGCAGAATCTCATGGTCGCCCGCTCGGGCGCCGAAGCGCTGCGCCTGGTGCTGAAGAACGAGTTCGCGGTCATCCTGCTCGACGTGCGGATGCCCCGCATGGACGGATTCGAGACCGCGCGGCTGATCCGGGAGCGGCGCCGCTCCAGCCTGACCCCGATCATCTTCCTCACCGCGGCCGGCGACGACATGGAGTCGGTGTATCGCGGCTACGAAGCCGGAGCCGTCGACTACCTGATCAAGCCGGTGCCCTCACCGACGGTGCTGTGCTCCAAGGTCATGGTGTTCGTCGAGCTGTACGCCAAGAATGCCGATCTGGGCCGCCAGATCAGCGAGCGGATGATCGTCGAAGAGCGCCTCAAGGAATCCGAGGAGAAGCTGCGCCGTCTCGCCGCGTATCTCGTCTCGGTGCGGGAAGAAGAGCGCACGCACATCGCACGCGAAATCCACGACGAGCTGGGCCAGGTGCTGACCGGCCTGAAGATGGACGTGAGCTGGCTCGCCCAGCGCCTGGACGTCAAGCAGAAGGCATTGCTCGGCAAAACCCAGTCGATGTGCGGATTGATCGATTCCGCGATCCAGACGGTGCGCAAGATCGCGAGCGGCTTGCGTCCCGAAATCCTCGACCACATGGGCCTGGTGGCGGCGATCAACTGGCAGGCGAAGGACTTCCAGAAGCGCACCGGCATCCGCTGCCGCGTCGAGCTGCCGCCCGAAGGGATCAAGCTCGATATCGAACGCTCGACCACCACGTTCCGCATCTTTCAGGAGATTCTCACCAACGTGGCACGGCACGCGCACGCGAGCCGGGTGGACGTGAAGTTCGGCCTGACCGACGGCCACATGACGCTCGAAGTGGCGGACAACGGCGTCGGCATCCCGGAGACCAAGCTGAACGGCAAGTCGCTCGGGTTGCTCGGCATCCAGGAGCGCGCGCTGCATTTCAACGGCGACGTCACCATCAATGGCGCAACCGGCCAGGGAACGCGGGTGACGGTGAGCATCCCGCTCGAAGGTGTGCGATGAGGGTCCTGATCGCAGACGATCACCCGGTCGTGCGGCATGGACTGCGGCAGATGCTCGCACGCGAGTCCGACCTCACGGTCGTCGGCGAAGCGCGCGACGGTCAGGAAGTCATCGACCTGTGCGGACGCGTGGCCTGGGACGTGGCGGTGCTCGACTATCACATGCCGGGCAAGAACGGGCTCGAGCTCGTCAAGGAACTGCGCCATCGCTTTCCCGGGCGCTCAGTGTTGATCCTGAGCATGTACCCGGAGGACACCTACGCAGTGCGCGCGCTGAAGGCAGGCGCGTCGGGATACCTGACGAAAGAAACCGCGCCGGAAGACCTGGTCGCAGCGATCCGCAAGGTCGCGGCCGGCGGCAAGTACATTACGCCGGCGCTCGGCGAGCGACTGGCGCTGGACCTCGAAGATACCCGTAGCACGCCGACGCACGAAAGCCTCTCGGACCGCGAGTACCAGATCATGTGGATGATCGTCTCGGGCAAGGCGCTGATCCAGATCGGGCAGGAGCTGGGCCTGTCGCCGAACACGATCAGCACCTACCGCGCACGCATCCTGCGCAAGATGGGAATGAAGAGCAACGCCGAGCTGCTGCACTACGCGATCCAGCACCACCTCGTGAGCTAGTCTCGCCTTTCCTGCTTTTTATACGATCGCGGCACTTCGGTTGCTCTTCCGAAGTGCCGCGAAACCTTGGGCGCTAGCCTTATTCGCTGCTATAATCCGCGCCCTTTCCGCCTCCGGCGGACCTTCCTTGCCGCACCGCTTTCGCATGGCGGGTGGCTTACCCATGAGGAGACCGCATGCGGCATTACGAGATCGTTTTCATCGTCCATCCGGACCAGAGCGAGCAGGTTCCCGCGATGGTCGAGCGCTACCGTGGCGTCATCGCCCAGCGCAACGGCATGGTGCATCGCCTCGAAGACTGGGGCCGCCGCCAGCTCGCCTACTCGATCCAGAAGCTGCACAAGGCGCACTACGTGCTGATGAACATCGAGTGCGACGGCGAGACGCTCGGCGAGCTCGAGCATTCGTTCAAGTTCAGCGATGCCGTGCTGCGCCACCTGATCGTGCGCATGCCCAAGGCCGTGACCGCTCCTTCGCCCATGATGAAGGAGGAGAAGTCGCGATCGCTGATGGAGAAGGGCGAAGTCAAGCCCGCCGAAGCGAAGCCCGCAGAGGCGCCGGCTGCTTGAGCGGGGAGAACCGCGTTGCGCTCGCCGGCAGGCTGGTCGAGGTGGGCGCGCTGCGGACCACGCCCGGCGGAATCGCCGTCGTGCAATGCAAGCTGCGGCACGAGTCGGAGTGTCATGAGGCGGGGAAGGATCGCAAGGTGAAAGCGGAAGTCGATTCGATCGCGTTCGAAGCACAGGCCCGGCTGATTGCCGCGGCCGCGCTCGACAGTGCGCTGCGCGTCGAAGGCTTCCTGTGCGCGAAGAGCGCGCGCTCGAAGAAACTGGTTCTGCACATTACGAACGTTGGATTCGGACAAGGAGACTGAAGATGCCACCGCCGCGCAGAGGGAAAGGCAAGCTGAAGGGCAAGTTCGGCAAGGACAAGAAGGACCGCGGCCAGCGGGCGCTGTTCCGGCGGCGCAAGTTCTGCCGCTTCACCGCGGAAAAGGTCGAGTGGATCGACTACAAGGGCATCGACGTGCTGAAGGACTTCATCAACGAGAACGGCAAGATCATCCCGGCGCGCATCACCGGGACCTCGTCGGGGTTCCAGCGACAGCTGTCCGAGGCGATCAAGCGCGCGCGCTTTCTTGCGCTGATGCCGTACACCGATCTCCATTGAAAAATAGGGACGGACCCCATTTTTTAAGGAATTGTTTATGCAAGTCATCCTGATGGAGAAGCTCGCCAACCTCGGCGACCTCGGCGAGGTCGTCAAGGTCAAGGACGGCTACGCGCGCAATTACCTGATTCCGCATGGCAAGGCGAAGCGCGCGACCGAAGCGAACATCAAGGCGTTCGAGGCGCGGCGGGTAGAGCTGGAAAAGGCGCAGGCCGATGCACTGGGGCGCGCGCAGGAACGCGGCGCGAAGCTCGACGGCCTGACGGTGCAGATCGTGCAGAAGGCCGGCGTGGACGGGCGGCTGTTCGGCTCGGTCACCAACTACGACATCGTGGAAGCGCTGACGAAGCAGGGCCACGAGGTCGAGCGCTCGCAGGTCCGCATGCCCGACGGTCCGCTGAAGCAGGTCGGGGACTACAAGCTGCAGATCGCGCTGCACCCCGACGTCATCGTGGCTGTCAACGTCGCTGTGCTCGGAGAAAGTTGAAAGAGCCAGCGTAACGATGGCACGCGCGCCGCAAACGCAGGCCGCGCATCAGGGTCCTGCCGATCCGCAGCTCCTGGCGCTCAAGGTCCCGCCGCACTCGGTCGAGGCCGAGCAGTCGCTGATCGGCGGGCTGCTGCTCGACAATCATGCGTTCGATCGCATCGCCGACCTGGTCGGCGAGCCGGACTTCTACCGCGACGACCACCGGCGCATCTACCGGCATGTCGTCAAGCTGATCGAGGCGGGCAGGCCGG
>Ga0075421_100005249_pt1 | contig 15636 bp, 10 predicted proteins | sample SoiMetdeltSBSDD5_FD_75292 | JGI IMG/M metagenome (GOLD analysis project Ga0075421, IMG submission 75292) | Bulk soil microbial communities from a Populus tree surrounding site in Tennessee, USA - Soil MetaG P. deltoides SBSDD5 | ecosystem: Environmental > Terrestrial > Soil > Tree plantation...
GTCGAAGGACTTGTCGCTTCGATCCATCGCCTGTATCGCAAGCGCGCGCGACTGGGCTATCCGCGCGCGCCTGTCGGCCTCGTTGCGTTGATTGCGGGCGTCCACGAAGAGCAGAACCGCTGCGACGAGCAGGATCACCAGCCCGGCCACGAATGCGCCGAAAGTCCGGATCGTCGTCCTGTGCTGCCGGAGATCTTCGCTGTCCAGGTCCCGCGGCGCCATGCCATGAAGCGCCGCCGCTATTTTCAAAGCCGCAGCGCGGAACGCGGCATCTTCCATGCGCTGGGGACCGTCGAGCTCGCGACGCGAGAAGTCGGCCCAGAGAGGCTCGGGTCCCCCGCGGAAGTTCCGCTGAAGTGCTGGTGGGACGGCCGTGGTTTGCGACCAATCGAAGTCACGCGATTCTTCGTCCCAGACGAGCCTTCCGCCGGTGACTGCGATCAGCACGTTCTTCGGGTCGCGCTTCAAGACCTCGACCCAGTGCCGCAGCTCTCTGTTGACCCCGGCCGACGCGGCCGCCTCGGGACACGCCAGCAGCAGGACGTACTCGCAGTCGGTCATCGACGATTCGATCTTGGGCCAGAGCTGCGGGCTCACCGCCAGGTCGGTATCGTCGCGAAAAATGCTGAGGGAGCGGCGCTTGTACCACGGCTTGCCGAGTTGCTCGAGCGCTCTGTGCAGCAGGGGCGCGAAATTTCGGTCGGCCGCGTGGCTGTAGGAGAGAAAGGCTCGATAGCGGCGTCGCTCTACGTTGCCGACCGTCGGCCGCGGCGCGTCGGTTTCCGGATGCGGCTGATCCACCCTTGGCAAGGCGCTCCTCCGATCGTCCCCGCCGGGACGCGCGTCAGAACAGCGCGCATGATACTATCCCGCCGCCCATCCAACAGCATTTGCTGAGGTTCTCAAATGGCGACGTTACGCTTGGTCGTCGTTTCAGCCGTCCTCGTGACCTTCATCGTTTCGCAGTCCAGAGCCACGGCGGCGTCACAAGCTGCTCGGCCATCTTCCCAGCCGGCACCGGTCAAGCCGAGTCTGATCGGAATGACTCTGTCGGCCACTGCGAACGAGGACTTCTTCACCTGGTTCCGCCTGCAGGAAACCGTGCGAGAGCGCGACGGCGCGGGCCGCGATCTCGTGGTTTTCAAGCCGAGCGGCGGCGCGTTCCGCAAGATGGTCACCGTCCGCGCCACACTCGGTCCGCGCGAGCGAATCGTCGGGATGGAACTCGCCCTCGCGCGCGCGTTCATCGACAGCGCGAATCGGCCGTTCGCGAACGACATCGCCGCCAGCATGCTCCGGGACTCGCTGTCGCTCCGCGATCTGGAAGCGCTGCGTGACCTCGTGAACGAAATCCAGCACCGCGGCGTTCGACGGTCAGACGGGCCGCCCACCGCGGGGTCGATCGCCGTCCCCCGCTCCGGACCCATCGAGCTGCCAGCGAACGAATCTGCGGGCTACCTGACGTACGCGGGCAAACGCGATTCGTACACCCAGCAACTCCCCTCGACCGTCCTCGTCATGGAAAAGACGCAGGACGCGGGCGAGGCCTGGCTTCGCATCCGGCTCTCGTCAAAATCGTGACGCGATGTGCGGTGCGCGCTCTACGTCGAGTCGCCGACTAACCGAGCACGTAGATGCGGCCGTCCTGTGATCCGATGACGAGACGGCCCCCGGCAACCGCCGGCGACGCGGTGAGCGCGGACCCGGCGTCGAACTCCCACACCTTCTTGCCGCTGTCGGCGTCGAGCACGTAGAGGCGTCCATCGCTCGAGCCGACATAGACGCGGCCGCCGACGATGACCGGTGACGAGTCGACACGCGCACGCGTGGCAAAGGTCCACGCAGCTTTCCCTGTCTTCGCGTCGATGGCGTGAATCGACTTGTCGCGCCCGCCGAGGATGACCCGTCCGTTGGCCAGGGCGGCCGAGGAATAGAAGGGGAATCGCCGATCGGGATCCGCATAGCGCCACAGCAGCCGCCGGCGCTGGAGATCGAACGCGAGCACCTCGTTGTTGAACGTGCCGAAGTAGGCACGCGTACCGTCGATGAGCGGCGACGCGCCGGTGTAGGCGCCGGAGTCGATCCGATACGCCTCTTTGCCGTCGGCGATGCGGATCGCGCGCAGCATCGAGTCGCAGCCGGCAATGAACGCCAGACCGTTCTGCACGGCCGGCGTGGCGTGAACCATTCCGTTGGTCGTCGCCTTCCATTTGAGCTTGCCCGTCATCGGCTCGAAGCCGTAGAGACTGCCGTCGTACGAGCCGACGAGCACCGCGCCGTCGGCGACGACGGGCGACGACTTGATCTCGGATGCGGTCCGATACGTCCACAGCGGTTTGCCGTCGGCGACGTTGACGGCGTGAACCAGACCGCCGAGGTCGCCGATGTAGACCGCCGAGTCGCTGACCGCAGGCGACGACTCGCCAATCAGGTTGCCGGTGGAGTACTTCCACTTCAGTTTGCCCGAGCTCAGATCGAGCGCAAGCAGATCGCCATTGCCGCCGCCGACGTAGACCACTCCGTTGGCGATTGCCGCGGACGAATCGATCAGATCGCCGACGTCGTAGGTCCAGAGCACCTTCAACGTCGCGGGAAGCGAGGCGGAGGAGTTGCCCGTCAGCCGCGGCGTACCGCGGAACTGCCGCCACTCATCGGCCGGCGCCGCGGCGGGCGACGGCTGCTGGGCGCGAAGCGTAGCGACCGAGAGGACGAGGACGAGCGCAACGTACCGGGGCATGCTTACTTGTTCGCGATGGCGAAGAGCTGACTCCGGTTGTTGATGAAGAGCACGCCATTGGCCGGCACGACCGTACCGTAGACGGCGCTCCCCATGTTCATCTCCGCCAGCATCTTCTTCTCCTTGCCATGGGCCATGACGACGACGTCGCCGTCTTCGTCGCCGAGATAGACCTTGCCGTCGACGAGGAATGGCGACGCCCAGACGGCCGCGAGCAGGTCGTGGTTCCAGTATTCCTGTCCGGTCTTCGCGTCGAGGCAGTGGAGGTAGCCGCTGAAGTCGGAGATGTAGACGAGGCCATCGGCCACGGCGGCCGTCGAGATCGAACGGCGGATCTTGTCGAAGTGCCAGATCTGACCCGTCTTCGTGATGTCGCCGCGCTTGGTGGCGTCGATCGCGTACATGTGGCCGACGCCTTCGCCGTGCTCGGGGTCCTGACCATTCGCGATGTAGACGACGTCCTGGAAGATGACGGGTGTGGAGATCAGCTCATTACGCGTGCGTGGCCACACCGCGTCCTTCGGGTTGGTGTCGAACTCCCACAGCTTCTTGCCCGACTGCGCTTCGTAGCCGCGGACCCAGCCGTCGCCCTGCGCGGAGACCACCTGGAGCACGCCGCCGATCGTTCCCACCGAGGGCGTCGACCACTGTCCGTGAAGAATCCGATCCTCGACCGAGTTGTCTTCCCACACCAGCTTCCCGGTGTTCTTGTCGAGCGCGATGATCGACGGCGCACGCGGCGACGGGATGTGGACATGACTTTCATCCTGCCCGTTCGAGGTGCTCAGAAAGATCAGGTTGCCGGAGATCACCGGCGACGAGTTCGAGAGGTTGTGCGGATAGGAGCCGACTTCCTCGATCATGTCGAAGGTCCAGACGACGTCGGCATCGTTTTGCCCGGTGAGCTTCTCGTCCTTGAATGGACCGTCGTTCTCGTTGTCCTTGAATCCTTGAATGTCGAGCGCGTGGACGACGCCGCGATTGCTCACGTAGTAGAGGTGTTCGCCGTCGACGATTGGCGAACTGGCGACGCCCTGGAACGGCCAGTCGTTGGCGCGCCCGGCCTCGAGCTTGGGATGCGTGTGCTGCCAGAGAAACTGTCCGTCGGATTCACGGAACGCCATGAGGACGCCGCGATCGCCGCCCTGTTTCGGATCGCGCAGCAGCTCGTTGTTCGTGCCGACGAACACCATGCCGCCGGCAACGACCGGGTTGCCGTAGCTTTGCGAACCGAGTTCGGCCACCCACTTGATGTTCTTCTTCGTCTTCACGTCCCAATCGCTCGGGACGTTCTTCATGTTCGAGACCTGGTTGCGGTCGGGTGTCCCGCCCCACATCGGCCAGTTCCCATTGCCCGGATCCGACGCCGCGAGTTGAACCGCCGCAACGCACACAAGAGCGACTATGGTCAGGGATCTCATCGTCAGTTTTTGGTGAGAGAGAAGTTATCGAGATATGCACCGAACGGCGCGTTGATGAAGAGGCCGGGCGCCCCCTGACGGTTGCCGATTGGATCGACCTTCTCGATCGTCCACTCGGCTGGTTCAGGATCGCCGGCCGGCCACGCCTTGCCCTGTGCCCGCACCTGTCCGTCGGGCAGGTTTTCGACGCGCAGCTTCAGCCGGTACCAGGCGTTCGGCTTCCACGGAAATGGTTTGCTTACGGTCCGCTGCGTCTCAGGCTCCCACGGCTCGATCTTCAGCTGCTGCGACGTGCCGTAGAGGACGAGCGAGTAGCGTTGCGCGGTGACACCGACGTCGGCCATCTGACGGCGGCGCTCGTTCGAGCGGACGTCAGCCTGGAACGTGTAGTTCGACCAGCTGGGTGGGCCGATGAACGTGCGTCCGCGCTGGAAGATCGTGTCCAGCGGTTCCTTCTGCAGCACCTTCTGTCCGTCGAGTGTCGCGACGACGAGCCGTCCGGGAACGGTGTTGGCCCAACCGGGAGGAATCGATCCGTCGGCGTAGCCATCGAAGGTTTCGGTCCAGGGCAGCGGATGCGCGACGCGGGCGCGAGCCTCGCCAGTCAGTCCGCCGGCTGTCGCTCGGATCAGGCCAGCCTGCTGGATTGGCTTGTTCGCGACCGTGAGCATCCCGTTGGTGATCGTGCCCTCGAGTCCCTGAAGCGACCACGTCGCGCCCGTCTCTTCGCGGATGAAGCGGCCGGCCGCGTCGAAGAGCCGCGCCTTCAGCGCCACCGACTGGCCCGGATCGAGGTTCAACTCCGTCGGCGATACCTGGAGATGCGCGGGTGCGCCAGGCGTGCCCGGTGCCGGCTCGTCGAGCGCGAACCCGGTCGGCGACGTCGCGCGCCGGGGTCCGATCGCGTAGATCGCGTCGCTCGATATGAAGAAGATCCGCCCTCGCGAAATGGCGGCGTTGCCAAGCACCTGCTCGGGCGTGCCCTCGGATCCGCAGCAGCTATTCGTACTGTTGGGCAGCTCGACGCGGCTGAGCACCTCACCCTTGTCCGCGGACGGTCTGACGATGAAGAAGACGCCGCCATCTGTGCCGACGTAGATCTTGCCGTCGGCCAGGACGGGCGATGCCTTCTGCGCCGAGCCCAACGGGATGCTCCACAGCGCCTTCCCGGTTGATGTCTCGAAGGCGCGCAGCGTCGAACCGTTGTCGATTTGATAGAGACGCGTACCGTCCACGATCGGCGACGAGAAGCTGAACTCGATCCCCTTCGCCGCCCACTTCGTCGTCTTCAGATCGCCGCTCTGCGCGCCGTCGACGGCGGCGACGAGTCCCAGCTCGACGCCTTCGAGGTTCTCGTCACCGTGCGACAGAAACACCGTGTTGCCGCTCACGGCGACGCCGGTGTTGATCGCGCGCTTGGAGACAGGCAGGCTCCAGACCTTCTCGCCGGTCTGCACTTTGATCGCGTGGACGCCGCCGTCGCCGAGCCCGGCGATGAGCAGGCGCATGCCGTTGATCGTGGCGATGACCGGGGGAGCGTAGGCCGTATCGTAGGGACGCCCGCCCGGGTTCGAGACGTAGATCACGTCGCCGGTCCGTTTGTTGAGCGCGATGAAGCGATGGCCGCGAGCAGCGGCCGATCCCCAATTCGAGACCGCAGCGCTGACGATGACCAGATCACCGTCGACGACTGGTGACATCGTTCGTCCGCCGTGGGTCGTGAAGGCCGCGAACTCCTCTCCGAACGAGCGGTCCCAGAGCACCTTGCCTTCGGGGCTCAGCGCAATCACCTGCGCACCGCCGCTCAGCGCGTAGATATTCCCGGTCTCGGGATCGGCGGCGGGCGACGCCCAGGCGATGCGATGCGCCGGCACGTCGCTCTGGAAGAGACTGAACTTGTACTCCCAGACAGTCTTGCCGGTGTCGGCGTCGAGCGCCATCACGCGCTCCTGCAGCTGCGGGCCGCGGCCGACCGGGGTCTGCACGTAGACGCGATTGCCCATGACGATCGGCGTCGAGCGGCCGCCGCCGGGCACGCGCCACAGGAAGTTCTCGCCGTTCAACTTCCAGGTGTTGATGAGGCCCTTCTCGACGGAGACGCCATCGCGGTTGGGGCCGCGAAGCTCGGGCCAGTCGCCGGCGCGCACCTTGCGCGGGCTCTGGGCGGGAAGTGAAGCGCACAGCGCGGCGACGATCGCCGCGACCAGGCAGGTTCTCTTCAACATGAACATCCTCGACATCTCGATACGCCGCACTGGCTGATCAGTGCTTACGTGCTGATTCCCGCCAGTTTAGCGCGACCGGCAAGGACCGCGTGCATAATTGACGGTCATGACAATTCGTCGTCTGCATACGTCGTTCGCGCTCATTTTCGCGCCTTTGATATTCGTCCCGAACCCGGCGCGTGCTCAGGCGCCGGCCGCCTCTTTCCAGCTGCCGCCGCTCGTCGTCACCGCCCAGAAGGAAGCGGCCGAAGCACAAGACCTGCCCGTGAGCCTGACGGGCTTCAACCAGCAGACCCTCCGCGATTCCGGCACGACCGTGGTCGGCGATCTCTTTGCGCCGAACGTCTATTTCACCGAGTTCACCGCACGGAAGTTGAGCAACCCGCGGTTCCGCGCCATAGGCTCCAGCCCGGCCAATCCGGCGGTCGCGACGTATTTCGACGGCGTGCCACAGTTCAATACGAACTCCTCGAGCATCGATTTGCTCGACGTCGGACAGGTCGAGTTCGTGCGCGGCCCGCAGAGTGCGTTGTTCGGCCGCAACTCGATCGGTGGCCTGATCAATGTCACGAGTGCGAGGCCGTCGTTGTCGGGATGGACCGGCAGCCTGTCGGTGCCGTTCGGCAACGAATCCTATCGAGAGGTGCGCGGCAACGTTGCCGGTCCGGTCGTGGACGGCAAGGTGGGTGTGGCCGTGGCCATGAACTACTCGCAGCGCGATGGCTTCACCGTCAACGACCTGACCGGCAATGACATCGACTCCCGCGAAGCGTTCTCGGTGAAGGGCCAGGTGCTGTTCACGCCGAGGCAGAGCTGGGAGACTCGCGTCATCGTCAACGGCGAGCGTGCACGCGACGGCGACTACGCGTTGAGCGATCTGGGCGGTCTACGCACCAATCCGTTCCATACGATGCGCGACTTCGAGGGTCACACCAATCGCGACATCTTCGGAACCACGATCCTCAACCGTCACGAGGGCACGCGTTTCAGCGTGTCCTCGACCACGGGCTTTCTCAAATGGAAGACCGAGGACGCGACCGATCTCGACTACACGCCGCTGCCATTGATCGTTCGGAACAACAACGAAGAGAGCTTTCAGTTCACGCAGGAAGTGCGCGTCGCCTCGCCGCCGAATGCCTCGCTCCGCCTCTCCGATGCCGCGGCGCTGAAGTGGCAGGCGGGCGTCTTCCTGTTCACACAGAACTACGAGCAGAACGCGGTCAACACGCTTGCGCCGTTCACGTTCTCGCCGTTCATCACGTTCCCGCTCGCGTTGACGCTGCCCGATGCCGAGCTCGACGATTTTGGCATCGGGGTGTACGGGCAGGGCACCGCGACGATCGCGAATCGATTCGATCTCACCGCCGGCGTCCGCGTCGACAACGAGCAGAAAGATGCGTCGCTCAGCACGTTCTTCACGCCGCAGATTCAGCCGCGCCGCGATCTGGTGACCGATGCCAGCTTCTCGAACGTGTCCCCGCAATTCTCGGCCGCCGTCCGCATCCAGCCGGAGAAGACCGCGTACGTCGCGGTGACCCGCGGCTACAAAGCGGGCGGCTTCAATCCGGTCTCACCAGTTGGCTTTGAGAGCTACGGCGAAGAGCATGCCTGGAACATCGAGGGCGGTCTGAAGACGATGTGGGCGTCGGGCCGCGTCATGGCGAACGCCAGCGTCTTCCGCATCGACTGGGAAGACCTGCAGCTGAACGTACCGGACTTCACATCTCCGGCGCAGTTCTATATCGCCAACATCGGTGGCGCGACGAGCTCGGGCGTCGAGGCCGAGGTCAACGCCCGCGTGCATTCGAGCGTCGATGTCTTTGGCGGCGTTGGCTACACGCGTGCGCGGTTCTCGGACGATGCCGTCTCGAACGGCATGCCTGTGGGCGGAAACACCATTCCCAACACTCCGGAGTACACGGTCACGCTCGGCACACAGGTGTCGCACCCGCTGCGGTCCGGCATCTCTGTCTACGGGCGTGCCGAGGCGGTGTTCTATGGCACGTTCGAGTACGACGATCTCAATCTGGCGCGTCAGGACGCGTACTCGCTCGCCAATTTCAGAGCCGGTGCTCGAGGCCGGTATCTGTTCGCTGAGGCGTGGGTCCGGAATGCTTTCGACACACGCTACATTCCGATCGCCTTTGCCTATGGCGCGCTCGCGCCATCCGGGTACATCGGCGAGATGGGCCGGCCACGAACATTCGGAGTGAGTGCAGGTGTCACATTCTAGTTTCGTCGTCGCCGGCGTGCTGGCCAGCGCGATTGCGCTTGGTGCGCAGTCGCCATCCGGACCGCCTAAAGGCAGCCCCTCCGGTGGTGCGGATTGGCCGCAATGGCGCGGACCCGATCGCACGGGTATCTCGAAGGAAACGGGCTTGCTCGCGCAGTGGCCGCGCTCGGGACCGCCGGTCGCCTGGTCGGCGTCCATGCTCGGCGCGGGGTATGGCTCGGTTGCCGTGCACGGGGATCGCGTCTATGTGCAGGGCATGCGCAATCGGCAGAGCGTCGTCACGACGCTCAATCGTGCCGATGGCAAGCCACTCTGGGTCCGTATCCTCGGTTCGGCCGGCGACAACGATCGCGGTCCGGGGCCCCGCAGCACACCAACCATCGACGGCGATCGCCTGTATGCGTTGAGCGAGTCCGGCGACCTGGCGTCGCTTCGCACCGCCGACGGTACGGTCGTCTGGCAGCGCAACATTCTCAAGGACTTCAGGGGCGACAATCCCTATTGGCTCTTGAGTGAGTCGCCGCTCGTCGACGGCAACCTGGTGATCGTCACGCCGGGTGGCCGCGGCGCGGGAATGGTCGCCCTCGACAAGATGACCGGCAAGACGGTGTGGGTGAGCAAGGAACTGAGCGACGGCGCCGGCTATGCGTCACCGATCGTGGCCGACGTCGGAGGCGTGCGGACGATCATGAACTTCACCGCCGAGGCGGGCGTGGGCGTCCGCGCCTCGGACGGCAAACTGATGTGGCGAAACAGTACGGCCGCCAACGGCACTGCCAATATCGCGACGCCGGTCTATTCGGACGGACGAGTGTTCTTCACCTCGTCCTACGGCGCGGGCGCGGCATTGCTCGCGCTGCGATCGGCGGGCAACGAGGTTCGCGCGCAGGAAGTCTACGCCACGCGCGACATGAAGAATCACCACGGTGGAGTGGTGCTGGTGAACGGCTATATCTACGGCTTCAACGATTCGATCCTCACGTGCCTCGAGTTCGCCAGCGGCAAGATGATGTGGCGCGATCGCAGCGTCGGCAAAGGCGCAGTCACCTACGCCGAGGGCCACCTCTATATCCTCAGCGAAGACAACGTCGTCGGCCTGGCCGAGGCGACTCCTGCCGGGTACAAGGAAAAGGGAAGGTTCAGCATTGCCGACCAGGGCCTGCCCAGCTGGGCTCACCCCGTCGTAAGCGGCGGGCGTCTCTACATTCGTAATCAGGGTACGCTCACCAGCTATGATGTGCGGGCCAGGTGACGACCGGCATTCATTGAGGAAAACGATGAGGCACACTCTTCTCGGATCTGTTCTTGTCGCGGCCATGATGCTGCCCGTGCAGGCGCAGCGCGCTTCGAACGACTGGAATCAGTGGCGCGGTCCGAATCGCGACGGATCGGCGCCGGCGCCGTCCGATGCCAAGGCCTGGCCGGAGAAGCTCACGCAGAAATGGAAGGTCGAGGTCGGCTCCGGGTACTCGACACCGCTCATCGTCGGTAACCGCATCTATCAGTTCTCACGGCAGGGCGAGCGCGAAGTGATGAGCGCGCTCGACATCGACAGCGGCAAGGTGCTCTGGCAGACAGGTCACGATGCGCCGTTCACCATGCACAGCGCCACCACGCAGCATGGACCGGGACCGAAGTCCACGCCGGCCTTCGCCAACGGGCGTCTCTATTCGATCGGCATGACCGGCATCGTCACGGCCTATGACGCCAATTCCGGCAAGCAGTTGTGGCAGAAGCCGGGCTCGACGCCGGTTCCGTTGTACACCACACATGCGTTCTCGCCGCTCGTGGATGGCGGACAAGTGATCTTTCACGTCGGTGGTGACAACGCTGGGGCGCTCACCGCGTTCGACGTCAATACTGGCCAGGAGAAATGGAGCTGGAAGGGCGACGGTCCGGGGTACGGATCGCCGGTTCTCGTGGACATCGAAGGCACGCGCCAGGTCATCACGATCACGCAAGGAAAGCTGGTCGGCGTGGATGCGTCAAACGGCACGCTGCTCTGGGAGCGGCCCTTTGTCATCACCAACAAGACGAATTCGGTGACGCCCGTGGTGCACGGGCGGACCATCATCGTGTCGGGCAACGGCGAGCCGACGCGCGCGCTGGCGATCGCCAAGCGAGCGAATCAGTGGGTCACCGATATCGTGTGGGAGAACGCCGATATCCCGCTGCGCATGAGCGACGCGGTCGTCGTCGGCGACGTGCTCTTCGGCCTGGCCAACCGCAACTCGGGTCAGTACTTCGCGGTGGACGCCGCGACCGGCAAGACGCTGTGGACCTCGGAAGGCCGTCAGGCGGCGCACGCCGCCATTGCACGATCCGGCGATCTGTTCTTCAGCCTCGAAGACGATGGCGAGCTGGTGGTGGCGCGGAACAGCAAGACGGCGTTCGAGCCGCTTCATCGCTACAAGGTCTCCGACGCCGCCACCTGGGGGCAGCCGGCGTATTCAGGCAACCGTGTGCTCGTGAAGGATGTCTCGACTCTGTCGCTCTGGACGCTGAACTGACGTCTCAGGTACTCTGTCGCTGATGGGTGTTCGCGCCCGCGTCAGGCTCGTGGCGGCGGTCTGGTTGACCTGCCAGGTCGCGGCATTTGCTGCCGCGCCGTTCGTGTTGTGTCACGACCACGGCGTCATGACGCAGATGGCCGACAGGCACGACTGCGACCTGACGCACCATCATCATCACGGACAGACCACCGACGGTGCGTCGCTGAACTGTCGCTGTACCGTCTCTGATGCCGCGCTGGCGGCTCTGACGCTCGAAGCAGGTGTTCTTCCCGGCGAGTTCGCATTGGATACGCGAATCGTCACGACGACCGCCGTAATAGCGGATTACGCGGCTCCCACTCGCTCACATCACCCCGACACGCCACCTCCTCGTTTGCAAAGTGGAAAAGTCGAAGAAGTGGAAGAAGTGGAAAAGTAGATTTTCAAGTACGCCCCGAGTACTTTCGACTTACTTTTCCACTTTTCCACTTTTCCACTTTTCAACTTTTCCACTTTCCACTTGCGTCAGCCGCCGTCTTGTCATCGCGGGGAGTGGGAGTGTCTTCATGAATGTCCGGCGCGTCGTTCGCTGTCTTGGTGTACTTGTCGTGTGTCTTGCCGCCACCACTCGCGTGTGGGCGCAGGGGGAAGCTGCGGTTCATGGCACAGTGACCGCTCGGGCCGATGGGTCGGTGCTTCCCGCTGCAACTATCGAAATCCAGGGTGCCGTGTTGTCTGCGCCGCTCAAATCCACAACGGGCGCCGATGGACAATTCGTGTTCCCGCGGCTCGTGCCTGCCGACTACGTCCTCAGCGTCGCCCGCTCCGGTTTTCGTGAGCAGCGGTACCGGCTCACGTTGAAGCCGCGTGAGGTGTACAACCTCGAAGTGTCGCTGGTGCTGAGCCCAGTACAGGAGTCAGTGGAGGTGGCGGCGGCCGCTCTTCCATCCGTCCACTCTCCGGGCTCGACGCATCTCGACGAAGCGAGACTGGGCGAGCTTCCGCTGACGCAGCGCACGAACCTGCCGGATGCGATCGTGACGGCGGCGCCCGGGATGATTCGTGGCCACGACGACTTCGTACACATTCGCGGCCACGAGGTGGCGCTCAACCCGTTCATCAACGGCGTGCAGTTCTGGGAGAACGCCCACAGCGTGTTCTCTCCAGGCCTCGGCGTGGACTACGTAGAGTCGATGAACGTGATGACGGGCGGCTATTCAGCCGAGTATGGCAACCGGTTCGGCGGAATCCTGGATGTCGTGACCAAATCCGGATTCACCGTGAGGAACAGAGGTGCGGTGACGCTGGGCACCGGCACGTCGCAGCGGCACAACGTGGGCCTCGAGTTCGGCGGTCACGGGGAGCGAACCGGGTACTATTTCAACGTTGCCGGGTTCACGTCGGATCGGTTTCTGAGCCCTCCTTCGCCGCGGGCCATTCACGACCGAGGCCGGGGCGTGCGCAGCTTTGGCCAGATTGATTTTCGACTGAACGATACGAACGGCATCAAAGCCGTGATGATGGGCGACGGTGTGAACTTCGAGCTTCCCAAGGAGGAGCGGGACGAGTTGCTGCGGCCGGACTTCAACAACCTGCAGCGCACGCGTTCGCAAAGCCTGATTCTGTCGTGGGACCGCGTGCACTCGACGAAAACCGTGATGCGGACCGCGGTCTACCAGAAGTGGTCGGGCGTGCATCAGTTCCCGGACACCATCGACGCCTACGGCGCGCAGACCGATGCCGAACGAACCCTCGCCACACTAGGAGCCAAGAGCGACATCACGCGCCTCTCCGGCCGGCACACGATCAAGGGCGGAATCGATCTCGTGCTGCTGCGTCCCCGTGAAGATCTCTTTTATCTGAGTCAGCCGTGGATCGACTTCACGCACCTGCCCAGCGTGAACGAAGGCCACGTGCACCTTCGCGGCCCGAACCTCGGGCCAGGCGTTGCGCGCCCTGTCGTGTTCAACGGCAAGGAGAGCGGCGGGCAGGCGAGCGTGTTCCTGCAGGACAAGGTGCAGCTCACGCCTGGTTTCACCCTCGACATGGGCGTTCGATTCGATCGTTACAGTCTGATCCTCTCCGAGTCGCACCTCAGCCCACGTGTGAACGCCGCCTATCGCTGGCCGTCGGGAACGGTGCTGTTCGGGTCGTACAACCATTTCTTCGTGCCGCCGCCGATCGAGAACGTCCTGGCGAGCAGCGCGGGACTCACCAGCCTGGTTGCCGAGATCGCACGGCCGTTGCCTCCCGTGCGCGCCGTCAAGGAGAACCAGTTCGAGGTCGGCGTGACGCAGCCGCTTGCCGGTGTGCTCAATCTCGGTGTGACGACGTATTACCGGGTGAGCGACGATCCTCCGCATACGACACTCTTCCCGGACTCGAGGTTCTATACGTACGCGAGCTTCGAGAAGGGGAAGGCATATGGGATGGAGGTCAAGGCGGACGTTCCACGAATTGCCAGTCTCGGGTTGAGCGCGTACTTGAACTATGCGCTCGGCCGGGTCTGGTTCTACAACCCGGTCGTCGCCGGGTTCACGACCGAAGCAGCGCATCTGACGGAGACCGATCGATTTCTGGCGCCGATGGACCAGACGCACACCTTCACCTCGGGTGTGACCTACCGCAACGCTCGCACGAGACTGTGGGGCGCAGTCGCGTTGGAGTATGGGAGCGGCACGCCTGGCGGTCATGGGGACAGCGATCACGAGCACGAGGACGGTGAGGCGCACGAACACGCGACCGGCCCCGGACTCTGCGCGGAGCGCTGTCCGTCGCATTTCACGCAGAATATGTCGATCGGCTGGAATGCCACCGCCGATGGGAGCCGGCCGCATTTGTCGCTGCAGTTCAATGTCGAGAACCTGTCGAACCGCGTGTATCTGCTCTCGAAGGAGAGCACCATGGTGCAGGGCCAGTATTCGATTCCGCGGCTGGTTTCGGGTTCTCTGAGAATCGGGTTCTGACGCCCGTGGACGTAGGGGCCGCCTTCAGGCGGCCCATGGGAGATGCATGCCGTCACTGATTGAAGCGATCGATATCAAACGCAAGATGTTCTTCGAGTACGACGGAGCGCCGTACCACTGTCTTGACGTCGAGGTCTCGAAACCCACGGCGCGAGGCGGACAGACGCTGGTCCGGCTGAAGATGCGCAACCTGCTGACGAAGGCCGTGTTCGACAAGACCTTCAAGGCCGGCGAGAAGTTCAGCGAACCCGATCTCGTCCAGGTGACGGCGTCGTTCTCGTACTCCGACGGCGACGGCTATCACTTCATGGATCAGGAGACGTTCGAGACCCTGACGATCGGCGCCGACACGCTCGGCGACGACCGGCAGCTCGTCGTCGACAACGTCGAGGTCCAGGTGCAGAAGTACAACGGCTCGCCCATCGGCATCCAGTTTCCGCCGCACGTCGAGCTGACGGTGACCTACACCGAGCCCGGCGTTCGCGGCGACACCGCCAGCGGCGGCGTCACCAAGCTCGCGCGGCTGGAGACCGGCCTCGAGATCCGCGTGCCGCTGTTCATCAAGGAAGGCGAGCGCGTGAAGGTGCACACCGAGACGCGCGAGTTCGCCGGCCGCGCGTCGTAGACCTCCCCCGGCCGGCCGCGTTCATCTTCGTCTGAAGATTGGCTCGCTCGCTCGGGCCATCTATGGCAAAGTGGCGGACCTGGAGCGGGCGCAATGTCTCAGGACAACTTTTCGCTCGGCATTCTGTTCGTCCACGGCATCGGCACGCAGCGCAAGGGCGAGACGCTGACCAACTTCGGCGGCGGCCTCTACCAATGGCTTGTCTCGGCGAAGGATCGCGGCGAGCGGCGTCACTTCACCGATGTCACCCTTGGCGACGCGCGGCTCGTCGCTCCCGAAGATCCCGGCGCGCCGGCGCACGCAAGTCTGACGCTCCACCCGGTCGCGCAGACACCCGTCCGGTGGCTGCTCGCTGAATCGTGGTGGGCCGAAGCGTTCGCGGCTCCGAGCTTCACGGATCTTGCCTCGTGGGGTGTCAACATCGTGCCCTGGACACTCGGGTCGCACTTTGGCGCCCACGTGCGAGCGATCTGGGTCAGGCGTGACGAGAATACCAGGACGCTGGATTGGGCAACCTGGGTCATGCGGCTGACGCGTGGCTTGGTCGGCCTGGCCGCCAGCCTCGTCCTGAGTGTCGCGGCGCTCGCCGCGCTCGTCCTGATGCTCATCGTCGCGCTCGTGCCCATTTCCTCGCTGAGAAAATGGCTCGGCACCGTTCAGCAAGTGCTGGCTGCGTCGATTGGTGACAGCTATACGTTCGTGGCGCGGCCGTTCGAAGCCGCGGCAATCGTCGGGCAGGTGCGGCGCGATCTGCGGTGGCTGTCCGACCGTTGCGATCATCTCGTCATCGTCGCGCACAGCCAGGGCGCGGCAGTCAGCTTCAGGGCGATCCGCGACGATGTGCCGAGCAAACTGCGGCTGTTCTTCACGCTGGGATCCGGGCTTCGCAAGCTCGTCGAGCTGGAGCACATCATGAAGAGCGGCGGGCGGTTTCAAC
>Ga0075421_100005253_pt1 | contig 15629 bp, 11 predicted proteins | sample SoiMetdeltSBSDD5_FD_75292 | JGI IMG/M metagenome (GOLD analysis project Ga0075421, IMG submission 75292) | Bulk soil microbial communities from a Populus tree surrounding site in Tennessee, USA - Soil MetaG P. deltoides SBSDD5 | ecosystem: Environmental > Terrestrial > Soil > Tree plantation...
GGCCCTTGAGAACCGCCACTCCACTCTCGTTTGGGTGCCTTTTTCCGGTTTAGATCCGTCGATCGCTATCGAGCTTCGATTCAGCGGAGAAAGACATGACGACGGCTGCAGCCAGGAGTCTGCTCGAGAAGGTCGATTACCTGTCCCAGTTCAGACAGCGCGGAGTGACTCTCAAACAGCTGCTTGACTTCGGCTCCAACCCAACCCCAGAAACCCTTCTGGTTGGTGCTCAGTTCCTTCACAAAGAGCTTCCTGTCCGGCTGGCGCACCGCATCAAGGAACTGGAAGCCCTGCCGTTTGGTTTGTCGACGATGCCGTCGGTCCGGCTCCTTAGAGACATGTACGTGGAGTCGTTTTGCGATTTGGTGGAGTCTCCACTGCCCGACCGCCTTCAGGACGAGGAACAGTTCACCTGCCTGCTTGAAAGTATAAAGCAGCGCCACAACAACGTCGTTTCCATCATGGCCAAGGGTGTTCAAGAGCTAAAGCAGGCCCTGGGCTCGAATGAGTTGAGCACTGAAATTCAGGAATTCCTCGATCGGTTTTACATGTCCCGCATTGGCATTCGGATGCTCATTGGTCAACACATTGCCATGCATGATGGGTCGCGGCCAGGCTACGCCGGGCTGATCTGTGAGAAATGCTCACCGGCGGAAGTCGCGCGGGACGCCACGACCAGCGCCCAGAATCTTTGTCTTCTTCATTACACGGCCGCTCCTGAAGTGTTGGTGCGAGGAAACACGGATCTCACCTTTACTTACGTCCCTTCCCATCTGCACCACATGCTGTTTGAACTGCTGAAGAACTCGATGCGCGCAGTCGTGGAGAGCTCTGGCGTCGAAGCTTCCAGCTGGCCCGCTATTCGGATTGTCATTGCAGAAGGACAGGAAGACGTCACCATCAAAGTCTCCGACGAGGGTGGCGGCATCCCTCGCAGCGGCGTCTCACGCATCTGGACTTACCTCTACACCACGGCCGCAGCACCCAACCTCGACCCGGGTTCTCCCTACTACAACGATTTCCAGGCACCCTTGGCTGGATTGGGTTATGGGCTTCCGATCAGCCGCTTGTATGCGCGCTACTTCGAAGGGGATCTTCAGGTGATCTCGATGGAAGGGTACGGCACCGACGCGTACCTCCACCTCAAGCGGTTAGGCAATGCGGAAGAATCGCTGCCCCGAAAGCTGCATTGATTTGAACTGGCCAGGCCTGAACTAAATGACCGGTCGAACCGCAAAGGCGGGAAGATTGCGAAGCCTAAAGGGCTGCGGTTCCGACGGCAACCGGTATGGCACAGACCATACCCACTCGAAGTCCATCCGCCGGCGGTCCGCCTTCCAGCCCTCCTGTCACGGCTGCAGAAGAACTTTCAAGACTCCCGGCATCTGAGCCATCTCGAAAGCCTCCAGGCCTCGATCCAGCGGCAAAGTTTTGTATAGCAAGCGTGTAGGGTGAATCTCTTTTTCCTCCAGGAGCCGCAAGGCTGGTTCAAACCGGCCACAACGTGACCCGATGACGGTGATTTCGTCCACCACAATTGGTGCCGGATTGAAGGCCAGGTGGCCATGGAATGTCGACTTTAACACCAGCGTTCCACGGGGCTTCACCAGGCGCAGCGCCAGTTCCCACCCGCGAGGAGATCCTGTTGCCTCGACGACCATGTCGAAAACCCTGGGAAGGCTTTGGGCAGAGTCCAGGGGTATCTGCCGAATGGGATAGTCTGACAACAGATTCATCTTGTTGGCGTGCTTGCCGACCAGAGTCAGACTGCAGCCGGTTTGGCTGAGAACCATACCAATCAGCAGCCCGAGCTTGCCATCTCCCAGGATGATGACGCTGCGGGATGGCCCGACTTCCACCTGGTCGACAACCTCGCAGGCCGCGGCGATAGGTTCGATGAACACGGCTTCTTCATCGGAGACCGTGTCGGGGACCAGGTGCAGGTTCTGCTGTGGCAAAGTGAGGTATTCGCGGAAGGCCCCATCGCGTTTCAGGATTCCCAGTACTGTCCGGTTCGGACAGTGACGCTGCAGATTCTGGACGCAATACTCGCAATGCTGGCAGGCGGCGTTGATTTCTCCCACAACTCTCTTGCCGATCAAAGTGGCTTCCAGACTGGCTTCCACGACACCAACAAACTCGTGCCCGAGTACCCCGTTGAAACCAAAGTAACCCCTGGTAATCTCCAGGTCGGTATTGCAAATGCCGGCCTTCAGGACGCGTACCAGGCATTCCTCTCCAGTGAACTGAGGCTTGGGCCTGTCTTCCAACTTGAGCTGTCCATCAAAGACGAGAGCTCTCATGAGGGCTCCTTTTGAATGGAGGCTGGTCCAGTTTCAGTTCGCAGCCCGAAGAGCCGGAGACGGGACGAGCTTGGTCGCCCGGCGCTGAAGGTAGCATGAGCGGACCGCTCGTCGCCCTCAAGGCGTGGCCGGCACCCGAGAGACGGCCCCCTAAAACGGTTGGGGCTGTGCCGTCTTTCTGGGTGCTGTATCTCAACTTCCTGGCGCCTAATGTAATGGAAAGAATTGTAACTTTGGTCGACAACTCCGTTGGCCAGGACGTAGGCGGCACTTAAACTTAACATCGAAAGCCATTTCTTTCCATGTGATCGCAAGGTAAGCGCTCTGGCAGCGTACAATTTAGAGGGTTTGCCGGGACAAGAAAGTAGCTTGTCATTTCCGTCGCGACCAGGATGCTATGTCTGGAAGGCACTTCAGGGTTTTTCCGGTTGGCAGAGAGAAGCCTGAGAACTACCGAGGATCGCAGAATACAGTTACGACATCCTGCCCTGTCGTCCTCTCCTATTCCGAGAGAGGTGTGCCGAAGCCGGGGAGAGCGGTAACATCAATCGAAGCAAGAAGAGGAAGAGTCACAATATCTGCAATTATCGGTAGAATAGATAGTTTGTCGCAGGGTGTTCACTTCTAAACCATGAAAGGAACTCGAATGCAGCGACTCCTGTCGTGTTTTTTGGTCTTGTCGGCCGAGAGTCTTCTGGCTCAGGACGCAGTCAAACGCGACACGCACGAGATGCATACCAAACACCTCGACCCGAAGTCCTACATCGCACTTCTTGAAGACCCAAAGCGAGAGGCGTACCAGAAACCGCACGAGGTCTTGATGGCGTTGGCTTTGAAGCAGGGAGAGGTCGTAGCCGACGTTGGCGCAGGTTCGGGTTATTTCAGTTTCCGCTTTGCCCAGCAGGTGGGGGACCAGGGAAGGGTCTATGCAGTCGACGTCAGCCCGGACATGATTCTGCATATGAACCGGCGGATCCGAGAAGCAGGAGTCAAGAACGTCATCACAGTGCTGGCTCCACCGGACGATCCACTACTTGCCGACGCATCGGTGGACCGAATTTTCATTTGCGATACCTGGCATCACATCGACAGGCAGGCCGAGTATCTCGCCCTGCTCATGAGGGTACTGAAGCCGCGCGGTCAGCTGGTGATGATTGACTTCCAGAAGCGCGAACTTCCCGTGGGCCCACCCATGGAGATGAAGATTGCCCGAGAAGATCTAATTCGGCAGTTAGATGGGGCTGGATTCCGGCTGGTGAAGGAACACACGTTTCTGCCTTACCAATATTTCCTGATATTTGAGGCGAAATAGGCAGTTTGGCAGGCAGCGATTGTCAGCCAGAGAAAAGCTGGCAGGGGCGCGTTGGGCACGTGTCGCCCTTTGGGACATTGCCGCCAATGGCGCCTTCACCCAGCCTATACGCTTTCAGTGATCCGAGAGATACACCAGATCAGGAAAATATGCATCACGACACTCATCAACCGGAGCCAGTGCGGCCGACGGAGACAAGGCACCCTATGGCGTTCAAAATCTCGACGGTAAGTATTCTTCTCCTTCTTTGGTTCTTGGTTTTTCCTAGTCCGGTGCAGGCCTACGTGGACCCCGGAACCGGCAGCTACTTCATTCAACTGGTAGTCGGTGGTTTCCTGGCTCTGTTGTATGCGTTGAAGCTTTACTGGAGCCGGATCCGGAGCTTCCTGTCTTCTAAGGTCCACCGATGGCGCAAACCATGAGGCATGAGGCCGGTGCCACGATTCAGGTTCTGGGTTCTTCTTTCCGGATCCCTGCGGTTTCATGTACAGGCGCGATGGCGCACTACAAGTGAATCAGGGGTACTAAAAGCACTACGATCACTTGATATCGCCAGCTGATTGGAGCTGGCTTCTTGCTGCCTCATGCAGAGGCATCCTTGGATGCCTCTGCGACAGGCGATGCTTACCGCGTCCTGCAACCGGAGCTACTGCAATTTATTTCCTATCCCTATGAATGGAGCTTCAGTTAGCTCAAGGATGCTGCATTGCTCACGCTCGATATTCAGAAGGAGTCTCTGCGGCTCGGGCTCGTGCTGAGGTAAGAACGAAGCAGTTAGAAAGGGCTGACTCACAACTACCTACCGCGATTCCTGCTTGGCTTCCATCGGATCAATCGAAAGCTTATAGACAGCCAAGCTTAGCTTCCTGACGTCGGGGCCATCGTTAACCGAGGACGGAGCAACGGCGTCACTAGTCTGTATCGCGATCATGGTCTGATTGGGAAGATTGAATGCATCTGGAGGCACCGCAAGTACTTCGTCATGAACTCTGCGGTCTTTGAAGACCCACTCCCCTACTAATTTCCGATTCACAAGAACACGAACCCGCTGAGTACTGACCTCTGGAGGATGAAGATAGGCCTGGACCCTGGCCCTCAAGACCATGGGTCCGGGAGGTTGAGCTGTCCGGAGGGAAAGCAGCGCCCATTGTCCAAGGATCCATGTGACAGGACCATCAGGAGCGCTCCATCCATCCAGCTTGTACTGCTCAGAGTTGCCCGAAGTTCCGAAATGGATGGCGTCTCCCCAAGTATAGTTAGATCCTCTCTCAGTGCTTTGGAGTCTTGATAGAAACAGTTCATTGCCCGATTGGCCAATTTCATACACGGCGATCTCGTTGTGCCCCTCTTGGTAGGCTGACTCAGGAGTTACAGTTGAAAAGCGTTCCTCAACTGCCTGTTGGTAGGTCTGAGATGTACCCCGAATCGTCCCATTCACTGCCACAGCTAGCGGGCGCGACTTGTAAGGCTCATTTCCGGACGCAAGGAGTTTTCCAGTGACATGGGTCAGAACGATCGGGGAGCTGAGGTCGACAGCACCGAAGAAGTCCTTGTGATCGAGCTCGTAGATTAGCGACGACTCTTGAACCTGTGGAATTTCATGGACAGCACGTCCAACTAAGGAGCCGAATGGGCCGGCTTTGAAAAGCTGGTCCGGACTCTCGCCCGTTCCGAAAAGGCTGAGCTTCTTTTGAACCGTCTTAGCTTGAACATCCAGGCTGGGCGGGAATTGCAATATCTCGCCATTTTCACGAATCAGGCGCTTGTTATTCCGCTCCCAATGGTGTCCCTGAGTCAGCGGATAGCCATCCATCTCCCACGGCACCGTCACGTCCAGAACTTTGGTGATAGTAGGCAAGATATCGACAATTTCAACGTTCCTGTCATCGATGATTCCTTCCTGCTGGAAGGGAGTTTTGATGAAGAGAGGCACTGACAAAATGTCGGCGTAGTTCGTCGATGTCACACGCCGGCGGGAGTCTCCAGGTCGAAAACTACAGCCATGGTCCGCCGTCACAATTAGAAGTGAGGGATCGAAAAGAGCGACCTTTTTCAGGTGGTTGATCAAATAGCCCACTAGGTCGTCGGCTAACTGGACCTGTAACAAGTGCCTCTGATAGGACTCAGCCACTGTCCAGGCGTCCTCACACCACAGGTTGGGATCAACCCCCTCAGAATTAGTACCACGGGTGCCACGAATCTCAGTGTCCAGTGTGTACCTTTTGCCCGATGGGAGAAACTCCCAGATTGCATGAGGGAGAAGCATGTGGAGAAAATGAAGCGTGGGTTTGGTAGAGGGATGAATACTGTCGGCAAACTCCCGAAATTGCGAGGGACGATCGTCCCAGTCCGCCAGGTTTTCGTATTTCGCCATCAATTCTCGGATTGGACGCCTTCGGTCGATTCTGTTAGCGAAACTTTTCCAGGAATGTGTGATGTCAGGGAGACCTGCAGTGAGATGATTTGGCAGGACGAAATAGAGATAGAGAATCGTCAGATCTGACACCAAGGTTTGCGTCTCCCGGAGCCAGTAACTCTTCGAGTCCCCAGCGCAAATAGATTCGGGGCAAAGCTGTGTAAGGTTCTCTTGAACATTAAACTCATACGAGTCCTTAAGAAGGGTGAAGAGATTCCGTGGATAGTCTGTTGCGTTGGGAAGCAGAGCCAGTTTCGGGCGGGGGTACCGTCCAGTCATAATACTGGGCATCGCTCCCAGTGTCGCCTCACTGACGGTCGTTGCCTTCCGATACCAGGTAGATTGCTTGGCCAGTTCTGCAAAATGTGGATACCTTGCCGCGTTGATCTGAAACGCTGAGTTGAGTAGCGAAGACAGTGGAAATTCATCCAAGACGACCATCACTATAGGCGCGGCCCGGCGGGCAAATTGACGGCTGTCCTCACCCACGTTCTTTTTGAAGACCAATTTGGAGATTGGAGATCCCAACAGAAACAACAATGGGAAAATCAGAACCGCCGGTACCAGGAACAGGAGTGATTTCCTGGAGGTGCGAAGTCGAAGGTAGGCCACGCTCGCAACTAACCCCAAGGTTCCGGCCAGGATAACGACCCAAAGTCCGGTAATGCCAGGGATTTTCCTGAGAACTGGAAGAAGGAGCAGTGCACTGAAAGAACTGACAAATGCCCCGTGCACCACACTCAGTAAGCCGGGCCTGAGAAGCAGTGCCACCACCTCACAGAGAATGCACACCAGAGGTACGGCGAAAATGAGACCAACAGCCAGCAAGAGAATCTCGATCGGCTGCGACTGCCTGGCAACAAAGAACTCAGGGTGCTTGGCTAAGATGCTGAAAACGGGTTGGGCGAGCGCGAAGCTCCAAAGAACGAGAATATCCGCGCTATTGAGGGCAAACCTTGTTCTCAATGTCATGATGGAATTCTCTGGGCCCGTCATGCTTGGCCACAGGAGAAAGAAGATTTTTGATCGGCTTGAATCGTACTTTGACGAGCTGCGGTGTTTTTCCTCGCCCACTGTCCACGCGGATATCCTCGCAGCTTACTTCTTAGGAAACATTGAGTTCCAATCACAAACATCGTTGAGTCCGCAATTCGGAATGTCACCAACAAGCAAAAGACTATAGGATAAAGGCAAGAATAGCAGAGCAGAGCAGAGCAAAAGACGTCAAATGAAAGGTCTACGTTACGTTCGAACCTGGAATTGGCAGCCGTTTCGGGTTGGCGCTTCCTCTAACTCGCCAAAGCGTGCTTGGCAGTTCAATCTATTATCGGCGAAGCTATTTAGCGCGCCGATAAGTGGCGCCCCCTTCATTTGCGGGCCCGGCACTCGCGAGCCCTTGCCGTCGCTCTCTGGGAGAGGACTCTCGACGGTGCTGGCGGCGCTGATCGACTTCAGGGTAAGGCTTCGGGTCGAGCCTTGGTCAAGGCTAAATTCCTGGATCTGGACCGCATCTTTTGTTCCAGGGTGACTTGCCTCCTATGCGCATGGAGCGTCCTGGGGGGCCTGAGAAGGCGTTCCCTCTCGGTTTGGACCTACTTCCCGGTGACTGCCCGCAAGACCCGCAGGTGGTTTCCCCCCAGAATCTTCTTGAGATCCCCTTCCTTGTACCCTCTCTTTAGCAGCGCTGCTGTCAGATAAGGCATCTTGGACACGTCCTCCAGACCTGCCGGAACGCTCGAGATGCCGTCAAAGTCGCTGCCAATTCCCACGTGATCGACGCCGGCGACCTTCACCACATGATCGATGTGCGCCACCGCATCCTCCAGCGTAGCAGCTGTCGGCTCCATCTTGAGGTAGCCGGAAACGAACTCCTCTTTGGCAAAGCTGTCGAGCTGTGAACCGGAGCCGGACGGCTGTAGTGCCCCTCGACCAGCAATGCGCCTTTGATACTCATCGGCGTCCTTCTGATTCAGGAAACCTCCGCCAAAGTTGATCCCGATCACACCGCCGTTGCGCGCCAGCGCGCGCAGCATATCGTCGCTCATGTTTCGGGGAAAATCCGATAAGGCCCGGCAAGACGAATGCGAGGCGATAACCGGCTTGGTAGTTACCGCCAGTGTGTCGTAGAAAGTCTTGTCGGAAACATGGGAAATGTCGACGATCATGCCGAGCCGGTTCATCTCCCGCACCACTTCCTTGCCAAACTCGGTCAGGCCATTGTGGCGAGGTCGGTCCGTGGAGGAGTCCGCCCAATTGTTGTTGCGGAAATGGACCAGCGTCATCGAGCGAACCCCGAGCCGGTAGAACATGCGCAGCACGCCCAGATCGTCTGCGATCGCGTGTCCGCTCTCGATCGTCAGCAGAGCGGCGATCCTGCCAGCCTTATGGATCCGGACGATGTCCGACGCGTTGTAGGCAAGTTCGATCTTGTCGGGATTTGCGTCCAGCACTTGCTGCATTGCGTCCCGGAGTTGCAGGATACGCCGGACGGGTTCCGACCCTGGGTAGTACGTCGGCACATAGAGCGCAAAGTACGAGGCGAGCATACCGCCCTCACGTAGGCGAGGGAAGTCGACGTGGTACGTCGAATTGCGCTGCGAGAGGTCGGCGTCCTGATAGATCACCCACTGAATTGTGTCGATGTGGCTGTCGATCCCGATCGCTTCCTTATGGATCCGCTTAGCTCTCTCCAGATCATCTGCGAGTGCGGCCGAGCCTGCGCACAGCAAAACAAGGGCTAAGCAACGTTTCATCTCCGTTTTCCTCCCCTGGTGGGGCGACGCCGATGAGCGGCACCCCTCCACTTGCGTTCAACAACTGTCATTTCTCGCAGCCCCAGGGACCAGTCTGTTACGGATCCGCTCAGATCCTTGGATTTGCGCCCACCGCCGGTTACGCAGTGCCAACAGCAATCGCGCAGCCATATCAACGGTCTGGTCTCGTCGCCAGCATCCTCGTACAGCCGACCAGGCCGAGTACACCGACAGCGAGCTGCCAACCGACGCCAAGCCAGCGGTGTCCGGGAATGTTCCAGCGAGCGTCATCGTCAAAGCTGCGGCGACTTCGAAAGCACAGAAGTATACGATCGTCGTGAGAAGGGCATGAGAGGCTCTTCGACGAAGTTCGCTGGAACTGACGGCGCTTGTTTTTCTTCGATGAAGTCCGCCGAATTCGAGACCGGTTGGCGCAACCCTTTCAGGCCGAACCAAAAGAGGCCGCTCCGGAAATGAGCATCAGACTCGCTTTTACCCGATAGCGAACGTTGTTTCTTGACGTCAAAAGGTTCGAGCCGTCGCCACCAAGTGCCGACAAACTCCTGTCCGCAGGGACGTGGAGGTCGACTCTCTAAGGCACCGCTGTTCTACCAACGGCCCCGCGTTGGCATAACATCCCACGTCAGGTGGCTTCCGCGGATGAACTCGGCTTCCAGGTTAAGCATGAAAGACCTGGTCTCGGTGAGCTTTCGAGGCGGGGTCTGGATGCTTTCAGCAGACACTAGCACCTCCTGTTTTGCGCATCGGTCGCATGCTCTCGAGTAGAGCCCTAATCGATTTTGCGACCGGCTTGAGGGTAGTGAGAGGGCAATCCATCGCATCCATGATCCATCCGTGCGAGCTAGCTTGGTGGAAGTCCACGTCGGTTATCTAGGGGATTCCGCCATTTCTTCAGAATTAACGGCTAAGACTGACACAAAGACGGCGTTCATCCGGATATTCCGATTGACAGCCACGTTGGTTCTCGTAGCATCTATGGCATCGGTTTCGCTGCGACCGTCTTATATGGAACAAAGGTTCGACTCTGTTGGAAACCGCTCGAGCAGGTGTGTGACTCGATTCGCGTCAAGCACTACAGCCCTAAACCGAAACAAGCTTACCTGCGCTGGATCAGGGATTATATTCTTTTCAATCAGAAACGACATCGCAAAGAAGTGGCAAGGTGAGCCAATATCTCAGCCATCTAGCATCTGCATCGAAAGGGCAGCCATACGCCAAAAATCAGGCTCCAGCGCCATGGTATTCCTCTACAGCGAAGTCCTTAAGAAACCCTTCGATTGGCTGGAAGATGTGGCCCGGGCACTATCCTTGCATACTCGACTCGGCATGAAAGGTGGCCGTTGAAACGCCTGTACTCAACCTCGAGCCTATGCTAATTGTATTCAATCTGGTCCAGCAGCATGGGGGAATCTCTGATGGCACTCAGTCAAGCTGTCCAGCGCTGGCTGATCTGGGCGGGCGTTGTGAGCCTGATCATCGCACTCCGGCTCGCCTGTGTGCTTTACGACAGGAGTCGCCCGGCTCCAGTCAGACCGGTCGTACGCAAGCCCATTGAGCAGGATCATCTGGTTGTCGTGCCAAGCTTTCATATCGATGATTTCGAGTCAGCGCGCCAGGTTGTGGGAAGGCAGCTTTGGGTGAAGCTGGGTTACATCACCGAATATTTTCCAGTCACTCGCTTCGAGCAGCCAATAGACAGCAGTACCAGTCCTCAAGTGTTCCCGCCTATCGCGAAGTTTACGGTGGAAAAAGTTGCGGAGAAGCCGCCTGGTGGAAGAGGAAAGGATAAGGAACTCTGGCTGATCTTTCGAAAAGAAGACCGCACCTATGCAACCGTCGCCGGACTTTACGACTCAGAGAACTCGCGTTATCGGATGCGATTCGACGAACTCTTTTACCCGAAGGACCCCCGGGAGCTTTATTCGCATTGGGGGATAGAAGCTTGGCAGAAGATCGAACGCCACGAACTTGAAGGCCAGATGACTTTCAATCAGGTCATCCTGTCGCTCGGATATGGTGGCTTGGTCACAACCGAAGCCGGCGGCAGCCAGCTCTATCAGTTTGGTCGAAAACCCGGCGGCGAACCCGGCAAAACGCGTGTCCGGTTCCTGGAGGGGCGAGTGAAGGAGTTTGAGGTCCTCAACTGAGGCAGCACAGGCGCGGGGTGCCCTCAAATCGTCGGCTGGCTCGAGTGATGCGCTTTTTCAGAGATCTCAGAGGTCTAAGATGTCATTCGGAAAGATCCTATCCAATGCGCTCGTGGCCTCGTTGTTGCTCGGTTTCGGCCCCAAGCTCCTAGTCAGTTCTCAGAAGGATCGACAGAGCCACGAGGTGGGAACCACTCCTGGACGCCCGGATGCCTTGGCTCTATTGAAGAAGGTGAGCGAGAGGTATCGGGACCTCAAGAGCTATCACTTCCAAATCCACCTGCTTACCGAGATCCAGTCGGATTCCATGTGGAAGAGCCTCGAGACCGACCTGGATGTTTCAGTCAGCAGTCCTGCCAGAAGCCGGATCGTGATGAGCGGAGCGCTGGGCGAGCTACAGAGTTTCTCCGACGGAAGCACAACCTGGACTTTCCTTCCCGAACTCAAGCAATATCGACGCCGTACCGGCCGTGGAGCGACGGAGGACCCAGAGCCGCCGGTGGATCGGGCCTCATATCTGGCTGGCGTGGCTACGGGGGTTGTCAGTCAGTACGAAAAGCTTTCCGAGCGGGTCCGGTCGGCAAAGGTCTTGCGGAAGGAATCTTTAGCGGTCGGAGACAAAACTGTTGATTGTTGGGTTGTGGAAGCCGATTCTGACCTCGCGACAGAGGATCAAAAGACATCGCGGACCTACTGGATCGATCCCACGAGACTCCTTGTACTCAAAGCGATTCAATCGACCCGCTATGAGGCTGGCGCTGATGGCGGACCTCTGGAGACACGAATTACCACTACATTCAAGCAGGCCAACACTGAGGAGACATTTCCCCAAACTTGGTTTACTTTTGATCCGCCGCCGGGCACAAAAGAAGTTGCCCAGTTTCGTGGTCCTCGGGCAAGCGGGCGAGACTTGATTGGTCAAGAAGCTGAGGATTTCAAACTGAAGGATCTCGCTGGTGAAGAAGTCCATTTGAAGAGTCTTCGCGGGCAGGTTGTATTGCTGAACTTCTGGGCGAGTTGGTGCGGACCTTGCCGCTTGGAGATGCCAGTGATTGAAAAGCTATACCAGCAATTCAGGGAGAAAGGGTTGAGAGTTTTCGGGGTTAATGACGAAGACATCGAAACCATTCGCGAGTACCTGCGTGAGTACGAATATACCTTTCCCACGCTGATCGATGAGGAGCAAGAGATAGCAAGACTGTATAGCGTTCGTGGCATTCCGACCATGGTTGTGATCGACCGCAAAGGCACGATCTCTCATTACCGTGTGGGTTTGAGCCGGGAAGGTGAACTGCGTCTATGGTTGAGGAAGGCAGGGATCGAATAGGGTCAGATAGGTCCAAGGTCCAAAAGGCCACTTTTTTGAGCTTATAGTTTGAGTTGTGGAAGCTTCGACTTCAAGCGGAGCCGCGCATGGCTAAAGAGGAATCTCTCAAGAGCTTCTGGTCACTGATTGCGACACAGTTTCAGGGCGCCTTCAGCGACATGACGTACAAGACTCTGTTGATGATGGTCGCCGTCGCAACAGCCACCGGTGAAACCCAGGGCAGCGAACGCGTCTCGACGATCAATATCCTCTTCATCCTTCCCTTCCTGTTCTTCTCAATGTATGGCGGGTTCCTGGCCGACCGTTTCAGCAAACGTTCGGTGACGATGTGGACCAAGCTGGCTGAAGTTTTCATCATGATCCTGGCGACAGTCGCTGCCTGGAAGGGAAGTCTCACCATGGGTATGGGCGTCCTGTTCTTGCTGGGCGCCCAAGCGGCTTTCTTTGGCCCGACTAAGTACGGAATCCTCCCCGAGTTGCTGCCGGAGAAACGACTCTCCTGGGGTAATGGCATTTTGGAAATGACGACGTTTCTGTCGATCATCCTTGGGACAATGGCCGGTGGTCTGCTGGTGGAGCACCTCGGCGAAAAGCTCCGTGTCGCCGGCTTCCTGCTTGTGGGGCTGGCGCTGCTGGGCGTCGGGACCAGCCGATCCATTCAGTCGTTGCCTCCAGCCAACCCGGCAGCTCGTTTTCGTTGGAACTCCCTGACCGAAATCTTCCACACGATGGCGCTGGCGCGACAGGATCGTGTGCTGTGGCTGGCTGTGGTTGGGAGTATTTATTTCTGGTTCCTGGGGCTGCTAATCCAGACGAATGTTCTTCTCTTTGGCAAGAATGTTTTGAACCTGACAGAGACTCGAATCAGTTATTTGCTGGCGACCCTGGCCATCGGAATTGGCACGGGGAGCTTTGTGGCGGGGAATGTGTCGGGCAAGAGAATAGAGTACGGACTGATTCCTTTGGGCTCTATCGGGATCTCCGTCTTCCTCCTGCTGCTGGCCTTGCCAGGCTGGGGTTTCTGGAGTTCTGCTGCACTCCTTGCCGCACTGGGCTTTGCCGCTGGGTTTTTCATCGTGCCACTGAATGCCTTGTTGCAGCATCGTCCTGACCCAGCGGTGAAGGGTTCGATCATTGCCATGGCTAACCTGATGACTTTTGTCGGCATGTTAGTGGCCACAGGCGTCTATTGGATTCTCACCGTACCTCTTCATCTTTCGCCGCTCCATGTCTATGCTGTCGCAGGCGTGCTGACCGTTGTCGCCACGATCTACGTCAGCTTCCTGTTGCCCGACTCTCTGATGCGCCTGGTGCTTTGGCTGCTGACGCACAGCGTCTATCGCATCCGGGTGGTCGGGCAGGAAAATATTCCTGAGCGAGGCGGCGCGCTTTTCGTTTCAAACCACATGTCGTTTGTGGACGCCCTTCTGGTAATTGCCTCTACGAATCGTCGCATCCGCTTCTTGATGGAGGAGGAGATTTACGAGATTCCGTTTGTCAAACCCTTCGCCCGGATGATGCGGGTGATCCCGATCTCCTCCCGGCAAGGACCGCGAGCTTTGATCTGGGCCCTTCGGGAAGCCTCGCGCAGTATTCAGGAAGGACGAGTAGTCTGTATCTTCGCCGAGGGCCAGATCACGCGCATCGGCCAACTATTGCCTTTTCGCAAGGGTTTCGAGCGCATCATGAAAAACGTCGATGCGCCTATTGTCCCCATTAATCTCGATCGTGTCTGGGGCAGTGTGTTCAGCTACAACAAGGGGCGCTTTCTATGGAAGCTGCCACGTCTCTCCTTCCAACCGATCACTGTGTCCTTCGGAAAGACTTTGCCCGGGCAGTCTCCTGCCCAAGTGGTGCGCCAGGCCGTTCAAGAACTGGCTACCGAAGCCTACATCTATCGCAAGCCCGACCAGTCCCAATTACAGCGAGCGTTTGTCCGGCGCGCGCGCCTTCATCCCTGGCGTTTTGCCGTGGCGGATGGGCTCAATCCCAAAGTGACGTACCTGGGGTTGCTGCTACGAAGCATCTTTCTGGCTCGGTTGATGAAGTCGCGCTGGCTCAACCAGAGGATGACTGGGCTCTTGCTACCTCCGTCGGTGGCTGGGGCCGCAGCCAATATTGCGGCCCTCCTAGCTGGAAAGGTACCGGTCAATCTCAACTATACGGTTTCGCAGGCTGTGCTTGAGTCGTGTGTGTCTCAGTGTCAGATTCAGACCATCATCACGTCCCGCCAGTTCCTGGAAAAGGTGAAGGTGTCTGTGCCGGAGTCTTCTGTTTTTCTGGAGGACCTTGTCCAGTTTCGGACGCGCGGTCGCCTGCTTGTGGCATTGCTGCAAGCCCTGTTCCTTCCGGCTGGTCTGTTGCAGAAGAGCTTGGGGAACCAAAGTGATCGCAGGAGCGTTGATAGCCTGGCGGCCATCATTTTCTCCAGCGGTAGTACCGGCGATCCCAAAGGGGTGATGCTGTCTCATCACAACATCACGTCGAACCTGGAAGGCATGAGCCAGGTGTTCACCATCTCGCGGAAAGACCGTTTGCTGGGAATCCTCCCATTCTTCCACTCCTTCGGATTTACCGGCACCTTGTGGCTGCCCCTGTTGAATGGCATGGGCGCGATCTACCACCCCAATCCGTTTGACGCCCGGTTGATCGGCGGCTTGGCAGCCCGCTACCGGGCGACCATTCTGCTGGCCACGCCGACCTTCCTGCAGAGCTACCTGCGCCGATGCAATCCTGAAGACTTTGGCAGCTTACAGTTCGTGATGGTGGGGGCGGAAAAGCTCAGTGACCGGCTGAGTCTGGCGTTTGAAGAGAAGTTTGGTATCCGCCCGATGGAAGGCTATGGCTGCACGGAGTGCTCTCCGATTGTCTCGGTGAATGTGCGCGATTTTCGTGCTCCTGGCTTTTACCAGGTCGGCCAGAAACGAGGCCGCATCGGACACCCTCTGCCGGGAATCAGTATTCGCATCGTCGATCCGGAAACTCACGATCCACTGCCTTTGGGGAGTCCAGGGTTGTTGCTGGTTAAGGGGCCAAATGTCATGCAGGGTTACTTGAACCGTCCGGAGAAGACTGCCGAAGTGCTTCAAGACGGCTGGTACGCTACAGGAGACCTGGCCACGCTCGACAGCGACGGGTTTTTGACTATCACGGATCGGCTGTCACGGTTCAGCAAGATCGGTGGCGAAATGGTGCCCCACTTAAAGGTCGAGGAAGCACTGCAAAATCTGCTCGGAGGAACCGAAATCAGTTTCGCTGTGACCGGAGTTCCTGACGAGAAAAAGGGAGAGAGGCTAGTGGTGTTGCACACGTTGACGGACGACAAAGTCAAGGAAGTCCAAGCCGGACTG
>Ga0075421_100005255_pt1 | contig 15626 bp, 12 predicted proteins | sample SoiMetdeltSBSDD5_FD_75292 | JGI IMG/M metagenome (GOLD analysis project Ga0075421, IMG submission 75292) | Bulk soil microbial communities from a Populus tree surrounding site in Tennessee, USA - Soil MetaG P. deltoides SBSDD5 | ecosystem: Environmental > Terrestrial > Soil > Tree plantation...
TCCTGCCAATTTCGATGTACGGATGGGTGAAGATGTTCGGGCTACCGGGCTCGGTGGCGTCGCTGAATTGCGCGGCAGTCTCGGTGTGTGTGGTTCAAGCTATGTTCTTGCGCTATGAGCTGCGCGCGCAGGGCATCTCGATGGTCTATTCCGGATTCGGTGAGGAGTCGAGAGTAGTTTGGCGCTTCTTGTGTCCGGCTGCTTGCTCGGGAATTTTGTCAAACCTGGGGATCTGGGCGGCTGGCGCTGTACTGCTTCGGATCGGCGGCGTTTCGGAATTCGCGCTGTTCGCGGCGGCCAACAGCGTGCGCAATCTGATCCTGTTCGCGCCGGCGGTGGTCAACAAGGTAGCGATTCCGGTCTTCGCGCGGATGCGAGGCGATTCGAGTACGGATTTTCGGGCGGCGTTCTGGTCGAATGCGCAGCAGAACGGTGTGTTCGCGTTATTGACGGCCGCTCTGATGGCCGCCTTTGGCGAATCGATCCTGGGAATCTTTGGGAAGCGATTCCACCCCTCGCCGATCTTTCATCTGCTGCTGGCGGCTTCCTGCGTGGAGGTAATTGCGACGGCGCTTTTCCAGGTCTTGCTCAGCCGGGGGGCGATCTGGACGAATGTGGCCGTCGTTATGTTGTGGTCCAGCGTGTTGATTGGAATGGCGACGTTTTTTATCGATCGGATGGGCGGAGCTGGCCTGGCGCTGGGGTACCTCGTCGCATGGATGGCATGCGCGGTCGTCTATGCCTGGCTTGCCGCGCGATTCTTCGGTAAGAGCAGGCGCGAGACGGCGCGTGAGCATCAATTATGCAGTCATTGAATCCACTTTTCGAATTGTCTGTGCAGGACCGCGGTATAGGGGGCGCTGCTTACCGTACGATCCTCGTGTTTCAGATTTTCATTGTCGTAAGTTTGCTGGCGCTGGGAACGTTCGCCGCTCTTGCCAGCGTCGATGCTGATTTTGTGCTCCCGCCGTCGTCGTTGTGCTTCGTACTTCTTGCGTATTGGACGCTGTACTCCTGGTACAAATTGCATGGCACGCTGTTTGATCCCTATCCGCTGTTCCTGATATCGAGCTGGTTATTCAACGGCGCGCAGATTCTGCTCGAAGTGATCCAGGCGAATCGGAAGGGGATACTGGGAGGCCGCTTCTCGACAGAAACCGTGCTCCAGACAACCTACCTTGTCGCGTTAGCAATCTGCGCGATGCATCTGAGCGCCCTTTTAACCAGTTCGGGCTCCACGAAGGCGTCTATCACTATGGAGCGGCCGCATTCCGCCTGGCATACCAGGTCAATCGGATGGGCGCTGTTTGCGGCTTCGATCGGACCGGCCATCTGGACTTTTCGGGAGGCCGGCCAAATGGTAATTGCGGGCGGATACTTCTCTCTCTATCAGCGGACTTTTGAAACCGGCTTCGCCAGCGCGCCCCGGCTGATGGCGAACTTCCTGATTCCGTCGGCATTGTTCCTGCTCGCCGGAAGCAAGGGCCGGAGGGTAGCTGTGATTCTGTCGGCGGCCATCATTCTTCTGTATGCGGCGGGAATGTTCTTCATCGGAAGCAGGGCGGCGGCCAGCTCGGCGCTGATCGCTTACCTGTGGCTGTTCTCCAAAGTTATCTGGCGAATACCGCCGAAGCTTCTGTTGGCTCCGGCGTTCGTCGTCTTCTTCATTGTCTGCCCGTTTATCGGGGCGATCCGCGACACGAGCGGGGCTGATCGAACCTCGTTCGAATTCATGCGGAACGCCTGGTCGGCTATCGACAACCCGGCGGTGAGCGCGCTGTCGGAGATCGGGCAGTCCATGAGCACGGTCGCCCATACGCTCGACCTGACGCCGGCGGTCCGCCCTTTCGACGCAGGCGAGAGTTATATGTACGCGCTGCTGGCAGCGCTGCCGAACCTGGGTTGGGAGGTGCATCCGGCGATGGCGCACGGCACGCTTTCCACCTGGCTGGTTCGGACGGTCGAGCCGGCTACGGCGGCAAGAGGAGGCGGACTGGGCTACTCGTTTATCGCCGAGTCGTACATCAACTTCGGTTGGGCGGGGGTTCCGATTGTGATGCTGGCGATCGGTTGGGGAGCGGGGCGGCTCTCATCTACGCTGAGGCGCGAGCGCGATCCGGCGGTGATCGCGATGGCCGCTACTTTACTCTCCTTCGCGCTGATCTATGCCCGCGCGGAAACAGCCGACTTCGTGCGAAACATTTGCTGGTACGCGCTGGTTCCCTTTCTGATCGTGCGGATCGCGTCGAGGGCACGGACTTGACGCGGCCGATACGGATTTTGCAGGTGGTCGGGAGAATGGATCGCGGCGGCGCCGAGACGTGGCTGATGCACGTGCTGCAGCACATCGACCGGTCGAGATTTCATTTTGACTTCCTGACGCATACACAAACGAAGTGCGCGTACGACGACGAGATTCAAGCGCTGGGCTCGTCGCTGGCGCTGTGTGAGAATCCGAAGTCGCCGTGGGCGTATCGACGTCTTCTGAATGACCGCGAGCCTTACGACGTGGTCCACAGCCATCTGCACCATTACAGCGGATTCGTTCTGCGGTGCGCGGCGAAGGCGAAGATACCGGCGCGTATTGCGCACAGCCACAGCGACACGCAGCGCATGGATCGCAAGGCATCGATGCTGCGCCGGGCATATCTCGGCGTCGCGAGCGGCTGCATCGAACGCTACGCGACGCATGGGCTCGCCGCCAGCCGGGCAGCGGCGCAGGCGCTCTTCGGACCGCGCTGGGGCGCCGACTCTCGATTTTCGGTCCTGCACTGCGGAGTCGATCTCGACAACTTTGAGAGCGATGGACTGAATCGCCGGGATCTGTGTCAGGAGTTAGGAATTCGCGCCGATGCCTTGATCTTCGCGCACATCGGGCGGTTTACCGAAGCCAAGAATCATGGTTTTCTGATCAAGATTTTCGCCAGGATACGAGAACTGGCACCGCGAGCGGTGTTGCTGCTCGCCGGCGAGGGCGAACTTCGCGCGGAAGTGGAGCAGGCCATCGCTGGAGCCGGCCTCGAGGATAGCTGCCGATTAATCGGGGTCCGCAACGACGTGCCGCGATTCCTGGGCGGATGCGTTGACGCGCTGCTGCTTCCATCCCGATGGGAAGGACTGCCGCTGGTTCTGATCGAATCTCAGGCCGCCGGCGTGCCGTGTCTCTGCTCTGACGTCATCACGACGGAAGCGGTGGAAATATCGAATCTCGTTTTACGCATGGCGCTCGCGCAACCGGTCGAAGAGTGGGCCCGCGCGGCCCTGGATATCGCGCAGATCCGGACGTGCCGAAGAGGTAGCGCCCGGCCGCTCCGAGGAACCAGATTCGATATCGAGGTGGGCGTGGACCGGCTTGAGAAGCTTTACTCGGACTCCATGACGCCGAAAGGAGACTCATAGTCTTTATGGTCACGATTGGATTGCCCTTCTTCAACGCCGAAAAGACATTGGCCGATGCCATACGGTCGGTGTTCGCCCAAACTCTGGGGAATTGGGAGCTAATCATGGTGGATGACGGCTCAATCGATGGCTCCTCCCAGATCGCACAAAGCGTCCGCGACACGCGGGTTCGCGTTATTCGCGACAGCAAGAATCTCGGACTGTCCTCGCGCTTGAACCAGATCGCGCAGTTGGCCGGCGGCGAGTATCTCGCCCGCCTCGACGCTGACGATCTGCTGCATCCGGAGCGGTTGGCCCGGCAGGTCGCGATTCTCGACAGCCAACCACAAGTCGACCTCGTCGGGACGGCGATGTACTCCCTCGATCGTGAGAATCGTCCTCGCGGGCTGCATGAAATCAGACCTCCGATGCGCCGCCCGGTCGATGTATTGAAAACATCGCTTCTGAATCACGCGACCATCACCGGTCGAACCGAGTGGTTCCGGAAAAATCCTTACGATCATACGTTTCTTCGGTCCGAGGATCGCGAGCTGTGGGTCAGGACGCATCGCACGCTGTCGCTGGTTCAACTCCCCGAACCGCTCTACTATTGCCGCGAGGAGCAGTCGATCAACGTAAAGAAGTATCTGGGCAGTTGCACCTGGGATCGCAGGATCTTCCGGCAGTACGGACCCGATCTGGTAGGCAAAAGCGGGACCGCCATGCTATGCGTGCGCTCGTTCCTGAAGGGGAACGTCCATCGGTTTTTTTCGATGGTCAAGGCCGAGACATACCTGATTCGTAAGCGGGTTCCGGCGCTATCGCCGGAGCAAGTGGTTGATGCAACCAAGCTATTCGAACGCATTGTGCGGACGGCCGTGCCGGGGCTGGTGACCGGGTGAACGCCACGGACGTTGAAAATTCGCGGCCTCTAATTGTTTTCGGCGTGAACAGCGTCTTCGCGCTGAATCATCTGCTGGGGCACACTCTCGTACGGCTGTCTCAAAGCGGATGCCGGATCGCCGCTGTTTCCCCTGACGCCGAGAGCGGCTTCCTGCATGGGGAAGCCTGTCCAGGAATCGTGCTGAAGAATATCGATATGAAGCGCGAGATTGCAGTCTTTTCCGATCTGCTTGCGCTGGGCAGACTAGTGTTCCTGTTCCGGCAGCTACGTCCTTCGGTTGTGAATCTCAGCACTCCGAAGATGGGGCTGGTGGGAGGGCTCGCGGCTGTGCTGGCCCGGATGCCGCGGCGAATCTACTTCCTGCGCGGTCTGCGATATGAAACCGCAAAGGGATGGAAACGCCGCCTGCTGATGGTCTGCGAGCGAATCGCGTGCGCTTGCGCACACGAGGTGATTTGCGTGAGCTCGAGCGTTCGCCAGTGCGCGATCGACGCGAAGATTGTGCCGGCGTCAAAGACCGTGATGCTCGGCGAAAAGGCGAGCGACGGCATCTGTCTCAAGCGTTTCGACGCGGGCGCCGAAGTGATTTCACGAGACAGCCTTGGGCTGCCGGAAAACTCTTTTGTTGTCGGTTACGTCGGGCGATTGACGCGCGACAAGGGTGTCCAGGAACTGGTGCAAGCGGTCATGAAGTTGGCGACCGACGGCCGGGACGTGCGCTTGCTTGTCGTCGGAGCGCCTGAAAGCGGGGATCCCGTTGACGAAGAGTGTTCCCGCCTGCTGAACACGAGCGCGCTGATCCATGCCACCGGATACGTGGAAAACCCGGGACCTTACTATCCGGTCATGGATTTGTTTGCCTTACCCAGCTACCGCGAAGGACTTGGAAATGTTTTGCTCGAGGCCGCAGCGACCGGGACACCGTCGGTTGCCACGCGCGTCACGGGAATCGTGGACGCGGTCGAGGACGGTGTGACCGGCGTGCTGGTTCCGGCGCGCGACATCACTGCGCTCGCCAACGCGATCGGAGACCTCATCGACGACCCTGCTAAGCGGCAGGCGATGTCGGCAGCCGGGCCGGAGTTCGTCAAGACACATTTCGACGCCGATGCGATGACGGATGCGCTGGCGGATTTCATGTCGACGAGGAGCGAGTATGGACATGCTTCGAAGATTGATTGACTACCAGATCGGCTGGTCGAATAGGCTGGAAAGACTCCTTCCCGATGGATTCCAAGTTGACGGCAATCTAGACTTCATCCAGAGTTTTGTTACTCCCTACCTGCGGCCGGGGCTGGTTGTCTACGACGTCGGCGGCGGGAAGCAGCCGATGATCTCGACGGCATTGAAACAGCAGCTCGCGGTTCGGGTTGTTGGAATCGACATCGACCAGCGGGAGCTCGAGTCCGCTCCGGCTGGGTCCTATGATCAGACCATATGCTGTGACATTACAAAATACAGCGGCTGCGGCGATGCTGACGTTGTGCTCTGTCAAGCCTTGCTGGAGCACGTAGCCGATACGGCGGTGGCTCTACGGGCAATCGAAAGTATTTTAAAACCCGGCGGAGTCGCTCTGCTCTTTGTACCGTCCGCTAATGCGGCCTACGCCAGGCTGAATCTGCTGCTACCCGAGACTGCCAAGCGGGCCATCCTGTTCAGGGTGTTCCCCTCGAGCGCGAAAGCACAGGGGTTTCGGGCCTATTACGACCGCTGTACTCCTCGCGGCATCAAGAAGCTCGCCGGGGAACTTGGGCTGAAACCGGAACACTTGAGTCTTTACTATTACAGCCGCTATTTTGCTTTCTTCGCGCCACTCTACGCGTTGTGGCGGGCGTGGAGTCTTGCGTTTTACCTGGTGAATCGAGAGCAGGCGGCGGAAACGTTTTCAATAGCGCTGCGCAAGCCGCCGCAAGTTCTTGGGACGAATGTTTAGTTGTTTCCGGCCGATAAAACAATAGTGGTTTCTTGTTCTGAAACCAGCCTTCCTCCGCCGCTGAGCGGTCCGACCCTGTTCACGCGAATGGCTCGTTAACCGGACTTATGTACTCTTTTTTGTTTCTGGCAGCGATTTCGTCGATCATCTGTCTGCTCCTGACGCCTTTGTGCCGGGACGTCTTCCTTCGCGCCGGCCTGCTTGACCATCCCGACCAAGTGCGGAAGACGCACGCTCGTCCGATTCCTCGCATCGGCGGCATTCCGATCGCGATCGCTTACGTGGGGTCATTCGGGCTGCTGCTGCTTTCACCATTTCACTCGGGCTCCATATTGGAAGACTATCTTCCGATGGTCTGGAAGGTGCTTCCCGCCGTTGGAATCATTTTCGCGACCGGGCTGATCGATGATCTGATCGGACTGAAGTCGTGGCAAAAACTTCTGGGACAGGTTGCGGCGGGGTTGTGCGCCTACTGGGGTGGTGTGCAAGTGACCGGGATCGGCGGACATTTGACGCATACCTGGTTGAGCTTCCCATTGACGCTGGCCTGGCTGGTGGTATGCGCAAACGCGTTCAACCTGATCGACGGTATTGACGGTCTGGCGACCGGCCTCGGCCTGTTCGCCACGTTGACGACGCTCAGCGCGGCGCTATTGCAGGGCAACTGGGCGCTGGCGATGGCGACAGCTCCGCTGGCGGGCGCATTGCTGGGATTTCTCCGCTACAACTTCAATCCCGCTTCCATTTTTCTGGGCGATTCGGGAAGCTTGCTGGTCGGCTTCCTGCTCGGGTGCTTTGGCGTTTTGTGGAGTCAGAAGTCGACGACGCTGCTCGCCATGACGGCGCCGATCATGGCGCTCGCGATTCCGATACTCGATGTCTGCCTCTCGATCGCACGGCGTTTTTTGCGACAACAACCAATCTTTGGCGCCGACCGCGGCCATATACATCATCGTCTGCTCGACCAGGGGCTCTCTCCACGGAAAGTCGCTCTTCTGCTCTACGGAGTGGGCGGTCTGGCGGCGCTATTCTCGGTGGCCCAGAGTCTGGCCAAGACTCATTTATCGCTGGTGGTGCTGGCGCTGTTCATGGGCGCTATCGGGATCTTCGTCGGGCGTCTTGGCTATGTCGAGTTCGGCGTCGCCGGCAGAGTTCTGCTGGGAGGCTCGGTGCGGCGGTTGGTTGGGGCGCGCATCCATTTACAGAATCTGGAAACGTCGCTGGCCACGGCGACGACGCCCAACGACTGCTGGCTGGCCATTCGCGATGCTTGCTTTCATCTTGGATTTCACCACGTTCGGATCCGTCTGTTGGGTGAGACTTATGACGCGCAGTTCCGCCCGGGATTGAGGGGGGATTGTTGGACAATGCGCATTCCGCTTTCCGAGGGCAACTACGTGAACTGTGCCCGTGAAGTCGAGGGCGCCGCCGAAACCACTGGTATTGCCTCTTTCGCGCACTTGATCGGGGCTACAATGCGGGCCAAGCTGCCCTCTCTTCGGCCGTCGGTGAGTATCGATCCGCAGATTGCCGCGCTTATCGACCAAGTCGAGGCAAAGAGCCGCACGGCAGTGAGCGCGTTGAGTTAAGGTCCTAGTCTAAAAGTACTGCACTAAGAGATTTTGGCGGAGTACCGGGCTCATTGACCCCGACCAGAGACTCCGGTAAACTTAACAATTGCAGTTTTTTGGCTTTTCTCTTCGTGGGCCAGTGTGTCTCATCAAAAACACAAACGCACGGGGAGTAGTTTGCGCGCGAGGAGAATCGAAAGAGAATGTCAGATAAACAGCGGCATATATTTACGTCGGAGTCTGTAACGGAGGGGCATCCGGACAAAATCGCGGACCAGATTTCGGATGCGGTGCTCGACGCGGTCCTCGAGCAGGATCCTTACGGACGGGTGGCTTGCGAGACGCTGGTGACGACGGGAATCTGCATGGTTGCCGGCGAGATCACTACCAAGTGCTACGTGGATGTCGCCAAACTGGCGCGCGACACGGTGGAGTACGTCGGCTACACGGACGCGGCTTTTGGATTTGACCACAAGACTTGCGGCGTTCTCAATGTGATCCAGCCACAGTCACCAGATATCGCTATGGGAGTGGATCCAGGCGGCGCGGGCGATCAGGGCATGATGTTCGGCTTCGCTTGCGACGAAACGCCTGAGCTGATGCCGCTTCCGATCATGATGGCGCACAAGCTGGTCCGGCAGTTGAGCGATGTCCGGCGCGCAAAGAAGCTGGACTTTCTCCGGCCGGACGGCAAGTCCCAGGTCAGCGTGGAATACGTGAACGGCAAGCCGGCGCGCATCGACGCAGTCGTCGTCTCGACGCAGCACTCCGACAGCGTGTCCACCGAAACGCTGCGCGCCGAGGTTCGAAAGCACATCATCGATCCGATTCTGCCGGCGAACATGGTGGATTCCAACACGAAATACCACATCAATCCGACGGGCCGGTTTGTGGTGGGCGGACCGCACGGAGACACCGGTTTGACGGGCCGCAAGATTATCGTCGACACCTATGGCGGGATGGGCCGGCATGGCGGCGGCGCGTTTTCGGGCAAGGATCCGACGAAGGTGGATCGCTCTGCCTGCTACATGGCGCGTTACATTGCGAAGAACATTGTGGCCGCAGGACTGGCGACGCGGTGCGAGGTGCAGCTTGCGTACGCCATCGGCGTGGCCGAGCCAGTTTCGGTGTTGGTCAACACGTTTGGCACCGGAACGATGGATGAGCCGAAGATCACCGAGCTCGTGCGCGCCACTTTCAAATTGACGCCCAAGGGGATCATCGAAACGCTCAATCTGCGGCGTCCGATTTACCGCAAGACGGCTGCGTTTGGTCATTTCGGACGGACTGAGAAAGAGTTCAGTTGGGAGGCCACCGACAAGGCGGCTGAATTGCGCAAGGGCGCGCCGGTGGCCGAAGCGGTCGCCCAGTAGGAGGAATTTTATATGGCAACGGAAACACAAACGCAAGTCGCCTGCGATGTGAAAGACATCGGATTGGCGGATATGGGCAAGCGGCGCATGGAATGGGCGTTCCAATCCATGCCGGTGCTCCAGACAATTCGCAAGCAGTTTATTAAGACGCAGCCGCTGGCAGGGATGCGCGTTTCGGCCTGTCTTCACGTGACGACGGAAACTGCGAACCTGATGGTGACGCTGCGGGATGGCGGCGCTTCAGTGGTGCTGTGCGCATCGAATCCGCTGTCGACGCAGGACGACGTGGCGTCGGCGCTGGTGCGGGATTACGGCATTCCGGTTTACGCGATCAAGGGCGAAAACAACGATGTGTACTATTCGCACATCGCCGCTGCTGCGGATCACAAGCCGCAAATCACGATGGACGATGGCGCCGACCTGGTGCACCTGCTGCATACCAAGCGCAAGGATCTGCTCGACGGCGTAGTCGGCGGAACCGAGGAAACAACCACCGGTGTCATCCGGCTTCGCGCGATGGCGAAGGAAGGCGTACTGCGCTATCCGATCATCGCCGTGAACGATGCGCTTACCAAGCACCTGTTCGACAATCGCTACGGAACCGGGCAGAGCACGCTCGATGGCGTGATCCGCGCAACCAATATTCTGCTGGCAGGCATGACGGTCGTCGTCGCCGGCTATGGCTGGTGCGGTAGGGGTGTGGCGAGTCGCGCGCGTGGAATGGGCGCGAACGTGATTGTCACCGAAATCGACCCGACGAAGGCGATCGAAGCGGTGATGGATGGATTCCGGGTCATGACGATGAATGAGGCTGCCACGCTCGGCGATCTTTTCATTACCTTGACTGGAAACAAGCATGTCATCGCCAAGGATCACTTCGAGAAAATGAAGAACGGGGCGATTCTCTGTAATTCGGGTCACTTCAATATCGAGATTGACCTCGAAGGGTTGGCCAAGGCCGCGTCGTCACGGCGTGCGACACGTGAATTCGTCGAAGAATTTGCGCTGCGCGATGGCCGCCGCATCTATGTTCTCGGCGAGGGCCGGCTGATCAACCTGGCGGCTGCTGAAGGGCATCCGGCTTCGGTGATGGATATGAGCTTCGCCAATCAGGCGCTCTCGGCTGAGTACATGGTGAAGAACCACGCGACGCTCGAGAAGACCGTGCACTCGGTGCCCGATGCTCTGGACAAGCAGGTCGCCAAGCTGAAGCTCGAAGCGATGAAGGTTTCGATCGACCGGCTGACTATGGAGCAGGAGCACTATCTGGCGAGCTGGTCGGAAGGAACCTAGAAGACGACCCTCCCGCATCGAGAGCAAGGGCGCGCCATCATCCTTTTTGATGGGGTGTGCAACTTGTGTAACGCCTCGGTGCTGTTCATTATTGCGCGCGATCCGGAGGCCTACTTTCGGTTCGCGCCGCTTCAATCGGAAACCGGCCGAAGGCTGCTCGCGGTATCGGCCTTGGGCGATCCGCCTCCCGACAGCATCGTCGTCTTTCTAAAGAGCGGGACGTACACGCGTTCACGCGCGGCGCTTGAAATCGCCAGGCGGCTGCGCTTCCCGTGGCCCTTGTTCTATGGGCTAATCCTGATCCCAGCCGTCCTACGGGACTTGGGCTACGAACTGATCGCGCGCAACCGGTATCGCTGGTTTGGCAGGCGCGATGTGTGTATGCGGCCTACGCCTGAGCTGCAGAGCCGATTCCTGGAATAGCGTAAACACTGGCCGCCGGCCCAGGACCGACACGTTTCTGTTTCCCGCTTCTCACTACCATCCACATGCCGGCGAATACAACCGCGAATATGATCAGGAACACGACTGTGTTTACGTGGTCCTGTGGACGCGTATGCCGATGCATAATTCGAAATTCCTCGCGAGTCTGCAGCCGAAGTAGCTCTTCCTCGCGAATACGTGTTTTTTCGTCTTCAGAAAGTGCCATGTCGGGATTATACGGTAGCCGGATTGGGTTTGTTCCGTCTACTTCTGGCTCAGCCCCCCATCGACCGCCAGTAGCTGGCCGGTGACAAAATCCGAGGCGGTGAGGAAGTAAATCACGGCGTCGGCGACCTCTTCGGCGGTTCCGGCGCGCTTGGTTGGGGTAGCCTCGATCATGGCGTCGACACGGGCATCAGTTGGGCCGAAGGGGATTACGCCGGGCGCTACCGAGTTCACGGTAATCTGGGGCGCGAACGCCTTTGCAAGAGCTTTTGTGAGCATGATCACGCCGGCTTTGGACGCGCAGTAGTGGGCATGCTCGGCCCAGGGGCGAATACCGCCCAGCGAGCTGATGTTGACGACGCGACCGGCGCCGGACTTCCTCATCACGCGGGCAGCTTGCTGGCAACAGAAGAAGACCGCCTTGAGATTGACGGCGTGAATGAAATCCCAGTCGGCTTCGGTGATCTCCATGGGATCGAAGCGCGTGAATCGGGCGGCATTGTTCACAAGTCCGTCCAGACGGCCGTACTGCGCTTCGATCTGGCTAAACATCTCCGTGATTTCCGCGACTTTTTCCAGATTGGCGCGGTAGAGCGGCGCGCCGCCGCATTCGGCCGATGTCTTGCGCGCCTCGTCCGCCGATTCGTTGTAGTGAATCAGAACGCGCGCACCCTGGTCGGCGAGTCGCAATGCGATGCCGCGTCCGATGCGCTTGGCGGCGCCGGTTACCAGAATGATTTTGCCGGTCAGATCAGACTGTCTGTTCTCCATGGACCTCCACCTCGTGCGGCTCGACACCTTCCCGCTTTGGCTCTGGCAATTTACCAGTGAAGTGCGCCCAAGCCCAGAACAGAGCGGTCGTCGAGCTCAAGGCGCCGGACACAGCTCCGATTATGCGGGGGCTGTAGTATTGGGAAGCGATTCCGGCGGCCATCATCGAAATCATCATGGTCGACCAGACCATCGATTCGATGGTCGCGAAGACGCGGCCGCGGTAAGAGTTCGAGACATGGCGCAGCAACTGCGAAAAGTTTAACACCGAGACGACGGCGACAGCCGCGCGGGACAGGGCGATAAAGACCAGCGCCCAGGCGAAACTCTCCATTTGGCTGAAGACGATGTAGGCGGCGCCGTGCACCACGAAGCAGAGAATGATGACCCGCTTGTAATCTTCGAATCCGATCGTCTTGCCGAGCCAGTGGCCGACGCCTCCGCCGATGACGAGCCCGACGCCGGCGCATCCCCAGATGTAGCCGATACCGGCCGCGCCCCGGTTGAACACGAGCTCTCCGAAAAGGCTGAAGAGGATCTGGGCCGCGCCGCCGCCGGTGGCCCATCCGACGCCGATCAGCGCGATGCCGAAGATGAGCGGCGTCGAACGCATGTACCGCAGTCCCTCGACGTATTCATGCCAGGGTCGCGCGACGTCTGTCTCGGTGAGTGATTTTTTGGGTGGGCGGAAGCTTCCCTTGGTCACGACGAGCCGAGAAATCGCGATCGCGGAGAACAGGAAGGAGAGCGCGTTGAGAAAGAATGCGGGCTTGAAGCCGAGGCTGGCGACGCTCGCGCCCCCGGCGAACGTTCCGATGGTCAGGGTGGCCCACTGAGTGGTTTGCGTCAGTGAATTCGCGGTATGCAGCTCTTTCTGGCTGGCGATGGTCGGCAGGATAGCGGACCGGCCGCTGGTAAAAAATGGCGACGCGAACATCAGCAATCCACTGAGCACGTATAACAGCCATAGCGAACTCTTCGGATCGCCTCCCACGGTGAGGATGAAACCGAGCGCGACCACAAAGCGGACGAGGTCGCTGGCGATCATGACTTTCTTGCGATCGAGACGGTCCAAAAGAACGCCGGCGATCGGACCGGCCAGGACCGCGGGTACGGCGCGGGCGAGCATCACGCCGCTGACAGCAAGTCCGGAGCGGCTGTGGCTGAGTGCGAGACTGAAGACGGCGATATTGTTAAAGTGGTCGCCGACCTCGCTGACGATCTGGCCCATCCAGGTGTAGCGATAGTTGCGATTATTTCGCAGCAGGTCGATGAACGCGGGCATCAGCCCCGCTCCGTGAGGTAGACGCCGGAAAAGATCACGGCGCCGCCGGCAACCAGCGGCCAGGTCACGCGCTCTCCGAGCGCGGCAACGGCCAGCGAAGTAGCAATCAGGGGCTGCAGATAGTTGAAGGCGGCTACTCGCGAAGCAGGAATATAGGTGAGGGCGTAGTAGTAAATCAGATAACAAACTACGGACGGAAACAGCGCCATGTAGGCAATGCTGGTCCACGCTGTCACGCTGACGCGCTCGAAGTGGAAATCGAAGCCAAACCAAAACATCAGCGGCGCAAGCGCTATCGCGCCACTCATGTAGCTGAACGCATTCACAGTGATGGAACTATGGCGGGAGCTAACCTGCTTGCCGAATACCGTAAACAGGGCGAATGTCAATCCTGAAAGAAAAATCAGGAAATCACCCAGCAAAGTGGCGCCTCTCCCTGGCGGCTCGGTGGACGGCAATGCATTGAGGATCGCCACACCGCTTACCGCGACTAGCATGCCGATAGCCTTTTGGACAGTGATCCGTTCCTGTTTGATCGAAGCGGCGATTACCAGAACGAGGATCGGCGTCATGGAGACGATGAGCACCGAATGGACGACGCTGGTGCGGCTAAGACCGAGGATGAAGAAGAACTGATTCGCGGCGACTCCACACACGCCGAGACCGGCCAAATAGCGCCAATCAGCGTTGAGCCAGGATCGCCCCTTCTGCTGCCATGCATACACGGGCGCGATGAAGAAGGCTGCCAAAGCGATGCGCATGCTGCCGATCAATATCGGCGGCAACTCCCGCAGCACAACCTTTCCGACAATAAAGTTGGCCGCCCATAGGAACACCATCCCAATAATCAGGATGTAGAGCAGCGTGTGCGGAGGCTCACGCGTCAAACGACGGTCTCCTCGCGGACTGTGATCTGACGGATATAGTCGCGATCGAGCTCGTAGCCGAAGCCGGGATCGTCGCGCACGAGAATTGTTCCCTGCGGTGTTGTCTCGACAGGCGGAGTAATGATGTCGCGCGCCCAATAGCGTTTGCTGGCCGAGACATCGCCGGGGAGCACGAAATTCGGTAGCGTCGCCAGCGCAACGTTGTGGGCGCGTCCGATACCCGCTTCGAGCATTCCGCCGCACCAGACGGGGATACCCGCCGCTTGAGCGGCGTCGTGAACGCGCTTGGCTTCTGTGAAACCGCCGACGCGGCCGAGCTTGATATTGATGATGCCGCAAGCGCGCATTTTGATCGCCTGCTCGGCGTGGCGGGCGGAACGGATGCACTCATCAAGACAGATAGGCGTGTCGAGCTTGGCCTGCAGCGCGGCGTGGTCGATGATGTCGTCGTGGGCGAGCGGCTGCTCGATCATCATGAGGTAGAAACGGTCGAGCTGCTTCAGTCGATCCGCGTCGGCGAGGGTGTAGGCGGAGTTGGCGTCGGCCATCAGCTTGATCGACGGGAAGCGCTCGCGAACTTCGGCGACGACTTCGACGTCCCAGCCTGGCTTGATCTTCATCTTGATGCGCTGGTAGCCGTCGGCGAGCTCACGTTCGATTTTGTCGAGGAGCTGAGGCACGGATTCCTGAATCCCGATGGAGACACCGCAAGGTATCTCGCGCCGGGCGCCCCCGCCGATATGTTTCCAAAGCGGCTCACCGGCGAGCCTCGCTTCCAGATCCCACACGGCAGCTTCGAGACCTCCACGCGCCATGAGGTGGCCGCGAATTCGGGACGTGAGCGCGGAAACTTCCGCAGCGCATTTCAGATCTCGGCGCAGTATCATGGGCGCAGCGTAGTCCCGCAGAATGGGCCAGACGGATGCAGTCCACTCTTCGTTGTAAAAGGGATTCTCGCCGGCCGTGACTTCTCCCCAGCCCGACTGACCTTCACCGACAGCTTCGACCAGGACTATCGACCGCTCCGTGGTCCGGCCGAAGCTGGTTTCGAAGAAGTGCACGAGCGGCATTCGGATCTGGCGCAGAATGATCTTCTCCAGTCTCATTTCCAGAACCCCAGTAAGTAGGAGCCCTTCTCTTCGGAGCGCTCGAACCCGGTCACGGCCAGCCCCATGTCGAACAGCTTTTGAAAACGCTCGCTAATGGTCTTCTGGATCTCGAGCGCCTGTTTCGGATCGGAGTGGCGAAGTTGCGCGATGGTGGTGGGAACTTCGATGGTCGCTTCGATCGCCGGCCGGTTGGACGGGCGGCCGTTGAGAGCAGCTTGCACCCGGTCGGAATCGATCCACCATTCCGCGGTACAGCGATCGGTAGGCAGACCGCCATGGAGAAAGCTTGATGTGGTCCCGTACTGGTTGAACACGTAGCGGCGAACGATTGCGCCCAGCTTTTCGATATTGAAGTAGGCGTTCTTGAGCTCGAGCGGATCGAAGGTCCATTCGATCAGGCTAATCTTTCGTTCGAGCGCATCCTGTCTTTGAGCGAGCTTCATCGTGCGGCCGATACCGTGATTGTGATATTCG
>Ga0075421_100005257_pt1 | contig 15621 bp, 15 predicted proteins | sample SoiMetdeltSBSDD5_FD_75292 | JGI IMG/M metagenome (GOLD analysis project Ga0075421, IMG submission 75292) | Bulk soil microbial communities from a Populus tree surrounding site in Tennessee, USA - Soil MetaG P. deltoides SBSDD5 | ecosystem: Environmental > Terrestrial > Soil > Tree plantation...
GGCAGGGGTCGCGCAGGTTGGTTGTCAATGCGGAAGATGCCAATTGGAATCCAACTCCAGGAGATCCCAGATCTCTCCGGTGGTCCTCTCCGCCATGACTCTTCCTGATGGGCCGCCAATCCCGCGGCTATTCACGCTGTTCCATCCCCCTCTTCGCCCCTAGCTCTCCCGATTCACATTTTCAGACCGGGTCAGTCGATCGCGGATTTCTTCGCCCCGTCTGCGCGACGCTGACCTCCGGCATGTCTATGTCCCTTCAAGAAGCGAGCGGTACACCTCAATGGCTATCGCCGCTGGAGACAATTGAAATGAACGTTGGATTAAATACGACTCTCAATCGGAATACCTCTGGGCTGCGTGCATGCGCGGTTGCCGGGTCTGTGTTGATAGGGTGCCTTTTCCACGGATGCACAGCGCTTGATGAGCATGGCCAGCAATCCGTAAGTCCTCCTCTCAGAGTCGTGGTCGGGCCTGTGGTTTTGGAAGAACCGATTCCGAAGAGTTCGCAGATCTATTCATTCTCAGACGATCCGACCGCGGAGATGGAACCCATCATTGCTTCCCAGCTGGTCGATGATATCCAAGTCAAGGCCCAATTGTTTCTGACCACACACCTGTCTCAACAGAGCGGCATGGTCGTGGTGCCCTTTGATGAATCCCGTCGCTTTCTGGGTGATATCGCTCCCGGGGGAACGGCCTTGAATGCTGAACAAGCCGGCACGCTTGCCAGCTTGACCGGTGCCGATGTAGTGATCACCGGGCTGATTCATGATTATGGCCGCGTACGATGGCAGTACTGGACAACGGGCTGGCTCATGCATGTCGCAGCAGCCTCAACGGTGGTCGGGTTTGCCACGGCCTGGAATCCTGCAGCGATCGGTATCTATCTTGCCGTCGATGCGACCACGGATTTTCCGCTCTGGTATGGCGGAGCGTCGATATTTGGATGGGTATTCCGACCCGTGCGTGTGCATGCTGACATGGTGCAAACCAGGAACTGTCGTGGACTGATCTGGAGTCATGATGAACTGGTTGTCAGAGTGCCCGGAAAGACGTTAGCTGACTATCCTCCGCTGCAGCAATCGAGGAAAGAAATACAATTGGAAGCAAACCTGAATCGTGTGATAGGCCAGATCGCTGAGTCCATCGGAGATTCGCTCTCGCTGCAACCGTGCAATTCTTCAGGCATGCCTAAGAAAATCAGCAGCTTTACTGTCTGGTCGGTACTTGACCTGTTGTATTGAGAGAGGCGATCCAGGCCGGCCCGTGGATCAGTGCAGTATGGCGAGGTATAGCCGTGCTTCTGTCGGTAGACGAGATGAGTCAGGCAGCGTACAGTGTCTTTGGTATCTCTGCGTCGGGGTAGGTGGTGTTGAAATAGGCGTTCTTTCTTTTAAAGAGAACGGGGATGATATGCAGCAATGTAGGGTCGTCGCACATTCATGAGAGGGAGTCGATCATGTCGAAGCGATTCGTCAACGTCATTACAATAGTAGGCCTGCTTGGATGGTGGGCTGTAAGCCCGGTGGATTTTCTCTGTGCCGGCGAAAGCGACACACATGTGAAGGAAACGATCAAGCATGCGAGGGAAGGACTGAATCATGAGAAAGAAGCTATTAAACATCTCGAGGAATCCGTAAAGGCGAGCAACGACTCGCATGCGAAAGAAGCGCTGGAGCATGCGAAGCAGGCGGTCAAGCATGCCGAAGAATCCCTCGGACATGCGGAGCTGGCGGCGGGTCAGAAGAAGTCCAAAGACAAATGACCTCTGCTCAGTCTGTCGGGAAAGGCGAGCTGCACATTCCACTGCAAATGATCGTCACTCTCTTGCCATCATGAACGCGTTGAGCCCTTGAATTCCGGGCGACGAGTATTTGCCTGCGCGCAGTCTGCAACCAATCGTAAGTGAAAGAGGGGCCCTCTCGTGTTTCGCGTGAGAGAGAAAACGCGGGCAGCTTACCAATAGGGGTAAGGGCGCCAGTATGGCCCCCAAAACGGCCTTCCGTACGGATAAGCATAGGGATACGGGGGGACTTGGTACTGTGACGCGTCAGCCATCGGAGGCCAGACGTTCAGGTTCTTCACTTCAATCACAGGATAGTTATATTCCGTCTCGTCGAGCGGTAACGTAATCGATCCGGTCACCTCTCCGGTGACGGTAAGGTGTGTCCCATGTGGGATCGTGGCGGGATCGAGAAACTCCCGTTGGATCGCAATGAAACGACCCTGAGATTGAGTGAGATCGATAACGGGAGCGTTCGAACTGGTGAGAGGTAGTTGAAGAACTTCGATTCGAGTGCCATCCTTCAGGCGCTTGGCATTGAGCACCTGACCGCCCAATACGATAGGTTGTCCTTTGAATGATTCGGGAGTGCTCTTGATCTCCGCAAAGGGGATGGTCTGATCGGGTGGCGGGGAGTCGGACGCGGTGGCGCAAGCGGTCAGAGCGAAACCGACCAGCAGCATTCCGATTGTGTGAGGCACGCGGTCCATCACAGGGGTCATTATATCAGACATACCAAGACCGGCATTGACTATAATGAGTGAAGGCTGTGTACTGATCTCACAGTCGAACGAAAGGAGTGCAGGGTATGAAGAGGCGGTGCAGCAGCGTTCAACGGATAGCATTCTCGCTCGTGGGTGTGCTGGGAATGATCGGCCTGTGGGCAGTCGCGCATGCGGCCAAGCCGGAACTCCAGGGCAAGTTCGAGCTTCTGAAGGACGAACCATCCACCCATACTCCGGGAAAGGTGAAGTTGGTGGAATTTGCAGACTTTTACTGCCCCCATTGCCATCGTTTCGATGGCGAGGGCTTGCCCATTTTGGAAAAGGAATTCGGCAGTAAGCTTGATGTCACGATGGTGGGATATCCCGTCATTCCCGGAAAGCTTCCGACCGCCTTTGACATGTATGAACAGGCGAAAATGATGGGGAAAGGGAACGAGATGAAGCGGGTTCTCTTCCGGACCATCCACAAGGACAAGGTCGGCATTCTGGACCGCACAATTCGCGAAGCCCTGATCCGTGAGGTCGGTTTGGATCCGAAGGCGTTCGAAGCCGGTTTAGAGAGCGCCAAGCCTGCGAAGGTTTTCGAAGACGGACGGAAGTGGGGCGATCGAATCAAGATTCAACAAACACCGACGGTCTTGCTGGACGGCAATATCAAGGTCGACCAGATTGATCCCGAGAACTTAAAGGTTATTATTCAAAGTATTCTGGCTGGAGACGGCAAGCGTCCGTGAAGCGTGACCCGGGAGGCGCACGTCTCGGGCAATCGGTTACGAAGCAACGTGGCGGGTGAGAAGGCTGCGCGGAGCTGGGCGGGTGAGAGATGGAAAGCGTGAAGCGCGAAGAAAGAGGATCGCATTAACTGCAAAGATTCTTCACGAGATACGAGATACGCACGACGAACCACGAGTTTGCTATGGCGACTGATCCAGTTTGCGGCATGACGGTCGACCCCGCGAATGCAGCGGGACATGACGACTATGAAGGCAAGACGTACAGTTTCTGCAGTCAGGGTTGTCTGAATACATTTCGGGCCGATCCTGCGCGATACGCCAGGATGAAGCCTCTCGCCATGGCGGGAAAGCCTGGCGCTGGACGCCATCCGCTTCCCATGTCGGAAACGTCTCCGGTTGCTGATCATACAGAAGGAGAAATAGATCCCGTGTGCGGCATGACGGTGCAGCCGGGTTCGGCATCCGCTTCCTATGAACACAGGGGGAAAACCTACTACTTCTGCTGCCAGGGTTGCATGGCGAAGTTCAAGGCGGCGCCGGAGAGATATCTCCCCTCAGAACCTTCTGCGGGTGAGACGGCAGCGCAAGCACCGGATTTGTCACCGGCGGTTCCAATGGTCTCCCATGGATCGAGTCACGACGCTTCCGAATCCGAAGTCGATCCAGTCTGCGGCATGACTGTTTCCCCGAACAGCGCTGCCGGCTCCTATTCCTATCAAGGCAAAACCTATTACTTCTGTTCCACCGGCTGCCTCACACGATTCAAGGCCGATCCTGCCTCTTATCTTTCAAAAGCAGCGGGTGGCGGATCGGATTCTCATGCATCCCCACGCCAACAGGGAACATCATATGTCTGTCCGATGTGTCCCGAGGTCCGTGAAGACAAACAGGTTCCCTGCCCGAAGTGTGGGATGGCCTTAGGGCCGGCTGATCCGCTCCTGGCTGGAACCAAGACGGAATACACCTGCCCAATGCATCCCGAGGTTGTGCAGCCCGAGCCGGGAACCTGTCCTATCTGCGGCATGGCGCTGGAGGCGCGAACAGTATCTTTTCAAGAAGAGATCAACCCCGAGTTGGTCGAGATGTCCACGCGTTTCTGGTGGTGTCTCGGACCGGCGTTGGGCGTGTTTGTGCTCGGCATGGCCCATATGATTCCCGGACATCCTCTTGAACATGTGATACCGGACTATTTGTCCTCCTGGCTTCAGCTCATACTTGCGACTCCGATCGTTCTGTGGGGCGGATGGCCATTTTTTCAGAGGGGCTGGTACTCGATTGTCAACAGCAGCCCGAACATGTTTACACTGATCGCCATCGGCATCGGGACGGCTTACGGCTATAGTGTGATCGCAACCGTCTTTCCGACGCTCATCCCTTCGTCGTTTCATCTGGCCAACGGATCAGTGCCGGTCTATTTCGAAGCCGCCGTGGTGATTACGGTCCTGGTGTTGCTGGGCCAGGTGTTGGAACTGCAAGCAAGGAGCCGCACAACCGGAGCCATCCGGGCGTTGCTGGGACTGGCGCCGAAAACGGCGCGACTCCTTCGAGACGATGGGCGGGAAGAAGATATTCCGCTCGATCACGTGCGGGTCGGTGATCGAGTAAGAGTCCGACCGGGAGAAAAAGTGCCGGTTGACGGGGTGGTGATAGAAGGCTCCTCGGTTGTGGATGAATCAATGGTGACGGGCGAAGCCGTGCCGGTCGAGAAACGTGCGGGGAACCGGGTGACGGGCGGAACGATGAATGGATCGGGGACGATCGTGGTCCAAGCCGATCGCGTTGGCGCCGACACGCTGCTTGCGCAAATCGTGCGAATGGTCAGCGAGGCGCAACGGAGCCGCGCGCCGATTCAGCGTCTGGCCGATAGGGTCGCGGGATATTTCGTCCCGGCTGTGGTCGGCATCGCACTGCTGACCGGTGTCGCCTGGAGTCTATGGGGACCGCAACCCCGATTGGCCTATGCGCTGGTCAATGCCGTCGCTGTCTTGATTATTGCCTGTCCTTGCGCGTTGGGGCTGGCGACGCCCATGTCAATTATGGTCGGGACCGGTCGAGGCGCATCAGCAGGAGTCCTGGTGAGAAAGGCGGAGGTGCTCGAGGTCCTGGAACGAACCGATGTCTTGATTGTCGATAAGACCGGGACACTGACCGAAGGCAAGCCGAAACTTTTGCAGATCGTCGTCCGTCCTTCGTGGACCGAACAGGACGTCTTACAACTCGCGGGAGCTGTGGAGCGGGGCAGCGAACATCCGCTGGCTGCAGCGATTGTGTCTGGTGCCGAAGAACGTCATGTGAATGTAATCCCAGTGACGGGCTTTGAATCCGTGACCGGCCACGGAGTCAAAGGCACGGTACTGAACCGCTCGGTCGTCGTGGGCACAGCGGACTTTTTGCGCCGGCAGAACATCTCCTCGTTGGAAGTCGAAGCACTGGAAAAAGAAGCGGAAAAGTTCCGGCAGGGAGGCCTCACCATCATGTTCGTGGGGATCGATAAGAAGGCTGCCGGCCTGTTGGGAGTTGCCGACCCGATCAAAGCCTCCACACCGGAAGCCATCGGGCTCCTTCGCCGGGAAGGCATTCGACTCGTCATGGTTACGGGGGATCACCGGTTGACGGCGGAAGCCGTCGCCCGGCAACTGGGTATCGACGACGTGAGGGCGCAAGCGCAGCCGGAGGAGAAGCGGGAGATTGTGAAACAGTTTCAGGCCCAGGGTCATGTGGTGGCGATGGCCGGCGACGGCATCAATGACGCGCCTGCGCTGGCTCAAGCGCACGTCGGAATAGCCATGGGCAACGGGACCGACGTGGCGATGGAAAGCGCGGATGTCACACTCGTCAAGGGGGATCTGCGCGGCGTCGTCCGGGCCCGCCGCCTGAGCCGCGCGACCATGCGAAATATTCGGCAGAATTTGCTCTTCGCGTTTCTGTACAACACCATCGGGGTGCCCGTGGCTGCCGGGGTGTTGTACCCGTTCTGGGGCGTTCTCCTCAGCCCAATGATGGCCAGTGTGGCGATGACGTTGAGCTCTGTCTCGGTCATCACCAATGCGTTGCGCCTTCGACGTGCTGAATTATGACTTCTGAGTGCGTGGGAAACAGGGCCATGATACGTTGTGGGCTGCAATTCGTCCTATCCGTTCTCGCGCCATGAAGAGCCGGTCGGCACAATCCCTCCATCCATGGGTCCTCTGCACCCCGCTCTGTGGAGCGCTACTGTTCTTATTCGCCGGGAGCAGTGAATCTGCGAGCCCGCGCGTGGCAACCAAGCCGATAACAACGGCGGCTGCTCAGGATTTGCAGTCGCAGGTTCGGGCGACGGCGGCGAAGGTCATTCCGGCGATCGTCAGCATTGCCTCGACCGTCGTGGTCCACGATCAGGCCTTTAGTGACGAGGGCCTGCCGTTCGGAATGTTTAAGGATGTGCCGCCTCGACGGCAGTATGGCCAGGGGTCCGGAGTGATCGTCTCGCCCGAGGGGTATATCGTGACCAATCATCACGTCGTGGCGGAGGCCGTCGACGTCGAAGTCATTCTCGCGGACCGTCGCCAGTACAAAGGACACGTGGTGGCCACTGATCCCAAAACCGACGTCGCAGTGGTAAAGATCAGTGCGACGGGGCTGCCGACGGCGGCATGGGGAGATTCCAGCGCGCTGGCGGTCGGAGATTTTGTGTTAGCCATCGGAAATCCGCTCGGGCTGAGCCGGACGGTGACATTCGGCATCGTGAGCGCAGTGGGGCGGGCAGACGTCGGCGTCGCCGATTTCGAGGACTTTATTCAGACGGACGCACCGATCAATCCGGGCAATTCCGGCGGAGCGTTGGTCAATGTTCACGGTGAGGTGGTAGGAATCAACACCGCGATTGCCAGTCCCACCGGTGGAAGCGTCGGCGTCGGGTTCGCCATTCCCAGCAATATGGCTCGAGCAGCCATGCAAAGTCTGATCAAGACGGGGCGTGTCGTCCGCGGATTCCTTGGCGCGTCCACGCAGGATGTGACACCGCTGCTGGCGAAGGTGTTCCGGCTGCCGGACGTCAAAGGCTCGATTGTGACGGATCTTCCGGCAAAGGGGTCTGCTGAACGCGCGGGTTTGAAACGAGGCGATGTCGTCGTGCGGTTCGATGGTCGTGATGTGATGGACAGCGGCCATCTGCGGAACCTCATCGCGGCCGCGCCGATCGGCAGCAAGCACCGGCTCGATTTGGTTCGCGAAGGGAAACCCATGCAGGCCGAGCTCGTGGTACAGGAAGCGCCGCGTGAGCGGGGACGAAAATCACAAACGGCCTCCTCTTCCAATCTGACCGCGCATCCTCTGGCAGGCGTCATTGTGGATGAGATTACGCCTGCGCTGGCCCGACAAATGGATCTCACGGCCAATTCTGGTTTGGTCGTGACCGACATCGAAGAAGGGAGCACGGCCGAAGTGGCCGGTCTCCAGCCCGGTGATCTGATTCTTGAACTCAATCGCCAGCCCCTCGCCAATTTCAGTACGTTTCAGCGTCTCGCCGAACCGCTCAAGCCGACGGATCTCGCCCTCCTCTTGATCAACCGCCAAGGAACGGTGCTGTACATTCCGATCCAAGGAGAATGAGGTCGGGCGACCAGGTTATCTCCCTTGCTCGCAGAGGCCGCACGATCGGAATGTGCTCCCTCAATGCGCCTAGTGAAGGACAGTCTGGCTGCTCCCCTTAACGAGAGGCACTCACCTGGGAGAATGGTAAATCTCAGCCTGCTGGTCGCCTCTTAGAGGAGTGTTTGTATCAGACTATCAGCCATAAGCTATCAGCTATACGCTCTGCCTCCTGAGGTCGGGTCTCGCTCGTTCTTTCGCTATACACATCAGCGAAGACACTGGGCGCTCACCGACTCGCGCCCGTGCGCAAACATGAGGCGATTTATTCATCGCCTCGCGCACCTCGGCCACAAAGCGAAAGCGCTGATCACCGGTTGTCATCTTGCTACAGGGTGCCGAGCGCCACTGCTTGGTGCTGAAAACTATATCGTTGACTGCACTCTTACGCGGTGTTATCGTGCGTGCCACATTTATATAATTCGTAGCACTGGTATCGATGATCGTGAAAAAGCTCGTTCGGTTCGGTGTGTCCCTCGATCATCATCTCCTCGATCATTTCGACCGCCATATCAAAACCAAGAAGTACACCAACCGGTCGGAGGCTCTCCGGGATCTGATTCGCGATAAGCTGGTCGGCGAGGAATGGTCGGAGAACAAAGAGACCGTCGGGACCATCACGTTTGTCTATGATCATCATGTGCGGAACCTCACGAACAAGCTGACTAATCTGCAACATAACTTCCAGGGACTTGTGCTCACCGGCATGCATGTGCATCTGGACCATGACCACTGTTTGGAAGTCCTCGTGGTGAAGGGGAAGGGGGCTCAGATCAAGAAAGTGGCCGATGCCATCCTCAGCATCAAGGGGGTTAAGCACGGCAAACTGGCCATGACAACGACAGGAAAGGCGTTGAGCCGGTGATGAAGATCTGCATCGTTGACGGACGCGGGGGCGGTATCGGCAGTCGCATCGTGGAAGGCCTCCGAAACCTTGCAATAGAGGGGCACGCGGTCGTCGGATTGGGTCTGAACGTGGTCTCCGCAGCGGCTATGGCTCGCGCCGGAGCGACACAGATCGAGACGAGAGAGCAGGCGATCACCCAACAACTGGGGAGTGCGGACATGATTATCGGTCCCCTCAGTCTGCTCATGCCGGGAGCCATGCTCGGCGAGGTGACCCCGCTCGTCGTGCAAGCCGTGCTGGACTCGCACGCGCGAAAATTCCTTCTACCGATCAATCGACGAAAAGTAGAGGTCATCGGCACGGAGGGACGCACTCTCGATACGTTGATCCTCCACGCCATTCAACGTGTCCATCAGGCGGCCACCCCTCCCGCCATGCCCTGAACCTTTTCCAGAGCACATACGCGGACGACGAGGCCCTGTCAAGGGTTCCAGCCGCCGTCGTGGCTGCTATTGGAAGTGGATATTTCGGTGGCACCCACGTCTATGGCATTCGTTGGGAAGGGGAGACGGTCTCGTGCTGACCGGACGGCATGGGGACACATTGTATTTGACTCTGGCTCAATGGGACTGAGATGCTATCGCCCGATTCATACCAAGCGGCCGATAGATCGGGGGACGGGAGGCAGCCCCGTGTCAGAAAGGAAGGCGTGTATGGGAGACATGACACAATTCATTGACCGGCATTATCGGCATTTTAATGCAGCCGTGGTCAAAGATGCCGCGCAAGCGTATCGTGCACACCTGGATCAGGGCGGACTGATGCTGATGACGCTGGCCGGCGCCATGAGTACGGCAGAACTTGGGTTGTCGCTCGCGGAGATGATCAGGCAGAACAAGGTGCACGCCATTGCATGCACCGGGGCTAATTTGGAAGAAGACCTCTTCAATCTGGTGGCCCATGATCATTATGTGCGTCTGCCGCAGTATCGAGAATTGACGGCACATGATGAGCAGGCGCTCCTCGACAAGCATCTCAATCGCGTCACAGATACATGCATCCCTGAAGCGGAAGCGATGCGTAGGGTGGAACGCGTCCTGGCGGAAGAGTGGCTGTCTATGGATAAGAAGGGTGAACGGTGTTTTCCGCACGAATTATTTTACCGTGCGATTCGCGAAAACAAGCTCAAAGAGCACTACCAGATCGATCCTGCCGACAGTTGGCTGTATGCCGCGGCCCAACTGGATCTCCCGATATTTGTGCCGGGCTGGGAAGATTCCACCATTGGGAACATGTATGCGGCGCAATGCCTTGGCGGCAAACTCCGGAATCTGCATACCGTGCGGACGGGAATCGAGTACATGATGGCATTGGCTCAGTGGTACCAGCGGACCATGGAAAAATGGAGCATAGGATTCTTCCAAGTCGGCGGGGGAATCGCCGGTGATTTCCCGATCTGCGTCGTTCCGATGCTGTCTCAGGATGTGCGCCTTGAGAATGTCAGGTTGTGGGGATATTTCTGCCAGATCAGCGACTCGACGACAAGCTATGGATCGTATTCGGGCGCCGTTCCCAATGAGAAGATCACGTGGGGCAAGCTTGGCACAGCGACTCCGAAGTTTGTCATCGAATCCGATGCCACGATCGTTGCGCCGTTGATATTTGCCTACGTTCTGGGATGGTGAACGCCATGGATCTTTCGAAGGGGCGCGTCTTGGTGACGGGCGGTGCGGGATTCATCGGAAGCGCCTTGGTGTGGGCGCTCAATCGACGTGGTTGCGACAATATCGTCATCGTCGATGAGTTAGAGTGCAGCGAAAAATGGCGCCATTTGGGCCCGCTGCGGTTTTTCGACTACCTTGAAGCCGGTGATCTGTTGCCCGCTCTCGGCAGCCATGCGCTCGGAAAGTTCAGACTGATCGTCCATCTCGGTGCCTGTTCTTCGACGACCGAGCGTAACGCAGGCTATCTGGTGAAAAACAACTTCGAGTTTACCAAGAGGCTCGCAACCTGGGGGTTGGAGAGCGGAGCCAGGTTTGTGTATGCCTCCTCGGCAGCGACGTATGGGGACGGCAGTATGGGGATGAGCGACGGCGAACCGCGTCCCGAGCGATTGCGCCCCTTGAACGGCTACGGTTTCTCGAAACATTTGTTTGATCGGTATGCCGGTCACCATGGATTACTGGACCGCATTGTGGGGCTCAAGTATTTCAATGTCTTCGGCCCGAATGAAGACCATAAAGGGGAGATGCGCAGCGTCGTCCATAAAGCATTCGTGCAGGTGCAGCAGACCGGTCGCATCCAACTCTTCAAGAGCTACCGGTCCGATTATCGAGACGGAGAGCAACGGCGGGATTTTCTCTACGTGAAGGATGCTGTGGCCATGACGCTGCATCTCGCGACGAGCGAAAAGGCGACGGGAATATTCAACATCGGGTCAGGGGAAGCGCACACCTGGCTGGACCTCTCGTCTGCGGTATTTCAGGCGCTGGGACGCGAGCCTCAGGTCGAATTTATCGAGATGCCGGAGGATCTGCGCGCGAGGTACCAATATTTTACCAAGGCAGATATCGGCAAGCTTCGTGCGGCCGGTTATTCAGAGCCTATCACCCCTCTGGCGGAGGCGGTCAAGGACTACGTGGTCAACTACCTGGTGCCCGGGAAAGGATTGGATCCCGCTACCGACAAGGAATCGAAAGAGGTCTCAGGAGGTAAAGACAACGTTTCATCAGAACCGGCATGAAAGAATCATCGTCCGAATCCGCGACCGGAGAACGGCAGTGAACGCAAAGGACCTTGTCAGCATCGTATGGTGGAATCGGCCAGGCGTCTCCGGCCTGATCGTGAGTAGATCGGGCTGAGTCCCGGCGATCGCCGAACTCCCATTTATTCTTCCTTTGAACATCCAGATCACGAGGGTCTGGGCCGGCTGGAGGGGCAGCCGAGGCCAGCTCTAGATCTTCGTGGACGCCTCATCTGTCCACACATGTGGAAGGCATGGGGGCTGTGGGGCGTTCGTGGTTGGCGGGCTGTATCGGCCTCTGCTCGATTCTGGCTGGAGCAACGGCATGGGCTCACGATCCGGATATTCCTGAAGTGAGTGTGCCGGAAATATCCGTTCATGCTGATCGACAGGTTGCCGCGTCGTCGCAACAGTTCATTCCCGACAAAGAATACGTGCTTCAACCGCAAGGCAGACCGGCGCAGGTTCTGCGGCTGATTCCGGGCCTCATTACCGTGGAACACTCCGGCGGCGCAGGAAAGGCCGATCAATATTTCCTGCGTGGATTCGATGCCGACCACGGGACCGATGTCGCGTTCTTTACCGACGGTATGCCGATCAACTTTCGCTCCCATGCGCATGGCCAGGGCTACGCTGATCTGAATTTCATCATTCCAGAAACGATCGAGGGCCTCGATGCATACAAAGGCGCCTATCACGTCGAATTGGGCGATTTCGCGACAGCGGGAGCGGTCAACTTCAAGACGCGGCAGGTCGTCCGCGAGGGATTGGTGCAGGCAGCGGGGGGGCAGTTCGACACCCAGCGGTATCTCTTGATGCTCTCCCCGACGAAGGATAAGGTACGGACCCTCTTTGCGGCAGAGGGTTATTACACTAATGGACCGTTTCTGCATGACAATCGCTACTTCCGCGCAAACCTTTTAGGGAAAGTGACTCTGAATCCGACCAGTCGATCGGAATTGAGCGTCACCGGGACGTTCCAGAAGTCCCAGTGGAATGCCTCGGGCGAGATTCCATTGCGGGCGGTCCAGGACGGATCACTCGACCGGTTTGGAGCGATCGATCCGTCCGAGGGAGGAAACACCACTCGATCGACCGCCCGCTTGAATTACCACTACGATACTCCGTCCGGCGGCCGATTCTTCGCAAACGCCTATGGGCAGTATTACAAGTTCGATCTGTTCACCAACTTCACCTTCTTTCTCAATGACCCCGTGAACGGTGATGGTATCCAGCAGTCGGATCGACGGGTCATGTATGGGGGGGATATCGGGTATCAACACAGCGGTCGTGTGATGGAATTGGAGAGTTCCGTGACAGTCGGTGTGCAATCGCGGGTAGATAATATCCATGCGCGACTCGGCACCCAGACCACGCGCAACCCATTGGGCACGACGATCGACAGCGATATTATGGAAGCGTCCTATGCCCCGTTTGTCAAACTGGACGTGCAACCGGCCTCGTGGATGCGTGTGACCGGCGGGGTCCGCAGCGAACTGTTCACGTTTGACGTCCGGAATCGCTGTTCCGATTGCCCCGAACAGCCGTTGGGAACGACGAGTTCCGGGATCGTGTTGCCCAAGGTGAATCTTATTTTCGGTCCCTGGCTCCGGACCGAATTCTTTGCGAACTACGGCGAAGGATTTCACAGCAACGATGCGCGATCCGCAGTTGTGCCGGGATCATCGCCGCTGTCACGAGCAAGGACGTATGAAGTGGGTCTCCGCTCAAAACCCTGGGGACCGGAGAGGCTTGAACTCATCGCCACGTTGTGGGCGATCGATCTCAACTCACAGCTCGTATTCGTCGGAGATGAGGGTACAACCGAGGCACGCGGCGCGACGCGGCGGCGCGGAGTCGAAGTGGCGGCTCGAGGACAGATCGCCGGCCCCTTGTACTTTAACGGCAGCATCACCTGGTCACACGCCGAGTTCAAGAACGGCGATGCGATTCCGCTGGCTCCGGAACTTACCGGGTATGGGGCGCTGATTCTGCGATGGCCGGAAGGACTCACCTCGCAACTGCAAGCCACCTACCTAGGGGTGCGACCCTTGACCGAGGACCGGAGCATCACATCTCCCTCGTGGATCACTTTCGATCTTACCGAACGGTATCAGATCCCCATCAAGCTTTCGCATGGACGCCTCGAAGCCTTTTTCTTCATTCAGAACCTGTTCGACACGAAGTGGGAGCAAGCCGTTTTCGCCTTTGAATCGCGCTTACGAAACGAAACGACGGGCGTGACCGACATCCATTTCGTTCCGGGGAATCCGCGCTTTGTCATGGGAGGTATTGCATGGTACTTTTGACGGGCTGACAGGCTGCTGAAAACGATCTCCAACTTCGTTCTCGGCTCGCTGAGAAGACACTGGGCGCTCACCGTCTCGCGCCCGTTCACAAACGTGACGCGCATTATTCTGCGCGTCGTGAACCTCGTTATTCCTCGCATTGCGCACCCTGCGGTCTTGTTGGAGAACCTTTTTGAGCAGCCCGCTTGAGCTCGATGTCGCTAGCCTCAGGGGCCCAGGACACTGCCGGCTCACCGACTCGCCGGCGCGCATAGACATGGCGCTCTTTCTTCATCGCGCTGTGCGCCTCTCTGCGGCCGTAGCGGGAAAAGACGCGTACAAAACCGCACCGAGGGGCTGGGCGGGTGAGAAGGCGGTCATTTTGAGAAGGCTGCAAGACAATATCGCGAGGATCTATTCGATGGGGCGAACTCTTACAAAGTCCTATTCAATCGCCCAGTGGACGTCGCACATCTTCTCCGCACATCAGTATGGCACGGCCACGATGTTTAGTTACTCAGGACGATGATTCCCCATATCCCCCTCGCGCACCTTTCTCCTCTCCCTCCCTTGAAGGGCGAGGACGCAGAATGGACGCTGGGAGTGTCGCCTCGTCAGTGAAAATTGTTTTCGGACTAACGCTAAGTGTGGAGGGTAGATGAGCGGGATAATTCTGCAGCGGAGGTATTTCAACCGCCCGACACTGGAGGTGGCGAGGTCGTTGATCGGCAAGTATCTTGTCCGCGAAAACGGACAGGGACAAGTCGCCGGCAAGATTATCGAAGTCGAAGCCTATGTCGGTCCGCGCGATAAAGCCTGCCACGCCTCGAAAGGCCGAACCAAGCGTACGGACGTGCTGTTTGGTCCGCCCGGCATGAGCTATGTGTATCTCATCTATGGAATGTACCATTGCCTGAATGTGGTGACGGAACGGAAGGAGTTTCCCGCGGCGGTATTGATCCGGGCCATTGAGATCGACGGAGCATTGGTCGATGGACCCGGTCGATTATGCCGCGCCTTGGATATCGACCTCGATCTCAATCGCTATGACCTGACGATCGGTCGAACGTTGTGGCTGGAGAACCGGGCTGTACGGGTGAAACGGATGGATGTGCGGACCTATCCACGTATCGGGGTCGATTATGCCGGGACATGGGCTCAAAAGCCCTGGAGATTTCGCCTAAGCAGGTAGGGTGATGTGGACGCGATACACGAAAGGGGAGGCTATCTGTATAGCCTCCCCTTCAACGTAAGCCGTATAGGCCGCTTTCAAATCAAAATGCGATTACTTCACGCCCAAACTGGCATCAGCCTTGGTTGCGGCTGAAACCGGCGGCTGGATCTGGATCTGGGGTCCTTGCACGTTCGGAAGCTGGCCGGCGCCTGCCTTTTTCGTGATCCGCTCGTTGTTCGGGTCCATGAGCTGTTGGCGCACGTGCATATCATCAGACATTGCTCCCTGAACCTCGGCTTTCTCGCCACTGGCATTGGTTTGACCCGGATCATTCGCCAAGGGCTGACCGTTGACAGGGCTGTTTGCCTGTTTTGCAGGATAGCCGGGATGCTTGGGGAGCAACGCCGGATTTGCTGATGCCAAAGACAGGGCAAAGAAAACCCCCGCCAGTGTTGCCACACTGCCAATCACGAGTTTCATACCCCTACTCCTTTGAAAGAATGTGAAAGGATACTTGCCGATAATAGTCTTTAAATGTCGAAGAAGCGCGCAAATCTTAGCGACCTTGGCCGGCTGTGTCAAGGGAGGAAAGGGGTTGAGAACGACACCCACGCTAGTCCCTTGCTCCCGGAGCGCGCACCGAGGTGATCTTGTTTTCACAGTAGTGTCGGTGCTCGCTCAACGGCCGCAGTGGGACT
>Ga0075421_100005263_pt1 | contig 15614 bp, 11 predicted proteins | sample SoiMetdeltSBSDD5_FD_75292 | JGI IMG/M metagenome (GOLD analysis project Ga0075421, IMG submission 75292) | Bulk soil microbial communities from a Populus tree surrounding site in Tennessee, USA - Soil MetaG P. deltoides SBSDD5 | ecosystem: Environmental > Terrestrial > Soil > Tree plantation...
CGGCGACTGGGCCAGGTCGTACACGGTCTTCTCCGGCGGGAGACCGAGGCAGAGCGCGACATCGCCGAACTGGAGGTCGAGGTCGATGAGGGCGACCCGCTGCCCACGCTGCGCGAGCGAGACGGCGAGGTTGGTCGACGTAAGGGTCTTGCCGGTGCCGCCCTTCGGGCCGAGGATGCAGACGAGACGCGACTGCTCCGAGGCGCCGCCGGCCACGTCGCCGCCCTGCTTGCGGGCGAGCATCTTGTGCACCTCGAACCGCACCTGCTCGGGTGTCGCCGGGAGCATGACGATGTCGTCTGCGCCGGCCTCGAACGCGCGCCTGAGGAAGCCATTGGGCGACCCGTGACCCAGGACCATGACGTTCACGTCCGGGTTCTGCTGGGCCACCGCGTCCAGGAGCAGCAAGGCGCGGTCCGAGTAACCGGCGCAGGCGATGAGGAGCAGGTCCGCAGGATGGCCGCGCAGCCACCCCAGGGCCTCGTCGGCCCCGGTGACCACAGCCGCGACGTTGAAGTCGGCGTCTGCGGGCAGCGAGTCCTGCACGTCGCCGGGGTCGACCCCGGGCTCGACGACGAGGAGTGCTGTGACCGGGCGGCTCGGCATCGTTCGCTTCTACCTACCTCAGCACCGTGGCTGCGTTGGCCGTCGACGGCTTCGTCGGCTTGGCGCCGATCACAGGCCGAAGCACGAACCAGAGCTGGGTGTTGTCGGCCGCGTAGGCGAACTTCGCTGCTTCCGCCGTCTGGATCTCGAGGATCAGGTTGCCGCCGCCGCTTGGGCCGGGCACGCTCGGCACCGCAAGCACCTTGACGTTCGGCTTGAACAGCTTCACGACACCGCCGACCGAGGAGTAGATGTCGACCGAGTCGCCGACCTGGACCTGTGAAAGGCTGCCGTGGACGCCGTCCATCGAGATCGAGAGCGCGCGCTGCGCGCCAGTGATCTGCGAGTCGACCGACGCCGTATCGGCTGCCGCGAAGTCCGTCGAAGTGAACTGCTGGCCGGGGAAGATGTCGAGCGATGCAGCGCGACCGCTCAGATACGACGGGTCCGCGATCGCTCCGACTTCGACTTCCTTGCGCGGAAGGGTCGTGGGCGCGTACATCGACTGGCTCGCGACGATGGTGCCCGGTGTCCCCTTGGGAATGAGCTGCTTCGCCACGAGGACGGGCGTCGGCGCATTCTCGCCGCCCACGCGTGCGCGGTAGCGGTCGAGGTACACGATGAGCAGGATCGCGGCGAGCGCGATAGCGCCGATGCCGAGGGCAATCGCCCAGCCGCGTGACGACATCCTCCCCGAGACCTTGCTGGTGAACGTATTGGACATTTGGCTTCCTCTCCTTGCTTCTCGGTGCTGCTCCTATTTCGGCACGTTTGCCGAACTACCTGAGTGCTCCTTACAACAGGGAATCATTCGACGAGGACGGCGACGCACGGGTCGAAGCTCGTGCCCGGCGCACAGAGCTCCCCCGAGGGGGTCGCGCCCTCCAGGAAGACCGGATTCACGAAGTGACCCCATACCCACGTCGTGTTGCCGCCGGACAAGTTGAGATCTGGCGGGGGCTCGTTCCCGACGCCGTACGGCAGACCGTCGAGGGCGCCGACGTTGCCCGTCGTGCACGGGTCCTCGGGCGCCCCGCCCTGCCAGTTGCCGCCTCCACCGGTGGTTCGCCCATAACCCGTGACGTAGAAGGATCCGAACCCGACGACGGGAAATACCTCGTTGCCGGGACTGGTGAACGAGTCGTACGGAGTGAAGAACAAGGTTACGAGCCTGGGATCGTCGGACTTGAGGCGGTTCCCGCGAGGTGGCGCCGGGCTGTCCTGTGCAAAGGTGAACTGGTCCGTCTTGCCCGATGCATCGACGTAGTTCGTGTTGGCGTCGTGCCAGTAGTTGCGTCCAGCCTGGTAGAGCGAAGTGTCGGATGGGCAGGTCGGGTTGTTGGAGACACCGAAGAGCCGCAGGTTGAACCCCTGGAGGATCTGGTTCGCGGCGGCGGTGGTCTGCGTGATCACGCAGCGTGTCCCTCCGGCGTTGGGCCAGCCGTTGGACGCGTCCCACGGCGCTGGGTGCGGTGCCATCAAGCCATTGATGCTGTTCACATTCGGGCAGTACGGCGTGTATGTGAACTGGTGAGCTGCGTACTCGGGGCTGCACCCCTTTTGGATCTCCGTCGCGAGGTTTGAGCCCGCGGCGGGGTCGCAGTCGATCAGTGCTCGTTGGCTGGCTCCGGTTCCGAGGTTGAAGGCGATCGCGGGCTCGTCCTGGTCGAGCGCGATGCCGCCCTGGAGGCCCATCTCGAAGTAGAAGCAGTTCGGCCCGGCTGGCACGCTTGCCGCCTCAGCCGTCTCGGAAAGCCCAAGGTCGGGCGTGCCGTCGCACGTGGGACCGAGATCGGTCGTCAGCCGCGTCCACTCCAAAGATCCCGTTCGGTCGAGGCTACCCGAGAACGAGCGCTGGACCGGTGCGTTCAAGACCTGCGTATCGGTTGGGGGAACGCTCGTCGAGATCGCACCGTTGCCGGTGTAGAACCAGCGACAGTTGGGACTGAAGCCCGGGTTCGCACAAGCGGCCGGCAGGCCACCGCCCGAGGCGTTCCTGAGCGAGACCTCGATGGCGATCGAATTCTGCCACGTGTTCGGGGGAAACGGGATCCCGGCCCTCGAGAAGCTGACCGTCCCGGTGGCCCCGGCTGCGTTCGGCGGCAGGTCACATGTCACGCTGTAGTCGCAGAACGCTGCGCCGTTGCTCCTAACCATCCGGAAGCGCACCTGGACATCCGAGGCCCTGAGTGGTTCAGTGACCTGGAGCGGAGGTGGGCTCGGGTTCGGGTACTGACCGTTGTACGCGCTGATGTCAACAGAGACGTTGAGCTGTGCGGAGCACGTTGTAGCCTGGGAGTTGAAGTAGGAGCTACAGCCGGACGAGGCACCGTTCAGGTACACGCTCCTCAGTTTCGGTTCCGGTCCACCGCCTGCTGCCTGGTAGCCGCGGATGAACTGGACGCCCGCGGTGACCGTCTGCGTCGACCCGGTCCCGTTGGCGTCCCAGCACGAGACCGTTCCGGACGCCTGCCGACAGAAGTCGGTGGCCAGAGCACCGACCCACCCGCTGTCCTGGAGGCACGGAGCCGTTGCGCCATCCGCGTCGCAGGCCGGCCGGAAGCTCGTTGCCACCACGACCCCGGTGAGCGGGCCGACGTTGAAGTTGGCCCACGAGGGACAAAGAGACGCTCCCCCGACGCCCTGCGTGTTCGTGGGGTCGAGGGTAGTCCAGGGCGACAGTCCCGCGGGTGCTCCGCCGAGGCCGGGCTTCTCGCACATGTACCTGACGTCGAGGATCCTGCCGGTCTCCTCGTTGAAGAAGACCGCTGCTGCGCTCAGCGGACGGGGCACGCGCACGGCGATCGGAAGAAGGCCACGTAGGCCTCGGATCTTCTCTATTCGAACCTGTGCTCTCCGCTTGATATCGGGGAACACCGGCATGAGGCTGGCGAGCGGGAACGAGTTGTCCTCCGTCACCTTGACGTCGAGAATCTTCGCCGCGCAGAGCGAAGGATTCACGGGATCGGACTTGTCGGCCGGCGATGGATTGCTGTCGTCGTCGTAGTAGGTGCTGCTGTTGAGGATTGCGTGAACTTTCGAGCCGTCCACGTGGCCGACCTGCGGGTTGTACGTCGTCGTGAAAAGCGTCCCGTCCGCCTTCGTGTGTGGGCCTACGTAGAGACGCGCCTGCTGCTCGATCCTCTGGTCGATATCGCTTCCGCACGGAAAGCCCCAAACGGAGCCCCCAGCGAACGCTCCGGCGTCGGCTTTCGTCTGGAGATGCTTGGCGTGCGTGTACCAGTTGCCGATGCCGATCACGATCGCCATCAGGCCAAAGAGCACAGGCAAGAACAACGCGAAGAACACGGCCACCTGGCCGCGTTCCTTGCGCGCTATGGCGGTGGCAGCGGACATGGGCCCACTCCAGACAGATGAGTTGCATCTTGTTCGAGCCGCATGGTCGCTTCGCCTCGAAGCGTGATCGAGGCAGACACGAACGGAACCAACCTGAACGGCGCGGAAAGCCGCACGCGAACAGGCGTGCCGCCTCGACCAGGATCCGTGCTCGGGTCCGGGTCTCCGTCGTCCGGGTAGCAGATGGTCACCGCGACCTTGTTTCGGAGCCCTCTCGAGATCGCCTGGCAATGGAGGTATCGGTCGAGCTGAATCCCCGCAGGCGGGTTACCAGTGCAGTTCCAGGTCGTAACGTTGCATGCCGTGCCCGTCGGAAGGCGAGGACAGCCGGGCCAGTGATTCACCACCGCGTGGCGGGCTCCCTGGTTCGCAATCCTGTTCTCGTCAAGCCAGAAGTTGAGGCCGATGCCGAACTGGATGATCCCGGCGACGAGGAGGAGGAGCGGAAAGAGAATGAGCGCGAACTCGACCATCGCCTGGCCGCGCTCCCGGTCCTCTCGACGGCGCCAGGCGCCCGTGTGATCGTGTTTCGCCACGGAAGGTTCCAATCCCCTATCGGAAGAAGACGGGCCGTACATGAGCCTGGTCTCCCTCCCCTGTGGTCGACGGCTCGAGTTCGTGTGCCGGCTCATTGTGCCCCCGCCCCCGCGATTTCGAAAGTGTGAGTTCCGTTACTGCTCGGAAAGCGTATGCGCCGGCCCGGTCGAGGGGGTAACCGGGCCGGCGCACAGGTGCCGCCGTGACCGCCGGACGAGTCCGACGGTTGGCTCTGTCCGGCTTAGCCGGGTGCGTTCGAGACGCTGCTGGCCGCGTCCGAGAACAGATCCCGGAGCACGTTCCGCAGGAAGAACAGCGCGATGATGATGGCGATTGCGAGGAACCCGAGCAGGATTGCGTACTCGGTCGTCGTCTGGCCATCCTCGCGGCTGCGGAGCTCGGAGGCAGCAACCTGCATCCGAACCACTGCGCGAAGAAGAAGATCGCTCATGTCGGAGGTACCTCCTCCCTAATCACTCGGGGGGTGTTCAAGGAAGCACCCCGTTTCTGGCAGTCCGCCCGGGTCGTGAATCTGTGGGCCAACTCAGGGTGCGAGGGAAGGGCGTCTCCGACAACCGGCCGATGGGACGGTTCCGACTAGACCTTCGGCTCCTTCAGGTATCCGATCGGTGGTCGATCATCGAGGAGTGAGGTCGGCCGCCGACGCTGTCTCCGTGTGGACCGGGCCGCGAGGCGAGTCGTCGCGTCCGAGCCCGCTGACGGTGGCGCTGGTCTTCGTCGCGGCCGCATGGATGCTCGGGTTCGTGGTCATGAGCCTGGCGATCGGGCAGCTCGGGTGGGACGTGCGCTTCGCCTACCTCCCGGCCGCCGACGCCGTGCTCGACGGCAGGTCTCCGTACCCGGCGCTCGACGACCCGATCCTCCTCGACCAGAAGGGCTACGTCTATCCCCCGCAGCTCCTGTTCCTCGTCCTCCCGCTCACGTGGCTCCCGGACGCAGTGGTCGGCGCCCTCGTCGCCGGGACGCTGATCGCCCTCGTCGTCCTCACGCTGCGCATGCTGGGCGTCACGGATCCCCGCTGCTATGCGGCCGCATTCCTGTGGATGCCGACGATGAGCGGCGTGCTCCTCGCGAACGTCTCGATCCCGCTCGCGCTCGCCGCCGCGGTGGTCTGGAAGTACCGCGACGAAGTGTGGCCGCCCGCAGTCGCGCTCGGCCTCACGGTGTCGGCCAAGCTGCTGTTCTGGCCGCTCTTCGTGTGGACGCTCGCCACGCGGCGCGCGCGGGCGACCGCGTGGGCGATCGTGCTCGGTCTCGGCGTGACGCTCGCCGCCTGGGCCGCGATCGGGTTCGACGGGCTCACGGGGTACCCGGACCTCCTCCGCCGGCTGTCCGAGCTCCAGTCCGAGAACAGCTACTCGTTCGTGGGGATCGCCGACGCGCTCGGGCTGCCGGAATGGATGGGTCGGGCGGCGATGCTGCTCGCGGGCGGGACGCTCCTCGCGTGGTGCGTCGTCTTCGCGCGCCGCGGCGACGACTTCCGCTCGTTCACGGCGGCGCTCGGCGCGACGCTCGCCCTCAGCCCGATCGTGTGGCTGCATTACCTCGTGGTGCTGCTCGTGCCGATGGCGATCGCGCGGCCGCGCTTCTCTGCCCTGTGGCTGCTTCCCATCCTGCTGTGGTCGAGCCCCAAGCCCGGGTATGCGGAGGGCTTCCAGACGTTTCCGCCGGCGATCGTCGCCACGATCCTGCTCGTCGTCCTTCTCACCCGGCCGCGCGTGACCCGGGCAGGTCGTCCGGCCGTGACACCGGCATGAGGTCGCCGTCGCTCGGGTGGTCGCGCCTGCTCTCGACCGCTGTCCTCGTGGGAGCGGCGGCGATCTTGCTCGTCGGGTTGTTGTCGGCCGCCGGCTCCGAGAGGCTCGGCCACGACTTCCGTGCGTACCTCATCGCGGCCGAGGCGATACGTGACGGCGGATCGCCGTACCCGTCACCGGAGAGCCAGATCGTCGACGAGGGCCGGGCCTACGTCTATCCGCCGCTGCTCGCACTGGCGGTGGTGCCCCTCACGACCGTTCCCGCCGACGTGGGGGCGGTCGTGGGCTTCCTGCTGGCGCTCGCCGCGCTCGTCGGCGCTCTCGCAGTCGTCGGCGTCCGCGACATCCGCTGCTACGCGGCCATGCTGGTATCGGCGCCGGTCTGGAACGCGCTCGAGATGGCGAACTTCTCGGCCGCCATCGCGCTCGGGGTCGCACTTGCCTGGCGTCTGCGCTCCACGGTCTGGCCGCTCGCCCTCACCGTCGGGATCGCAGTGTCGTCGAAGCTGTTCGTCTGGCCGTTGGTCGTGTGGACGGCCGCCACGGGGCGCTATCGCGCCTCGTTCCTGGCTGCGATCGTCGGTGTGCTGGTCGCCGCGCTCTCCTGGACGATGATCGGCTTCGACGGTCTGACCGAATATCCGGCGCTGGTCGATCGACTGGCGGACGCCCTCGCAGGAGACAGCTACTCCTTCATCGGTCTCGCTGATGCGCTGGGCCTCGATCCGGCAGCCGGCCGGGTCGCGATGTTCGTCGTCGGCGGCAGTCTCCTCGCCGCGTGCGTCGCGCTCGGCCGTGCGGGTGACGATCGCCAGGCTTTCACCTGCGCCGTTGCCGCCGGTCTCGCCTTCGCGCCCATCCTCTGGCAGCACCATCTCGTCATCCTCTTCGTGCCGCTCGCGCTCGCGCGTCCACGGTTCTCGGCGTGGTGGCTCTTGCCCTCGGTGCTCTGGCTCGGCCCACGCGCCTCACACGGAGATGGCTTCGAACCCGTCCTGGTCGCCGGCGTGATAGCCGGGATCCTCTACGTCTCGCTCGCGCGAACGCGCGAGGTCGCGACACCGGTGCAGGCGACGTGAGCGCCGGAGCGGGCGAGATCGTCGCCGAGAGCGGGCTCCGCCCGCTGCTCTCGCGGCTCGCGAGACCGGCGTCGATCGTCGGCTTCGGCGTCCTTCCCGCTCTCGTCGTCCTCCTCTTGTTCGTGGACGCCGCTCGGGAGGACGTCGTCGCGTTCGACTTCCGGGTGTACTACGACGCCGCCGAGGCCGTGCTGAGTGGCGACAGCCCCTATCAGTCTCTCGACGACCCCGGCGCCGCGGTCGCACGCGGATACGTCTATCCGCCTCTGACCGCCCTCGTCGCGATCCCGCTGACGATCGCGTCGCCCGAGATCGCTGGCATCCTCGTCATGGCGCTTCTCGTCGCCGGAGTTCTCGGCGTGCTGTACGTGCTCGGCGTCCGCGACTGGCGCTGCTACGGGCTCGTTCTTCTGTGGCCGCCGGTCATCTCGGCGATCCAGACCGGAAGCGTGACGATCTCTCTCGCTCTCGGGGCCGCGCTCGCCTGGCGTTTTCGCGATCGCGCCCTGGTGAGCGCCGCCAGCCTCGGCGCGACGCTTGCTGTCAAGACCATCCTGTGGCCGCTCGCCGTGTGGCTCGCTGCGACCCGGCGGGTCGCTGCGTCGGTGCTCTCGCTGGCCGTCGCCGCCCTGCTCGTGGTCGGGTCCTGGGCGGTGATCGGATTCGCGGGCATGGCCGAGTACTCGGACGTCGTTCGCCGGCTGCAGAGAACCGTCGAGCTCGACTCCTACACGGCATATGTCGTGGCGCTCGATGCGGGCGCCTCGCCTTCGGTCGCGCGAGCCGCGTGGATCGCACTCGGCGCCGCCCTGCTCGTCGCGCTCGTCGTCGTCGCGAGGCGCGGAGACGACGCCGGCGCGTTCATTCTCGCGCTCGCGGCCGCGCTCGCCTTGACCCCGATCGTCTGGCTGCACTACTTCGCGCTGCTCGTCGTCGTGGCCGCGGTCGCGCAGCCCCGGCTCGGGGTGCTGTGGTTCGTGCCGCTGGCCATGGTCGTGACGCCCGGGAGCGGCCAACCCACCCCCTTCGAGACCTCCGCGACGCTGGCGGTGGCCGCTCTCACCTTCGCGCTGTCGCTGCGTGCGACCCGCGACCTTCGGGCGAGCGAGCCTGCGCGGCGCACGCGTCTCGAGCAGCTGACCGAGTGAGCACGTCGACGCTCAGCGACGCCGGCGGGGAGCTCCGGTCGGCACGCCTCGCGACGTTCATCCGTGAGCGGCGCTGGGCGATCGTCGTTTGGGCCTCGACCACGATCTGGGCGGTCGTGCTCGCGGACATCGTCCGCGATCGATACGCCGACTACCGCTATGCGCGGTTCGACCTCGGGAACATGGTGCAGGCGGTCTGGAGCACCGCGCAAGGTCGATGGCTCGAGAACACCAACGCGGTGACGGGCGACCAGGTCGCCCGTCTCGCATCGCATGTCGACCCGATCCTCGTCCTGCTCGCGCCGCTGTGGCTCCTCTGGCCCTCACCGGTGCTCCTGGCCTGGGTCCAGGTCGTGGCCGTCGCCGCCGGCGCGATTCCCGTCTTCCTGCTCGCGCGCAAGCACGCGGGCTCGGAACAGATCGCCGCGCTCCTGGCTCTCGCCTATCTCGCCTACCCCTGGATCGCGTGGGCTGCGGTCGATGCCTTTCATCCCGTCGCATTGGCGATCCCGCTTCTCTTGTTCGCCGTCTGGTCCCTCGACGGCGACCGGCTGGTCGCCTTCACCGTGTGCGCCGTCCTCACGGCGGCGACCGGCGAGCTTATGGGCCTGCTGATCGCCGGTCTCGGAATCTGGTACGCGCTCGCTCGAGGACGGTCCCTGCCCGGGCTCGCGATCGCCGTCTGGGGAGTGGCGTGGACGATGTTCAGCGTGTACGTCATCGTGCCGTTCTTCTACGGCGCCCCGAGCGCCTACTACGGCGTCTTCAACGAGGTGGGCGGCTCGCCAACCGGAGTCCTGAAGACTGTTTTCACCGACCCGGTGACGATCCTCCGGGAAGCAACCGGCGGCGAAGACGTCCTGTATCTGTTCCTGGTGAGTGCGCCGGTGGCGGGCTCGTTTCTTCTCGCTCCCGGGCTTGCTGCCGTCTCACTGCCCGCGGTGGCGGTCAACCTGCTCGCCGTCCAGGGTGGGAACACCGATCCCCACGAGCACTACATCTCGGGGATCCTGCCATTCGTCTTCGGGGCGGTCGCCATCGGCGTGGGGCGGCTCTCGCCGGCATGGAGAGTGCGCGCAGCCGGGATCGTCCTTGCCGTCTCGCTCGCGGCGACCGCGACGCTCGGGCCGTGGCCGAGAACGTTGCTCGACGCATCAGGCTGGGATCCCCTGCGCTTCGACCCAGCGCGTGTCCGCGTGCTCGAACATGCCGTCGCGATCGTTCCCGACGACGCCGCTGTCAGCTCGACCAACAGGGTCGGCTCGCACCTCTCGGCTCGCCGGCACTACTACAGCGTTCCCGTCCTCGGCCGAGCCGAGTGGATCGTGCTCGAGGCCGACGATGCCTGGCTACCGCAGTCCGTCGGGGGATATCACGATCGACCGCGACTACAGGCATTCCTCACGCAGGTCGAAAAAAGTCCGCAATGGAGACTGGTCTTCCGCAAGGACGATGTCTACGTCTTCAGACGGGCCGAGTCGTGAGCGCGACCGCGTCCGCGATGTCGACGCGGCGCGTCGGGCGCGAGCGAGCGGGCGCGCTGCTGCGTGCGCGCGGGTGGAGCCTTGCGGTCTGGGCGGCAATGTTCGGTTGGACGATCGTCCTGTTCGCGATCGTTCGCGACGCCTTCCTCGACTTCCGGCTCGGCCGCTTCGACCTCGGGAACATGGCGCAGGCAGTGTGGAGCACGACCCAGGGCCGGCCCCTCGAGTACACGCAGGGCTCGACGGGTGAGCAGGTCGTCCGGCTCGCGATGCACGTCGATCCGTTCCTCGTGCTGCTCGCGCCGCTGTGGCTGGTGTGGCCCTCGCCGCTCGCGCTCGCCTTCGCGCAGATCGTCGTCACCTCCCTCGGGGCCCTGCCCGTCTTCTGGCTCGGCCGGCGTCATCTCGACTCGGAGCGGGCTGCCGGTCTCCTCGCGCTCGGTTACCTCGCGTACCCGTGGACCGCGACGAGCGCGATCGGCGCTATCCATCCCGTGACGTTCGCGGTTTCGCTCTTCGTCTTCTGCATCTGGTTCCTCGACACCGGTCGACTCGTCCCGTTCGCCGTCTGCGGGCTGCTCGCGATGTCGACCGGCGAACTGATGGGCCTTCCGATCCTCGGGCTCGGCGTCTGGTACGCGCTCGCCCGCGGGCGGCGGCGCGAGGGGGGCCTCATCGCCCTCGCGGGCGCCGCGTGGACCTTCGTTGCCGTCTACTTCGTCGTCCGTCACTTCGCCGGGGACTCGAGCGCGTACTACGGGTTCTACGACGAGATCGGGGGCTCCCCACAGGGGGTCGCGCGGACGCTCTTCACCGATCCCGGCACGGTGCTCGGCGCGCTGGTCGAGTCGCACGACATCGTCTACGTCGTCTGGCTCGGGCTGCCGCTGCTCTTCCTCTTCGTGCTCGCGCCGGGCATTGCTCTCGTCGGGCTGCCCCAGCTTCTGGCGAACGCCCTCTCGGACTTCCGGTCGATGACGGATCCCCGCTACCACAGCGTCGCCGCGATCGTGCCCTTCCTGATCGCCGCGACGGTGCTCGCGGTCTCCCGCGTGCGTCCCGGTCGACGGGTCTTGGCCGCTGCAAGCGTCCTCGTCACCTCGGCGGCGCTGGCGCTCGTCGTCGGGCCGTGGCCGCGCGCGGTCGGTGCGACTCCGCTCGGGGGGCGCGCGAGCCTCTCGGACGAGAAAATCGCCGCCCTGCGAGAGGCGCTCGCGCGCGTTCCCGACGGGGCGCCGGTCACGGCGAGCAATGATGTAGGAGCTCACCTGTCCGCGCGGCGCCGGGTGTACAGCGTCCCTGTGCTCGGGGACGCAGAGTGGGTCGTCGTCGACCTCGACGAGCCCTGGGTCACGCGCCCCGACTCGCCGATCCTCACGCGTCATCCGGGGGTCGTCCACGCGTTCGCGCGTCGCCTCGAGCGTGATCCGGGCTGGACGGTCGTCCTCCGGCGAGACGGCGTCGTCGTGCTCCACCGGCGGGACCCTGGAGCCGCGTCGCCGTGAGCTCCGAGTCGCTGGTCGCCCACGATCGGTCGTCCGACGCGGCTCACAGCGTTCGCAGCTGGATCGTCGCGCAGCGTTACGTGATCGCTGTGTGGGCCGCGATGCTCGGCTGGACGGCTGCGGTGTTCGCGACTGTCCGGTCCGACTACGAGCGGTATCAGCTCGGGCGCTTCGACCTCGGGAACATGGTGCAGGCGGTCTGGAGCACCGCGCACGGCAGACCGCTCGCCTCGACCTCCGGCGCCGGGGAACAGATCATCCGGCTCGGCAGCCACGTCGACCCGATCCTGGTCCTTCTCGCCCCCCTCTGGGCCGTCCTCCCCTCGCCGCTCACTCTTGCCGCGGCCCAGGTGGCGGCGGTCTCCTTCGGCGCCTTGCCGGTGTTCTGGCTCGGACGCCGCCACCTCGCGTCGGAGAGGGCGGCGTTGATCCTCTCGCTCGTCTATCTCGCGTACCCCTGGCTCGCCTGGACGGCGCTCGACGCGATTCATCCCGTGACCTTCGCGATCCCGATGCTGCTCCTCGCGGTCTGGTTCCTCGACACCGACCGCATCGGGCCGTTCGTCGTCTGTGCTGCCCTCGTCGCCTGCACGGGCGAGCTGATGGGCATAACGATCGCCGCACTGGGCATCTGGTATGCGCTCGCCCGCGGACGGAGGCGCGCAGGGCTCCTCGTGGCGGTGGCGGGTCTCGCGTGGACAGCCGTGGCGCTCATGGTCGTCGTGCCTGCGTTCTCGGGAGAGGGAAGCGCCTTCTACGGCTTCTACGAGCGCGTCGGGGGCTCGCCTGCGGGGATCCTCAGAACTGCGTTCTCCGATCCCTCGGTGATCCTCTCGGAGTTGTTTGCGGGCAACGTCCTCGTCTACGTCGTCGCCCTGTCGGTGCCGCTCGCAGGTCTTTTCGTCCTCGGTGCCGGGCTGGCCGCCGTGGCGCTGCCCGCCCTCTCCGTGTTCGCGCTCGCGGACGGCGCGGGGCCGCTCGATCCCCGTCAGCATTACCTGGCGGCGATCGTGCCGTTCCTCGTCGCAGGCACCGTGCTCGGCATCGCCCGGCTGAGGCCGCGGGACCACCTCCCCGTGGCGCTGATGACCCTCGTCGTCACGACGGGCATGTGGGCGATCTTCGGCCCGTGGAACGGCGCGCCGGCGGCCTCGACCTTTTGGTACCAGACCGCCATGTCCGAGCGACACGTCGCCGCGCTCGATCGCGCGACGTCGCTCGTGCCGGCGGAGGCGGATGTGAGCGTCTCGAACCGCGTGGGTGGCCACCTCTCCGCACGCCGCCACGTCTACTCCTTCCCCGTCCTCGGCAGTGCGGAGTGGATCGTCCTCGACACACACGACCTGTGGCTCGCCGACCCCAGCCGACCCGATCTCGTCGAGCGGCCGCCGGATGACGTGCGGATCCTCGGGGAGGAGCTCGAGCGCAATCCGCGCTGGGCTCTCGTCTTCGAGGACGACGGCGTCTACGTCTTCCGGAAGCGGCCCGCGTGACCCGCATGTCCGTCGTCTCCCGCGCTCCGCGGCCGTGACGGCGTCCGTCGATCCGCGCGAGCGCGACGCGGCCGAGGACGCCGCGAGAGCGACGTCCGTCCCGGTAGCGTCCGGGCGATCGAGCCCACTGGGGATGGCGGCGTGGGTCGTTCTCTGCGGCCTGCTGCCGCTCGTCGCCGTCTGGTACTCCGTCGGGAACGTCGTCCTCGGCGATGCGCAGGCGGTCGACTTCCGTATCGCCTACTACCCGGCTGCCGAGGCAGTCCTCGACCGCGGCGAGCTCTACCCGCAAGACGGCCTCGTGCCGCAGGGGGACGACGGGTTAATCGTGGACTACGTCTATCCGCCGCTCACGGCCGTCCTCGTCGCGCCTCTGACTGTTGTCCGAGTCTCGGGCGCGGAGTCCGTCTTCGTCCTCCTCCTGGTGCTCTTCACGTTTGCAACGCTCGCGGTGCTCGGAGTACACGACTGGCGCTGTTACGGCCTCGCGCTCCTCTGGCTTCCCGTGACCGACGGGATCTCGACCGGGAACATGAGCGTCGTGCTCGCGTTCGCGGCCGCGCTCGCCTGGCGACTCCGCGATCGTCCGCTGGGGGTCGGGGCGAGCATCGGTGTGAGTCTCGGGATGAAGATCCTGCTCTGGCCGCTCGTCGCATGGCTCGCGGGGACGCGACGACTCGCAGCGGCCTGGCGGAGCGTCGCGATCGGAGTCGCGGCGGCAATCGGGAGCTGGGCTGTCGTCGGTTTCGAGGGGCTCGGCGACTATCCCGACCTCGCCCGCTCGGCGGGCGACAAGCAGGACCACCTCGGCTATACCGTCTACGCGCTCGGCCTCGACCTCGGGCTGACGTCGGTGCTCGCGCGTGCGCTCTGGCTCGCGCTCGCGGTCTCACTCCTCGCTGCAACGGTCGTCGCGGGACGACGCGGGCACGATCGACGCGCGTTCGTGCTCGCGCTGGCGACGACGATCGCCTTCTCGCCGGTCGTCTGGCTGCACTACTTCTCCCTCCTCCTCGTCGCCGTGGCGATCGCCCAGCCCCGACTGGGCGCCCTCTGGTTCGTCGGTCTTCCGCTCCAGGTCGTCGTCACGACGCGCGTCTACAACGGTTCGACCTTCCAGACGGCTGCCGTTCTCGTCCTGGCAGCGCTTGTCGTCGTGCTGGCCCTCCGTCGGCTCGACCGGGAGCCGAGACAGGTGGCGCTCAGCTCGCCGGCCGCAGCACGATCGTGATCTCGTCGTCGCGGTAGGCGACGCGGGCGCCCGGCTCGCGCAGGAACTCGGCGGTGTGCGAGCGACGCGTCTCGTCAACGAGCGTGATGCGGTAGCCCTCGGCGAACGACTTCCAGTCGCCCGCCTCGCCGTTGTACTCCGCGAGCCGATCGAAGAACGCGCGGTCGTAGACCTCGAAGCGCACGTCGTAGGCGATGCGCCCGCGGAGCTCCGGGATCTTCCAGAGCAGCCAGTCGGAGAACCGGTCCGGTGCGAAGACGCGGTCTCCAGGCCGGAGCTCCGTGCGGACGGTCTCGACCGCCTCCCGCGGCCAGTACTCCTCGAACCAGGACTCGTCGCGCAGGAAGAGCGATCCGGCGACGGCGATGAGAGCGGCTGCGAGAACCGCGCTGATCGCGACGTTGAACTTCCGCCTCGGCTCCCCCTGATTGCGGCTCTCGAGCTTGTGCCCGATCGCGACCGGCACGAAGACCATGCAGGCGAGGGCGAACCAGACGATGCCGCGGATCGCCGTCACGGCACCGACGAACGTCAGCGCGAGCACTGCGACGTCGAAGAGCGTCAGGCGGCGGCGGCCGAGCCAGACGATCGGGATCGCGATCGCCGCGAGCGCGTAGAAGAACATCGTGTTGAACGCGGGGTCCGCCCAGTGCCACTCGGTCACGCGCCCCGCGAAGGGCGGGTCGACGAGCAGGAGGTGGAAGTAGCGCGCGGTGTCGACCGGCCCGTACGGGGTCGCGAGCGCGGCCAGCGGCGCGAGGGCGGCGAGCGGCACGCTCCTCCGCCACGAGCCGCCCCTGCTGCGCAGCAGCTCGTACGCCCCGAGCAGCATCACGAGGACCGTCCCGAGCGCCACGCTCCCGTGCACGTTCGCCCATACGACGATGAGAGGCAGCGCGAGCCAGACGCGGTTCGTCGGGCGGCGAGCCTGCGAGGCGAGGAGCCAGAGCATGCTCGTGTACAGCGCGAGCGCGAGCATCTGGGCGCGGACCGACCACGCCCACGGCGCGGCGACGAGCACCGGTAGGAACATGACCCAGATCGCGCGGGCGCCGGCGCCGAGGGAGCGCGAGGCCGCAGCGGCGATCGAGAAGGCGGCGACGACGGACGCAGCCGTGAGGATCGAGACGAGCGCATGGCCGCCCAGCGAGTGCGCGCCGTAGACGACGAGCTGCGCGAGCCACTGCTGGTCGGTCCACGTGCTCCCCGTCCCATAGACGGTCAGCTCGTCGACGCTCGGCAGCCCGTGCTCCCACACCTCGCGGCCGGACATCAGCGTCATCCAGCTGTCGTTGACGAGGATCGCCGGCGGGAAGATCAGGAGGAAGATGAGGCCGAAGCCGGCGAGCAGGACGACGAGGATGTACTCCTCCTCGACGATCCGTCGGATCGGGTT
>Ga0075421_100005264_pt1 | contig 15614 bp, 8 predicted proteins | sample SoiMetdeltSBSDD5_FD_75292 | JGI IMG/M metagenome (GOLD analysis project Ga0075421, IMG submission 75292) | Bulk soil microbial communities from a Populus tree surrounding site in Tennessee, USA - Soil MetaG P. deltoides SBSDD5 | ecosystem: Environmental > Terrestrial > Soil > Tree plantation...
CCGACGGTGGCGCCGGCCTGGCCGACGGTGGTCATGCCGGTGCGGATCGGCAGCTGGCCGGTGATGAAGTTCGCGCGACCCGCCGTGCAGCTCGCCTCGGCGTAGTAGTCGGTGAACAACATCCCTTCCTTGGCCAGCTTGTCGAGGTTCGGCGTGCGTCCGGCCATCATGCCGCGGTGGTAGGCGCCGATGTTCCACATGCCGATGTCGTCACCCATGATGAACACGATGTTCGGCTTCGTCGCCGTGGCCTGCTTCGCGCCGGCGGGCTGCGCGGCGGCCGGCGCCGGTGCGGCGCCCTGCTTGGCTGGAGGCGTCTGCGCGGCACACGATGGCCCGCCGAGCGACGCGAGTGCGAACAGCAGGACACAGAACGACAGCTTGTTGAACATGGCGAGCCCTCTCTCGTGACCGGCGCGTCGATCGATACCGGGCTGGAGCCTATGCGAGCCCGACAAATCCCACAAAGCCGGCGCCGCGCATGTATGCGACGTTCCTCGCGCGACACTCGGTTCTCGCGGAGCTTCCGGTGCGCCGCCGCCGCCTCGATCGGCGGACGGCGCGAGTTCTCGCGAAGCGTTCCGGAATGCTCGCGCCGGACCTGGTCGTTGCCCGGATGGATCGGTGCGCATTGCGCCGCCGCACTCTTCGATCGCGACGCCAGCCCCGATCACGCGTGCTATCGGCGGGCAGCACGCCCGCGCGCACGGCTCGTCCCGCCTCCGCCCGGACGCAGTCCAGTCGGGTGCCAGGGAAACTTGGCAACCATCGAGCCCGACCGAATTCGGCTGCGCGCCTTGCCACGGCGCTGACGCCCCTTCAGCTCCCCCTGAACTTCCGGTGCGCCCCCACGGCCTCGATCGGCGGCAGGCCCGCCTTCTCGCGCAGCGTCGCGTAGTACTCGCGCCAGCTCTGGTAGTTGCCCGGATGGAAGAACACCCGTCCCGTCGCATCGCCTGACCCTTCGATCGCCACGCCTTCGCCCAACGCGCGATCCTCGCCCGTGAACGCCAGGATGTGCGTGGCGATGCGGTCCATGAAGAAGCGATCGTGCGTGACGCAGATGACCACGCCCGGGAACTCCAGCAGCGCCTCCTCCAGCTCGCGCAGCGTGGGCAGGTCCAGGTCGTTGGTGGGCTCGTCGAGCAGCACGCAGTTGCCGCCGCGCGCGAGCATCTTGGCCATGAGCACGCGGTTGCGCTCGCCGCCCGAAAGCGTGGACATGGGCTTGCTCTGCTGCTCGCCGCGGAAGTTGAAGCGGCTCACGTAGGCGCGGCCGTTCATCTCGATGTCGCCGACGCGCAGCATGTCCGAGCCGCCGGTGATCTCGTCGTAGACGGTGTTGCTGTCCTTGAGCGCCTCGCGGCTCTGGTCCAGGTAGCAGAGGTCCACGGTCGGGCCCACCTTCACGTGGCCAGCGTCGGGCTTCAGTTGGCCCACCATCATCCTGACCAGCGTGGTCTTGCCGGCGCCGTTGGGCCCCACCACGCCGAGGATCGCGCCGGGCGGCAGCTCGAAGGAGAGGTCCTGGAACAGCGTGCGCTCGCCGAAGCTCTTGGACACGCCCTCCACCGCCAGCACCTTGTCGCCCAGCTTGCGCGTGAACGGGATGTGCAGGTGCAACTCGTCCACCACGGCCCTGCGCGCCTCGCGCACCAGCTCGTCGTAGCGGCTGATGCGGGCCTTGCTTTTGGTGGTGCGGCCCTTGGGGTTGGTGCGGATCCACTCCAGCTCGCGCATGATGAGCTTGCCGCGCTCGTCGTCCTCCTTCTGCCGCTGCCGGTAGAACTCCTGGCGCGCCTGCAGGTAGTCGGAGTAGTTGCCCTTGTAGGGCCGGAACTGGCCGCGGTCGATCTCGAGCATCCACCCCACGACGTTGTCGAGGAAGTAGCGGTCGTGCGTGACGAGGATCAGCGTGCCCTTGTAGTCCTGCAGGTGCTTCTCGAGCCACGCGACCGTGTCGGCGTCGAGGTGGTTCGTCGGCTCGTCCAGCAGCAGCAGGTCCGGGTGCTCCATGAGCGCGCGGCACAGCGCGACGCGGCGACGCTCGCCGCCGGAGAGGTGCGTCACCGGGCTGTCGGCGTCCGGCAGGCCCAGCGCCTGCATGGCCTGCTCGATGTGGCGGTCCAGCTCCCAGCCGTCGCGCGCCTCGAGCTCTTCCTGCAGGCGGGTCATCTTCTCCATGAGCCGCGACATCTCGTCTTCGGGCAGGTCCTCGCCGAGGCGGGCACTCACTTCCTCGTATTCGCGCACCATGGCGCGGATGGGCTCGACGGCTTTCTCCACGTTCTGCGCCACGGTCAGCGCCTCGTCGAGCTTCGGCTCCTGGGGGACGTAGCCGACCGTCAGGCCCGGGGCGGGCAGGATCTGGCCTTCAAAGTCCTTGTCCTGGCCGGCCATGATGCGCAGCAGGGAGCTCTTGCCCATGCCGTTCGGGCCGATGACGCCGATGCGGGCGCCCTTGAGGAAGGAGAGGGTGACACCCTCGAACAGGACACGGGCGCCGTGGCGCTTGCCGAGGTCCTGGATCTGGAAGGCGATGTCGGAGGTGGAGACGCCCATGGGGTGCGGCGGAAGGGCTCGAAGGGGGGCGGAGGGAAGCGGGGGATTGTAGCGAAGGGGGGACGGCGGCCGCGAAGGAGGCGGGGCCGCGAAGCCTCATGGCCGCTTCCGCTGTCCGATGGCGCATGTACCCCGACGGACCGGGCGGCGCCGAGGCCGCCCCGCCAGGAGTCATGCCATGTCGCTGCCCCAAGTCGCACGGAGTTCCTTGATCGTCAGCGCCACTTGGATGATGGTCTTCGCCATCACCAGCACCGTGCGATCCCAGCAAGTGCTCGTGCTGCCCTCCCCCATGACGGGCGCGACGGCCTACCAGGACGTCAACGGCGACGGGATCCCGGACGCGCTCTCGCCATCGTCCAAGCCGATCTCGCCGGCAGATCATGAGTACGCCTACGGAGTGGCGGTCCGGCACGGTATCGGCAACGGCACTTTTGGCGAGGAGCACTTCATCGAGGGCCCCGCGGGCGACCTTGTGGGCGCATCGGACGTGACCGGAGATGGACTGGCTGATCTGGTCACGCTGGCGAACGCTCTTTTCGACGACGGGCCGTACCTCGCCGTCTCTCCGGCGCTGCCCGACGGCTCCTTCGGCCTCGTGGTGCAGAGCCCCACGGCAGTTGGCGGCATCTACTACAAGTACTCGAAGCACCACGGATTCGGCGATGTGGATGGCGACGGCCTCGACGATCTTCTGTTCGCTGCTCCAGGAGCGGATCTTTCCGACTGGGCGCTCACCGTATCCCGCAGCACGGGCGACGGCCACTTCGAGCCGACGGCCGTGCTGCCCACGACCTCTTTCCTGATGACCGTCGGCGACTTCAATGCGGACGGCCTGCTGGACGCTGCCGTCGTCGAGTTCACGGGAGTGCTCAACGTGTACACGGCAACGGGCCAGGGCGACCTGTCGTCGACACCGCTCGTATCGCCGGTGATCGCGGCGCCCGATCTGCACCTGCCCTCCCCCGCGAGCGGCGATCTCGACCAGGACGGGTATCGGGACATCGTCGTGGCCGAGTACAGCATCTCGGCGCAGGAGGGCGTGCTCGCTGTGCTGCCCGGCAACGGCACCGGAGAATTCCCCTCGGCCTCGCTGTTGGAGGTGGCGGGCTCGAACATCCCGTTCACCGGCGACCTGAATGGCGATGGCTGGACGGACGTCGTCCTGGGCCCGATCGACAGCGACTTGAGTCCGGCGGCCCCCACCCCTCTCGCCGCGTGTCTGAATGACGGCAGTGGCACACTCCTGCCCGAAGTCATCTCCGGGACTTCGCGCTCGTTCGATCCCTACACCAATCCACCGGCGGCGCTCGACCTCGATGGCGATGGCCTTGCGGACGTCGGCCTGTCCTACATCCTCTCCGGTGTCGGCGACGGCACGTTCGTGGATCGAACGCCGATCGCCACGATCGACGACAAGGCCTGGCTCGTTGCCGCCGCGGACATGGACGCCGACGGTGCGCTCGACCTCGTCGGGACGCTCTCGGCGGCGGACGACGCGGTAGCCGTGGTACTCGGCCAGGGAGACGGCAGCTTCGGCGAGCTGATACGACCGACGATTCCCGATGACGCCTACGAGCTGGCTGTCGGCGATGTCGACGGTGACGGCCTGCCCGACCTGGTCCTCGACCAGGGCGTCACGTCGGGACCGCTGACGGCCGTCCTGAATGTGGGCACTGGCGTGGACTTCGCCGCCCCGATCACCCTGGCCCCCTTCGACAGCAGCGATATCGCGCTGGCCGACCTGGACGGCAACGGCTCGCTCGACGCGGTCGTCACGCGTGTGGACAAGAACGGCGCGTGGCTGATGCTGGGTGATGGTGATGGCCATTTCGGCCTGGCTACCGAGATCCCGCTCGGCGGCAAGGGTCTGGGCGTGGCGCTCGCCGACCTCGACGGCGAGGGCACTTTGGATGTGGTCGCGGCGATCAATGTGACCAAGGATCTGCGCTTCGCTCTCGGGTTGGGCGGCGGCGCCTTCGGACCCTCGCAGTCACTGCCGCTGTCCTGGCAGCCGAATCACGTGGCCGTCGCCGACCTTGACGGGAACGGGTTCGTGGACCTGGCCAGCTCGAATGCCGGCGATGCCGGGGTCAGCGTGCTGATGGCCACGGGCCCCGCGCTGTTTGCGGCTCCACAGGACCTCCTGACGCCTGACGACACGGTGGACATTGCCGCCAGCGACCTCGACCGGGACGCACGCCTCGACCTCGTCGCCGCCGGCAAGGATGCCCTCACCTTCCTGCACGGCCATGCAGACGGGACGTTTGCGGAGGCGCAGCCCTACTACTCGGGCGGCGGAGTCCAGAATCTGGCGCTCGGCGACTTCGACACGGACGGGTTCGTGGACGCCGCCGTCGGGAACCAGGAAACGTTCTCGGTGCTGTTCAACCGCACCACCTCGTTCCCCAGCCTCGGCTACCAGCACGACGGCGGCTTCGGCTTCCCCCATCTCGTCGGCACGGGCACGCCGGCGCCGGACGAGCTGGTCTCATTGACTGCGACCGGCGTGCCGGCCGGCGCGCTCGGCTTCCTGATCGTCGGACTGCAGTTCGCGCCGCAGCCGTTGGCAGGCGGGACACTCGTGCCGTCACCCGACGTTGCCCTGCCGATGGGTCCGGACATGCCGCTCGCCGGACGCTGGCCCGCTGACCTGCCCGCCGGCACCGCAGTCTACTTTCAGGCGTGGTTCGACGCACCGAGCGCCGAGTTAGCGGCTTCGAACGCCCTGATCGGCGTCACTCTCTGACAGTCGCTCTCGCTGCGCTCACAGCCGCCGCGTGCGACCGGAGCTGCTGCCAGAGTGCTTCATTGTCTCGCTGCTACCCACGAGCCTCTCGCCTCCGCTCCTCCAGCTCCTCCAACGTCCGCGGCCAGTCCTCCTTTCCAGCTCGCGGGAGGTGAGCTTGCCGCGCTCGTCGTCCTCCTCTGCCGCTGCCGGTAGAACTCCTGGCGCGCCTGCAGGTAGTCGGAGTAGTTGCCCTTGTAGGGCCGGACCTGGCCCCTGTCGATCTCCAGCATCCACCCCACGACGTTGTCGAGGAAGTAGCGGTCGTGGGTGACGAGGATGATCGTGCCCTTGTAGTCCTGCAGGTGCTTCTCGAGCCAGCTCACCGTGTCGGCGTCGAGGTGGTTCGTCGGCTCGTCCAGCAGCAGCAGGTCGGGGTGCTCCATGAGCGCGCGGCACAGCGCGACACGGCGACGCTCGCCGCCGGAGAGGTGCGTCACCGGGCTGTCCGCGTCCGGCAATCCCAGCGCCTGCATGGCCTGCTCGATGTGGCGGTCCAGCTCCCAGCCATCGCGCGCCTCGAGCTCCTCCTGCAGGCGCGTCATCTTCTCCATGAGGCGCGTCATGTCGTCCTCGGGCAGGTCTTCGCCGAGCCGCGCGGACACCTCCTCGTACTCGCGGACCATGGCGCGGATGGGCTCGACGGCTTTCTCCACGTTCTGGGCCACCGTGAGCGACTCGTCGAGCTTCGGCTCCTGGGGGACGTAGCCAACCGTGAGGCCCGGGGCGGGCAGGATCTGGCCTTCGAAGTCCTTGTCCTGGCCGGCTATGATGCGCAGCAGCGAGCTCTTGCCCATGCCGTTCGGGCCGATGACGCCGATGCGCGCGCCCTTGAGGAAGGAGAGCGTGACGCCCTCGAAGAGGACGCGGGCGCCGTGGCGCTTCCCCAGGTCCTGGATCTGGAAGGCGATGTCGGAGGTGGAGACGCCCATGGAGTACTGCGCGGGGGAAGGCGGAACGGGGAGCGGAAGCGGGGGATTGTAGCGAAGAGGGGTTCGGCGTCCGACGGTCGGATTCGTTGGCCGCCTGCAGGCTGGGAGAGCGCATGAGCCATCGGTGACATTCCCGCGGCCGCCTCTCGAACGGGAGAATCGACCATGAGTCCGAATTCCTGCCGCTTCCCGTCCGGCCAAAGACGCGAACATGTCCTCGCCGGTTGCTCGACACCGGAGCTGGCACGACGCCGACGGCCAGCATCGGGCAAGGCCCTGGCGCCCATGCTCGGCGCGTTCGTCGTGGCAGGCATTGCCTCAGCGCAGGACCTGAGGCTGTAACCGGCTCCCGCGATCACGCTCGAGGACGTCCCCTACACTCTGATCGACCTGTCGCCTGCCACAGTCGGCGACGCCAACGGCGACGCCCTGCCCGACATCCTTGCGCACGACCTGGTGAGCGGCACCGTCGCCAGGCTTGGCCAGGGAAACGGCACCTTCGCCAAGTCGCTCCTGATCCAGGCACCGTCCAGCCACGAGACCGTTGTCGCCATCGAGATCGCCGACGTCACGGGAGACGGGCTGCGCGACATCGTCACGACGGGCGGCGGTTTCACCGGATTCTTCCAGGGCGTGTCGGTGCTCAGCGTCCGCGTCGGCGTCGACGCCGACACGTACTCCGATCCCGTCGACACCGAGATCGCCTTCGGCGGGAACGCCTTGTCGAAGCAGCAACTCGTCGACATGGACCTGGACGGCCTGCCCGACTTCATCCTGATTGCGTCGCCCGACTTTCCAGCCTCCGATGCCACGCTGACCGTCGCGCGAAACCTTGGCGCAGGCGCTTTCGATCTGTTGCAGCAAGTCACCGTTCAGCAAGATGGCTACTGGGTCAATCCTCCGCTGGCCAGCGCCGATTTCTCGCAGGACGGCTTGCCGGACCTCGCCACGACGCTCGTCAGCGAGTTGGCCCTCTTCGAAGGCGTTGGCAATGGCACGCTCGTCACGCCTCCGGCATCATGGCCGTTGCCTGATGCCCCGGTGTTCGGGCCGGACTTCGTCGTGGCCGATGTCGACGTCGATGGAGAGCCCGATCTCGTCGTGAGGTACCTCACTGAGGAATCGACGGGGCTTCTCGCCGGTCACATCAGTGTCCTGCACTGGAATGCTGGATTCCCGCCGACGCTCGGCGTGTCGCTGCCAACGTCCGTTCTGGGAGGATGGACTGCGACGGGAGATCTCGATGACGATGGCTGGCCAGACGTCGTGGTGAGCGGAGTTGTGTACGGCTCGATGCCCGGCTTCAACAACGAGGACGTCCTCTCCGTCTTCATGAACGACGGGAGCGGCGGGTTGCTCGCCGAGACGTCGACGCCGCAGCCGAAGCTTGGGCCGCCGGCCCTCGCGGACTTCGACGGTGACGGTGTCGTCGACGTGTTCGGCAATTCCGTGGTCCAGTTCGGCAACGGAGATGGCAGCTTCGAACAGCCGCTCAGGCTCGAGCTCGATGATCTGTATCCCATCGAGGTCGCAAGCCCGGATGTGAACGGCGACGGCGCACCGGACATCGTCGTCGGTCTGGACACCGGGCCGTCTGGCCTGGCCGTGGCCCTCGGCATGGGCGACGGCAGCTTCGAGGTCCCGAGCATCCTGCCCGGAGGCTGGGACTACGTCGGCAAGGTGGCCGAAGGCGATGTGGATGGAGACGGTGACTCCGATCTGGCGATCGAGTCGTCCAGTCACGCGGCCGTCCTGCTGAACGATGGCGGCGGGCTCGTCTTCGTCCCCTCGAGCAGCACCTTCGAGGGAGTTGTGACGGAACTCGAGCTCGGCGACCTGAACGGTGATGCCGCCCTCGACCTCGTCGCAGGTTCGGGTGCCACGACGCTCGTCTGGCTCGGTGATGGCTCGGGCCAGTTCGTGCCGGGAACGAATGCCGACCTCGGTGGCGTCGTCAAGGATCTCACCCTGGCCGACCTCGACCTCGATGGCGTGACCGATGCCGTGGCTGCGATGAAGGTCTCGGGCGCCGCCCTCGCTCTCGGCGGGGGTGACGGCACGTTCGGCGCGGTTGCGGTGCTGCCAGTGACACTCTCTCCCACGGATGTCCTCGTGCACGATCTGAACGGCGACGACTTGCCCGATCTTGTCGTCGGACAGAATGCGGAGCTGCCGCTCAACGTGCTCCTGGCCACCGCGCCGGCCACGTTCGCCGAAGCCACCGTCTACCAGCTGGCCAGTGAGTTGCGCGACGTCGATACGGGCGACGTGGATCTCGACGGCCGCCCGGATCTGCTCATCGCCTCGAGCCTTGGCTGGACGCTGGGTGTGCTGGTCAATCTCGGTTCGGGCACCTTCGGCACCGAGCAGCAGTACCTCGCCGACCAGGGCGTGCGCAGCCTGGCGGCGGCTGACTTCAATGCGGATGGCCGCCTGGACGTGGCTCTCGCGTGCACGGGCGCGGAAAACGTGACGATCCTGCGCAATCTCCTGGGGCCGTTCCCGAATCTCGGATTCCAGCATCCGACGAGCACGCATTGCGTCCAGCTCGTTGCAAGTGGCGCACCGGTGCCCGACACCTTTGTGAGCTTCGTCGCTCAGGATCTCGAGCTCCCGGTCCTCGGCCTCCTCGTCCTGGGCCTTCAGTTTGCGCCACAGCCGTTCCATGGCGGGACGCTCGTTCCCTCGCCTGACGCCGCACTGCCGATGCAGATGGCCATACCGCTGTCGGGGCGCTGGCCGCAGCTGCCCGTCGGCACGAGGGTCTACGCCCAGGCCTGGTTCGGAATCGACGGCGAAGTCGCTGCGACGAACGCGATCTTCGGGGCGACGCAGTAGTCCTCCGGTGAGACCCGCCCCGTTGCGCGAACATCTCGTCCTCCCGGCGCCCGACGCTCCCGGTCGTGTCCGCCCAGAGCACGATTCGGCGCATGTGGGGTCATGAAGCGCATCACCCACCCGTTCCTGGCTCTTGCCACCACGGCGGTCGTCGCCTGGATGCCGCTCGTCCCCGCCGGTCCCGTGGCCCCGGCTCCGCAGGAAGCCCCCCTCGGCGATGCCCCGCCCCTCGCCGCCCTCGAGCTGCCGCTCGAGAAGCTCGGCGCGTGGGGCCGACGCGAGCTCACCTACACCGTGACCAAGGGCGGCTCCCGGCAGACGCTCGGCGCGGTCGTGCTCACGACCTCCGTCGCTGACGGCGTCGTCACGCTGACCGACCGCGTCGACCTCGACTTCCGCGGAGCGCCCTTCTGGCTCGAGGTCACGGCGACCGGCCCGCTCGACAACGAGCTGCGGCCGGACAAGCTGATCGCCAAGGGCACGACCGACGACGGCGACGGCAAGACCTTCGAGCTGGTCGCCGAATTCGGACCGTCGAGCGCCAGCGTGAATTCGAACAGCCGCAGCAAGTCCGTGCAGGTTCCGCCCGGCGCCGTGTCCGACGCGGCGCTCCTCCGTCTGGTCACCCTGCTCCCCCGCCGCGCCGGCGTGCTGGCGCGCTTCGAGCACCTCCTCGACGCCAGCGAGATGCTCGTGAAGCCCGGCGGCACGATCGCGTGCAGCGGACCCGAGGGCGTCGAGATCGACGGCAAGTCCCGCGAGACCTGGCGCTTCGACGTGACCAGCGGCGACCGCGTCTTCCTGTCGGCCTGGGTGGACGGCGAGGGCCGGCTGATGAAGGTGCTGTGGGACGGGTACAAGGAGTGGACGGCGAAGGGGTGACGCCCGAGAAACCTAGCGCCCAAGCTTCCGCCGGCCGGCGGACACCCGCACCAGAAGGTGATCGAGCCGCATCTCGCCGGGCTCGACCCACACGAGCCGGCCACGCCGCCACGCGGGCATGGCGCGGCCAAGTCGCCGGTGCACCTCCGGCGCATCGTGCAACGATCGATTCAGAGCTACGACCGAGGCTCGGAGGTCGCCGAGGGGTTCAGTCGACGCTGGCGCTCCCCTGCGCGTGCCTGATCGCTTTCCAGCGCGTGGCATCCAGAATCACCTCGTCCTGTTCGCGTCCGCCGCTGGCCACGGGGCGCATGCCGGCAGCGAGATCGGAATTGTCGATGAAGTGCCAGCGATCGGCAAGGCGGCCGGGCGAGCATGAGTCGCCCGGCCGGAATCGCCGCCCGGGCCGGATCGGTTGCCGAGAGCCCCGCCGCGATCGTGTCGGCATTCACGAACTCGGAGATGCCGAGCATGTCCCGCAAAAGGCGCGGCGCGATCGTCGACTTGCCCGCACCATTCGGGCCCGCGACGGCGACGACGAGCGGTGGTCGCTGAGCCTTCACCGTGCCGATCCTGTTGGCGCCAGGCCCGACGCCGAGGGCCTGCGGCTGCCGGTCTTCCTTGGCGGATCCAGGTGCTGCGTGGCGAAGGTCTGGAAAGTCCGGCAGCCCTCCACCTCTGGAGCAGATTCCTGGCCGCCTCGGCCGGCGGCTGGCGCATGGACAGGGCCAGACTCTCGCCCCAGGGAGGCCCCGCCATGACACCCCGCCCCGCCTTCCCGATCCATCGCTCGCTAGCGGCAGCCGCCGCGGCCGGCCTGCTTTGCCTGGCGGCGCCGGCCGAGGCACAGCAAGCCACGCCCGCCAACACCGCCGCCCTGCCCCCAGCCGCGGCGGCTGCGATGCAGTCCCACGTCGCGCAGCGGTCCCGGCAAGTGCAACTCGCTGCCGCGCGCGCCACCGGAACGATCCAGGCCGCGAACGTCGCGGCGTCCGGCGAGACCGCGTCTTCGTCCGCGTCGCTGCTACCCTTCACGCGCCCACTGCCCGCGGCGCGGCTGCCCATCGAGTCGGCCTACAGCACGGGCGTCGCGGCCGGCGACTGGAACGTCGACGGCCTGTCCGACCTGGTGACCGAAGCCAGCGCTGGCGCGGCCGGCATCCTGATGCTGCGCCAGCAGCCGGACGCCGACTTCGCCGTGACGCAGAAGACCGGCAGCTTCGGCAGCTTCACGCTGCGCGGCGACGTGACCGGCGACGGCCTGCTCGACGTGGTCGACGTCGGCATCTTCGACACGTGGACCTACCCCGGACTCGGCGACGGCACGTTCGGCACCGCCAAGAAGACGACGCTGGGCGAGTTCTGCTGGTGGGGCGACCTCGGCGACCTGAACGGCGATGGCCTGGCGGATCTCGTCACGGCGGACCTGTTCACCGATTGCAAGTGCGTGACCGTGGGCCTCGGCCTCTCCACCGGCAAGTTCGGCAGCCGGATGTCGCCGGAGATCGGCAACTCCCCCGCGGGCGTCGCGATCGCCGACTTCAACGGCGACGGTCTGCCCGACGTGGCCGCGCTGCTGCAGCCCACCGTCGGCGACAACAAGGTCTCCGTGCTGCCGGGCCTCGGCGACGGAACCTTCGGCGCATCTGTGAAGACCACCATGGTCGACAGCTTCTATGCCATGGACCTCGCCGTCGCGGACTACGACCTGGACGGCCAGCTCGACGTGGCGGCGCTGGAGCTATCGTTCGAGTCGCCCACCTTCGAGGGCGTCATCTCGATGCTCGGCCAGGGTGACGCGACCTTCGCGCAGCTCGGCACCTATCCCTGCCCCATCGAAGGCGACGCGCTCGCGCAGGGCGACCTCGACGACGACGGCGACGCGGACGTGGTGACCGTCAACTATGACGACTACTTCGAGCTGGTGGGCGGCGGCATGAGCGTGCTGCTCGGCGCCGGCGACGGCGGCTTCCTGCCGTCCGTCGACCTGGACCTCGGCGGCTCGCCGACGCGCGCGATCGCGGCCGACGTCGACGCCGACGGCGATCTCGACGTCGCGCTGGCCCAGGAGCTGATCCTGCAGGAGGACGGCGAGGGCAGCGACCTCTTCGCGATCATCGACCTGGGGCTCGCGGTCGGGCGCGGCGACGGCTCGTTCCCGGAGCAGATCGACGTCGCGGTCGCGGCGCCGGCCGTGGACGCTGCGGCCGGCGACCTGGACGGCGACGGCGACGCCGACCTCGTGGTCACGCGCAAGGGCGGCGAGTCCAGCACGAGCGCCGCCGCCTACGCGCTGGCCTCACCCGGCGACCACGGACCCACCTTCGCCCCGGCCGTCTCCATCGCGCTCGGCCAGAACGGCCGGCACATCGGCGCCGACGACCTCGACGGCGACGGCCTCGCGGACCTGGTGCTCGAGTCCACCGACGAGGGCGGCACGCTACAGGTCGCGCGCAACCTCGGCCCCATCGGCGGTGGCGGCGCGCAGGCGACGGGCGACCTGCTGTTCGCAACGGCCTACGTCCTCGGCGCCTCCGGCATCGACGCCCTCGCCCTCGCCGACCTGGACGGCGACGGCGCGACCGACGTGCTTGCCGCGCGCTCCGCCCAGTGGTGCCTCGACGTCGCGCCCAACGCCGGATTCACCTTCCCGGCCGTGAACTCCTCGCCCACCGACGTGCCGGGAAACATGCTGGCCCTCGTCGACGTCGACCTCGACGGCTCGCTGGACGTGCTCGTGGGCTCGTCCGCGGAGAGCGCCGTGCAGCCGCTGCTCAACACGGGCGGCACGCTTCATTCGCTGCCGCCCTTCGGCGTGGGCTCGACGCCCGTGGACATGGTGGCCGCCGACTTCGACGCCGACGGCGTGCCCGACCTCGCCTGCCTCACCGACGCCGGCAGCCGCGTGCGGCTGCTGGCCGGCTGGGCCGGCTTCGCCGAGGTCGCGTCCTTCACGCTCACGGAGCCGGCCACCTCGCTCCTCTCCCTCGACCTCGACCGCGACCACGCACCCGACCTCGTGCTCGCGCGGCCCGCGCGCACGGAGCTCCTCCTGCGCCGCGGCCTCGGCGACTTCACCTTCGCCGCCACGCAGTCGGTGCACTCGGCCTACGGCGTGGCGTCGCTGCGCACCGCCGACGCGGACGGGGACCTTTTCCCGGACGTGCTGGTGGCCAGCGCCTTCGAGGCCACGGCGCAGGTGCTGCTGTCGGAATCCCTGTTCTTCACGAATGCGGGCCACTCGCTGGCGACGAGCTTCGGCGAGCCGCGGCTGCTGGCCAGCGGCGCGCCGTTCGTCGGCGAAGCCGTGAGCATGTGGGTCAGCGGCGTGCCGGCAGGCGCGCCCGGCTTCCTCGTGCTCGGCCTGTCGCCGGCACTGCAGTCGTTCAACGGCGGGGTCCTCGTGCCGTCGCCGGACTTCGCCACGCTGGTCTTCGCGGAGCAGCCGATCGAGGACGAATGGCCGGCGATGCCGGCAGGCGTGGCGGTGTGGTTCCAGGCGTGGTTCGAGATCGCGGGCGAGGTCGGGGCCACGAACGGGGTGGCGGGAGTGACGCAGTAGCGCGTCGCACCTCTCAGCCCCGTCCCTCCCGCTTCCGCTCCTCGAGTTCCTCGATCGTCCGCGGCCAGTCGTCCTTCATGAGCCGCGACAGCACGCGGTCCGCAAGCAGTCGCCCGCCCGTCTGGCACGTCGCGCAGTAGTTGGCCTCGTTCTCCGCGTACAGGATGCGCTGCACTGGCGCGCCGCACGTCGGGCACGGCTGACCGTAGCGGCCGTGCACGGCCATGCCCGGGCGGAAGGCCGTCACCTTGCGCGGCAGCGCGTGGCCCGCGCGCGCGTCGGCGGCCGCCTCGTCGCGCAGGCGGGCGGTCCACTCGCCCAGCACGGCGCGCGTCGCCTCGTGCAGCGCCTCGACCTGCTCCTCGCCGAGCGTCGACGTCTGCAGGAACGGCGACAGCCGCGCGCGGTGCAGGATCTCGTCGCTGTACGCGTTGCCGATGCCGGAGAAGAGGCGCGGATCGGTCAGCGCCCGCTTCAGCGTGTGGTTCTCGCGGCGCAGCGCCGCCGCGAACTCCGCGCGCGTGGCGGTCAGCGGCTCCAGGCCGCCACGGTCGTGCGCCGTCAACGCCGCCTCGCCTGCCAGAAGGTGAAGCGATGCGCGTTTCTTGCTGCCGGCCTCCGTGAGCAGGAGCGTGCCGCACTCGAAGTCGAAGGCCGCGACGCCGATCTTTCCCGGCACGCCCGCGCCGGGCTCGGCCCAGCGCAGCCGGCCGGCGATCATGAGGTGCAGCACGAGGAACAGCGGGCCGCCCTCGCCGCCGAGGCGCAACACCAGGCGCTTGCCCTGGCGCGTGACGGACTTCACCGGGCGGCCAGCGGCGGCGACGAGCGGCGGATTGACGGTGCGCAGCAGGAAGGGAGAGCGGAGGCGGACGCCGCGCAGGGTCTCGCCGGCGAGCAGCTCGGTGAGGCGCTCAACGTAGATGGTGACGTCGGGGAGCTCGGGCATCAGCGCGGCGCGGGATTTCGTGCGGACAACGGCCGAGTCGCGTGCATCGCCGTCGCGGCTGAACCGCTACGGCACGATGATCGTCAGGATGTCGCCCGCCTCGATCGGCAGGCCGGCCACGCCGTCGGACGGGATCGCGAGCTCGAGGCCGGGCTCGTCGACGAGGTAGACCACGAAGATGCCGAGAGAGTCGGTGGTCGCGAGGGCAGCGAGTTGGCCAATGGAATCGGTGACGATGATCGTGGCGTTGGCGACGGGCTGGAGCGTGGCGGCGTCGAGCACCTGTCCGACGGTGAGGGACTTGGTGTAGGGAGCCTGCGGGCCACCTACCCAAGGAACTCCTCCTGCACCATCAGGCCCACCCTTGAGCCGTGCATTGGGTGGACTGAAGCCGATGCCTCCGCCTGCTCTACCTGGAGTCAATAGAGCCACAGCAACAGCGCAGACCAGGATAGATGGAGGCCGCCAGCTAGTCGACTTCATTGCAGCCAACCAAGTCTTCGGCCTTCAGGCCGAACCAACGGCGCACAACTCCAGTATCGACACCGAGGCACTCCGCAAATCGAGGGGCCTCAAAGGCGAGCAACTGCCGTCGATCGCCGCCTTCGGTGGAAGTACTCGGAGGAATCCGGGCAAGCGACCTGGCATATCGCTGGAAGAGGGCGGTTCGCCCAAGCCAAGCGGATGCTACGGCCAAGTTATACGTGCTCGTCCAATCATCGGGATACTCGGCAAGAGCCGTCGTCCCTGCGACCAAGACTTCCTGAAACCTCTGCTGCCGGATGAGTGCCCACAAAAGATTCCAGTAGGCGAGCCGCCGATGCTCTCTAGTGAGGTTTGATGCCATCAAGGCAGTAACCACGTCGACAGCGGCGCTCGGCTCACCCTTATGGATGAGCAAAACTGCTTTCATGAGCTCATGCCGCGTCGACTGCCCCTCGAGCGACTTCAGAATTGCGAGGGAGCTTTGCCACGCAAGCATGGAATCAGAGTTGAGGAGAGAGTTGGGCCTGCTCACGGTGTTCGTGGCGGGAGCAGACAGCCGACTTGAGACGCCGTCGATGTCGCGATTAACGACGGAAGCATCCCGCGGCCTCTGAA
>Ga0075421_100005265_pt1 | contig 15613 bp, 15 predicted proteins | sample SoiMetdeltSBSDD5_FD_75292 | JGI IMG/M metagenome (GOLD analysis project Ga0075421, IMG submission 75292) | Bulk soil microbial communities from a Populus tree surrounding site in Tennessee, USA - Soil MetaG P. deltoides SBSDD5 | ecosystem: Environmental > Terrestrial > Soil > Tree plantation...
GACTCGAACCGATAGCCGATGTCGCGAATCGTTCGGATGAACACGGGATTATGCGGATCGGACTCGATCTTCGCTCGCAGTGTTGTTACGCATCGGTCCACGCTCCGATCGGTGACAATCACGTCGTTGCCCCAGACGCCGTCCAGAATCATGTCGCGTGTCAACGCGCGACCCGGCCGTTTCACAAAAAACTCCAGCAGCCGGAACTCTTTCGCCGTCAACTCGACTTCCTCCTCGTTCTTGAAAAGCTTATAGGCGACGAGATCCAGTTTGCAATCGTCAAACTGAAACAAGGTTGTCTGGGCCGCCTGACGCCGCCGCAGAAACGCTTTCACGCGGGCGATGAGTTCCCGGATCCCGAACGGTTTAGTCACGTAATCGTCGGCCCCAACTTCAAGTCCGCGCACGATGTCGTCCTCCTGACCTTTCGCGGTGAGCATCAGAATCGGCATATCGAGCTTCCTTGCGCGTGCCGCGCGGCAGATTTCGTAACCGTTGACCTTGGGCAACATGATGTCGAGCAACACGAGGTCGGGCGGGTTCGCCAGCAAAGAATCGAGGCCTTTCTGGCCGTCGGCCGCGGTGCGCACCACATAGCCTTGCGTCTCGAAGTTGTCTTTGAGCCCGCGCAACAACGTCGGATCGTCTTCGATGATGAGGAGAGTGGCGGCGGTCATTGCGTGAGGGCGTTCAATGAATGAACCGAGCGGGTTGCCGAAATCGACTCCTCACCCCGGCCCTCTCCTCGATCGAGGAGGAGACGGAGAGAAGCGCGTATGCCGCTCGCTCGGTGACTCACGAATATCGCGTCGGTTCCCGTCGTTTTCCCCTCTCCCCTCAACGGGGAGAGGGTCAGGGTGAGGGGTGAGCCTGCAATTGTGGCAGCCGATGTCATTTGAACCTCTCCACTCTGTTGTTCGTCGCCGTCGGCAGGACCATCGTAAACGTGCTGCCCTTGCCGGGCTCGCTTTCCACCCGCACGTCCCCTTTGTGGGCCGACACGATATATTGCACGATGCTGAGCCCCAGCCCGCAGCCACCCGTCTCGCGAGAAAGACTTTGGTCCACCTGGTAGAATCGCTTGAATACCTTCTTGGCGTCGCGCGGCGACAAGCCGATTCCATTATCCTGCACGTCGAGACAAACACTACCACTTTGCGAACGCGCGCGGAGCTGAATGTGCTTCTCATCGCCGGAATATTTGTAAGCGTTGTCAAGCAGGTTGATCAGTGCGGTCACAAGCGCGTCACCATCGGCAACAACCGGCGGCAGGTCTTCGGCAATCTTCACGTCGAAACTGCAACCGGGCGCGTTGAACCGCTCCCCCACCGCGGCCACGGCGCCGTCAACGACCCGCGCCACGGACACTTCGCTGAAATCGAACACATGCTTGTTCCTTTCCATGCGAGAGAAGGTGAGGAAGTTGTCGATGAGCCGACTGAGCCGGCTGTTCTCTTTGGCGATCAGTTGCAGATATTCGCGCGCCGTCCTCTCATTGAGCTTCTCCGAGTTCAGCAACGTGTCCACCAACAGCCGCATCGATGACAGCGGCGTCTTGAGTTCGTGGGTGACATTGGCGACGAGGTCGTTCTTCAACCGCGCCAATGTCATCTGGCGCCTGACGAGATTCAGTACGATCGCGGCGAGGACGCACATGGCGACCACCGCGAGGAAACCGGTCCAAAAGTAGGTCGAAATGCGCGCGTTGGTTGCCGCATCGAACAAACCGGGTTCCTTCAGTGTGAGGCGCCAGCCAGGCAGGCTCGGACCTGCCGTCACGACGATTAAACCGTCGCCGGACAATTCCTGCTCCGGCGGAACAGGCACGATCTCCATGTCGTTTGGCAGCGAGCCCAGAGCGGTGACGTGGTGAGTGTTCGCCAGCAAATCATCGCAACGGTAGAGAACGGCGACGCGACCGCTTCCGGATGCAAACTGGCAGACGTTCGAAAGCGCCGTCGCGCGCAGGCCCGGAGCAGCACGTGTGGCATTTGGCGTCGCTTCGATCCATCGGGCGGCGAGGTCCTCGGCTTCCAGCGTCGGAAAGCGGGCTTCGCCCGGCGCCACTTGCTGCAGCTTGCGCATGAGAAATCGCCGCTGAGGGGCAGGGATTGGAGCCTCGTAATCCGTCAAACGCTTTATCAGTCGATCCTTCACCGCCCGAAACCGCGGATCGGACGCGGACTCGATCAACTCCAGCGCCATCAATTCCGCGTTGGCCACAATGAGCCGGCCATGCGAATCATGAGCATCGGCAACCCGGTCTGCGGCCAGGGATTCCGTGAGAACTCTGATCGCCGCGTCCTTTCGCCCGATCTTCACCAGACAACGTGCCTGGCCTTGGAACGCACGTGCAATGATGTTCATGTTGGAAGACTCCCGCGCGACGCGTGCGAACTCCTCGGCTGCTTTCGCGGCATCGCTCTCAGCCTGTTCAAGTCGGACGGCCTCGGCGAACGCAGCGTCGTTGCTCGGGTTCACCGTCACCGTCGATGGCGTCGGATACACGATGTGGCCGTCCGCATCGAAGCAGATTGCCGAATCAGCATGCTTGCCCGTCACCAGCGCGGCGAAGAGCCGTGGCGCCGGAGCGTCGTCCACCAATTGGTCGAGTTCGTTGGCTCTTTGACGCCAGTAGGCTTCAAGCTTCTCCTGCACCAGCGTGATCTGGGCGCGGTAAGCCTCCACGAGTTTCTGCCGCACCGCGAGTCGCTCGTTCTGCACCGCCTTGTTGAGAAACCAGAACAGGCAGGCCGTGGGCACGACCACGATCGCCACCAGCAACATGAGCACGAGCCAGAGATTGTCTCGTGATCCGAAGCGCCGTTGGAGAATCGGCCTCATCGTTCGCGAAGCTTCGTCGCATTCGAGGAGCGCGCCAGCAGACAATGGCTCTCCTTGCTGCGTTTCATTCTCATCACTTCGTCTTGTAACTGTCGATGACCGCATCGATTTTCGGCTTGAACGCGTCGAAGTCCTGCGGATCCAGCTTCACGACAAACACGACGCAGGTCGGGTCGCCCAGCGCATAGGCAGCGTAGATCAAGTGCTTGCCTTTGCCTTCAGTGCAGTCGGCTATGAAGCTGACTCCCGCCTTGCCCGCGATCGTTCGCTCCTTCCAACTGTTGGCCCGGACCTGAAAATCTTTGAGCTGCCTGGCAAAGTCTTCGATCTCCACTTCAGCCCAGGCCCGCGAGGATGGTTTCGCCTCCGGCTTCAATGTATCCAGTGTTTCGACCGCCAGCCGGCTTAGAGCGGTCGCCTCCGGATCGAGGATTATGACCTGCGTCTTGTTCTTGGTCTCGCGATCCTCGCGCTGAAAGAACGTCCACCCGTCCGGGGCGGTCAGCGAAAAGCCCAGCTTCGTGTCCTGCAATGCCGCGGGCTCGCCGGGTTTGCGCTGGCACACCTCCGCCAGTTCGGCGATGGCGCCGCCGGCTTCGAGTTTCACCAGGTAACGATGCGTATCGGCCGAATACCAGAACGTTTGTCCGATGTTCAATTCGACCCGGAAGCAGTCAAATTTTCCCGCCGGCACTTCCACAGTTTCGCGTTTTGCCACTTCCAGTTCTACCGGAACGACCATGCCGCTCAGGCTGGACAGGAACCGGACGGTCGTTTTGTAGCCCTCGGCGTAGGGCAGGCGGCGCATGAGTTGGATCGCCTGTTCATTATCGTAAACCGTTCCATCGAGGTTTATTTTCTTCGTCTCGTCCTTGCCTTTGACCTTCAGCTCGGCGACGTCGGGAAGGTACGTCGCGTCGGCTTCGCCGATCAGCGTGTGCTTCCAGAAGCTGTGAATCGGTTTGAACGTCTCCGCATCGATCTCGACCCTGCTGACGGCCTGCGCGCCAGTGAACGTCCGCGAGCGAATCGACCATATCTTCCGGCCGTTCGCTTCCGCTGCGTTGACCGTGAAACTGGAGGCGCCCACAACGAACCCGCTCTGAAACTTGAAGACCATGCGCATCTCTTCGCCGTCCGTCCACGGCACGGGGAGAAATTGCGGCTCTGAGGGCAGATACTGCCTTGCCGCCGCGACCAGCTCCTTCTCATCGGGATAGTCCTTGATCAGTTTTTCGAACGCGGCGGTGGCGGCGGCGTGATCGCCCTTCTTATCGAGGCAAACCGCGAGGCGATACTGCGCCTGGGCCGCCACCGTCTGGCCCGCTTTGTTGTCGGCGACGATCTCCTGGTAAATCTTGATGGCGCCCTCGATGTCGCCCTTCGTTTCTTCCGAATAGATGCCCTGTTCGAGCAAGTCCGACAGCGTGGCGGCGGCACCGTTTGAAGCGGCAAACAGAAGAGTTGTCGCAAGGCCGACGGAGGTTACCTGGCGACCCGTTTTCACGAAGGATGGCAGAAATTGTTTCGCTTTCATGACGGCCAGGTTAAGAGGTGAATGTTACCGGTTTATTACCCGTTTGTTTGGAGTTTATCCTTTGGCTAAGGGTTAGCTGATCCGCAACCGCAGTCGCGCCACGCAGCCGGTCCGGTCCTTCCGGTTTTCCAACGTCAGGCTGCCGCCGTGCGCTTCGGCGATCTGGCGGCTCAGCGCCAGCCCGATGCCCGACCCGCCCGGCTTCGTGGTGAAGAACGGGACGAACAGGTTCGCGGTGTTCGAAAGCCCGTGCCCTTCGTCCTCGACGAAGATGTCCAGGTTGGACGACGATTTCGCCCAGCCGACTTTTACGCGGCCATTGGTTTCCTGGGAAGCGTCTGCCGCATTGCGAACCAGATTGATCAGCAATTGCTCTAACTGGTCGCTGTCCGCCTTGATCAACAGGTCCGGACCGGGCGCAAGGATGACTTCCACGCGAGCTTCCAATCCGACAACCCGCCGGATCAGAGGTGTGATTTCCACCGGCTGAAGCTTTGGCTGGGGCAAACGGGCCAGACGCGAATACGCTTCCATGAACCGGCTCAGTGCGTCAGCCCGTGCCGCGATGACACCGAGCCCGCGCTCCATATCGTCCTTCCAGTCGCCAGGAAGTAAGTCCCTGGAAAGGAGACTGGCGAGGCTGCCGGAGATGGATTTGATCGGCGCCAGTGAGTTGTTGAGCTCATGGCCGAGCACTCGGAGCAGACGCTGCCAGGCCTGCCGCTCCTCTTGGCGCAAGGCCTGGCTCAAGTCCGCGAGTACGATCAGTTGATGCGGCAGGCCGCCCTGACGGAACGAACTGCGCCTCATGCCCCAGCGGCCGAATCCGCCCGGAAATGTCATCTGCGCCGTGCGCGTCGGCTCTCCTTGCAGGCAGTCTGCCAAACCCAACTCCGCTGCAGTGCGACCGAGCAATCGTTCCGAAGGTTGGTTCAAAAGCCTTTCGCCGGCACGGTTCACGAGGCGCAACCGCTGCTGGTCGTCGAACGTGAACACCGCCAGATTGATTTCCTCCATCACGGTCCGCAACAGGGCGGTGGCTTCGAGAGCGCCGAGTCGTTGTTCTCTCAACGTCTGGCTCAACGCGTTGACTTCGATAACGAGGTCGCCCATTGCGTCGTCGCGCTTGGCGCCGCGGGCGCGGACCGAAAAGTCACCCTCGCGCAGCGCGGAGAGGAGGTTGGTAATCGTTTGCAGCGGGTGGATGACCCGTCGGCGGACGGCGGCGGCGAATCCCCACCAGCCCGCAAGCAGCATGATCGTCAGCGTCCATTGCGTCCGGCTCGACAGGCCACTGCGCACGCTGGCGCCAAACGCTGGGTCGCCGCCAGTCAGTTCGCTCCGCGTCGCCGTCGATTCCGGAACGGGCGCACCGCTGCGCCACAGAAGCACGAGCGCCACGACGACAGCGGGCAGCCCTGCGAGCAGGGAAAGCAGGAACACGTGGCGGTCATGGGTGAGCTTCTTTGGCACGGGGCGACAGCAGCGCGATTAATGGGGGTCACCCGGGGTCCGGATGCTCTCTGCGTTTGGGGAGCGCACGCGGCCCGCGTGCAGCGGTCGGCGGCTCGCCGAGCGAACCCCGGCGGCACACGAATCCAGACAGCGCGTTTGCGAACCCGACTTCGCGGCGGGCCGCCGCGAAGGGCACGCGGGCCGCGCGCGCTCCCCGCCCCGTTTCAGAGTCCATACTTTTCGAGCCTTCGATAAAAGGCGCTGCGACTCAAGCCCAGCGCGTCGGCGGCCTTCTTCGCATTGCCGTCGAAGCGCGCCAACGTTTTTCTGATCAGGAAGCGCTCGACGTCCTCGAGGTTCATTTCCTCGAGACGAGGCGCACTCTCGCTGCTGACGCGCAGACCCAGGTCGCCCGGTTTCACGAGAGTCCCTTGCGCCATCAAAGCGGCGCGTTCGATGGCGTGGTCCAGCTCGCGCACGTTTCCCGGCCACGGATGCTCCTGCAAGACCTGCAACGCGGCAGGTTCGAAGCCGGCGAGGCGCTTGCGATAGCGTTGCGCATGCTGCTGGAGAAAATGATTCGCCAGAGGCGGAACGTCGTCCCGCCGCTCACGCAGCGGAGGCAAATGAATCTCCACCGTATTGAGGCGGAAGAGGAGATCCTGCCGAAACTTGCCGGCCTCAACTTCGGCGCGCAGATCGGCGTTGGTCGCCGAGATCAGCCGCACATTGGCGCGATGGGTCTTCGACGAACCGACGCGCTCAAACTCTCCGGTTTCCAGGACGCGGAGCAGCTTCGTCTGCTGATTCAGCGGGATGTTTGCGATTTCATCCAGGAACAATGTCCCGCCGTCCGCCAGTTCAAAGCGTCCGACGCGATCGCTCTTGGCGTCTGTGAATGCGCCTTTGACGTGGCCAAACAGTTCGCTCTCGAACACGCCTTCCGACAAGCCGCCCATGTTGACTACGACCAGCGGCTTGCTGGCGCGCGGCGAGACGGCGTGCAGTGCCCGCGCCACGACGCCCTTGCCGGTGCCGTTCTCTCCGGTGATGAGCACGTTTGCGTCCGAGGGGCCGACACGGTTGATGAGTTCGAGCACGGGCCGCATCGTCGGCGAATCGGCGATGATCTTCGGCCCGACACTTCCTCGGAGCAGCTCATTTTCGGCTTCCAGGCGACGGCCTTTGCGCAACGCCCTGGCCAGTTCGATCTGTGTCCGGATGATCGTCAACAGGCGTGCGTTGTCCCACGGCTTCTGAATGAAATCACGCGCGCCACGCCGCATCGCTTCCACCGCCAGTTCGATGTTGCCCCACGCCGTCATCACGACGACCGGGAGCGTGTTGTCGAGCGATTGGATGCGTGCCAGCAAATCGAGTCCTTCCTGCCCCGAGGTGGTGTCGCGCGCGTAATTGAGGTCCATCAGCACGACGTCAAACTCACGCTGCTCCAGCACGGCGAGGGCTCTGGCGGGCGAATTGACGGCTTCGGCTTTGTAACCTTCTCCCTTAAGCAACAGGCGGAGCGCTTCGAGCACATCGGCTTGATCGTCGGCAACGAGAATGTGAGCGACAGCTTGGGCCACGGCGAAGTTTGTGCCAGTCGTCGCCGACTGCCGCAAGCTTTAGGTTCTCCTCCTCACGCCGCGGCGCGTCTCAACCGGTCTCGAATGGCCTCCCACTCGACGCCTTGGGGAAGCTCCTCTACGACGATGACTTTCGCGCCTGCGTCATCGCACCGATGGAGTTCGGCGTAGATCGCACGCGCAAAGGCTTCGGCGTCGTGGGGAATCACGCTCACTCTTCCAAAACCGATGTCGGAAGGAATCCTTGTGTGCGCGATCACATGGATCACGGACCACGGACGATGGATCACGGACAACTGACGCCGCAGATCCGCATCGTCGCGCCATGAAACGATCTGGAGTCCGGCCCGTGGCGAATAATGCTTCTCGAATAGTCCCGGGCTCTTCAGCACGCGGCCCACAGGCCGGGATCCGGTATCCAATTCACCCGTGACGGCCAACAACGACTCCTCGCGGATCATCCCCGGTCGCAAGATGCGCGGCGGGCTCACCGTCAGATCCAACACCGCCGATTCAATACCCACCTGCGATTGCCCGCCGTCGATGACCAGGGGAATCCTGTCGCCAAGGCTTTTGACGACATGTGCAGCGTTGGTCGGAGATACCTCGGTCGAGCGATTCGCGCTCGGGGCGGCCAGAGGAAAGCCGCAGGCGCGAATCACCGCCTGAATGAACGGGTGACTCGGCCAGCGCACACCCACGGTCTGCCCGCCTGCGGTGACGATATCCGGAATCTCGCGCGAGCGCGGAAGCACGAGGGTCAGCGGCCCTGGCCAGAATGATTTTGCCAGTTTGTCGGCCAGCGCGGGCCAGTCCGCTACGCAACGTTCGGCCATCTCCACATTGGCGACATGGACGATGATTGGGTTTCGTGCCGGTCGCTCCTTAGCCGCGTAAATTGCTGCCACGGCATTGGCATCCAGCGCATTGGCCGCCAGGCCGTAGACGGTTTCGGTGGGCAACGCCACGAGTTCGCCCGCGCGCAAGCACTCGGCCGCGCGCGCGACGGCGGCGTCAAACAGAGCCGGCGTGTGCGCCGGCAGGACTTCAGCCCGGGTCCCGCTCACGATCCGAAATGTGCCCGCGAACCACGCGAAAGGGCACAAAAATCTCGCTGTGAACTTTTGAACTTTGAACTTTGAACCTCGAACTTTGAACCTATCCTCGGCGCGTGCTCGACTCGTTAACCAGGCAACTCGCCCGCGGCAGCGCACTGTCCGATGAAGAGGTCAGGGACGCCGTCGGCCGGCTGGTCGATGAACAGGTTTCCGCCGAAAGCAAGGCCGATTTCCTCGGCGCGTTGGCGAGCAAGGGCGAAACGACCGGGGAAATCGGGGCTTTCGCCGCCGAGCTGCGCGCGAAGTCCATTCAACCGACGCTCGACGCTGAAACCCGCGCCCGCGATATCCTCGATGTTTGCGGCACCGGCGGCGACCGTCTCAACACCTTCAATATTTCGACCACCGTCGCTCTGATCGTGTCATCCGCCGGTGTGTTCGTGGCGAAGCACGGCAACCGGGCGATCACGTCGCAATCCGGCAGCGCCGACGTGTTGGAAGCGCTCGGCGTGCGGATCGACCTGCCACCGGAGGAAGCGGCACGTTCGCTTCGCGAGCATCATTTCGCCTTCTTCTTCGCGCCGAAGTACCACCCCGCGTTCAAATACATCGCGCCGGCGCGCAAACTCTGCGCCGAGCGCGGGCAGCGGACGATTTTCAACTTTCTCGGGCCCCTGTTGAACCCCGTGCGGCCCAGCGCCCAGCTTGTCGGTGTGCCGCGCGCGGAATTGTGCGAACCGATCGCTCACGTTCTCCAATCGCTCGGCGTTCGACGGGGGATGGTCGTCAGCGGGCGGGTGAACGACGCGCAACTCGATGAGCTTTCCACGCTGGGAGACAATACGATTGCCGAGTTCTATCAGGACCGGGGCTTTGCCACTTCGGTCATGTCGCCGAAAGATTTTCCGCTTCGGCCGGCAGCTCTGGCGGACCTGGCGGGCGGCGATCGGAATACTAACGCCGAAATCGTTCGCCGGCTCTTGTGCGGCGAGGAACGCGGGCCAAAGCGCGACGCCGTGTTGCTCAACGCGGCCGCGGCGCTATTCGTGGCGAACAGCGCGAAATCGCTGGTTGAAGGCTGGGAACTGGCGGCGGAGCTGATCGAGAGCGGCAGGGCCAAAGCGAAGCTGGAGGAATTGGTGGCTGCTTCCGCCCGCTGAGTTGCCGCGGACCGCACCCTTGCAGGGCGCAGCGCCTCCACCGAATCAAGGCGGCAGCACGCTCGATTGGCCTCTTCGCCGTCGCACGCGCTGCGGCCAGAATGGCCGCGGTCCAAAAGCCTTGCCACGTACGTGATCGGGTCAACTTTCCTGCAACTTCGTGTTCGGCGGACGTGTTCTCCAGTCAACTCGGAACAACCAACGAGTTCTGAAAGTCATGTACAAGATCATTGGTGCGGACGGGAGTGAATACGGGCCGGTGCCCATCGATCAGATCCGCCGATGGATTGCCGAAGGCCGGGCCGACGCACAAACGAAGGTACAGATCGAAGGTGGCGAATGGAAACGGCTTGCGGAGTTCCCGGAGTTCGGAGCGGAGCTGGCCGCGAAAGGGGCCACTGCATCGGCGCCACCCAAGGTTGCGGCTACCGAAGCGGAGCGCATCGCGGCTGAGATCATCGCCCGCGATTACAGCATCTACATCGGCGACTGTTTCAGCCGCGGCTGGCAATTGGTGAAAAAGAACTTCTGGCTCACGGTCGGTGCAACCGCGGTGATGATGCTGCTCTCGTTGGGGCTGGGTTCGATTCCCATTGTCGGACTGCTGGCAGGCCTGGTGCTGGCCTTTGTTCTTTGGGGCGGACTCGACTGGATGTTCCTTAAGCTGGTGCGCGGTCAGGCGGCGGACATGAATGACGCGTTTGCCGGCTTCAACCTCGCCTTTGTGCCATTGATGCTCGCCAGCATCGTGGTTCAGTTGCTGACTGCTCTGGGGATCGTCCTGTGTATCCTGCCGGGCATTTACCTGTTCGTCGCCTGGTGGAGCTTCACCTCCCTGCTCATCCTCGACAAGAAATTGGATTTCTGGTCGGCAATGGAATTGAGCCGCAAAGTCGTGCACAAACACTGGTGGCAGGTCTTTGGCCTGGTGATCGTGATCCTGCTTGTTTCGCTGGCGGGTGCGCTGGCTTTGCTCGTCGGCCTCTTTTTCACGACGCCCATTGCGATCGCCGCGTCGGTGTATGCGTATGAAGATATTTTCGGTGACCGAAACGCTGCCGTCGTCCGGACGGCGCCCGCCGCAACTACGACTGATGTTGCCGGACCGCCTGTGGGATCTCCAACGCCATCAGACGTTCCCGGGCCGGGAGCATGAGCAACGGAACGGACAGCCATGCTTGACGGTTTGAGTGATTCCAGCGAGCCTCCGCGCATGTACAAGATCGTCGGCGCCGATCAAAAGGAGTACGGCCCCGTTTCCCTCGAAGAGATTCGCAGTTGGATTACAGAAGGCCGGGCGAATGCACAGACGCTGGCCAAAGTCGAGGACGGTCCCTGGAAGCCTTTGTCTAGTTTTCCCGAGTTCGCCGCCACAGCGCCGCCATCCGCGGTCCCGCCGGGCGCTGCGCCACCGCCGTCGTTGGCCCCAACGACCTCTACCGGCCGGGGCCCACAGACCAACAGCATGGCGATCGCGGCGCTGGTCATGGGCATCCTCTCGATCACTGTGGGTGTGTTTTGTTGCGGACCGTTATTCAGCATCCTCGGCATCATTTTCTCTCTCGTTGCGTTGTCGCAGATCAAGAAAAACCCGGAACAACAAACCGGTCGCGGCATGGCGATCGCCGGACTGGTAATGTCGATCCTGGGCCTGATCATGTTCGCCATCCTGTTTGCGTTCGGTTTTCTCAGCGGGTTCCTGGACGCATTGCGGCGCCGGGGCGGCTGATCGCACGACGCTGCTTTGCAGCAGCTTGTAAATGATCGTCCGGTACCGGGCTTGACGCTGCCAATGATTTCCCGTTCAAGTTGAATTATGTACAAGATCATCGGGGGCGATCAAAAGGAGTATGGGCCGGTCTCGTTCGCTGAGATTTGCCAATGGATTCTGGAGGGGCGCGCCAACGGCCAAACGCTGGCGAAAGGTGAAGGAGACGCCGACTGGAAACCGCTCGCTGCCTTTACCGAATTCGCCCAGACGTTGGCCGCAAGGGCACAGACGCCGCCGGCAATGAGCGCGCCGCCGGCCCTGGGCCTGCCGGCCAACCTCATGGAACGTGACTATGATCTCAGCATTGGGAACTGCATCAGCCGGGGCTGCGAGTTGTTGAAGAATAACTTCGGGGTGGTGTTTGGCGGCACTGCTTTATTCTTCGTAATCCAGGTGGCGATTTCGCTTCTGGGGAGCATCCCGATCGTCGGGCTCGTCATCTCGCTGGCCAGTTTTGTAATCGCCGGACCGTTCATGGGAGGACTTTATTATTTCTTCCTCAGGAACATTCGCGGCCGGGGCGCGATCGAGGACATTTTCGCCGGATTCCGCATGAACTTCGTGCAACTGATGCTGGGTTATATCGTTTCGATGGTCATCAGTATTCTCCTGGCGTTGCCCGGCATAGGGATCATCTTTTTCTCCATTTTTGCCGCCATTCTTCGCCAGCAGCCGCCGACCGCTGGTCAATTCGTCGGCGCCGGATTGGGTGCGCTCGTCTCCCTGATTCCCATGATCTACCTGGCTGTAAGCTGGCTTTTTTCGCTGCCATTGATCATCGACAAGCAGATGGACTTCTGGCGCGCGATGGAAACGAGCCGCAAGGTCGTAGGCAGGCATTGGTGGACCGTGTTCGCACTCCTCATCGTGACCGGCCTGATCAACCTCGGCGGCATGCTCGTCTGCTGCATCGGTCTCCTGTTCACGATGCCGATCGCCCTCGGCGCCATAACGTATGCCTACGAAGATATCTTTTGCGCTCCAGCCGCGCCGGCAACTGGATCCGCCGACCGCCTGGGGTTGCCTGGTGTCTAATCAGCTCGTGTTGCCCGGACTGGGTTCGCTGGTCGCCGGTCGCAAAGCGGGATATGTGCAGGCCGCACTGGCCCTGATCGGCATGGTGTTGAGCAGCGCGTTCGCCGCCTGGTTCTTCACCGCCTGGTTTCACATGCCGCACGCGCCTGCGGACGTGGGTGAATTGAAGCAGTTCTTCGCCGGCGGGATGACTTACGTGAAGGCCGGCGGAATCGGTTTCGCTTGTTTTCTGATCGGTTGGTTCTGGGCGTTGGCGACCAGCATCAACATTGTCCGCAAATCGAAGGCTCGCCGAACGTGATCGTTTGCCTCCGCGAGTGCTCTGGCGACACAACTCGAACGGACAGGAGAATCGATGTACCACATCATCGGTGTTGACGGAAAAGAATACGGCCCGGTCTCGGCCGGGCAACTGACGCAGTGGCTCGCCGAAAACCGCGTCAACGGACAGACACTGGCACGGGAGGAGGGCGGTAACTGGAAGCCATTGCGCGAACACGCAGAGTTCGCCTCCCTTCCGACGGCGGGCCAGCCGCCGACGATGCCGGGCGGCGTCCCGCCACAGCCTGGTTCGCCTTCCGATGCCGTCAGCACGATTATCCCGTACAGAAATGCTGCTGCGCTGACCGCCTATTATCTCGCCGTTTTCTCCGTCATTCCATGCGTCGGCGCTCTTCTGGGCATCGCCGCGCTCGTGCTCGGATTGCGCGGGTTAAAGTTCGTGAAGCAATATCCGGCCGCCAAAGGGACGGTTCACGCGTGGATCGGCGTCGTGGTCGGCGGAATTTTTGGCGTGGGTTACACCGTCCTGATTGTCTGGGTCCTGGTTGAGGCAGCTTCGAGAAGATGAACTGAAAGTCAACGAATCATCGCATGTATAGAATCATCGGTGCAGATCAAAAGGAATACGGGCCGGTTTCGGCAGATGAACTCCGCCAATGGATCGCCCAGGGGCGCGCCAGCGGGCAGACGCTTGTCCGATCGGACGACTCACCCTGGAAGCCATTGAACACGTTTCCGGAGTTTGCGGCGGGCCTGTCCGGACAGCCTGCGCCGCCGCCCGGCTCGCTACCTCCGCCGCCGGCAATGAATTCATTAAGACAGGCGGGCGCACACACTCCGAGGACCAATGCGATGGCCCTCACCGGGTTGATCCTGGGTATCGTCGCCGTAACGTTCGGACTTTGCTGTTGCTACGGGATTCCGTTTAACATTTTGGGCATCGTCTTCTCGCTGATTGGACTGGCGCAGATCAGAAAGAATCCGGAATTGGAAACGGGGAAGGGCCTGGCGATCGCAGGCTTGATCCTTTCAACCCTCAGCATCGTGCTGGTCGCAATACTGGTGATGATAGGGGTCGCCGGGAGCGCATGGGAGATCTTCGAAGAAATCAGGAAAGGCAGCGAATAGACCGCCAACGGCTCAAGACAATGGTGCGGACCAAATCGATGTTGAACCTGGTTATTCTGTCCGTGCTCGTGGCGGGCGTCGTGGTCTTGTTCGCACTCGACCCCGCGCGCTACGGTTTCTATCCGCGTTGCGTCTTTCATGCTGCGACCGGCCTGCATTGTCCCGGTTGCGGCACGCTGCGAGGCGCGCATCTTCTAATGCACGGGCATCTCGCCGAGGCGCTGCGAATGAATGCGCTGGTCTTCCTCTTCCTGCCGGTCGCGTCGGTTTACGTTTTCTGGAAGTGGCGCGCCTCAGCCGGGGGCGCGGAGGCCAGCCGGTTCGTCGTCAAGCCGGCCTGGCTCTGGACCGCCCTGGTTGTTGCCTTTCTGTTCTGGATCCTGCGCAACCTCCCCTTCTATCCCTTCACGCTGCTGGCGCCGTCAACTTAAGGGGCCGGGCGCATCATTTCGTTGCAACTCTGCAAGTGGGTGCGTCTCATTTCCCCACCCTGGCCCTCTCCCCGAGGGAGAGGGCGGGGGGAGGGGGAGGGAAAGACTCAAATATCCACACGGGTGCAAGATTTTGAGATGTGCCCCTTGGGGCCGGCGACTAATTTCGTCGTTGCGTCTCCACGGCACCGCAGTTCAATAGCGATATGGCCAAACTGACCGCCACCCAAATCAAAACTGCGCTCCGTTTCGTGCCGAACTGGAAAAAAAAGGGTTCGGCCATCTCGCGCACTTACGAGTTCAAGGACTTCGTCGCCGCCGTAAAATTCGTCAACGCCATCGCCGCCCTCGCGGAACAGGCCTGGCACCATCCCGACATCGACATCCGCTGGAATAAAGTCTCGCTCGCGCTGACGACCCACGACCAGGGCGGGCTGACGGAAAAGGACTTTGCGCTGGCGAAACAGTTCGATACCGCCGCGGAGTAGTCGTGGACACGACCGCGGTTAAGAACGTCTTCAAGCAAAAGTTCGGCTACACGCCCGCGAACGTCGTCGCTGTGCCGGGCCGGTTGGAAGTACTCGGCAATCACACCGATTACAATGAGGGTCTGGTTCTGTCCGTGGCCACGGACAGATATGTCTTCATCGCGTCGGCCCCCCGGACGGACGGCAAGATCGAACTGGTCTCATCCGCCTTTCCCATGGGCGATTCCTTTTGGATCAGCGAACTGATCCACAACCCTGTGGCGCCGTGGGCCGATTATGTCAAAGGGGTCCTCGTCCAGTTGCGCAAGCGCGGCGTCCACTTCAGCGGATTCAACGCCGCCATTCACAGCACGATCCCGATGGGTGTGGGCATGAGCAGTTCGGCCGCGCTGGAGATTGCAACGGCGCTCGCGGTCCGCCAGCTGCATCCCTATTCGCTCACCGAGCTGGGCGCGGGTCTGCCACCGCGGCGCGACAACCGGGGACGCCTGCCTCCCGTGGCCGCGAAGGAGAAATTGTTTCTGGCAAAACTCTGCCAGGCGGCCGAAAGCGAATTTGTCGGTGTCAACTGCGGCTTGCTCGACCAGGTCTCGTGCCTGTTCGGCAAGGCTTACCACGTGATGAACATCGACTGCCGTTTTCAAACCGTGGATCTTGCGCCGATGATCGGCGAGGCGCTGGTGGTCTGCGATTCCGGTGTCCGGCACGAGCTGGTTGGGGGCGAATACAACGCGCTCCGCGAGCACTGCGAGCTGGCGGCGCGCGCCCTGAGGACGAAGTCGCTCCGCTCGGTGGAGTTGCCGGACCTGAAAGCGAACCGGGGAAACCTGAACCATCG
>Ga0075421_100005269_pt1 | contig 15609 bp, 16 predicted proteins | sample SoiMetdeltSBSDD5_FD_75292 | JGI IMG/M metagenome (GOLD analysis project Ga0075421, IMG submission 75292) | Bulk soil microbial communities from a Populus tree surrounding site in Tennessee, USA - Soil MetaG P. deltoides SBSDD5 | ecosystem: Environmental > Terrestrial > Soil > Tree plantation...
TCTCAGGTCTTGAACCTGTTGCTCGACCTCAAGGATCGTCTCGGCCTCTCCTATATCTTTATTTCCCACGACCTTTCGGTCGTCGAGCATATGAGCGACCAGATTGCCGTCATGTATCTCGGTCGCATCGTTGAACGCGGCCCTGCCGGTCGTCTGCTTGGGGAACCTCGCCATCCCTACACACGGGCGCTGGTGTCGGCCGTACTCGAACCAGATCCTTTTAAGAGACGGCAAAGGATTGTGCTGAAGGGTGATCAGATGACTCACGATGGCCTTCCCCCGGGTTGTCGTTTTCATCCGCGATGCCCTCACGTCATGGCTATCTGCCGCAAGGTTCAGCCCGTGGTTACGCATGCCGAGAATACCAGCGAAGTCGAATGCTTCTTGTATGGCCCTGAGCACTCGGCCTGAACGAAGCCTAGTCGTCCATCTTTCCGCCCTTCATCTTCAGTACAGGTTTCAAACTCTATACACCCAGACGGGGAAGATTGTGCCAACACTCTCTAGGGGAGCTGCATCATGAATATCGACGCGAGCCATTCCAACCAATCTGGTTCGATTCTCGCTACCGCCGAAGAACTGGGCAAGACTTTTGCAACGCGCACTGAGCAATGCGATGAGACCGACAGTTTCGTCGCCGAGAATTTCGAGATGCTGCGTTCGAGCGGACTGGTGGAGGCAGGCGTGCCCCGCGAGCTCGGCGGCGGCGGCGCAGGGATCGACGAACTCGCTCAGATGCTGCGCATTCTCGGCAATTACTGCAGCTCGACTGCCCTTGCCTTTTCCATGCACACTCACCAGGTGGCCATCCCCGCTTGGCGTTGGCAGCATCAGAATTTCAAAGGTGTGGAGCCCCTGTTGAAACGCATCGTCTCGGAAAAACCTATCCTCCTGTCGAGTGGGGGATCTGACTGGATCGCAGGCTCAGGCTCGGCCGAGAAAGTCGATAATGGTTTCAAGATCACGGCCCGCAAGGTTTTTACCTCCGCCGCACCTGCGGGCGATCTGCTCATGACGGGAGCGGTTCTCAGGGGCGAAAACGAGCCTGACATGGTCTTGCATTTTGCCATTCCCATGAATTCTCCGAATGTAAAGGTAATGAACAACTGGAAAACCTTGGGCATGCGGGGCACCGGTTCCAACGACGTTGTGATCGACGGCCACGTCATTCCTGAATCGGCCGTGTTTCTGAAACGCAAAGCTGGTGAATGGCACCCGGTGTTTCAACTCATAGCGACCGTTGCTTTCCCGCTCATTTATGCCGTGTATTTGGGCGTGGCTGAATCGGCGCGTGAAATTGCCCTGAAGCTTGCTGCAAAGCGTCGGCCTGAACATCATCTCTTGGAATTGCTCGGACGAATGGATACGGCTCTCCTAGGAGCGAAGCTTGCTCATAAAGCCATGCTCGCCGCAGCCCAGGCCAACGCGCCTGGACAACAGTCCGTCAACGAGGTGATGATGGGCAAACATCTGATGACGCGCCATGCCATAGAATCTGTTGAACTTGCGCTGGAAGCAGCAGGTGGCGCAGGCTTCTTCCGCGCACAGGGGCTGGAGCGTCGTTTCCGCGACATCCAGGGTGCCCGCTATCACCCGCTGCAGGTCGGACCGCAGGCGCTCTACGCTGGTTCTATGGCGTTGAGCCTGCCGACGGAAAAGATCTTCTAACTGCTGCGGTGGCTAGGGTCGAAATGTTCGACCGTTTTATTTATCGGGCAATCGGGCCAAGCTGTTCAGCCTTGGCACGCCCGCTTGCCCGATTGGGCCTAAAGGCGGATCTCCTCACAATCGCAGGATTCCTGATTGGCTTGACCGCACTGCCTCTGCTGGCTCTTGGGCATCACGGCTGGGCCCTTGCTGCCATTGTGCTTAACCGCTTTCTCGATGGCATAGACGGAGCTCTTGCCCGCCTGACAGACGCCACCGATCGCGGCGCCTTCCTAGATATTTCTTTGGACTTTCTGTTTTATGCATCGGTCCCTTTGGGCTTTGCCATTTTTGATCCAAAGGCAAATGCACTGGCTGCCACATTTCTATTGGTTTCCTTCATCGGCACCTGCTCAACCTTTCTTGCCTATTCGCTGATCGCAGAAAGGCGCGGACTGAGCGCGCCACACTTTCGCAACAAAGGCATTGTGTATTTGAGCGGTATGGTTGAGGGCTTCGAGACGATCTTGTTTTTCGTCGCGATGTGCCTCTGGTCTTCTTATTTCCCTATCCTTGCCTACGTGTTGGCTCTCTTGTGCTGGCTGACAGTGATCCTGCGACTGATTGCTGGCTGGAGAGGCTTTTCTTGATAGCCAACCTTCTGTGTCGCGACGGCAACATTTCCAGCAAAAAAATGAGTTGCAACTTTTAGTTTGTTTTCCCCCGCGCCGTTCAGTGATCAAAATCATGAGACTGATTGAAGGGGAAAGCATAGCTTGGCGCTTGCCGAGCGGGGCTTGATGAGAGGCTGGGCGGTTCGGGGCCGCCCAGCCTTCTCATTTCTGAGATAGAGTCCGGCGTACCGCATCCTTCCATCCCGAATATTTCTGTCCGCGGTTATCTTCCTTCATCTTTGGCAAGAATCGTTTGTCTAGCCGCCAGTTCTTTCCGAATTCCGACGGTTCCGGATAAAGCCCTGCCTGAAGGCCCGCGAGATACGCCGCTCCAAGAGCTGTCGTCTCCATGACCTTGGGCCGGTCTACGGGCGCATTCAAAATGTCCGCCAGAAATTGCATCGTCCATTCCGACGCAGTCATGCCGCCGTCCACTCTGAGCACGGTCTCGGTTGAAGCGCCGCCGTGCCAATCGCCCTGCATTGCTTCGAGAAGATCTCTCGTTTGATAGCAGACGGACTCAAGCGCCGCACGGCACAGTTCGGCTGCAGACGTACCCCGAGTGAGCCCATGAATGGAGCCACGCGCATCGGGATCCCAATAAGGCGCTCCAAGCCCCACGAATGCGGGGACGAGATACACCGCCTGATGTGGATCGGCCTTCGCCGCTAGCGCTGCCGAATCGGCTGCCTTTTTTATGATCCGCAGACCATCGCGAAGCCATTGCACTGCCGCCCCGGCAATGAAGATCGAGCCTTCGAGCGCATAGCTCGGCTTTCCATTGAGCTGGTAGGCGATCGTCGTCAGCAACCGGTTTCGCGATTGCACCGCCTGTTCGCCGGTATTGAGCATGGCGAAACAGCCGGTCCCATAGGTCGATTTGATCATGCCCGGCCGAAAGCAGGCTTGCCCTACTGTTGCTGCTTGCTGATCGCCGGCATCACCGCGAATGGCGAGCGGGGTGCCGAAAATCGCCGCTTCCGTCCCGCCGAACTCGGCCGAACTGTCCTTCACTTCTGGCAGCATTGCCCGGGGAACCCCCATGAGCGCCAGGAGATCATCGTCCCACTCTCCCTTGTGGATATTGTAGAGAAGAGTCCGCGATGCATTGGTCGCGTCGGTCGCGTGTTGTCTGCCGCCTGTAAGCCGCCAGATCAAGAAACTATCGACCGTGCCGAAAGCGAGTTCTCCCTGCTCGGCTCGTTTGCGTGCGCCGGCAACATTGTCGAGGATCCAAGCTATCTTGGTTCCCGAAAAATAAGGATCAAGCAGAAGTCCAGTTTGGGCCGAGACATTGGTCTCATGGCCGGCCTTCTTCAACGCCAAACACATATCGGCCGTCCTGCGATCTTGCCACACGATGGCGCGATGAACAGGCTTGCCCGTGCTCCTGTCCCAAACGAGCGTGGTCTCGCGCTGGTTGGTAATACCGATGCCCGCGATCTCCTTTGGGCGCACGCGGGCCTTTTTCAGTACCGACCGACCGGTCGATACGACCGTCCGCCAGATCTCCTCAGCATCATGCTCGACCCAGCCGGAGCGCGGGAAATACTGCTTGAACTCTTGCTGCGCACTTGCAACCACCTTGCATCGCGCATCGAAGACGATAGCCCGCGAGGAGGTGGTACCCTGATCGATCGCGAGAATGAACGCCGCCATTTTGCCCTCCAAGCGCCTGTGTCGAAAAAGCACTTGGTCAGACAAAGACATGGCCGTGTCAAGCACGGCCAGCCGAGAAGCGACTGTTGAGACCGACTAGCGGGCGGCGCGTTTTTCTTCTCGCGACTCCTGGACGTCCAGCGCTCCAAGCTTCGCGGCAATTCTAGGCCATTGCTTGCGGCTAGGCTGCAGCCTTCAATAATGACGAGACGTCGAGCCTTCGCGTGTGCATCACGAGCTTTCCATCGGCGGTCCGAGGCCACTCCGACTTGGGTTTATCCCAGTAAAGCTCGATGCCATTGCCATCGGGATCGCGCAGATACAGTGCTTCGCTCACGCCATGATCGCTTGCCCCGTCGAGCTGGATGCCATTCTCGATGAGCCTTTTCAGTGCATCGGCGAGATCTGCGCGCGTGGGGTAAAGGATCGCTAGATGATAAAGTCCCGTCGACCCCGGAGGGGGCTGGCCGCCGCCTGCGCTTTCCCATGTATTGAGGCCGATGTGATGGTGATATCCGCCGGCTGATACGAACGCTGCTTGGGTTCCATATTTCTGCATCAATTCAAATCCAAGCACGTCGCAGTAGAACTTCAATGCACGATCGAGATCGGCAACTTTCAAATGAACATGGCCGATCTTGGTTCCCTCGGGAATGGGTTTCATGGGCTTAGCCACCTGTCGATGTTGCAACCAGAAAGGTTACAGATTTAGGCTTGCCCATGCGACCGGCGCAAGGGCCCTTTCCCCATCAACAGGCCGGAAAATCCGTTTGTTCCGGCCGCGCCGAGCCTTAAGCTGCTCAGTATTGGATGATTTGTGAGTTGCTGAACTCTTGAGGGAGAACAAGATGAAACGAATAAGTCTTGACCATGGCTCTGCCCTTTATTCAAGGAGGCATGCCCTTCGCTTGGGTGGCATGGCCGCGGCAGCTGCCTTCGCTCTGCCTGCGGGCCGCGTCAAGGCCGCTGAGCCGATAAAGACCGCTGCCATCTATACCGTCCCAATAGAACAGCAATGGGTCAGCCGGATTCATAAGGCCGCCAATGCCGCCAAGGACCGTGGCGACATAGAATATGTCTTCTCCGAAAAGGTCTCGAATACCGATTATGAGCGTGTCATGCGCGAATATTGCGAAGCGGGCCACAAACTCATCGTCGGCGAGGCCTTTGCTGTCGAAGACGCCGCACGTGCAGTCGCGCGCGACTATCCCGACCGTGCTTTTCTGATTGGCTCGAGCTTTAAGCCCGACTCGGCAGTGCCCAACTTTGCCGTCTTCGACAACTATATCCAAGATGCGTCATTTCTCAGCGGCATGACTGCCGGAGCCATGACCCAGAAGAAGAACATCGGCATGGTCGGCGGCTACCCGATCCCCGAGGTCAACCGATTGATGCATGCCTTTATGGCCGGCGTCCGCGAGATTACCCCGGATGTGAAATTCCAGGTTGCCTTCATTGGCAGCTGGTTTGACCCGCCAAAGGCAAAGGAAACCGCGCTCGCCCAGATCGATTCGGGCGCTGATCTGATGTATGCAGAACGCTTCGGCGTCTCGGACGCCGCCAAGGAGCGTGGTGTTCTCTCGGTCGGCAATGTCATCGACACTCAGTCCGACTATCCAGACACCGTGGTCGTCTCGGCCCTTTGGCACTTCGAGCCGACGCTGGATCACGCTATCGCCAAGGTTAAGGACGGATCATTCACCGCTGAGGATTACGGCATTTACTCCTTCATGAAGCACGGCGGCTGCAGCCTCTCGCCGCTTGGCACCTTCGAGGATAAGGTGCCAGCCGATGTGAAGGCCAAGGTCAAGGCACGCGAGGAAGAAATCAAAAGCGGGGCGTTTGTTGTCGAGATCAACGACGAAGAGCCGAAGTCCAGCTGAGCCTCGAGCCAAAGCTGCTGAGCCGGAGATCGTCCTTCGGCTCAGCGACATCACTAAGCGTTTCGGTTCCCTTCTCGCCAATGATACCGTCAATATCGAGCTGCGCCGCGGAGAGATCATCGGCCTTCTCGGCGAAAACGGAGCTGGCAAGACGACATTGATGAACATCCTCTTCGGCCACTATGTGGCTGATGAGGGATCAGTCGAGGTTTTCGGCAAATCTCTGCCTGCCGGCGAACCGAGCGCTGCCATCGCTGCTGGCATCGGCATGGTTCATCAGCATTTCACACTTGCGGACAATCTGACTGTCTATGAAAATATCATTCTGGGAACGGAGCCTTTTTGGCGGCTCAGCTCCGAGTACGGCGCCGCAGTTCGCCGCATAGAGGGCCTGGCCAAATCTTTTGGCATCAATGTCGATCCCACTGCGACCGTGGGACGCCTCTCGGTCGGCGAACGCCAGCGCGTCGAGATATTGAAGGCACTTTACCGAAACGCCCGCATCCTGATTCTTGATGAACCGACCGCGGTTCTGACGCCCCAGGAGTCAAAGGCTTTGTTCGAAACATTGGAAAGCCTGCTTGCCGGCGGACTCTCGGTGATATTCATTACCCACAAGCTTTACGAGGTGATGGAAGTGACCCGGCGCGTTTACGTTCTGCGTGCCGGCAAATTGATTGCCGAGCGGGATACGGACAAAACCACGAGCGACGATCTTGCTGAACTCATGGTTGGACGTCCCATACCTTCTCCAAAGCGCGAAGCTCAAGAGCCAGGTCCCCTCCTGGCAGAGCTCAGAAACGTAACGGTCCGCAGGAAAGGTGAGCTTCTTCTTGGCGACGTCAGTTTGCAACTGCGGGCCGGGGAGATCCTGGGCATCGCTGGTGTGGCGGGAAACGGCCAGCGCGCGTTGGCAGATTTATTTGCTGGTTTGGCGCACCCGGACGAAGGTTACCTGATCATTGCTGGAAACTCATATCCCAACCTACATCCCCGCAATGCGGTGCAGCTTGGCATAGCGAGAATACCCGAAGATCGTCACACCCAGGGCGTGATCGGTGACATGAGCGTTGCTGAGAATCTCCTGGCCGAGCATTACAATGCTAGGCCGTTTAGCCGCTTCGGTCTCATCGACTGGGAAGCGGCCCGCCGCTTCGCCGGTCAAATAATTCGTGACTACGACGTCAAGTGCCCCTCTCCCCTGACTGCAGTGCGGCTTCTGTCGGGCGGCAATATGCAAAAGCTCATATTGGGTCGTGTCCTTTCGGGTAAACCACGAATTGTTATTGCCAGTCAGCCCAGCCGCGGCCTCGATGTTGGCGCCGTTGCTTATGTGCATGGACGCCTGCTTGCTGCCTGTTCCTCCGGTGCGGCCATTCTACTGATCTCGGAAGATCTCGACGAGATCATCTCCCTTGCCGACCGGATATCTGTGGCCTTCCGCGGGCGGCTTTCGCCGCCGATTGCCCGCGCCGCCGTCACCATTCGCCAGTTGGGATTGAGAATGGCTGGTCATGGCTTCGAGGATTCGCTGCCGCGCGAGGCCGCGAATGCGAATTGAACCAAGAAGCGAAGTCTCAGCGCTGTTGTCATTGCTGTTTCCGGTCGTTTCAATCTTTGCAGCAATCCTGATCGCCGGTATCTTCGTTCTCTTCAGCGGTGCCTCGCCTTTCTCGGTGTTCTATCTCGTCGCTAGGGGCGCGGCAGGTTCGACATTTGCGCTTCTCGAAACCTTGACCCGCGCCACACCTCTCATTTTCACCGGTCTCGCCGCAGCAGTCGCCTTTCGCGCTAAACTTTGGAACATCGGCGGAGAGGCTCAGTTCTATATGGGCGCCGTCGCCACCGCCACGCTCGGCACTGGCCTTTTGCCTCTGCCCTGGCCTTTGCTCTTGCCCGTTCTGATGCTGGCTGCGATGATCGCAGGTGCTGCCGTTCTGGTCGGACCCGCCATGCTGAAGGTCCGTTTTGGCGTCGATGAAGTGGTGACGACCCTTCTTCTGAACTTTATCGTTATTCTTTTCGTGAGCCTTTTGCTTGATGGTCCACTCAAAGATCCTTCGGGACTTGGGTGGCCTCAGTCACCGCGGGTCGTTGCCGATGCAACCCTGCCGAAGCTCATTCAGGGCAAGCGGCTTCACTTTGGTTTCGTCATCGCTCTGGCATCGGCAATATTTGTCTGGTTCATCAACGCCCGAACCACCGCGGGATATGAAATGCGCGCGGTGGGTTACAATGTCGTCGCCGCCGAATATGCTGGGATACCAGTCGGGCGCGTGATGCTGAAGACCGCCGTATTGTCCGGTGGACTTGCCGGTCTCGCCGGCTTTTCCGAAGTAGCAGGACTCAAGGGCAATCTCACACTCGATCTGTCACCCGGCTTTGGATATGCGGGCATTGTCGTTGCCATGCTTGCCCTGCTTCATCCCATCGGGGTCGTCGCGGCCGCCGTCTTCGTTGCGGGAATATTCGTTGGCGCCGATGCGATGAGCCGCTCGGCTGGCGTCCCGAGCTATATTGCGCAAGTCATGGTCGCCACCTCGCTTCTCTGCATGGTGACCGCGGTGATGTTGACGCGCTTCCGAATTCGTTGGAGATAAACCATGGAGGCGTTCGAGATATTGTTGACCACGAGCCTTTGGGCGGCCGCGGTTCGCATCGCATCGCCATTGATCTTCGCCACCATGGGCGAACTTCTTTGTGAACGCTCGGGCGTTCTTAACCTAGGCATCGAAGGCATCATGACGGCCGGCGCCTTTGCCGGCTGGCTCACGGTCTATCTGGGCGGAGACCTCTGGCTCGGAGTGTTTACAGCGGCGTTGGCTGGAGCCATCTTCGGCCTGCTCCATGCCCTGCTCGTGGTACCTTTGGGACTATCGCAGCATGTCACCGGCATTGGCATTACCCTGCTCGCCACGAGCGTCAGCTACTACTGTTATCGTCTGATCCTGCCCGAGGTCACGACCCCGCCAAAGATTGTGCCCTTCCAGCCCTTGTCCATTCCTTTGCTGTCGAAAATACCTGCCATGGGCGATATTCTGTTCCGCCAGACCCCTCTCACCTATCTTGCCTTCCTGATCACTCTCTTCGTCGCTTGGTTCCTGTACCGAACTCCCGCTGGCCTCGCCGTCAGAACCGTAGGCGAGAACCCCGCCGCTGCGGAGGCTCAGGGCATAGACGTGGTTTCTGTCAGGGTCTTGGCCGTAGTGGCGGGCAGCGCTTTGATGGGCATCGGGGGCGGCTTCCTCACCATGTCGGCCTTTAATTCATTCTATTTTGACATGATCAATGGCCGCGGCTGGATTTGCATTGCTCTCGTGGTGTTCGGTTCCTGGCAGCCCGGCAAGGCTCTTCTCGGATCTGTGCTCTTTGCACTTTTTGATGCTTATCAGCTGCGGCTGCAGCAACTTGCCGGTGGCTTCGTTCCCTATCAGCTTTTCCTCATGCTGCCGTACATCCTGTCGATTCTTGCATTGATCGTCATGTCGCGACGTGCCACCTATCCACGCGCCCTGATGGTTCCTTATTTCAAGGGGGAGCGGTAGCCGAAACATGCAACTGGATGTGCTGGTGAAGGGCGGCATCCTGCCGGACGGCCTTCAGCGAGATATTGCCATCGCCGGAGGGAAAATCGTGGCCATCGAGCCGAACATAAAGGCTCTGGCACGTGAAACCGTTGATGCTGCAGGCTGTCTTGTTTCACCCCCCTTCGTCGACGCGCATTTCCACATGGATGCCACCTTGTCTTACGGCATTCCGCGCATCAATGCGTCCGGAACCCTGCTTGAGGGCATTACACTCTGGGGCGAGCTCAAGCCTTTGCTTACGCACGAGGCGGTCATGGAGCGCGCTCTCGCCTACTGTGACTGGGCCGTTTCCATGGGTCTTCTGGCGATTAGAAGCCATGTCGACATATGCGATGACCGCCTGCTCGCCGTTGAGGCCTTGCTAGAAGTGAAGAAGAAAGTTGCTTCTTATCTTGATCTTCAGCTCGTCGCTTTTCCTCAGGATGGTTTCTATCGCAGCCAAAGCGCCGAAGCCAATACCCTCCGCGCGCTTGATTTGGGTGTTGATGTAGTCGGGGGGATACCGCACTTCGAGCGCACGATGGAGGAGGGTCGCAGATCCATACGCGCTTTGTGCGAAATTGCTGCGCAGCGCGGCCTCAGAGTTGATTTGCACTGCGATGAGACGGACGACCCTCTGTCGCGCCACATTGAAACCTTAGCGGCTGAAACACTGCGCCTCAAACTCGCGGGAAGAGTCGCCGGCTCGCATTTGACCTCAATGCATTCCATGGACAACTACTATGTGACGAAACTTCTTCCTCTCGTGGCAGAGGCGGGCGTTGCGGCAATTCCCAATCCTCTGATCAATATCGTCATCCAGGGCCGCCACGACACCTATCCCAAGCGGCGCGGTATGACACGTGTGCCGGAAATGCTGAACTCCGGTATTACTGTTGCATTCGGTCAAGACTGCGTGCTTGATCCCTGGTATCCCTTGGGCACCGCCGACATGCTCGATGTGGCTTTCATGGGTTTGCACGTTGCGCAAATGACGAGTCCTGCAGACATGCGCCGCTGCTTCGACCTAGTGACAAGCGCACCTGCCGCCATTATGGGGCTCGAGGATTATGGCTTGAAGAAAGGGGCAACTGCGAGCTTGGTGGTTCTTCAAGCTTCCAGTCCCGTCGAAGCTATCAGGCTCAGGGCAACGCGGCTCGCCGTAATATCGAAAGGCAAGATTGTGGCAAGAACCGCCGCCTTGACGACGGAACTGCAAGTGCCTGACCGAGCAAAAACCGTGGATCGGCGACACTCCGTGCCTAGAGATAAGGGAACAGCATATTGAGCAAGCCGAACGTTACCGTCGTTGATCATCCGCTTGTCCAGCACAAGCTCACCTTGATGCGGGACAAAAACACACCATCGGCTATTTTCCGGAAACTGTTGCGCGAAATCAGCCTGCTCCTGGGCTATGAGGTTCTCCGCGACCTCCCGCTCTCGACGATCACCATCGAAACGCCTCTCTCCGAGATGCAGGCGCCCATCTTGCTGGGTAAAAAAGTTGTATTTGTTTCGATTTTGCGCGCCGGCAACGGCCTGCTCGACGGGCTCACCGAGCTCGTACCATCCGCCCGTATCGGTCACATCGGGCTCTATCGCGATCCCCAGACGCTGCAGCCGGTGGAGTATTATTTCAAAGTTCCGGCCGATATTTCCGAGCGTCCGGTTGTTCTCGTCGATCCGATGCTCGCCACCGGCAATTCCATCACTGCCGCCATCAGGCGCGTCAAGGCAGAAGGTGCAAGAGATCTCAAGCTCGTCACACTCCTCGCAGCGCCAGAGGGAATAGAACATCTTCAGCGGACGCATCCGGACGTCCATGTCTTCACCGCCGCAATCGACTCGCATCTTAACTCGCACGGCTATATCGTGCCGGGTCTGGGCGATGCAGGGGATCGGATGTTCGGTACCAAGTAGCACGAGTTTAGGGTTGATTAACCAGGCCTTACCGAAATCAGCGCAAATGCGAAGTTAAGGAGCATGGCTGATTAAGAAATAAACTCCTTCTTCATCGCCTGGAGCATAGTTTCTCAAATCACTATGAGGTCTGCCGGATTGACCGCGGCAGGAACGTGAGTGGGAGTTTGGGAGTGGGAAGGTTTGTCGAGCGGCTGGAAGCTGTCCAGAATCAGCGCAATCGGCTGTTGTGCAGCGATGGATCTGCGCCTCGCGTCCTTTTGGCGGAAGATTCCGGCGCCGCCCGCATCCTCACAGCAGCCCTATTGAGCCGAATGGGCTGTCAGGTTGATGCAGTGGAGCACGGCGAGGAGGCCGTACTCTGCGCAAAGTCGAAAGACTACGACATCATCGTCCTCGATATTGAGATGCCCATCATGGATGGCGTCTCGGCCGCCAAGGAGATAAGGGCGCTCGGCGGCGACAATGCACATACGCCCATTGTGGCCTTTTCGGCCTTTCTGGCCGATACCGCCAAGTCGGGCTCGGTTCGATCTGTTTTTGACGAAACTCTGGCAAAGCCCGCAGGTCGCCAGGCGATCCGCTCGACGCTGGAGCGAGCACTGCGGGAAAAACCCTCACGCTCCGTGCCTCCCCTGATCCTCAGTCAGCGGCCGACGTCCACGACCGATGAATGCATTCTGGTAGATGCCCAAGGAATAAGCCAGGTACGATCCAACCTGCCGGAAGCCGTTTGGACGGGGCTTGTAGACACGGCTTTGGGCGAGATCCGGGAAGCGCTGATCCTCGCTGAATCCTCCCTTGAGGCAGGTGATAGCGATTGCCTCAAGTACCACTGCCACAAGATCAAGGGAATTGCCCGAACCTTTGCCGCATCTCATTTGGCTCATCTGGCGGAGGGCATCGAACATGGTGCCCTGAAGTCCGAGCCGCATGAACTGGCGGCGGGCCTGGCTGACCTTCGTCTCTGCGCCGACCAAACGCTGGCCGCCATCTCCCTGCTGAGAGAAGTTTGAACCTTCATGACCTGGAGCCCAGGTGAAAATGTCATGATTGCCGACAGCCTGCCTATGCGGCAGCTTCTTCAGCGAATGGAGGCGGCAGCCAATTCACGTGCGCCCGTTTTCATCACCGGGGAGACGGGAACGGGCAAGGAGCTTTGTGCCGCCAAGATTCACACCATGAGTTCCCGTGCCGCGGGTCCTTTCGTGGCCCTGAACTGCGGCGCCATACCCCGTGACCTCCTCGAATCCGAGCTTTTCGGCCACATCAAGGGATCCTTTACGGGCGCGGTTTCCGACCGCAAGGGTGCAGCCGCACTTGCCCAAGGTGGCACTTTATTCCTGGACGAGATCTGCGAGATGGATTCAGCTCAGCAAGTGAAGCTTCTGCGCTTCCTCCAAAGCGGTACGATCCAGCCTGTCGGATCGGCACATCCTCAACCCGTCGATGCACGCATCATTTGTGCAACGAACCGCGCTCCCCAGGCCGAAGTCCGTTCGGGCCGTTTCCGCGAAGATTTGTACTTTCGCCTCTACGTCCTTCCCATTCACCTGCCGCCGTTACGCGATCGCAGCGGCGATATTCTCGCGCTGGCTCATAGCTTCCTGAGAACTTATGCCAGCGAGGAAGGCAAGTCATTCCAGCGCTTCGAAGCCAGCGCGGAGGCCGCGCTGACCACCTATTCCTGGCCGGGGAATGTTCGAGAGCTCCAGAATGTTATTCGCCAGGCGGTTGTCTTGAATCAAGGCGACGAGCTCACGATCGACATGCTGTGTCTGCCGATGGTTAATTCTCCTGGACAAGTGTATACCGGTCCGGACACAGACGGCCTGCGGCGCATGCATGTCGCCATGAGCCTGCCGCCCGCCTTTTTCGGCCGGGAGCTGTGGCGGATCGAACGTGACATTATCGAAGGAACTGTGGCTGCCTGTGGAGGCAGTGTGCCCAGGGCCGCCAAGATGTTGGGGCTCAGCCCTTCGACCCTCTACCGGAAACGGGAGAACTGGGAGCTACCGAGCCGGCACTGAATTGGGCGCATCGGCGAGGAGATCGCACTCGATCGCCTTGAGAATTCCCAGGACCTCGACGAGATCGGGACTGAGTATGCGTTTGAGCCTGCGCATCTCGTTTGTTTGATCATTTTGCTTGGGTGTCTCGGTGCTGGCCATCGGCGTCCCTCAGGGTCCCCCATACTCCCACCCACGGACTAAAAAACCCCTAAGCCATGGACTAAAATCGCCAACGTCTGCCGCCTCGCTTCAACAAATCTTGATCGCGAAGCCTCTGGAATGTCCGCTGAATTTCTGCCGTATTGGTAACGGAGGGTCTTACAGTTAACTGCTCGGGAGGATGTGATGCGTTTTGGTATTCTTGCTTCTATGGCTTTGGTGCTCGCCCTGACGGCTTCGGCCAGCAAGGCAGGACCTATCGAGGATCGCCAGGAACTGATGAAGGCGAATGGCCAGTCGGCGAAAGTGCTGGGTGAGATGGCCCAGGGCAAGAGCCCATTCGATGCAGCCGTTGTCAAAGAAAATGGCGACGCCTTGGCTGCCCGCTTTGAGAAGGCGAGGAGCCTTTTCGTCCCCGGAACCGAACAGGGCCCGCCGGAGACCTATGCCAAGCCGGAAGTATTTACTGATGCCGCAGGTTTTGGTGCCGCATTGGACCAGGCGATCCAGGCTTCCCAGGCAGTTGCCGCTGTGACCGATCAAGCTCAACTCGGCGCAGCTATGGGCGACCTGGGAGGCGCCTGCAAGAACTGTCACGACAAATATCGTCGTCCGAAGGACTGATTGGCAAAATTACGTAGTAAGCTCGGATGGCTGATCGCCGCCGTTGCTCTGATAGGCGCCGGCGGCGTCGTATTTTTACGAATTTCTGAGCCGCATCCCTTAACCGAATCCGATTTGCCCGCGCATGTGGCGGATATCGAGCACGGCCGCATCCTGTACACGATAGGGGGTTGCATCTCCTGCCACCGTCCACCCAAAGAGGACACTGCCAGACAGGCGGATCTCCCCTCCGGCGGAAAGCCTCTGGCGACACCGCTGGGTCCCCTCTATCCACCCAACATTACACCCGATCCAGTCACAGGAATTGGTCGCTGGAGCAAAATCGACTTCGTCAATGCAGTTTATCTTGGCATCTCGCCACAAGGTATCCACTACATACCAGCCTTCCCCTACACCTCTTACCATCGCATGCCCTTGGCCGATATTCTGGACCTGCAGGCCTACATGGCCGCCTTGCCGGGCGTGAGCGCACCGGATCGGGAAAACCGATTGCCTCTTGATGTGCTGTTGCGCCGAGGCATAGGTCTGTGGAAACGCTTGGCCATGCCGGCGTCGATGTTCCAGCCTGATCCGGCCCAGGCTGACAGCTGGAACCTTGGAGCCTATCTGGTGAACGCGCCCGGTCACTGCAGTGAATGCCACACACCGCGCAACATTCTCATGATTCCTGATGAAAAACGGCATCTCGCCGGCGGGCCGCATCCGGAGGGGAAAGACCGGGTTCCCTCGCTGCGAAACTTGATCAGCCGCGGCCGCTATGCCGACGCCGAGGAGCTGACCTCTGCCATGCTTTTCGGCGAGACGATGGGATTTGACCGACTATCCAGCGGCGGGATGGGCGACGTTCAGGCCAATTTGGCAAAGCTGCCCGAGGATAATGTCCGGGCGATCGCCGAATATCTCGTAAGCCTCAAATAGCCTTGGGCTTAATAGTCGCTCTTCGGCTGAAGAATCTGCTTGCCGCGGTAAAGGCCGGTTTTCAAGTCGATATGATGGGGTCGGTGCAGCTCCCCCGTTTGCTTGTTCTCGACATAGGTGACTGTTTCCTTCCTGTGTCCAGAACGGCGCTGACCCCGTTTCATGGGGGTGGTTTTCTTCCTTGGCACTGCCATTGGTGAAGCTCCGGTGATTGCTAGAGTTAAGGCCTATGGCCAAGCTGTCTAAGCCCGCTGGCGCTGAGGTGGGGGGCTTATACCCATCCCGGGGGGGATTTGCCAGAGCCCTCCATCAAAACGGTTTTAGGCAGTCGAGAAGGGACCCCATGGTTTTCATCCGGTACTCGATCAGTGCGGCCTTGCGCCGAACCTCACGAGAAGGTTTTGCAGCGCTTCGTTTGATCGGGTTGGGTAGAACAGACGCGAGAAGTGCGGCTTCCCGGGGGGTCAGCGTCGATGCACTCTTGCCGAAGTGTCGCCGTGCGGCTGCCTCGGCCCCATAAGTCCCTGGACCCCACTCCGCGATGTTG
>Ga0075421_100005271_pt1 | contig 15606 bp, 17 predicted proteins | sample SoiMetdeltSBSDD5_FD_75292 | JGI IMG/M metagenome (GOLD analysis project Ga0075421, IMG submission 75292) | Bulk soil microbial communities from a Populus tree surrounding site in Tennessee, USA - Soil MetaG P. deltoides SBSDD5 | ecosystem: Environmental > Terrestrial > Soil > Tree plantation...
CATGTGGTGCGGCGTCTCGAGGAGTTCGACGAGCAAGAGTCGATCAATGCCGTCAATGGCGCCGCGCCGCTCAGCCTCGACCTCAGCTCGCCGGTCGGCATGCGCTTCCGCTCGGCGCTGAATTTCGTTTGGGGGCAGCTTGCAAGCAGCGGGATGGTCCGGCCGCCAGATCTGCTGGTGGCAGCGCTCGAGGAGGTTTTGCTCAATGGCTTCATGCTCTTGCTGTCGCCCGACGGCAAGTCGCGGGGGGATCAGACGGTGGCGGATCCGGGACGTCGCCTGGTGCACGAGGCCTGCGAGATCATGCGCTCGAGGATCGAGGAGCCGGTGCGGACCGGCGAGATCGCCAGCACGCTCGGCATCAGCGCGCGCCATCTGCAGGCTGGGTTTCGCCGCCATGTCGGCAAGACCCCTCAGGCATTCCTCACCGACTGCCGACTCGATCTGGCGCGACGCAAGCTGGAACAAGGCGGGCCGGGCCAGAGCGTGACCGCGGCGGCGCTGGAGTGCGGCTTCTCGAATCTCGGCGAATTCGCCAGGAAGTACCGGCAAAGATTCGACGAGAACCCGTCGGAAACGCTGAGAAGAGCGCGGTAACATGTGCGACGAGAGAATATGCGGCGAGCCGCGGGGATCGGTTACGGGAGGATCGCCCCGGCGATGATCCAGACCCGTCACCGACCCGCCCCCGGCTGGCGCAAGCAGTCCAGGCATTCAACCCCCCGGCTGCCCGAAACCCTTGCTGTATCTCGTCGGTCGAACCCGTGTTCATCCGCGACGCGCCCGCATGGTTGGACGAAGCGGGGCGACGGCGCTAGCGGAATTGCGAATCGCCTGTCGGGAATCGGAATCCGTGCAAAAAAATTCTTCGGGACGCCCGATCACCAGGTCCCGATATTGGGCATGCTCGTCCATGGCTCCTCGGGAGGCAGCGCGCCATGCTTGTTGAGAAGCTCGATCGAGATTCCGTCAGGCGATTTGATAAAGGCCATACGGCCATCGCGCGGCGGCCGGTTGATGGTCACGCCTTGCTCCATCAGCCGGGCACAGAACTCATAGATGTTGTCAACCTCGAAGGCGAGATGGCCGAAGTTGCGACCACCGGTATAGGCTTCGGCATCCCAGTTGTAGGTGAGCTCGATGGGCGCGTCGGGGGTCTCCGGCGCCACGACGAAGACAAGGGTGAAGCGGCCTTGCTGATTCTCATGACGGCGGACTTCCCTCAGCCCCAATTTGGTGCAATAGAAGTCAAGCGAGCGTTCGATGTCGCTGACACGCACCATGGTGTGTAGATACCTCATCCTCGCGGCTCCATTTGACTTTCAAGAGAGATGATATGCAGGTGATTCGCCCTCATCAATGGCGGGACAAATGGCATTTCAAGCTTGCACGACCGTGCTGTGAATGACGCATATGTGACGGCGTAAAAGAGTTTCCTCAGACCTATGAAGGGCTTGCTCGAATTTCTGGTGCCAGGCCTCGTTGCGCGGCTGCAACGGGATGTGTTTTCCACATGCGTCGACAGGCTCGACCCTGTACAAGGACAGGGTGTTTTATCAAACTCACTTAGGGCGATAGCGGGCTCGGGCACCGATAAGACTGAACGAGGCTCGGGGACAGGTCAGGTGCGGGTATGTCGAGCAGTGGCTCCCTGAAGATAGCGAATGAAGCAGCAGCGTTGGCCGGTCTCGAGGCCAATGTGCGCATTCTCAGAATCTCCGGCTTCGTCAAATGGTTTGACGTCGGCCGGGGTTACGGATTCGTCATTCCCGACAATGGTCTTCCGGATGTCCTGCTGCATCTGAGTTGCCTCAAGCGCGATGGCTTCGCGGCGCCGCTCGAGGGTACGCGAATCGTCTGCGACGCGGTCGAGCGCCAGAAGGGGTATCAGTGCCTGCGGGTCTATGAGGTGGACACCTCGACGGCCATCCATCCGGTGGAACGACCGGTCCGAACGCATCAGACGGTGGTGCCGACGACGGGGTGGGTTCGCGTCAAGGTTAAATGGTTCAACCGGGCGCGCGGCTTCGGTTTTCTGACCGAGGGCGAGGGCCATCCGGATATTTTCGTTCACATGGAAACACTTCGCAAGACGGCGATCGTGGAGCTCCTGCCCGAGCAGTGGGTCTATGCCCGGTTCGGCCCGGGCGGCAAGGGGCTGATGGCGGCCGAGGTGAGGTTGTCGCTCGACGATCATCTGCCGAAGACCAATTGAGCGTTCCGTTCGCGCCATGGCTTTGCGTCATGCGTTCCTTCTCGTCCTCCTTGCCCTGATGACGGTGGCGGCGGTGCCGGCCGGCGTGCGAGCGGCGGAGCTGCGGGTCGAAACCGTGGTGATCGAGACCAAATCGGGCCGCCATTCCTTTGCGACCGAGATCGCTGACACGGACCAGACGCGGGGGCGCGGACTGATGTTCCGCCGGCACCTCGCGGCCGATCATGCAATGCTGTTCATCTGGGGCGCGCCGATCCAGGCGGCCATGTGGATGAAGAACACCTTCATCCCGCTCGACATGCTGTTCGTCGCCGAAGACGGAAGGGTTGTGCATATCGCCGCCAACACCACCCCGCAGTCGCTGACGGTGATTACCGCCGGGCAGCCGGTCAGGGCGGTGATCGAGCTTGCCGGCGGCACGGCGGCCCGACTCGGCATCAAGACCGGCTCCCGCGTCCGCCACAAGCTGTTCGGGGGCTAGGTAGTAGGCGGTAGGCAGTAGGCAGTAGGCAGTAGGCAGTAGGAGAGGGTACCGCTCACTGCCTAATGCCTAACGCCTACTGCCTCTCTTGCAGCTTGCAGAGCAGGGCCAAAAACGTATATGCACGAGCTGGATGCGGCAGGTTTCGGTCTTGGCGAAGGCGTTTCGCATCGCGGGGCGTAGCGCAGTCTGGTAGCGCATCTGCTTTGGGAGCAGAGGGTCGCTGGTTCGAATCCGGCCGCCCCGACCACCTTTGTTGCAGCCGACTGGAGTGTCATGACGGCCTGGGCCCGGATTTACAGACCATCGCGAACCGCCATGCAATCCGGCAAGGGCAATGCCCGGGGCTGGGTGCTCGACTATGAGCCGGCCGAGCAGCGGACCACCGATCCGCTAATGGGCTGGACCTCGTCCGGCGACATGAAGCAGCAACTCAGGCTCAGCTTCGACACCAGGGAGGAGGCGGTCGCCTATGCCGAGCGCAACGGCATCGCCTATCGGCTGTTCGAGCCGCCGCCCGAGCGGCTGCTAAAAAAATCCTACTCGGAGAATTTCAAATGGGGCCGGACCGACAACTGGACCCATTGAGCATGGCGCCATTGCACGGCTCCCCCGAGCCGGAATGCCGTTCCGTTGCAGCCGGTCAAGACGAATTCCGGCCCCGTAGCTCAGCTGGATAGAGCAGCAGCCTTCTAAGCTGTTGGTCGGAGGTTCGAGTCCTCCCGGGGTCGCCAATGCCGCCCCCAAAGTGGCGGTCAGGGCCGTCTCCCCGTTGTCGCGGGGACCCACATCTACAGTTGGTCGGCAACGGAAATGGATGGCCGGCGCGAGGGCCGGCCATGAGGAGACGGAAAATTACCACCTGACGACGACGTAGCGGCCGCCATAGGGCTGATAATAGACGCCGCCGCAACGCCACACGACATAGCCATAGCGGTTGACGCGGGCGCAGCCGCCGGGAAGGGCGCTGATATAGGCGCCGGTGCGCACGATCCGCCGACCGGCATACGGCCGGCCGCGGACGACGGTCCTCTTATAGACACCCCTGGGGCCGCGGACGACGGTCCGCTTGTAGGTGCCGCGGGGGCCTCTCACGACAGTCCGCCTGGCGCGGGCGGCCTCGGCACTCTGGACAAAGATGCCATCATGAACGATCCGGCCGATATCTCCATCGATCAGGAGGCCGGCGGCGAAGGCGAAGCACGCCAGGCCGAGGCGCAATATTGAGAGGCGGGACATGGTGGACTCCTCTGACATAAGCCGATCCCCGACGATCGTAGGCACCCCGGAGACGGTCCGCAAGACGGGAGCTGCCAGGCTTGTTAACTCAACGGCTTGCATTGCCGCCCGGCGGTTTCTTGTGCATCATCAGCTCTCGGCGAAGGACGCGAGAACAGCGTCGAGCTCAGTGGGAGGACAATGTCCATGCGAAGAATTCTCGCCTCGATCGGTGTCACGGCATTGGCAGGGTTGACGGTGGCCGGGGTCTATGCCCAGGGCGCCGGCACCATCTCCAAGGCGGTGGGCGGCTACAGTTTCGAGGACGCCGCCAAGGAAGCGGACACCACCAAGAAGTTCCATTCCGACGACGGCAAGCTCACTTTCGCGATCGTCACCCACACGGCGGGCAATGGCTTCTTCGACCCGGTCTATGTCGGCGCCACGGCGGCCGGCAATCTGATCGGCGCCAAGATCCTGTTGCTCGGCTCGGAATCGCCGACCGACGATCCGCAGCGCGAGATCGAGATCTTGAACCAGATCTCGCAGGACCCGACCATCGACGGCCTGATCATGACGACCCCGCAGGTCGGCGCTTATAACGATATCGTCAAGGCTGCCGAGAAGGCAGGCATCCCGGTCGCGACCACCAATTCGTTCGACGGCACCATCCACAATCGCAACGGGATCAGCCACACCGGCCAGGATGCGTCGGCGGCGGCGATCGGCGGCGAGGCTCTCGCCAAATGCGTTCTGGACAAGGGCCTCGACAAGGGGACAATCATCCTTCCCTCATCGACCGCGATGGGCAATGTCGAGGTCAACAACCGGGTGACGGCTGCGTTCAATGCCATCGTCAAGACGCTGAAGGATGCCGGCAAGCTCGAGCAGTTCAAGGTCGATGCCGGACCGGAGAATGTCGGCGTCGATGCCAATCCGCAGGATCCGGTCAACGGCATCGTGTCGCTGTTCGAATCGCGCGGCGACGTGGTCGGCGCCTTCACCGCCAACAACGTCTTCACCCCGGCACTGGCCAAGGCGGTGGCCCAGCTCGGCAAGACCGGCCAGATCTGCGCCTTCGGCTTCGATCTCGGGCCGGCACAGCAGGATGCGATCAGGAGCGGCGATCTCACCGGCTCGCTCGGTCAGCAACCGTTCCTGCAGGGCTTCTGGCCGGTCATGCAGCTCTATCTGCAGATCGACCGCGGCATCTCGGCGGCGAATCTCGACACGCGGGCACAGCTCGTGACGAAGGACACTGTCGAGAAGGTTGGCAAGCGCTACGAAAACTGAGGCCGTGGCGCAGCCAGCCGCGCTGCCGCGCCAGCTCGTCGGCGGCTGGGAGCTCGGCCTTGTGGTGCTGATGGCGATCCTGTTCGCGGTCGGGTTCGCCATCAACCCCGCCTTTTTCGGCAGCGGCGATGCGCTGCTGGCGACCTTCCGCGACACCGCGCGCTATGCGGTGATGGCGGTCGGCATGACCTTCGTCATCGTCAATCGCGATCTCGACCTGTCGGTTGGCTCGACCAATGGCCTGATCGGGGTCGCCTTCTCGGTCCTGTTCGCCCCGACCTTCTATGACTGGGGGCCGATCCCGGCGGTGCTGTTCTGCCTGGCGCTCGGCACGCTGATCGGGCTCATCAACGGCGTTCTCGTCACCATCCTCAAGGTCCCGTCCTTCATTGCCACGCTCACCATGCTCTTGATCGGGCGCGGCATCATACTCGGCCTGACGGGCGGCAGGTCGATCGGCTATGCGGTGAAGGCGCGGGACTACCCCTGGTTCTTTCATCTCGGCGAGACCAACAGCCTCGGCTTCAACAATCAGATCCTGATCGCGCTCGTGGTCATCGCGATCGGCGCGGTGGTGCTGGCCAAGACGCGCTGGGGCTATGAGACCTTCGCGACCGGCGGCAACGAGCAGGCGGCGGTCTATGCCGGCATTCCGACCAACTGGGTCCGCATCCGGGCCTACCTCCTGTCGTCGATCGCGGCGAGCATTGCCGGGCTCATGTCGATCACCCAGGACAAGGGCGTCACCGCCCAGGCCGGCCTGTCGGCCGAGCTCATCGTCATCGCCGCGGTGATCATCGGCGGCGCCTCCATCCTCGGCGGCCGCGGCAGGGTGATCGGCGCCTGCCTCGGAGCCACCCTCACCGTCGTCATCGACAAAGTGCTGCGCGAGGGCTGGCCGACGGTGCGCATCATCAAGATCGACGGCAATGAGGTGGCGGTGAAGGCGACCGCCCAGTTGCCGGTGGGTGCGGTGCCGGCGTTGCTCGGGACGCTGCTGCTGATCGCGGTGCTGGTCGAGCCCTATATCATCCGCACGCGGGTGATCGGCCGCTTCTGGGCATGGCTGCGCGGCAGGCCGCCGCCACCGCTGCTCGAGACCGGCGGCGTCGCCATCGAGGGGGTGCAGACGCGCGGCACGGCGGCGAGCGACCGGGCGCTCCATGCCCGCGGGTTCGGCAAGTTCCTGGCGCGGCGGGATGCGCTCGCCATCATCCTCGCGGTGCTGCTGTGGCTGACCGGCCTCTATCTCCGGCCGGACTATTGGTGGAACCTGCCGAACAGCTTTGCGCTCCTCCTCAACTACACGGAGCTGGCGCTGCTTTCGATCGGCCTCACCTATGTGATCGCGGCGGGCGATATCGACCTGTCGGTCGGGGCAGTGCTGGCGCTCGCCGGGGCGGCGGTGGCCTTCTCGATGAAGGTGATGGGGTTCGATCCCTGGGCTGCGGTGCTGATCGGACTCCTCGCGGGCACGCTTGCCGGATTGATCAACGCTTCAATGACCGTCGGCTTCGGGCTTCCGGCCTTCATCGCCACGCTTGGCATGTTCTATATCGCGCGCGGCACGGCGGCGTGGATCGTCGCCGGCAAGCAGCTGACCGGCTTCCCCGAGAGCTTCAATCTGTTGGGGCGCAAGCTCTATGACATCTTCGCCTATCTGCATATTCCCATACCGCAGGGCGTGGCGACGACGATCAGCGAGGTGGTGAGCGTCCAGACAGTGTTCATGCTGCTGGTGGCAGCAGTGGCGGCGGTGGTGCTCGGCGCGACGCCGTTCGGGCAGAAGATCTATGCGACCGGCGGCAACCGACGCGCCGCCGACTATGCCGGCATCGACACCAACAGGGTGCGGCTCATCGCGCTGATGTTCTCGGCACTGTGCGCGACGCTTGCCGGCATCATCTATGTCGCCTTCTTCCGCAGCTTCAACCCCACAGCGGGGCAGTTTCGCGAGCTCGACGCCATCGCGGCGGTGATCATCGGCGGCGGCTCGATCTTCGGTGGCTATGGGACGGTCATCGGATCGCTGGCCGGGGCGGCGGTGATCACCCTCATCCGGGCGCTGCTGCAGCTCAACGTCATCACCGCCGGCGGCAGCTCCTTCGTGATGCCGCAGCACTGGGTCAACGTGTTCACCGGCCTGATCCTGATCGTCGCCGTGCTCATCGACATATGGATCAGGCAGGCAAACATCCTTGCCGGCCTGCGGCGCCGCCTGGCGAGTCTCCTCAGCCGTCCTTCATCGGAGCCGGAACATGCCTGACTATGATGCAACGCCGATCGTCGAGATGCGCGGCATCACCAAGAGCTTCGGCGCGGTAAGAGCGCTGATCGACGTCAATCTGGCGCTCTATCCAGGCGAGATCCTCGGATTGGTCGGCGACAACTCGGCCGGCAAATCGACCTTGATGAAGATCCTGACCGGCGCCTACAGCCGCGATCAAGGCGAGATCCTGGTGGCTGGCGAGCCGGTGCATTTCAAGAGCCCGCATGACAGCCGCAAAGCCGGCATCGAGATGATCTATCAGGACTTTGCGCTGTGCGGGAACATGGATGTCGGCCAGAACATCTTCCTCGGCCGCTGGCCGCGCAAGGGGCCGTTCGTCGACCGCCGCACCATGTACAGCGAGGCCGACAAGGTGCTCAAGCGGCTCAAGGTCGATGTCAACTCGGTCTATCAGCGGGTCGAGAGCCTGTCGGGCGGTCGACAGCAATCGGTGGCGATCGCCCGGGCGATCTCCTTCGATCCGCGGGTGCTCATTCTCGACGAGCCGACGGCCAATCTGTCGGTGATGGCGACCGAGCGCCTCCTCGAAACGATGCTCGAGCTCAAGCGCCACGGCGTGGCGCAGATCATCATCTCGCATCGGCTGCAGGACATTTTCGCGGTGGGCGACCGGGTGATGGTGCTGAAGCGCGGCGAGAATGTCGGCGAGTATCTCATCGAGCACACGAGCGAGCAGCAGGTGCTGGAGGTGATCGTTCAGGGGAAGCGCCAGGTCCAGGCAGCAAGGAGCCTGCCATAAGGCCCCTGCGTTCCCGCTTTGGTTGCATTTGTTCTTGCAAAATCGCCCGTTTGTCGCCATTGTCGATCCATGGTCGAGGAATTCCAGAACGGACGCGAGGTCGGCTTGGCGCTAACCGCCGTGCGGGAAAGCATCGTCGCGCTGCGCGATCAGATGGACGCGAGCATCGCCGGGCTTCGCGACCAGCTCACCAATATCAAATGGGTCATGGGTGGGTTCGCCACGGCGTCGGTCGCAGCCTTCGGCTATTTTTACTTCACCACCACCCAGCTCTCGGTCGCGGTAGCGCGGATCGACAAGCACCTGGAATCGGTCGACGCGCGTCTGGACAGCGTGGACAAGCGGTTCGAAGCCGTTGATGCGCGCTTCGGGGCGCTCGAAGCCCGCATGGACAAGCGGTTCGAAGCCGTTGATGCGCGCTTCGAGGCGCTCGAAGCCCGCATGGACAAGCGGTTCCATGTCATGGACAAGCGGTTCGACACCTTGACGACGCTTATCTTGAATTGGCAGCCGCTTCAGAAGCGGACCGAAGGCTTCGGCAGTAGGCAGTAGCCATGAGCACCGCTCACGGCCTATTTGCCTACTGCCCGCTGCCTTTCCTTATCGCTTCCACGATCGCCGAGAAATCGCGACTGGCGCCACCACCTTCCGCAAAGGCGCGATAGAGGTCGCGGGCGGTGCGGCCGAGCACCGTGTCGGCGCCGACCGTGGCCGCCGCTTCCTGACCGAGGTTCAGATCCTTGAGCATCAGCGCGGCCGCGAAGCCGGGGCGATAATCCTGATTGGCCGGGCTTGTCGGCACCGGTCCGGGAACCGGGCAATAGGTGGTGAGAGCCCAGCACTGGCCGGAGGAAACGGCCGCGACATCGAACAGCGCCTGGTGGGTGAGCCCCAGGCGCTCCGCCAGCACGAAGGCCTCGCACACCGCGATCATCGACACGCCGAGGATCAAGTTGTTGCAGATCTTGGCTGCCTGCCCGAGCCCAGGGCCACCGCAATGGACGATCCGCCGTCCCATCGCTTCGAGCAACGGCCGGGCTCTCTCGACATCTTCGGCTGCGCCGCCGACCATGAAGGTCAAGGTCGCCGCGGTCGCGCCGGTCACGCCGCCCGAGACCGGTGCATCGAGGGCCCGCATCCCCGCCGCTGCGGCAAGCGAATGGGCGAGATTGGCGGAGGCGACGTCAATGGTCGAGCAATCGATGAACAGGGTGCCGGGCCGCGCCGCCGACAGCAGCTTGCCGCGATAGGCGGCGACCACATCGGCGCCGGCAGGCAGCATGGTGATGGCCGTGTCGGAATCGGCTAATGCTCCTTCGCTATCGTCGGCGACGGCGAGCCCCGCAGCAGCTGCGCGCCGCAATGCCTCGGGCACGATGTCGTGACCGCGGACGTGATGGCCTGCCTTGGCGAGATTGAGAGCCATCGGCAAACCCATATTGCCAAGCCCCATGAAAGTAACTTTTGTCATGCGCGTTAACCCTGTTGGCATTTTCAGACACAGTGCGGCCGTGTTCTCGCTCTTCAGTTTGCCGAGTTGTCGGTAGAACATTAAGTCCTTGATGCATTTTGCAACGTTCGAGGTCATTCCGATGCGTAGAGATCACCGAATGCTGTCGCAGCCGGTGGCTGTCGTCGCGTTCATTCTTGCCTTTGCCGCGCCGGCGGGCGCGGCCGATCTTCTCCCCTATGAGGAAGGGTGCGGTTACGAATGTGGCGCTCAGCCTTATGCCAATGGCGGTCAGCCTTATGCCAATGGCGGTCAGCCTTATGCCAATGGCGGTCAGCCTTATGCCAATGGCGCTCAGCCCTATGATGGGCAAGCCTATGGCGGGCAGCCCTATGGCGGGCAGCCCTATGGCCCCTATGGCGGCCAGCCCTATGCTGGCGGTCAGCCCTACGGCGCTCAGCCCTATGGCGGACAACCCTATGCCGGTGGCCAGCCTTATGGCGCCGAGCCTTATGGCGGGCAACCCTATGGCGGCCAGCCCTATGCGGCGCCGGCGATCGATCCGGACAATGGCTATGGGCCACCGGAGGAGCAGTATGACGAGCCGATAGAGCAGGGCGACGGTTCGCCCGTCTATTGAAACGACGCTGCCCAAAAGTTTGGGAAAAATCTCGGCCATGGGTCGAAGGCGGAGTGCATCGCATGCTAGCTCTTGCTTATGGGCGCAGGCAAATCACCCCGCGATTCGGAAATCGTTCGCTTGGCTGATCGATTTCAACGGCTCATGGCCGAGCTTTATGAGGCGGCGCAGGGCGACCCCGAGATCGCCAAGGCAAAGGCGGCGGACCTCGATGAGGAGATGACGGCGCTTGCCAACCGCCTGGTGTCGCTGACGCCGGTGGTCAATATCGAGTTCTGGGTGATGGTCAAGCTGGCACTCGGGGCCCATATCGACGCCCAGCAGGTCCGGGACCGCCAGGGCGTGCCGGCCGGACCGCTCGACGGTTTTTGCCGCGCCATGCTGGAGCGCATCGACGCCGGTTTCTTCGAGTCGATGGTAGAGGCCACGACCATGGAGACCGGCCTGACTTCCAGCGCCAAGCATTAGGGCCAGAAGGCAATCGGCAAATAGGCCATAGGCAGTCGGCAGTGGAGAAGGGCTCGCTGACGATCTACTGCCTATCTGCCTAATGCCCCTTTTGGGAACCCGGAACCGTGCTATTGCATTATGGTTCGTTTAATTTCACTTAGCTTCGGAGATCATGGCGACAATCGATGCAATTGCGGGGGCGGCCCTGCTCGAGGTGCTGCCGGTGGCGATCTACATGACCGACGCCGAGGGTCACATCACCTTCTACAATGAAGCAGCGGCGGCCCTGTGGGGCAACCGCCCGGAACTTGGCACCAAATGGTGCGGCTCCTGGCGGCTCTACCACGCGGACGGCAGACCCATGGCCTTTGAAGACTGCCCAATGGCGGTGACGCTTCGGGAGGGACGGCCGATCCGCGGCGTCGAAGCCATTGCCGAGCGGCCGGACGGGCGGCGGGTGCGGTTCCAGCCCTGGCCCAGCCTGCTGACCGACGAGGCGGGCGAGATCGTCGGGGCCATCAATCTCCTGGTCGACATCACCGACCGGCGCGAGGCGGACATTCAGCTGGCGCGGCTCGCTTCGATCGTCTCGACGTCGAACGATGCCATTATCAGCAAGACCCTCGAGGGGCGGATCACCTCGTGGAATGCCGGCGCCACCCGGATCTTCGGCTATACGGCCAGCGAGATGATCGGCCAACCGATCACGCGAATCATTCCTCCCGAGCTTCATGGCGAGGAGCGCGACATCCTCGCCCGGTTGAGCCGGGGCGAGATGATCCACCATTACGAGACGGTGCGGGTGGCGAAGGACGGGCGCAAGCTCGACATCTCGCTCACCGTGTCGCCCTTGCGCGACCCGCTCGGGACTATTATCGGCGCCTCCAAGATTGCCCGCGACATCACCGAGCGGCGGCGGCTGGAGATCCAGCAACGGCTGCTGGTCGACGAACTCAATCACCGGGTGCGCAACACCATGGCGACGGTCCAGGCGATCGCCACCCAATCGCTGGCGCGGGCGCCGCAGCCGCAGGCTTTCGTCCAGGGCTTTACCGGCCGGCTGCACGCGCTGGCCAAGGCGCACAGCCTGCTCACCGAGACGCATTTTCAGAATGCCGATATCGATCATCTGATTCGCGAGCAGGTGCTGCTGTCAGGCAGCGACGACCGACGCATCTCGACGCTGGGGCCGCGCATCCTGCTCGATGCCCAGCTGGCGCTTCACCTCGGAATGGTGCTGCATGAGCTGGCGACCAATGCCCGCAAGCATGGCGCTCTTTCGGTGCCGGACGGTCGACTCGAGATCAGCTGGGAGATCCACACCGACCCGGGCCGCAGCCTCGTGCTAAGCTGGAAGGAGTGGGGCGGACCATCGGTGACGGTGCCGGAATCCTATGGTTTCGGGATGAGCCTCATCGAGCGCACGCTCAAAAGCCATGGCGGCGAGACCCGCATCCAATTTGCCGCGCACGGCATCACCTGCCTTATCACGGTGCCGCTCCCCGACATGATGGCCGAGGGACGGCGATTCGGCCTGTCGGGGGTCGGCTCGAGCCTGGAGGAGCTTGCCGCGCGCGAGCTCGGGCAGCGCAACCTGGTGTCGAAGCGGGTTTTGGTCGTGGAGGATGAGCCGCTGATCGCGATGGACATCGAGGGGACGCTCAGCGCGCATGGCTTCTCGGTGGTCGGTCCGGCAGGCACACTGGAAGGTGCCTTGAAGCTGGTGGAGCAGGGTGGCTTCGACGCAGCGCTGATCGATGCCAGTCTCGATGGCGAGCCGGTGGCCGACGAACTGGCGGCGGCGCTCACCACCAGGAAAATCCCCTTTGCCTTCGTCACCGGATATGGCCTCGACACGCTGCCATCGATGTACGCCCAGAACCCGGTGCTGAAAAAGCCGTTCTTCAGCGAGCAGCTGCTCGATCTGGTCGAGCGGCTGACAAACCCCGGTGCTGACATCGTCCCGTTGCGGCAGCGCAACTGAACGGATGTTGTAAAGGGGTCACAGTCGCGAGGCTTTCGTCCTCAAACCCCCTGTTTTAGCAGTAAAACAACGACTCCCTCGGTGCAACAAGAATGCCACAGGCGTATTTTGTTCCTGTAGGTCCGATTCCCGAGGCAGCAGATGTACGACCAAGACTCATATGACTGCGATTGCCCGGCCTGCCGGCCCGCATGCGAACGCACAGGTCACAAGTGCTTCATCACTTGCGAACGTTGCAAGAACCAAGTCGAAGCCGATGATTTCGGTCCGCTCAAAAGCCGGACGGCCCGGATCAGTGAACGCCTTTCGGCTTGACGGCTGACCCATAGTCCTCGGGAATCCCGAGGAGGTGCAGCGGCATGAGGTCGAGCGAGTCGAAATCTTCCGTGCCGGGCGGGCAGGTGGACATATTGCTCAGCACGCAAGGCGGCTTGACCTCCCAGCCCTGGCTCTTGGCGTCGCCGAGGCGGGGCGGCGGACTGGTTGCCGGCGCTGCCGTTCCAGCTCCCTCGGCGGCGTGCAACCGCAGGGTGGGGGATGCAGCGGCCATCAGGCATAGGGCGGCGGCAATGGCAACGCCGATTTGGGAATAACAGGCCCTGTTCATGACAATCTTCTCAATGCGCCACGTTTTTGCCATGATAGCAAAAGCTTGAACTATTTTCGACACTTCTGGCAAATATGGGAAGTGCGTGTTATCTCTCAATAGTCCGTGACGAGAGTTGAATGGCCGATGACTGAGGTGTCCAAGGAGACCCCGTATGCAAGGCTGAAACGCCTGCGTGCGGCGGCGGAGGATCGCATCCTCGCAATGTCCGAGTACCAGCCCGTTGAAGAATCCCTGCACAAGAAGACCGCGCGCCTTCGCAAGCTCCGGTTGAAGAAGGAAGCGGCGGAGATGAAGGCGGCGGCGCGGGCGGCCAAGCGCCTGGCAGCCAAAGCCGGCGAGCCGCCCCGAAGTTAGATCAGCCTCGCGAATTCAGTGACTTAGATCACGCGAGACGTCGTCGGCGCGCCTTCCAGCGTTCGACCTCGAATCTTGCTCTGATATAGAAATCCGCGATTGCAATGATGACGGCGAAGCAGGCGGCTATCGCAACCACCCCGTACAAGATCATGTCAGGCCCCTCGTAGCACGTTCTGGGGAGCCTACGCCCGGAAGTCGCCTCTTCCGCTCGCGGGCGCCGCCGCAATCATGCCGTCCACGACAGTTGCAGCGTTACGAAGCGTGATGACGACTCATGGTAAGAAGATGGCCGCCATGCGCCAAGCTCTGGAGCGTGACCAATGAACGAGATCTTTTCCAAGTTCGCAACAACGGTGGCGAAGCAGGCCGGGCGCCCGATGGTGTTCGCCGTCGCCTGCATGCTGCTGTTCCTGTGGGCAGCATGGGGACCCTTCGCCGGTTTCTCGCAAAACTGGCAGCTCGTCGTCAACACGGCGACGACCATCGTCACCTTCCTCATGGTGTTCCTGATCCAGAACACGCAGAATCGCGACGGCATGGCGCTCCAGATCAAGCTCGACGAGCTTATTCGTGCCATCGACAACGCCCGCGATGATTTCATCGATCTCGAGGAATTGTCAGAGAAACAGCTCGACACGTTGCGCGAGAAGCTCGGTCACCTTGGCAAGCATGCTCGCTCTCATGGCATTCCGGAAATCGAGGATGCGACGGGCCATGTCGAGAAAGCGGCCAGCGAGCTGCACGCGACCGTCGGGCGCGCCCGGTCGGCGCTGCTGGGGCGGCGACAAGGGCGCCAGCAGGGCAGCTAGAGCACCCTGCGGTGCCGCTAGAGCACCCTGCTGTCCGGTGTCTCTAGTCGACTTCGAACATTCCTTCGATCTCGATGGCAAGGTCGAAAGGCAGGCTCGAACACCCGACGACAAAGCGGGCATGGCGCCCGCGCTCGCCAAGGACGGCAATGATGAGGTCGGAGGCGCCGTTCATCACAAGTGTCTGCTGGTTGAACTCGGCCGTCGAATTGACGAAACCGCCCAGCCGGACGCAGCGCCGAACCCGGTCGAAATCGCCGTCGCAGGCGTCGCGAAGCTGCACAAGCAGGTTGAGCATGACGAGGCGGGCTGCCGCCTGTCCCTGCTCGAGGGTGAAATCGCGACCAAGGCGGCCCTGGAAACGAAGCTCGTCGCCCCAAAGCGGACCCTGGACGCTGACGACCAGATTGCCGGTGCGAACATAGGGCAGATAGTTGCCGACCGAACGGGCGCTTGGCGGAAATTCGAGGCCAAGATCGCGAAGGCGCTGCTCGACGTCGGTCATGACGCGACACGCCGCTGGCGGATGGGGCGCTTGGCGAGGATCCGATCGATCCAGGCAGCGATCGTCAGCGCCATGGTCCGGCGCACTGCCTGATCGCTGGTGCCGCTGCTGGCACGCACGTGAAAGCCGTGATCGGCATCCGCGATGATTTCGAGGCGGGTGCGGTTTCCCAATTGCGCGAGGACCGGAGCCAGGAGGTCGAGACCGGCAAGCTGATCGCGCGTGCCTTGGAGAAACAGCATGGGTATGGCGATGTCGGCGAGATGCCGGGCGCGCTCGATCGACGGGCGGCCGGCCGGATGGAGGGGAAAGCCGAGGAAGATCAGGCCTCTGACCCCGTCGAGCGGCTGCAGGGCCTGGGCCTGCGAGGTCATTCGGCCACCGAAGGACTTGCCGCCGGCAAAGAGCGGCAGACCGGCCGCCCGCCTCACCGCCTCGGCGACCACCGCGCGAATCGTGGCATGGGCGAGCATCGGCGAATCGGGCCGCTTTCGTGCTTCCTCCATATAGGGAAATTGATAGCGCGGCGTGGCAATCCCCTGCGCTGCGAGATCGGTGGCGAGCC
>Ga0075421_100005273_pt1 | contig 15605 bp, 19 predicted proteins | sample SoiMetdeltSBSDD5_FD_75292 | JGI IMG/M metagenome (GOLD analysis project Ga0075421, IMG submission 75292) | Bulk soil microbial communities from a Populus tree surrounding site in Tennessee, USA - Soil MetaG P. deltoides SBSDD5 | ecosystem: Environmental > Terrestrial > Soil > Tree plantation...
CATTGTCCGCGCCGAGGTCACCACCAACTCAACGTCGCGCTTCGACGATGAGGCTCTGCATGACGCGTCCGATCGGCCCCCGGACGTCGTGCACCCTCGTGTCCGCGAGGCCGAGACCGCTCGGCTCATAGATGGAGAGGGAGTCGAGACCGACCCATTCGCCTTCCAGTGGTCGGGACAAGCTCAGGGAGAGGTCAGCGTTGATCGCGCTCACGCGCGCGTGCTCGATGGCGGCACTGACGCCGCTCCCGGAATCCGCGGCGACCAGCACCCGCTCGAGCGGCGACGTGTCGGTACCCGCGACGAGCGGCACGCGCTGACGCATCCACGCCGCCACGCGGCCGCTTCCCCACTCGCCGCGCGCGACTCTCGTTTCCATCGCCCCGTGATACGACACGGGGTCGTTGAAGAATGGAAACTCCCAGGGCGACGCGCTCTCCGGGCGCGGCAGCGCGGGATCGTTCGCCGGGGACGTGATCACGACGGCGGTGGGTCGCACGAGCGCCGCGAGCGCGTGAGCGACGACGCGGTCGCCGTGGAGCAGGTGACCGGCGAGTCGCTGCACCTTGGCGCCGGCCCGCACGATCTCCACGCGCACGGTCAGCCGATCGATGGGCACCGGCAGCAGGAAGTCCACCGTGATGCGCGCGACGCTGAACCCCGGAGCGGAGGCGGCGATGGCGCGCGCGAGCAAGGCCGATGGCGGGCCGCCGTGCTGATGCTTGGGGCCCCACGGGCCCCGCGTGTGGACGGTGGCGACGAACGCGTCGCCGTCCGCATCGTAGAACGCGTCGCTCACGGGCTGAATATTACCCGGTACGTTCGCCGAGATGCGGGGGCGTCGCGGCCGCCGCTGCCCCGGGCACCAATTCTTACCCGGAAATCAAGGGCCCACTCCTACAATAGAAAGCGTCGCGAATCGCTTCCGGGCGCCCACCTCCTGGGCGGCAGCCACTCCTCGTCTGGTGACGTCGACGGGTACGCTCCTGGTCGTTGACAACGAGCCGAACAACGTCGACCTCCTGCGTATGATCGTGGAGGATTTCGAGCCACTGATTCGCGTCGAGATCGCGCGTGATGGCCAGGAGGCCATCGCCCGCGCGCGCGAGCTCCGGCCCGATCTCGTCCTCATGGATCTCAAGATGCCGGTGCTCGATGGGTGGGAAGCCACCCGCCGCCTGAAGGCCGATCCCGCCACTGCCACCATCCCGATCATCGCGATCACCGCGCAGGCCATGCGCGGCGACGCCATGCGGTCACGTTCGGCAGGGTGCGACGGCTATCTCACGAAGCCCATCGACATCAGCGAGGTGCGGGCGGTCCTGCGCGAGTACTTCCGCTGATCACCAGCCGTCGTCCGTCCATTCGCGTGGTGCTCGTGCTGGGGTTTGCCGTCGTGGCAGCGGTGCCGATCCTGTTTCTGTGCGGGCAGCGCTATGTCTGGGTCACGCGCGAGCTCCTGCGCGAGGAGCTCGACCAGAACGTGACGCTGGCGCGTTCGGTGGCGGACGGTCTCGACCGGTACATGGCGAGCCGCATCTTCTTGATCCACGGCATGGCCCGCGACCTCGCGCTACGCGACCTCCGGCGCACGGAGGAGCTGAACGCCGAGCTCGATCGCATGCGCGAGCGCAACCAGGGGCTGAGCACGCTGCTGGTCGCCGACACGACGGGGACGGCGATCGCCTTCTCGCCCCGGCTCGATTTCGAGGGCAAGCCGAATGTCGGCAAGCGCTATCCCGACCGGGCATGGTTCCAGGAGGCGATCGCCAGCCCCTTTCGCCCCACCTATGACGTCGTGACCGGACGCGCCATCGGTCGTCCCACCGTTCCCATTGCCGCGCCCCTTCGCCGTCCCGACGGCACGGTGGCGGCGGTGCTTACCGCCGCGCTCGACCTCGACAACATCCGCTCCCTGAATAACCTCGACCCCGCGCGTCGTGATCGCCTCGTTCTCGTCGACGGTCGGGGACGCGTGATCGCGCACCCCTCCGCGGAGTGGCAACGCGAGGCACGCGATCTTTCCGCGGAACCCGTGTTCCAGGCGGCACTCCGGCAACCCGAGGGCAACATCGAGTACGTGTCCACGGTGTCGCAGACACGCCGGTGGGGCAGCTATGCCCGCGTACCCGCCACCGGCTGGGCGGTGTGGATCTCGCGCGAGGCCGGTCTCACGGTGGCCCAACGTTATCAGCTCGTCCGCGATCTCGCGGTGTCCGCGCTCGCCGCGCTCGTCGGGGCCGTCATCGCGGGCGTGGTGGCCGCGGAAATCCTGGGACGGCCGCTGCTGCGCCTCGCCGCCCTCAGCCAGCAGGTCGCGGCGCGACGCTTCGATGCCGTCGCGGATGCCGAGCCGCCGCGCTCCGCCGTGCGCGAGTTCGCCCAGCTGTTCGGCGCGTTCCGTGAGATGGCGGACGAGCTCCGCGCCCGCTACGGCGACCTCGAGGACAAGGTGCGAGAGCGGACGCGCGAGCTGGAGCAACGCAGTCGCGAGGCGGCGTCGGTGGCGGCGATGTTGCGCGCGCAGGACGAGATCCGTCGCGGATACGGCGAGCTCGCCGCGCTCCTGAACTCGCTCGACCGCAGCCACATCCTCGGCGAGGGCACGAAGAAGATCGCGCAATCGGCGGGTGCGCCTCTGGTCGCGGTGTTGCTCACGGACGATGGCCCGGCGGGCCTGCGCCTCAAGACGTATCACGCCACGGATCCCGCGCTCCTCGACGCCGCCGCGCTGGCGCCGAGAGGGCTGCCCGCCGAGGTCGTGCGCCGGGGGACCACCGTCACCGCCCGCAGCACCGACGGCGGTCCGCCGCTGTCGCTGCACACCGGGCTCGGCACGCTCGACGTCGCGGCCGTCGTGGGCGTGCCCCTCTGCTATCAGGAACGCACGCTCGGCGTGCTCCTCCTGGCCTTCGTGACGCCGCCGAGCCGCGAGGTCGAAAGCTTCGTCGAGGACGCCGGGCGGCAACTCTCGGTGGCGCTGAACAACGCGGGCCTGTTCGAGTCCGTTCGCTATCAATCCCAGGAGCTCGAGCGCCTGAATGCGGACCTCCGCCGCGCGAGCGAGGTCAAGTCCGAGTTCCTGGCCGTCATGTCGCACGAGCTGCGGACGCCGCTGAACTCGATCATCGGATTCTCCGAGCTCTTGCTCACGAGCCCGCGTGATCCGCTCTCCGACCGTCAGCGCGCCGCCCTCGACAAGGTCCTCACGAGCGGCCGGCATCTGCTCGGCCTGATCAACGAGGTCCTCGATCTCTCGAAGATCGAGGCGGGGCGCATGGAGGTCCACGCCGAGCCGTTCCCGCTCGCCGCCCTCGTGCTCGAGTGTGTGACCACCATGGAACGCGCCGCGGACGCGAAGGGGCTCACCATCCACGCCCCGGATCTGGAACGGGCGCCGATGCTCGTGCACGACCGCGCCAAGGTGAAGCAGATCTTGCTGAACCTGATCTCGAACGCCGTCAAGTTCACGAGCACGGGTGGGGTCGAGATCCGGGTGGCCGTGGCGCCGAGCAGAGTCGAGATCGCGGTGGCGGACACTGGCATCGGCATCGCCGCCGAGCATCACGCGCTCGTGTTCGAAGCGTTCCGACAGGTCGATGGCTCGGACTCCCGGCACGCCGGCGGCACCGGTCTCGGGCTCGGCATCAGCCGGCGCCTCGCGGAATTGCTGGGCGGCCGGCTGACGCTCGCGAGCCGCCCCGGCCACGGCAGCACCTTCACCGTGGAGCTGCCGCTCGCCTATCGCGCAGTGGCGCCGGCGGATGGGGCCTCGCCGCCGCGTGCGTTCCGCAAGGACATGGTGCTCGTCGTGGACGACGATCAGAATGCGGCCGAGCTCGTGCGGCAGGCGCTGGCTGACGAGGATGTCGCCGTCGACTGGGTTTCGAGCGCCGCCACCGCCGTCGAGCAGGCGCGTGTGAACCGACCCGCCGCCGTGCTCCTCGACGTGATGCTCCAGGGCAAGGACGATGGCTGGGACGTCCTCGGGCGGCTCAAGGCCGACCCCAGCACGCGGGATATTCCGGTCATCGTCTACTCGGTGATCGACAACGCCGACCGTGCGCGGCGTCTGGGCGCGCACGGCGTGCTGCCCAAGCCAGCCGCGCTCCGCGACATCGCGGCCCGCGTGCGCGACGTGTGTGCGGCGCGACGCGCGGAAGCGGCGGCGTCGTGAGCGAACCGCTGCCGGACCGCGTCGTCCCCGAGGCGCCGTCCGCGAATGGCCGCCGTTCCTCCATCCTCGTCATCGACGACCGGTCCGAGAACCGGATGCTGATCCGCTATCTGTTCGAGGCCGAGCACGTCGTCCTGGAGGCGGACAGCGGGGAGACAGGGCTCGCCGTCGCGCGGGAAGCACGCCCCGATTGCATCCTTCTCGACGTCGCCATGCCCCGCATGAGCGGCTTCGACGTGCTCGATCAGCTCGGCGCGGATCCACGGACGCGCGAGATCCCGATCATCATTTTGACCGCCACCGAGGAGAGTCTCTCCGCGATGGAGCGGGCGCTGCGCAGCGGAGCCGTGGATTACCTGACGAAGCCGATCGATCCGCATCGCGTCAGTATCCGCGTCCGGGGCGCCATCGAGCGCGCTCGCCTCCTCGACGAGCTGCGCGCGCTGCGCGCGAACTTCACATCGATGCTCGTGCACGACCTCCGCGCCCCCCTCACGGTCATCGGCGGATACACGCAGCTCCTCAAGGCCGCGCTCGGGGACGGCGATCCGAATGTCACTCGCTACGTCCGCCGTATCCAGGACTCTGCGGATCGGATGCTGGACCTCATCCGCGACATCCTGGATGTCTCCAAGGTCGAGGCCGGCAAGCTGGCCATCGAACGGCAGCTGCTCGACGTTCCCCAGGTCGTGCGCGACGTCGTCGAGGCCTTCCAGCCCGCTGCCCGCCGCCGCGAACTCTCGCTCACTGCGGTCGGCGTCGACACGCCCCGTCCCGTTCACGCCGACGCCGCCCGCCTCGAACAGGTGATGATGAACCTGCTCGCCAACGCCCTGAAGTTCACCCCGCCTGGAGGCAAGATCTCCGTCGAAGTCGGCGGCGACGGCGCGGGGGTGACGGTGGCGGTGCGGGACACGGGGCCGGGGATTCCGAAGGCCGAGCGCGCGTTGCTCTTCCAGCCGTTCAGTCAGACGTCAGTCGGAGTGAAGGCGACCACGCCGGGCACGGGACTCGGTCTGGTGATCTGCCGCCATCTCATCGAGGCGCATGGCGGTCGCATCTGGGCGGAGGACACGGCGCACGGCTGCTGCTTCGTGTTCCGCTTGCCGGTGGACGCGTGAGCGACCGCGCCGCGCGCATCGGGACCAAGGCCGCGGCCGGCGAGGCCGCTGCGGACCGCGGCGAGGACGCGGTCGACGAGACGGCGCTTGCCGCGCTGCTCGACATGACCGGTGACGCCGTGATCGTGCAGGAACTGATCGACGTCTACCTCACCGACACCGCGGAGCGGGTGGTGAGCATCCGGGAGGCCGCGGCCCGCGGCGATATCGCGACCGTGCGCCGGATCGCCCACACCCTGCGGGGTAGCAGCGCCAGCATCGGGGCCCGCGAGCTGGCGGCGGTCGGCCACCGCGTGGAGCACACGTTCACGGCGGAAAGCGCGGATGGCGCGGCCCTCATCGAGCGCCTCGCCGCCGCGTTCGAGCGCGTGCGCGAGAGCCTCCGGCGCCGGCAACAACGGAGGGATCCCCCGTGAACGTGCTCGTCGTCGACGACGACGCGATGTCGCGGACGCTGCTGCGGGCGACGATGGTGAAGCTCGGGCACGAGGTGACGGTCGCGCAAAGCGGCGCGGAAGCGTGGCGGATCTTCAGCGCCACGCCGTCGCCGCTGGTGCTCACGGACTGGATGATGGACGACGGCGACGGGCTCGAGCTGTGCCGGCGGATCCGTGGGCGCCCGTCCGCACCCTACACGTACGTGATCCTCCTCACGGCAAACGATGCCGCCGGCCACTATCTGGAGGGGATCGAAGCCGGCGCCGACGACTTCCTCGGCAAGCCGGTCGATCGCGATCTGCTCGCCGCCCGCATCCACGTCGCCCAGCGGATCCTCGGCCTCCGCGATCACGTCGAGCACCTCGAGCGCTTGCTGCCGATCTGCATGTACTGCAAGAAGATCCGCAACCCGGACGAGCGCTGGATGAAGGTCGAGGAGTTCATCACCACCCGCACGTCCGAGCAGCTCACGCATGGCATCTGTCCGACGTGCTACGAGACGGTGGCGCGGCCGGCGGTGGCGCGAGCGCTTCGGGAGCGACAGCGTTGACCGGTGCGAACGGGCGTGCTTCGGTGCTCGTCATCGACGACGACGACGACATTCGTGAGCTGCTGTCGGACTATCTCGTCGCCCATGGGTATGCCGTTCGCGTCGCCGCCGACGCCGCCAGCGGCCTCGCCCGAATCGGCGAGCGTGCGCCCGAGATCGTGCTGATCGACGTCGATATGCCCGGCCTCACGGGCGTGGACGCGTTGCCGCAAATCGTCGCCCTCGCTCCCGACGCCGCCGTCATCATGGTGAGCGGAGCCGCTGACACCGAGGTGGCGACCCGCACGCGGGCACTGGGCGCGATGGGCTACGTCATGAAGCCCTTCGACTTTTCCGTGCTGAGCGAGACGGTCGCCATCGCCCTTGCCGACAAGCGCTCGAATGTGGCGCGCGGTCGGTAGCGCAGCCCTGTCCCGACGTACGGTGCGGTCGCGGCGTGCGCCACGCGGCGGCACCGGGATGGGCCTTGCGTTCGCCGCCGCGAGGGCGTTAGCTTCTACGGGGATGGCCACGCAGCGGATCCTGGGCGCCGGCGACGACATCGAGAAATGTGTCCGCTGCAGCCGTGCCGTCGCCGCCGTGGATCGTGTCGTCATGATGCACGGGGACCTCTTTCATGGGACGTGCTGGACCCTTCTCAGCTCGGAGGTGCGGCGCGCGGATTCCCGCCAGCTCGCCAAGCTGTCCGCGGAGCTGATCAAGCGCAGCCGCGAGAAACTCCGCGCCAGGCCGACGACACCAACGTCCGCGTCCAACTGACTGCGCGCCGCCCGCCGGCGGCTGTCCTTTCCTTCACCCGCTTGTTACACTTTCCGGTCGTGGCGTCCGCGCTCGGAACGATCGCCGTCGTCGACCTCACCACGGTCCGCAGCGGCCCCACGTGCACCAAGATCCTCGCCGATCTCGGCGCCGACGTCGTGCGCGTGGAGCGCCCCGGCGATGCCGGTCGCGAGCGTGTGTTCTTCGACCAGGCCGACCTCCACCGCAACAAGAAGAGCGTCGTCGTGAATCTTCACGATGCCCGCGGTCTCGCGATCGTGACGAAGATGATCGCGCGCGCGGACGTGCTCGTGGAGAACTACCGGCCCGACGTCAAGCACCGCCTCGGTGTCGATTACGAGACGGTGAGCGCGCTCAATCCCCGGCTCGTGTATGGCAGCATCTCGGGCTTCGGCCAGACGGGCCCGTATCGCGACCGCCCCGGCTACGATCAGATCGTGCAGGGGATGTCCGGGCTCATGTGGCTCACGGGAACGGAAGAGACGGCGCCGTTGCGCATCGGGATCCCGATCGGCGATCTGCTCGCGGGCTACTTCTGCGCGATGGGCATCCTCGCCGCGCTCTACGAGCGCGAACGCTCCGGGCGCGGACAGCACGTGACGACGTCGTTGCTGGAGGCGCTGACGGGCAGCCTCTCCTTCCAGGCCGTGAAGTATCTCAACACGGGCGAGGTGCCGCCGCCGGTCGGCAACCACCACCCGCTCACGGCGCCCATGGGCGTCTATCGTGCGGGCGACGGCTTCCTGAACGTCGCGGTGGGCAACGACGACATGTGGGGCCGGCTCTGCCGCGCCCTCGGCGTGGCCGAGGCCGCCGGCGATCCGCGCTTCGCCACCAACGCCGCGCGCGTCAAGCATCGCGCGGCCATGGATGCGCTGCTCGGGGAGCGCCTGGCGACGCGTCGCGCGAGCGAGTGGATCGACGCCCTCAACGCCGCCGGGGTGGCGTGCGGGCCGATCTACCAAGTGGACGACGTGTTCGCCGATCCGCAAGTGCAGGCCGCGGGTCTGGTGCACGAGCACACACACGCCGAGTTCGGGCCCGTCAAGGTGCTCGGCCTTCCCGTCTCTCTCAGTCGCACGCCGCCCACCGTGCGCACGGCGGCGCCCGTTCCCGGCGCCGACACCCGCGACGTGCTGGCCGCGCTCGGCTATGGCACGGACGATATCGAGGCGCTGGCCGAGGCCGGCGTGATCGAGGTGACGAAATGAGCGACATCCTCGTGCAGCAGGACGGTCCGGTGGCGACGGTCATGATCAACCGTCCCAAGATGCGCAACGCGATCAGTCTCGCCATGTGGTCGGAGCTGGCGCGGGTGACGAAGTCGCTCGTGGAGGACGACGCCGTGCGTGCCCTCGTGTACCGCGGGGCGGGCACGGAGGCGTTCGCGTCCGGCGCCGACATCTCCGAGTTCCAGGAAAACCGCAAGGACACGGAGACGTCGCTGCGCTACAACTCGCAGACGGAAGCCGCGTACTCCTCCATCCGCGACTGCCCCAAGCCGACGGTGGCGATGATCTACGGCTACTGCATGGGCGGCGCCATGGCGGTGGCGATGGCGTGTGATCTGCGCTTCGCCGCCGAGGGGTCGAAGTTCGGCATTCCCGCCGCCAAGCTCAGCATCATCTACGGCGCCGACCCCGTCGGTCAGCTCGTGGAGCTGGTGGGGCCGGCCTACGCCAAGGACATCCTGTTCTCGGCGCGCACCGTCGGGGACCGCGAAGCGCTCGCGATCGGCTTCATCCAGCGCCTGCTCCCCGTGAACGAGCTGGAGTCGTTCACGTATGACTATCTCCGCAAGGTCGCGGAGAACGCGCCGCTCTCCGTGCGCGGTGCGAAGACGACCGTCCAGCTCTACCTGGCGGGGCTGACACCCGAGAATCGGCAGCGGTTGCGCGCGCTGTCGCTCGAGGCCTTCGAGAGCCAGGACTACAAGGAAGGCACGCGCGCCTTCCTGGAGAAGCGGCCCCCGAGGTTCCAGGGGCGGTAGTGCGGATCGCGTTCCTCTCCTCGACGCCGCCCAGCGCGACCGAGGGGAGTGGGACGTTCGTGGCGTCGGCCACTCTCGTCCGTGGGCTCGCGGAGCTCGGGCACGCGGTGACGTTTCGCCCGCTCCGCCTCCGCACGCGCTTTCACACCTTCGACCGCTGGCTCTACAACGCGCTCGCCGCGATCCGTCCGCCCGAGGCGGATCTCGTCGTCGGCGTCGATCTCGACGGCTTCTTGTGGGCACGGCACCGGCCGGCGGGCACGCGCTTCGTGGCCGCGCTGAAAGGCGTCATCGCGGACGAGCTCCAGAACGAGCGCGGCTGGGTGCGGACGCTCCTCGGGGTGCAGGCCCGCTGGGAAGGCGCCAACGCTCGCCGCGCCGACCGCGTCGTCGTTCCCAGCCGTTATTCCGCCACCGTGGCCACCGAGGCGTACGGGCTCCGCCCGGACACGGTGCGGGTCGTGCCGGAGGCCATCGACGTCGCGGACTGGCGTCGCCGCCTCGACGCCGCGACGCGGGCGGCGCGGGACGCGCCGTTCACGATTCTGTCCGTGGCGCGCATGTATCCGCGCAAGCGCCTCGAAGACCTGCTCGAGGCGACCGCACTCTTGAGGGCGCGAATTCCTCACGTGCAGACGCGCATCGTAGGCGCTGGCCCGGAATTCGCACGTCTGCGCGCGCGACATGCCGAGCTTCGTCTGGGCGATTCGGTCGTATTCCTCGGTGAAGTGCCGCGCGGGACGCTGACGGTAGAATATGTGAGTGCGGATTGCTTCTGTCTTCCCTCGATCCAGGAAGGATTCGGCATGGTCTTCGCGGAAGCGATGGTGGCCGGGCTTGCGATCGTGGCCTGCCGGGCGGCGGCGGTGCCCGAGGTCGTCGAGGACCGGCGTACGGGGCTGCTCGTGAATCCGCGCAGCCCCGGCGACCTCGCGATGGCGCTGGAGACGCTGGCCGCCAACGAGGGCCTGCGCAAGGACCTGGGTGACGCCGGACGCCGGCGGGTGGAAATGTTCGACGTCGTGCCGGTCGCGCGCCGATTCCTGGCGGCGGTGTCGTGAGCGGCATCGCCTATAGCACCCGCCGCTTCGCCTTCGCGGCCGGCCACCGCTACTGGGTCGAGCCGTGGTCGGCGGCGGAGAACCAGCGCGTGTTCGGGACGCTCACGGTTCCCCACGGCCACAACTACACGCTCGACGTCACCGTCCGCGGTCCCATCGACGAGACGACGGGCATGGTGATGGACCTGTCCGAGCTGAAGCGGATCGTGACCGATGCCGTCGTCGAGCGCTTCGACCACGCCGACCTCAACGCCGATCCGCTCTTTCGCGACCGGGTGCCGACGACCGAGAACATCGCGGTCGCCGTGTGGGGCTTGCTCGCGCCCAAGATCGGCGTCGATCGCCTGTGGCAGGTGCGCGTGTGGGAGGATCCCACGCTCTACGTCGATTACCGGGGTGCGTGACGTGGTCGAGCTGACCCGCGTCTATCATTTCAGCGCCGCCCATCAGCTCGAGCAGCCCGCGCTGTCGACGGAGGCGAACGCCGCCCTCTACGGGCCGTGTGCGCGCCTCCACGGTCACAATTACTACGTCGAGGTCACCGTCGCCGGGACTCCGGATCACGTGACGGGCATGGCGGTGGACCTGGGCGCGATCGACGCGGGCGTGCAGCGCGCGCTCCTGGCCGAGGTCGATCATCGGGCGCTGGAGACCGTGCCCGCGCTCGCCGGCGTGATCACGACCGGCGAGGGTCTGGCGCGTGCCTTCTGGAACGTGGTGGCGCCGGTGGTGGCGCCGGCCGTGCTGCGGCGGGTGACCGTGGTGGAGACAGCGAAGAATCGATTCGAGTACCGCGGTGAGGACGAATGATTGCCAAGCTGATCGAACAACTCTTGAAGGAGCTCGGCGAGGACGCGCAGCGCGAGGGCCTTGAACGCACCCCGGAGCGCGTGGAGAAAGCACTCCGCTATCTCACGTCGGGCTACGACAAGGACGTGCACGACGTCCTCAACGACGCCCTCTTCGTCGAGCAATACGACGAGATGGTGGTCGTGAAGGACATCGACTTCTTCTCGCTCTGCGAGCACCACCTGCTCCCGTTTTTCGGCAAGTGCTACGTCGCCTACATGCCGAACCGAAAGATCGTCGGACTCTCGAAGATTCCGCGCCTGGTCGAGGTCTTCAGCCGGCGTCTGCAAGTGCAGGAGCGGCTCACCACCCAGATCGCCAACACGCTCCAGGACATCCTGCAGCCGAACGGGGTGGCGGTGGTGATGGAGGCGATCCACCTCTGCATGCTGATGCGCGGGGTGGAGAAGCAGAACTCGAAAGCGATCACGTCCGCCATGCTCGGCGCGTTCCGCGAGAACCCCGAGACGCGCGCGGAGTTCATGGACCTGATCAAGTCGAGCCGCGGGCTCCAGATATGAGCGGCGCCCTCGAAGGTCGCGTCGCCATCGTCACCGGCGCCGGTCGTGGTATCGGGCGGGCCGTGGCCACCGCGCTCGCCGCTGAAGGCGCGGCGGTTGCCCTGGCATCACGGACGCGCGCGGAGCTGGCGACGGTTGCCGCCGCCATCCGGGACGCCGAGGGCCGCGCGCTCGCCATCCCCACCGACATCACGCGCGACGCGGACGTGGAGACGCTCGTGGAGACAACGCTTGCCGAGCTCGGCCGCGTCGACGTCCTCGTCACCGCGGCGGGAACGGCCGCGTTCGGCCCGCTCGCCGGCACCAAGCCCGGCGACTGGGACACGATGCTCGCCGTCAATCTGCGCGCCGTGATGGTGTGCTGCCGCGCCGTCCTGCCCGCCATGCAGCGCCAGGGCGGCGGCACCATCATCAACGTCGCTTCGATCGCCGCCAAACGCGTGTTGCCCGGCGCCGCCGTCTATTCCGCCACCAAGGCGGGCGTGATGGCGTTCAGCCGGGTCCTCGCCGAAGAGTCGCGCGCGCATCGCATCCGCGTCGGTGTCCTCGTCCCGGGCGCCGTGGATACGCCGCTCTGGGATGCGGTGCCGGGCGCACCCGAGCGTGCTCGCATGCTCGCCGCCGAGGACGTGGCGCGGGCGGCCGTGCTCATGGCGACGCAGCCGCCCGGCGCCGCGCTGGAAGAGCTCACGCTCATGCCCGTCGAGGGAATCCTGTGATACGATGAGCGCGTCGGAAATTTCGAGGAGGATCATATGGTTACGCTGACAGAGACGGCTGCCAAGAAGGTGTCGGACCTCCGCCTGGAGGAAGGCAAGCCGGAGTGGGGGCTGCGCATCCGGGTGGTGGGCGGCGGCTGTTCCGGAATGTCCTACGAGCTCGGCTGGGAAGATCAGCACAGCGCGGGCGATAACGTCATCGAGACCGCCGGGATCAAGGTCTACATCGACCAGCACAGCGCGCCTTACCTGAGCGGCAGCGAAATCGACTACGTCGAGAACAACATGATGGGGGCCGGGTTCGCGATCAAGAATCCGAACGTGAAGTCGAGCTGCGGCTGCGGCCAGTCCCACCGCTTCTAGGCCCGGGGCGCGTGTGCGCGTCCGGGTCCGGCTCTTCGCCCGGTATCGGGAAGCGACCGGGCGAGACCGGCTCGAAGTTGATCTCCCCGAAGGCGGCACGGTGGAATCGGCGTGGTCGGCCATCGTGGACCGCCATCCCGAGCTTTCCTCGTATCGTCCTTTTACGCTGTTCGCGGTGGGCCACGACTACGTGGCCGCCGAGCATCCGCTCCAGCCTGACGACGAGCTCTGCCTCTTCCCGCCCGTGAGCGGCGGGAGTGCCGCGGGCGATTCGTTCACCGTCGTCGAGCACCCGCTGTCACTCGACGCCATCGCGCAGGACGTCGATGATCCGGGCGCAGGCGGCATCGTCGTCTTCTCCGGCGTCGTCCGTAACCAGACCGGTGGCCGCGCGGTGAAGTTCCTCGAGTACGAGGCGCACGCCGCGATGGCAGAGGCGCAGATGCGCGAGATCGGCGCCGAGATCCGCGGGCGGTGGCCCGGCGTGCGGCGGGTGGCGATGCGGCATCGCATCGGACGGCTGGAGATCGGCGAGGCGAGCGTGTTGATCGCCGTCTCCGCGGCGCATCGGCAGGAAGCGTTCGAGGCCTGCAAGTTCGCGATCGACACGCTCAAGCAAACCGTGCCGGTGTGGAAGAAGGAGCACTTCGAAGACGGCGAGGTCTGGGTGGGTTTGCAGGGGGGATAGCTGAGCCTGCTCGAGACCGTTCGTCGTACCCTTCGCCGCCACGCGATGCTCGCTGGCGGCGAACGTGTTCTGGTCGCCGTCTCCGGCGGCGCTGACTCCGTCGCGTTGCTCCATCTGCTCACCCGCCTCCGCGGTGAATGGCGCCTCGATCTCCACGTCCTCCACGTCGATCACGGCCTTCGTCCCGACTCCGCGCGCGATGGCGACGTCGTGCGCAGCCTCGGCGCGCGCCTCGGCGTTCCCGTGGAGGTGACGACGGTGGTGGTGCCGCGGCGGGCGTCGCTCGAGGACGCCGCGCGTGGGGCGCGTTACGCTGCTCTCGAGGCCGCCGCGGATCGCCTCGGCGCCGTGCGCATCGCGGTCGGACACACCGCCGACGACCAGGCGGAAACCGTGCTCATGCGGCTGCTCGAGGGCGCGGGGCTACGCGGCCTCGGAGGAATCCCGGCCGTGCGCGGGCGGATCATCCGCCCCCTGCTCGACGTCCGGCGTCACGAACTCGTGGACGAGCTCACGCGCGTGCATCTCCCGTGGATCGAGGACCCCTCGAACCAGGATCTCAAGTTCCTCCGTAATCGCGTCCGCCACGAGCTCCTGCCGCTCCTCGCCAGCGGCTATCGCGCCGACATCGTACCTGCGCTCGCGCGGGCCGCCCGCCTCGCGCGCGAGGCCACCGAGGCGCTCGACGCGCTCGCCGCCAATCAGCTCGCGCGGCTCGCCACCCCGGAGCGGGATGGCGCCCTCACGCTGCCGCTTGCGCCCGTGCGTGATCTGCCCAGGCCGGTAGCGGCAGAACTTCTCCGCCAGGCGGCCGCGCGCGTGGGCGGACGCGCGATGCTGCGCGCGTGGGGCCATCACGCGCTCCGCCGCGTGCTCGCGTCACCGCCGCCGCGTCGAGGCGTGCGCGTGGCCGGCGTGACCATCGACGTGAGCGTCGCGCGCATTCGGATCGGTGTCCAGCCGGCGCCGGCGCTGCCGACGCGCGAGCTCGGCATTCCCGGTCGCCTCGAGCTGCCCGAGCTCGGCATGGCGATCGAAGCGCGCCGGCTGTCCGCCGCGAACTATCACATCCCCCGTGATCGTGCACGGGTGGCTTTCGACGCCGCTGCCCTCCGCGATCAGCTCACCGTGCGCGCGCGGCGCCGCGGTGATGGCTTCACGCCGTTCGGCGCGCCCAACGAGCGGCGACTGAAGACGTTCCTGATCGATGCCAAGCTTCCGCGCTGGGAGCGCAGCCGTCTTCCCGTCGTCGAGTCCGCCGGGACGATCGTCTGGCTGGCCGGGCTGAGACGGAGTGCGGTGGCGCCCGTGCACGGGGGCACACGCGAGGTGGTGGAGCTGGCGCTCGTGCCCCTGGCGAGTCCGAGCACCGTTCGGTAGCACCGGCCCGTCCGCACCGGGCTGCGCGTCTGATGGTGAGGTCTGGACGCGGCGGACCGGTTCAGACTGGTTTCACTGTTGCCGTGCGGTGATCAGATATCGGCCGCTCGTCGCCGAGACTCCGCGCCGTCGGACGAAAAATCCAGTGTTTTCCGGTCATGCTCGGTTTGGTGTGCTCCTTGCTCTCCTGCCGCCCGGTAAGCTCCGGAGCTCTTCTTCCGGCGTCATCCAATGCGAGGGCGAGCGATGATGAAGCGGATCGGTGCGGTGATCTCGGCGTTGGCGGTGGCGACGATCGTGACTGCCAGCCTCCCCACCCGCGCGTGGGCGGCCGGTGAGCCCCAAGGGATCACGGGGCCTGATTGGATCGATCCGGCCACCTTCCGGCTCACGGGAATCGCGGGCGAGGACGCGCTGCTCTCCTGGTCGGATTACCGCTTCGACGTCGACTACAACACGCTCTCCGCGGGTCTCGAGCGCTTCGAGAACTCCGGCATCGGTTCGTCGGAAGGGACCGACACGCCGTAAGCGCGGCGCCGCTCGCCGGTCGCGCTCGCCGAAGCGTGCCCGGAGACAACCGCGCTCGATCATCGACGGGGTCTATGGCCGACCCGCGGCGCTCGCCAGTGAACGACGCGCGTTAGCGCGTCGCCGCTGCGCGTTCGACCGGGCTGACCCGAAATCTCGTGACCTCGCACGGTTCGGTCGGGATGCCTTGCGCGGCGATCTGCGCCCGAACCGCCTCACACCGGTTCTTGTCTCCCGCCACGAGAACGTCCGTGGGCCGGCGCCCGGCCGGGATGCCGTACGGAGCTCTCTGCTTGATACGCATCTCGAACTGCCACAGCTCCGTGCCCTGAGGGTCGTCGAGAGCGACGATGACCGCGGCTCTGCAGCGGAGCTGCTCGTACATGCCGGTTCTCGAGTTGACGACGTAGGGACACTGGCCGTTCGTGACGACCATGCCG
>Ga0075421_100005274_pt1 | contig 15602 bp, 17 predicted proteins | sample SoiMetdeltSBSDD5_FD_75292 | JGI IMG/M metagenome (GOLD analysis project Ga0075421, IMG submission 75292) | Bulk soil microbial communities from a Populus tree surrounding site in Tennessee, USA - Soil MetaG P. deltoides SBSDD5 | ecosystem: Environmental > Terrestrial > Soil > Tree plantation...
CTGCCTACTGCCTACTGCCTACTGCCTACTGCCTACTGCCTACTGCCTACTGCCTACTGCCTACTGCCTACTGCCTACTGCCTACTGCCTACTTCCCAAAAGCGCATTGTACCGCTGAAAGGCGACCGACGCATTGGCATAGGGCTCCTGCCGCTCGACGCTCCAATAGCGCAGCTCGTCGAGCCGGATCGGTCGCCCGGTCACCGCGCAGCGAACGAACTCGCCCGGATGAAGGATCTGATAGTCGGCATCGCCATAGCGCAGCTTTGCTTCGCGGCCCGGCGGAAATGTCGGTTCGATGTTCATGACGTCTATCTAGTCTCGTCGGACGCGGAAGGAAAGTGCGGCGATCAAAACAGGCTCCCCTGCCCTTCGCCGCCGCTGGTCCGGCGACGCACCGGCCGCGGGCTGTCACCGCCGATCCGCGCCAACTTGCGGCCATCATGGAACTCGAGAGTCACATGGGCGCCGGGCGGTGCCGCAGCGGCCGACAGCACCGGGGCTTCGGTGCTGTCGCGCACCAGCACGAAGCCGCGTGCCAGGACCGAAGGGTAGGACAAGGTCACCAGCAGCTTGGCGAGATGGCGCAGCCGGTCGCGACGCTGGTCGAGGCTCCGCGCCAGGGAGCGCCGCGACTGCACCGACAGCCGCTCCACTGTCTCGCGATGGCGCTCCACCATCTGGCCGACCGGCCGGAGCGACAGCCGCGCTGCCACACGGGCGAGCTCGGCACGATGGATGGTGGTGTTGGCCCGGAGCGCCAAGCCAAGCCGACCTGCCGCGCTGTCGAGGCGCTGGCGTGCCAGCGCCAGCAGGTCCAGCGGCTTGGGCAGCCCCCGTTCGGCCGACCGGAGGCGGGTACGACGCTCCTCGAGCAGGCGCGCCATGGCGCTACGGTGGCGCACCGCCAGCAGCCCGACGGCCTCGCGCAGCTCGCTGCGGACCGGCACGGCCCGCTCGGCGGCGGCGGTCGGCGTCGGCGCCCGGTGGTCCGCCACATGGTCGAGAAGCGTGGTATCGGTCTCATGGCCGATCGCCGAGATCAGCGGAATGACACTGTCGGCGGCGGCGCGGACGGCGATCTCCTCGTTGAAGCCCCAGAGATCCTCAATGCTGCCGCCGCCCCGCGCCACGATGATGAGATCGGGACGGGGCACCGCGCCGGCGGCGGGCAGCGCATTGAAGCCCCGAATGGCGGCGGCGACCTCGGCGGCCGAGCCTTCGCCCTGGACCCTGACCGGCCAGACCACGACGCGCCGGGGGAAGCGCTCCGCCAGGCGGTGCAGAATGTCGCGGATGACCGCCCCGGTCGGCGAGGTGATCACCCCGATGACCCGCGGCAGGAACGGCAGCCTGACCTTGCGTGAAGCGTCGAACAACCCCTCCGCCGCGAGCTTGCGGCGCCGCTCCTCCAGCATGGCCATCAACGCGCCGGCACCGGCCGGCTCGAGCGTCTCGACCGAGAGCTGGTATTTCGACTGGCTGGGGAAAGTGGTGATGCGGCCGGTCACCACGACTTCCATGCCCTGCTCCGGCTTGAAGCGGATGCGGTAGAGATTGGTGCGCCACACCACAGCCGCGATGCAGGCGGCCTCGTCCTTGAGGTCGAAATAGAGATGACCGGAACTCGGGCGCGACACTTTACCGATCTCGCCGCGGACCCGGACATGGCTGAACCCGTCCTCCAGGCTGCGTTTGAGCGCGAAGGACAGCTCGGTGACCGACAGCTCCAGGATGTTGGGCCGCCCATCGGGCGCATCGGCCGCGCCGCTCAGCGAGTCGTAGGGGTAAGGCGTCGCCATAGGGGCCCAAGGAATCTCTTTTCTGTGCCCCCGTCAAATGCCATTGAGAGGCGATGAACATCCTCCTGATCGGCGGCGGCGGGCGTGAGCATGCCTTGGCCTATGCGATTGCCGCAAGCCCGCTGCTCGACCGGCTCTACTGTGCGCCCGGCAATCCGGGAACGGGCCGATTGGGCGAGAATGTCACGCTCGATATCGGCGATCATGACGCGGTGGCGCAATTCTGCCGTGCCAACCAGATCGGGCTGGTCGTGGTCGGGCCGGAAGCGCCGCTGGTCGCCGGCATCGTCGAATCATTGGCGGCCCGCGGCATCAAGGCGTTCGGGCCGAGCGCGGCGGCAGCGCAGCTCGAGGGCTCGAAGGGCTTCACCAAGGATCTGTGCGCCAAGGCCGGAATTCCCACGGCTGCCTACCACCGGTTCAAGGATCAGGAGGCGGCGCTCAAGCATGTTTCAGACCGTGGTGCGCCGCTGGTCGTCAAGCTCGACGGTCTCGCCCAGGGCAAGGGAGTCACGGTCGCCGAGACGATGCCGGAGGCCATCGCGGCGGTGCGGCAGGCCTTCAGCAGCGCGAGCGACTGCGCGATCGTGATCGAGGACCGGCTCGTCGGCCCCGAGCTCTCCTTCTTTGCGTTGTGCGACGGACGGCATGTGCTGCCGCTGTCGACGGCAGAGGACTACAAGCGCGCGGGCGACGGCGATACCGGCCCGAACACCGGCGGGATGGGGGCATTCTCGCCGAGCCGGCTCGCCGACCCGGCCCTCGAGGCGCGGGTGCTGGACGAGATCATCCGGCCGACCCTCGGCGCGCTCGACGACATGGGCATCCCCTATCGCGGAGTCCTCTATGCCGGGCTCATGCTCACCCCCGAGGGCCCGAAGCTCATCGAGTACAATGTGCGCTTCGGCGATCCCGAGTGCCAGGTGCTGATGCTGCGACTCAAGGATGACATCGTCACCCTGATGCTGGCGGCGGTGGATGGTGTGCTCGACACCATGTCGGCGCGCTTCCATGACGAGGCGGCGCTGACCGTGGTCATGGCCGCCAAGGGCTATCCGGGAAAGGTAGAGACCGGCAGCGTGATTCGCGGGCTCGCGGCCGCCGACGAGCTCGACCAGGTGGTCGTCTTCCAGGCCGGAACCCGGCGCGATGGCGAGAACCTCGTTGCGAGCGGTGGACGTGTCCTCAATGTGACAGCAACGGGTCCGACCCTCGAAGCGGCACGGCAACGCGCCTACAAGGCGGTGTCGCTGATCGATTTTCCAGGCGGCTTCTACCGTCGCGACATTGGTAAGCAACCGCGATAAAATGGTCATATGAACGAACCCCTGGAAAAATTCGAGCCGCGCATGGTGGCCGGCGCAGGGGCCGACATCTTCGTGCGGGTCGGCGGCGACGGGCCGCCCCTCCTGCTGCTGCACGGCTACCCGCAGACCCACGTCATGTGGCATCGGCTGGCCCCGGTGCTGGCCCGCCACTTTCGGCTGGTGATCGCCGATCTGCGCGGCTATGGCCGCTCGAGCATGCCGCAGAACGATCGCGACAATCGGGTTTACTCCAAGCGCGCCATGGCGGCCGACCTGGTGGCGGTCATGACAGCCCTCGGCCACGAGCGGTTCGCCGTGGCCGGACATGATCGCGGCGGCCGCGTCGGCTACCGCATGGCGCTCGACGTCCCGGCCGTGGTCGAGCGGCTGGCGGTGCTCGACATCATCCCGACCTACGACATGTGGACCGGCATGGACGGCAAGCTCGCCCTCAAGGTCTATCACTGGCCGTTTCTCGCCCAGGCGCCGCCAATGCCCGAGCGATTGATCGAGAGCGACACCCGCTTCTATCTCGACTGGACGCTCGCGAGCTGGACCAAGAGCGGCGATCTCGCCTGCTTCGACGAGGCGGCGCTTGCCGCCTATCGTACCGCCTTCGCTGCACCGGGCCGCGTTCATGCCGCCTGCAACGACTATCGCGCCGGGGCGACCTTCGATCTCGCCGCCGACCGTGAGGACAAATCCACCGGCCGCCGGATCGCCTGCCCGACGCTGGTGCTATGGGGCACCGGCGGCATTCCCTCCGAAGCTGCCGACTCCCTGGCGATCTGGCAGAGCTGGTGCGACACGGTCGAAGGCCGCGCCATCGACTCAGGTCATTTCCTGGCGGAGGAGAACCCGTCAGAGACGGCGGCGGCGCTCATTCCCTTCTTCTCGGGTCGCGCATGAGCGCTGCCAGGATCGATCGCCAAGCTGCGTTTTCCGGGACCGCCGAGGTTCGCACGCCGCACCGCTTCAATGCCGCGGCGCTTGCTGCCTACCTTGCCGATCACATCGACGGCTTCGCCGGACCGTTGACGGTCAGCCAGTTCAGGGGCGGCCAATCGAACCCGACCTACAAGCTCGTCACCCCGTCCGCCTCCTATGTGCTGCGGCGCAAGCCGCCGGGACGTCTCCTGCCCTCGGCGCATGCCGTCGAGCGAGAGTACCGGGCCATCGCAGCGCTCCATCCGCTGGGCTTCCCGGTGGCGCGGCCGCACCTTCTGTGCGAGGACACAGGTGTCATCGGCACCGCCTTCTATGTCATGGACTTCGTTCCCGGCCGGGTGTTCTGGGAGCCGCATGTCCCGGGCGTCACCGCGCCTGAGCGGGCCGCCATCTATGACAGCCTGAACGCCACTCTGGCGCACCTGCACAAGATCGACATCGAGGATGCAGGCTTAAGCGATTTCGGCCGTCCCGCCGGCTATGTGCAGCGGCAGGTCAAACGCTGGGCCGAACAATATCGAGCTTCCGAGACCGACAAGATCGCGGAGATGGACCGGTTGAGCGCTTTCCTGCCGACAGCGGTGCCGGACAGCGGCGCGGTCGCGCTGGTCCATGGCGACTACCGTCTCGACAATTGCATCATCGCCCATGACGGTCCGCAAATTCGCGCCGTGCTCGACTGGGAGCTCTCGACGCTCGGCGATCCGATCGCCGATTTCACCTATCACCTGATGCAGTGGCGGATGCCGCCCAATCGCGACGGCGCCGGCGTTGGCTCGCTGGTCGGGCATGAGGCCGATGCGCCGGGGCTGCCGCGGCTCGAGGACTATGTCGCGCTCTATTGCGCCCGCACCGGGCGCGCGGACATCCCCGATCCCGATCTCGATCTCTATCTCGCCTATAATTTCTTCCGCATGGCGGCGATCTTCCAGGGCATCGTCGGCCGGGTGCGCGACGGCACCGCCGCCAATCCCAATGCTGCCGCCGTTGCCGGACAGGTGAGGCCGATGGCAGAGGTTGCCTGGGCCTATGCCAGGAGGGCCGGGGCATGAGTGCGCCGATCAAGATCGGGCTTGGTCTCGGCGCCGGTGCCGCCCGCGGGCTTGCCCATATCACCATCCTCGAGGCTTTCGACGATCTCGGCGTCAAGCCGTCGCTCATCGTCGGCACCAGCATCGGCGCGCTGATCGGAGGCAGTTATGCCTCGGGCCTCGATGCCCGCACCATCCGCGCCCATGCCGAAGCGGTGCTCGGCAAGCGGGTGTCGGCAGCGCGGCGGGTGCTTGCTCCCGACAACGGCAGCATCTTCCGGCTGATCAATTTCAACCCGCTCGCCGCGCCCTTGCTCGACGGCCTCCATCTGATCCGCCTCGCCTTGCCGGCCACCGTCGCCCGGCGCATCGAGGACACGGTCATTCCCTTCAAGGTCATCGCCACCGACTTTTTCGGCCATTGCGAGGTCGAGGTGACGACCGGCAATATGGAGCAGGCTATCGCGGCCTCGATCGCCATTCCAGGGGTCATTGCCGGACCGCAGGTCCGGGGCCGGCAGCTGGTCGATGGCGGATGCGTCAATCCGGTTCCCTTCGACCGCGCCCGCGAAGGCATGGACATCGTGATCGGCATCGATGTGATCGGCAGCCCGATGCCAAGGCCGCGCCGTCCGTCGAGCCTCGAGCTTCTGACCGGCGCGCTGCAGATCCAGCAGAAACAGATCTCGGCTCTCAGGCGGGCGGTCAATCCACCGGACATCTATATCGAGCCCGAGGTCGACCGCTTCCGCGTCCATGAGTTCTTCCGCCTGCGCGACATCCTCAAGGCGGCGGAGCCGGCCCGCGAGCGCCTGAAGCGGGCGCTCGGCACGGCGATCGAGATGCATGAGCGCGGCCGACTCGCCGCCGAGTGAGCCGCCGAAGCGCTCTATCGCCGTGCCTGAAAGAAGCCGAGCAGCAGCGCCCGGGCCTCGGCCTCGCCGATGCCGCCATAGACCTCGGGCACGTGGTGGCAGGTCGGTTGCGTGAACAGCCGCGGACCATGCTCGACGGCCCCCATCTTGGGATCGCCGGCGCCGAAATAGAGCCGGCGCAGCCGGGCGAAGGAGATGACCGCCGCGCACATGGCGCAGGGCTCGAGCGTGACATAGATGTCGTGGCCGACCAGCCGCTCGCTGCCGAGCCGAACGCAGGCCTCGCGCACCGCCAGCAACTCGGCATGGGCGGATGGGTCGCGATCGGCCAGCGTGCGGTTCGCAGCCGCGGCGACGATCCCGCCTCTCGGATCGACCACCACGGCGCCGACCGGCACCTCGCCCTCCGCCGCGGCTTGGGCGGCGAGATCGAGGGCGTGGCGCATGGCGGCGGGCAGGATCATGGCCCTCTATACCACCCTTGACGACGGAGTCCTTTTGCGTCACGCCGAGCCGATGGCCAGCCGATCGCCATCGCCAACTGCTTTTCCTGGTGAACGCATCGCCAAGGTCATGGCGCGGGCCGGGCTTTGCTCGCGGCGCGATGCCGAGCGGCTGATCGCCGACGGCCGGGTCACCCTCAATGGCACGGTGCTCACCTCGCCGGCGATCAATGTCGGTCCCGGCGACGCCGTGCTGGTCGATGGCCGGCCATTGCCTGATGCCGAGCGGGTGCGGCTGTGGCGCTACCACAAGCCGGCCGGCCTGGTCGTCTCCAACCGCGACCCGCGCGGCCGACCAACCGTCTTCGACCGGTTGCCGCAGGAGCTGCCGCGGGTGGTCTCGGTCGGGCGGCTCGACCTCAATACCGAAGGGCTGCTGCTGCTGACCAATGATGGCGAACTGGCGCGGGAGCTCGAGCTGCCGGCGACCGGCTGGCTCAGGCGGTACCGCATCCGTGCCTTTGGCAGCGTGGATCAGGCGATGCTCGACCGGCTCAAGGCCGGGATCACCATCGATGGCGTGCATTACGGCCCGATCGAGGCAAAGCTCGAACGGGTCCAGGGCGGCAATGCCTGGCTGCTTTTCGGCCTGCGCGAGGGCAAGAACCGCGAAGTCAAGAAGGTGTGCGAGCATCTCGGGCTCAAGGTCAACCGGTTGATCCGGGTGTCGTTCGGCCCGTTCATGCTGGGCGAGCTGCCGCGCGGCGCGGTCGAGGAGGTGCATCCGCGCGTGCTGCGCGAGCAGCTCGGCCGCAAGCGCCTAGCGAAAGGCTAAGCGGTGCGGATCGTCGGCGGGACCTTGAGCGGCCGGACCCTGGCGACGCCGCGGGGTCGCCATACCCGCCCGACTGCCGATCGCGTCCGCGAGGCGATCTTCAACAAGCTCGAGCATGGCATTCCGGGATTTGAGCTGGCCGGCATCCGCGTTCTCGATCTTTTTGCCGGCAGCGGCGCCATGGGGCTCGAAGCGCTGTCGCGCGGCGCCGGCCATGTGCTGTTCATCGACGTTGACGAGCAGGCGCGCGGCCTGATCCGGCGCAACGCCGATGCCCTCGGGGTGATCGGGCGGACCAAGATCTGGCGGCGCGACGCCACGCGGCTCGGGCGCTCAGCGCCGCTGCCGCCCTTCGCGCTTGCCTTTCTCGACCCGCCCTACCGGCGCGGCCTCGCCTCGGCGGCGCTCACCAGCCTGGTCGCCGGCGGCTGGCTTAATCCTGATGCGGTCGTGGTGGTCGAGGAAGCGGCCAGCGAAACCATCGAGGCGCCGACCGCGCTCAGCCTGATCGAACGCCGCGACTATGGGGAAACCCAGATCGGATTCTACTTCCAATCGGGCCAGTCGGTGATGTAGTCGCCGAGATCCTCCTCGGCGATCCCCTTCTCCGACAGGGTTCGGCCTGTGCACGAGATGCCGGCGGCGACCACTGTATCCTGGGTCCCGGAGATCAGCGGGTGCCACCAGGCCAGGCCGCGGCCCTCGGCCAGCCGGCGATAGGCACAACTCCGCGGAAGCCAGGATAATCGGGGAACACTGGCGGAATCGAACTTGATACAATCCGGCACCAGGCGCTGGCGATTGGCGTAGTCCTTGCAGCGGCAGGTGGCGCCGTCCAACATGTGACATGCCACCGTCGTCGGGTAGATTTCGCCGGTATCCTCATCCTCGAGCTTGACCAGGCAGCAGCGGCCGCAACCGTCGCACAGGCTCTCCCACTCGGCCTCGGTCATTTCGATGAGGCGCTTTCTTTCCCAAAAACGATCTTGGCTCATGACAGCAATCATGTGATGCAGACGACGGATTTTCGACTATACCATAGTCGTGATTCGATCGGGGCGGCCCGAAAAGGGGCGCAATCAACCGCTAACCCCTGTCCGGCTCTTCCCGGGACCAAGACGCTGATATCCCATGATGAACGACGACAACCCGTTCTACCGCAGCTTCATGGCACTCGATTCCTGGCTGTCTACCGCCGGTTTCGAAACCGTGGACTTCATCCAGCGCTCCTGGTCGGCTTATTCCTCATGGCTCGAGCGGTTCCGCATCAGCGGTCTGACCCGGATTGCCGTCGACATGGTCGATGACGCCCTGACCTTGGGCATGGGGGTGGCGGCCGTCATCTGCGTCGTCGCCATCCCGCCCTTCAACAACACTGGCGACATCTGGAACCAGGGCCGGCAATATGCCGTGACCTTCACTGACCAGAATGGCGAGATCATCGGCCGGCGCGGCATCCGCCAGGATGACGCCGTGCCGATCCAGGAGATCCCAAAGCACGTCGTCAATGCGGTGCTCGCCACCGAAGATGCGCGGTTCTACTCGCATTTCGGCATCGACCTTCAGGGCCTCGCCCGCGCCATGCTGGTCAACGCCCAGGCGAATGAGGTGGTGCAGGGCGGCTCGACGCTAACCCAGCAGCTTGCCAAGAATCTGTTCCTATCGCCGGAACGCTCGGTCAAGCGCAAGCTGCATGAGGCATTTCTGGCCCTGTGGATCGAATCGCGGCTGACCAAGGACCAGATCCTGAAGATGTATCTCGACCGCTCCTATCTCGGCGGCGGCGCTTATGGCGTCGAGGCGGCGGCGCAATATTATTTCGGCAAGTCGATCCGCGACGTGAACCTGTCGGAGGCGGCGATCCTGGGCGGCCTGTTCAAGGCGCCGTCGAACTATGCGCCCCATGTCAATGCCGAGGCGGCGAAGGTCCGCGCCAATGTGGTGCTCTACCGGATGCTCGATGTCGGCTTCATCAGCCAGGGCGAGCTGTTCGAGGCGAAGCAGCATCCGGCGGAAGTGGTCAACCAGTCGGCCTTCTACAGTCCCGACTGGTTCCTCGACTGGGCCTATAAGGAGACGCTCGACGTCATCAACGAGCAGAACCTGACCAGTGAATATGTGATCGAGGTCAAGAGCACGATCGACCTCGCCATGCAGAAGGTCGCCCAGAGGATCGTCAACGAAAAGCTCGAGAAGGAGGCTCCGGCCTATCGAGCGACACAGGCAGCGCTCGTCGCGATGACGCCGGACGGAGCGGTCCGGGCGATCGTCGGCGGCAAGGACTACGAAACGAGCCAGTTCAACCGCGCCACCGATGCGCTGCGCCAGCCGGGCTCGTCGTTCAAGCCCTTCGTCTATCTCGCGGCGCTCAAGGCCGGCTTCAAGCCGACCTCGATCGTCTATGATTCGCCGGTGTCGGTCGGCAGCTGGACGCCGAAGAACTACACGCTGAAATATGCCGGGCGCACCACGCTTACCAATGCGCTGGCCCATTCCTACAATTCGGTGCCGGTGCATCTGATGCTGCAGATCGGGCGCAAGGCTATCATCGAAACCGCCCATGAATGCGGCCTCAAATCCAACCTGCTGTCGATCGCCTCGCTGCCGCTCGGCACCAATGAGGTGACGCTGCTCGACCTCACCACCGGCTATGCCACCTTCGCCAATGGCGGGAAACTGGCGGTGCCGCATACGGTGCTCGAGATCCGCCGCCCGACCGGCGAGCTGCTGTACAGCCGCGAGGCCAATGCTCCGCCGCCGAAACAGGTGGAGCCCGAGGACAAGATCGCCGATCTGAACGTCATGATGAACCAGGTGGTGATGGGCGGCACCGGCCAGCGGGCTTTGCTCGGCTTCACGCCGCAGGCCGGCAAGACCGGCACCAATCAGAGCTATCGCGATGCTTGGTTCATCGGCTACACCGGCCAGCTTGTCACCGGCGTCTGGTACGGCAATGACGACTTCAAGGAGATGAAGAAGGCAACCGGCGGCACCATCCCGGCGCTCACCTGGCACGACTTCATGGTCGAGGCGCTGGCCGGCAGGCAGCCGGTCGCGCTGGTCGGCCTGCCGGTGCTCGAATCGCATATCAAGCTGGCGGCGGCCAACAAGGCGACAGTCGAGACCGCCATGGCCGACCAACCCAAGACCGATGCAACGGCGTTGGCCGAAGGGGGCGCGGAGGCGCCGCCCAGCGGTCCGGCAGATGCCCTCGCGGCGGCCGATGCGGCGCTCGCCGAGGGCCTGGGCGAGGACAATGACGAGCCGCAGAAGAGCGATGCGGGGGGCATTTTGCAGGACATGTTCACCCTGTTCCGGCAGCAGCCGGTGCAGAAGACCCGCCAGCAGGTCGAGCGCCGCCGGGTGCGCCAGGGCTCCCAGGTGGTGCAGCGGCAACAGCGGAGCCGCGACTCGTTCTTCTTCTTCAACGGATTTGGCCGGTCCAACAATTTCTCGTCGCGATTCAAGCGGGACTGGACTCGCGAACGCTGATCGGCTAGCTCCGGCGGCGAGGCACAAGGTTGCGTGGTTCGTTGAAATTCGCTCTCTCGGCGCTCGCCGCAGGCACGGTCGGGCTGGCCAGCGTCACGGCCGCGATCGACGGCTCGATCGGCGGCATCTCCGAGAGCCTCGGCCAATGGAAGATCTGGCCATTGGCCGGCGCTGCCGCAGCCGATCCCTATACGCGAGCGCATTTCACCGCGGAGGACCGGCTGCCACCCAATTCCTTCGAGGTCCAGGAATATGAGACCTCGGTCGATAGCGAAGGCCGCTCGCTCGACGCCTCCTGCACCTACCGGCTCAGCGGGCGCATGCCGCCGACCCGCTGGTGGAGCGTATGGGCGATGGTCCCGGGCGCGAGCGCCGATCAGCAGCCGGGCGGCGTCACCTCCAATGACGTCGTCTATGATGCCAATGGCGAGGTGATGATCGCCCTGTCGGCGAGCCCGCAGACCGGGCAGTGGGTCCACCTGACCGATTCCGGCAACTTCACCGTGATCATGCGGCTGTACAATCCGGCGGTGAATTTCCGGCGCAATGTCAAGCAGGAGCCGCTGCCGGTGCTGGCGCGGATGACCTGCTGATGGGCGGAGAGCGATGAGCGGACGCGTGTTCTGGGTGGCCGCCACCATCCTCCTGGCGATCGTGGTCCATCTAACCTATGTGCTGTTTGCGCCCGGTGACACGGTGGAACGCAAGCTTCAAGCGATGCGGACGCTCGCTGGCGTCAACAGCCTGAAGGTGCTGAGCGCCGCCGATTCGAAGAATTTCCTGGCCGGCGAAGGTCCGGGGCTCGTTCATGCGATCTGCGTCTATGATCTCGGCCAAGGCGAAGTTGCGGCCTGGTCGCCGATCCCGGCCGGCTATTGGTCGCTCAGCATCTATACGGCGCATGGCACCAACGTCTATACGCTGAACGACCGCCAGGCCAAGGTCGACCAGCTGTCGCTGGTGCTGCGCAAGGCCGACCCGCTGCGCGAGACCGAGACACCGGTCGGCGCCGATTCGACATTGGAGAAGATCTTCATCGATCTGACCGAGCAGACCGGGCTCATCGTCATGCGCGCCATCCTACCCGACGAACCGGCGCGCGCCCGCGTCGAGGAGGAGCTCGCCCGGGCGCGATGCGAGCCGGTGTGAGAAGCGAATAGCGAATAGGGAGTAGCGAATAGTCGCTACTCACAGCTTCTATTCGCTACTCCCTATTCGCTGTTGGCGGCCGCCTTGTCCGGCGTCACCACCGGCAAGCGATCCGCCAGGCTGAAGTCGCCCCGTTCTATTCTGACCCCGGTAAACAGCAAGATCTGTGCCGGTCCCTCGCCTGATGCCACGCGCCGCCGACGCTCGCGCTGTGTCAGGTGACAAAGCTCGCCCATGGTCCCCAATGCTCCCCGCCCAATCGCCATGCCCCGCGATTGGCCACCTACGATTGATGCACCTTATGGTTAACAAAATCTAACCAACAATCCAGTTATCAATGCGAATAATCGGCGTCCAGAAGGCCCGAACCCTCAGGATCGTCGATGTCGAGGACCCAAAGATCCGGGTCAAACCGCACTTCGCGGGCAATCATGGCGTCCACAGACTGGGCTTCGTGGTGTGCGGCGGTCAATCTCAGGTGAAACCGTCGGCGGCCTGATTCGTCGAAGGCGGGGCCGGGTGCCGGTCCGAACAGCCGAACCGTTCCGTCGCGAAGAATCACCCGGACGAACACGCTCCCCGCCTCCTCGGCACCGCGCCGGGCAACAACCCCGGTCAGCCCCTGCCCGAAGCACCGCCGCAGATGCGCCGCCACCCAGATCGCTGTTTTGACTGACATGGGAGGCATTAGGCATCACGCATCAGGCGGCCGCAAGCGTCGGCAGTCGGCATTAGGCAATAGGCAGTGACCGGCGCCCTTCCCTACTGCCTACCGCCTACTGCTTGAGAAAACTCGTCTGCCCCGACGTCTTGGCGAGCTCGCTCAGGAGACCGGCCGTGATGTCGCCGCTCACCGGCAGGCGCCGGTCGCCCTCGAATTCCCGGATGGCCTGGCGCGTCGTCTCGCCGAGCGTGCCGTCGATCGGTCCGGGCAGGTAGCCAAGCTCGGACAGGCCCGTCTGCACTTGTTTGACCGTCGCCTCGTCCGGCCCGATCGAGCCGGTGGTCTCGGTGCGCGCCACCTGCTTCAGCGTCCTGGTGTAGCGCAGATGGTCGAGCAGGTCCTGGAGGGTGGCACGCTGCGGCAGTCCGTTGGTCCGGCGGTAGGCGTCGAGCGCAGCGCGCGTCTCCGTCGACAGCCGCCCATCTATCGGCCCGCCATAGCGCTTGAGCGCCGCCAATTCGCGCTGCACATCGATGAGCGCCGCCTTTGGCGCAGGCCGCTCCGTCTTCACCGCCACCGACAGGCGCGGCCCCGCCCGACCCTTGGGCAGCGCCAGCTCGATCGTGTCGGAATCCGCCACTCGCCGCCCCGGTGCCTGAGCGAACAGCGCGTTCCACACGATTGCCACCGTGAGACCAAGCGAAAGGATCAGGCCCATCGCTGGCAGAATGCGCAGCGACGGCCGACCCCGGTCATCGTCATCGTCAAAAGCGCTCATACGCCCCAAAACGCCCACCGACTTTTGCCCGTATTGACCCTACCCCCAGTGCAGTTAAGAAGCGGTTGAAGGGAGGCAGTAGGCAGTAGGCAAATCGGCAATGCCCGGTGCTCTCCCTCTGCCTACTGCCTACTGCCTACTGCCCACCAGTCATCCATCCGTCATCTCCGGGCGCTTTTCTCGGCGCCCTTCCGAACCCAAGGACGAGCACGATGCGCAACAAGATTGAACAGGATCGACCAAGCTTCCGCGACATCATTGCCGAGCGCTATTCGCGCCGGGCGTTCCTCGCGAGCGCTGCGGCAGGACTGGGCGCCGCCGGCGCGCCTGGCTTCGTTGGCTCGCTGTTCTCCGGCGAGGCGCTGGCGCAGGCGGCCACCTCGAGCTTGAGTTTCGGCGAGCTCAAGCGCGTCTATGACGAGCGCGCCCATGTGGCGCCGGGATACCGCGCCGATGTGGTGGTTGCCTGGGGCGATCCGCTCAAGCCCGGCTCGCCTGCCTTCGAGCCCGCCAAGCTCGACGCCGCCGGCCAGCAGCAGCGCTTCGGCTACAATTGCGACTTCATCGCCTTCATGCCGCTGCCGCGCGGCTCGACGACGAGCGACCACGGGCTGCTCTGCGTCAACAACGAATATGTCTCGCCACATGTCATGTTCGAGGGCTTGAAGGAGAAGGGCTCAGGCAAGGCCATGAGCCGGGAGCAGGTGGCGCTGTGCAATGCTGCCGTCGGCCATTCGATCGTCGAGGTGCGCAAGGTCGACGGCAAATGGACGACGGTCCCCGACAGCCCCTATAACCGGCGGATCACCCTAGACAGCGAGTTCACGATCGGCGGGCCCTGCGCCGGGCATGCGGCGATGAAGACCTCGGCCGATCCGACCGGCACCAAGGTCCTCGGCACGAGCTACAATTGCGGTGGCGGGGTCACCCCGTGGGGCACCGTGCTGACCTGCGAGGAAGGCGTTTCCGACACGTTCGGCGGCGACCCGAGCAAGGCACCGAGCGCCAAGACGCTCGAGCGCTATGGTTTCGACGGCTCCGACACCTATGGCCGCGCCCGCTTCGCCGACCGCTTCAACATCGACAAGGAGCCCAACGAGCCGAACCGGTTCGACTGGGTGGTGGAGATCGATCCCTATGATCCGAAGTCGGTGCCGGTGAAACGGACCGCGCTCGGGCGCATGGCGCATGAAGCGGCGACCGTCGTGACCAATGGCGATGGCAGGGTCGTCGTCTATCTCGGCGATGACGACTATTTCGAATATGTCTACCGCTTCGTTTCGAGCGATCGCTATGATCCGGCAAACCCGCAATCGGCCCGCGACATTCTCGATCGGGGCGTGCTGTCGGTGCTCAAGGCAAATGCCGACGGCACCTTGAATTGGCTGCCTCTGACCCATGGCAGCGGGCCGCTCACCGAGGCCAATGGTTTCGCCTCGCAAGGCGATGTGCTGCTCCGGACCCGCGAGGCGGCCGACCTCCTCAAGGCCACGCCGATGGACCGGCCGGAGGACATCGAGACCAATCCGGTCAACGGCCGCGTCTATGCGGTGATGACCAAGAACAAGAAGATCACCGGCGACAAGCTCAACCCGCTCAACACGCGCCCCGAAAATCTCTATGGCCATATCATCGAGCTGATCCCGCCGGGCGGCGAAGGCGCAAAGGCCGATCACGCCGCCGATGTCTATCGCTGGGACCTGTTCGTGCTGGCGGGCAATCCCAAGGATCCCAAACAGGGGGCAAAGTTCCACCCGCAGACCAGCGACGATGGCTGGTTCGTCAATCCCGACAACCTCACCTTCGATCCCAAGGGGCGGATGTTCGTCGCCACCGACGGCGCCAATGATTTCGGCCTGCCTGACGGTATCTATGGCGTCGATACCGACGGCCCCGCCCGCGGCCTGCCGAAGCTCCTGTTCTCCTGTCCCCATGGTGCGGAGGCCACGGGCCCTTGCTTCACGCCCGACGGCAAGACGCTGTTCGTCTCCGTCCAGCATCCGGCCGAGGATGCCGACAGCCTCGACAAGGTGGAGACCCGATGGCCTGACTTCGCCACGGCCCTGCCGCCACGCCCGGCCGTGGTCGCGATCCAACGCGAGGATGGCCGTGATGTAGGCGAGTAAACAGGCAGTAGGAATTAGGCAGTAGGACGTGAGCGGTTATGCCTACTGCCTACTGCCTACTGCCTACTGCCTACTGCCTACTGCCTACTGCCTACTGCCTACTGCCTACTGCCTACTGCCTACTGCCTACTGCCTACTGCCTACTGCCTACT
>Ga0075421_100005276_pt1 | contig 15598 bp, 18 predicted proteins | sample SoiMetdeltSBSDD5_FD_75292 | JGI IMG/M metagenome (GOLD analysis project Ga0075421, IMG submission 75292) | Bulk soil microbial communities from a Populus tree surrounding site in Tennessee, USA - Soil MetaG P. deltoides SBSDD5 | ecosystem: Environmental > Terrestrial > Soil > Tree plantation...
CGGCGGCCGTGCTTGACCAGCTTGCGGTAGACGGTGAACGCCTCGGCGACGATCGTGTTCACCGCGTTCGGGAACTCGGCTCGCAGCTCGGCGACCTTGGCCGGCAGCTCGGCGCGCAGTTCGGCGACCTTGGCCGGCAGCTCGGTGCGGAGTTCGGCGACCCGGGCCGGCAGCTCGGCCCGCAGCTCCGCCACCCTCACCGGCACGTCCGCGCGCAGCTCGGCGACGCGGGCCGGAAGCTCATCGCGCAGTTCGGCGACCCGGGCGGGAAGCTCGTCGCGCAGCTCGGCCGTGACCGCCGGCAGCTTGCGCAGCTGCTGGAAGGCCAGGTCGCTGGCGCCCGCAGCGGCGTAGAGCGGAGCAGGGATCTTGGTCGTGGTGCTCATGCTGGGGAAACCTCCGTGTCGTCGTCCACACTGGACTCTCCGTCGGGACCGTCGGCCTTCGACCGCGCGTTCTCCCGGCGGAACGTCTCGTAGATCTGGGTCAGTGACTGTTTCTGCGCGATGGTCAGGTCCGGGTCGGCGGCGATCGCCGCCAGCACGCCCTGGCCGTCCTTCTCGTTGAGCAGCCCCGCGCGCAGGTACATCAGCGGGGTCGACACCCGCAGAGCGCTCGCGATCTGACCCAGGACCTCCGCGGACGGCTTGCGCAGTCCACGCTCGATCTGGCTCAGGTACGGGTTGGAGACCCCGGCCCGGTCGGCGAGCTCGCGCAGCGAGATGCGCGCGGTACGCCGCAGGTCCCGGATGAACTCCCCGATGTCGCGGGGAAGGTCTCGTTGGCTGGACACGCTGACGAAGCTACCCGGGCTTGCTAGCTACAGCAAGCAAAACGCTAACCAGAGCTAGCGTGACAATCCTCACTGGCCCATGCGCCGCTTCATGATCGCGGTTTTCCGTGCGAACGAGCAGTCCCACTGCACATCCGTACGGAAAATCGCGATCATGCCTAACGTCCCTGGCCCAGCCAGGCTCCGACCGCAACACCAAGATCCGCCGCCCTTGCCCGGTTGGCGGGCGGGTCAGAAGAGGGCCGGCAGGGCGCGGGCGTGGCCCACCTCGACGCCGCCGCCGAGGACTGGTACGTGGGCGAGCGGTACGAGTGCGTCGCCGGTGACTCCGAGGCTCGCGAGGGCGGCGACGAGTACGGGCAGCTGTCCGCGGGGGTTCCCATCGTCGATCTTGATTGCCGCGGCCCCCGTGCCGGGCAGCGCGACGGCGAGCACGCCCTCGGCGCCGCCCTTGGAGAGCAGGCCGGGAACGGCCCGCATGAGGCGGTCGTCGGTCGCGCCGGGGCCCGAGACCAGGTCGGGATGGGCCCGCATCGCGTCGGCCACGCGGCGCGGGTCCGACCCGGGCGGCGCCGAGGCGACGGCGAGGAAGGCGCGGGCCAGACCCTGCAGCGAGATGGCTCCCACGGCAGCGCCGCAGCCGTCGACGCCGTGCGCGGTCACGGGCTCGCCCGCGAACTCCCCCACGGCGGCCAGGCACGCGCGCTGAAGCGCGTGCTCCGGGGAGCGGTAGTCGTCGAGGGGCCAGCCGGCGGCCCGGCAGGTGAGCAGCATGCCGGTGTGCTTGCCGGAGCAGTTCATGTAGACCCGCGTCCGGCCGCCGCCGGCCCGGAGCACCGCCGCCCGGGCCGACTCCGACAGGGGCAGGTCGGGCGGGCAGCGCAGGTCGTTCTCGGTGAGGCCACCGGCGCGGAGCATCGCGCGTACACGATCGATGTGAATGGGCTCGCCCCAGTGACTCGCGGCGACAAGGGCGAGATCGGCGGAGTCGGCGAGGTCGAGACCGGCTCGCAGCATGGCGACGGCCTGCATCGGCTTGTTGGACGAGCGCGGGAAGATCGGGCTCGCCACGTCGCCGACCGAGGCGACCACCGTGCCGGCGGCGTCGAGCACGGCGACGGAGCCGTGGTGGCGGCTCTCGACGAACCCGGAGCGAACGATCTCGACGACGGGGGCGCCGCCCAGGTAGGTGTCGGCCACGGCCTAGACCGCGCTGGCGAGGGCCGGGATGCCGAGGGCCGGGATGCCGAGCAGTTCGCGGGCCTGTGCCGGGGTCATCGGCGGGCGCTGGGCGAGCCGGGCGAACCCGGCCGCACGCGCCACGAGCTGCGCGTTTCCGTCGACGGGCTGCCCCTTGGCGTAGGTGATGGTGTCCTCCATGCCGACCCGGAGGTGGCCGCCGGCCGACAGCGAGGCGAGCAGGACGGGCAGCGTGGTGCGCCCGATGCCGGTGGCCGAGAACGTCGTGCCCTCGGGCAGGTCGTGCAGGGCGCTCTTGCAGGCGACCAGCGCCTCGGTGGTGCCGGGCATGCCGCCCGGGACGCCCATGACGAAGTCGACGTGGACGTGGCCGCCGACGGGCAACCCGTGCTTGTCGAGCAGACGCTGCAGCGCGGTCAGGTGGCCGAGGTCGAAGATTTCGTACTCGGGGACGACACCCCGCTCCTGCATGCGGGTGTGCAGCTCGACGATGAACTCCCACCGGTTGAGGAACACGTCGTCGCCGAAGTTGACCGTGCCCATCGTGCAGGAGGCCATCTCCGGCCCCGCGTCGAGGACGGCCAGCCGCGCCGACTCCGGGTCGGTCACCGCCCCGCCGCTCGAGAGCTGGACGATCAGGTCGGTCGAGGACCGCAGCGCCTCGACCGTGGCCCGCAGCCGGCCCAGGTCGAGCGTCGGCTGGGCGTCGTCGTCGCGGATGTGGACGTGGATCACGCTCGCGCCGACCGATTCGCACTCTTTGGCGGTCGCCACCAGTTCGTCGAGGGTGACCGGGAGCGCCGGCACGTCCACCTTGGCCGACTCCGCTCCGGTCGGGGCCACCGTGATCAACGTCGTTGTTGTCATGCCGCCAGCGTGCCATGCCGAGCGTCCGCGCACGCCGTGAGGTCGTTCGCCGCCACGCGCCGCCTCCCCGGCGAGATCTTGGATGATCTGTGTAGCCATAGCAGCACAGATCATCCAAGATCCGGGGAGTCAGTCGGGGTCGATCGCGGCCGTGGACTCGCCGACCCGCAGCCCGGCGTCCGGCCCTAGCGAGGCCTTGACCACGGCCAACGCGACCGGGCCGAGCTCGAAGTGACGGACGGCGGTGCCGGCGAACCCGACCGTGCGCCCCTCGGCCGTGGTGACCGGGGTGCCGGGAACGGGCAGCTGGTCGGTGCTGACCCCGTCGAGGTGCAGCAGGACGAGCCGGCGGGGCGGACGGCCGAGGTTGTGCACCCGGGCCACCGTCTCCTGCCCCCGATAACAACCCTTCTCCAGGTGTACGGCGGGGCCGATCCACCCGACCTCGGCCGGCAGGGTGCGGTGATCGGTGTCGAAACCGAGCCGGGGTCGGCGGGCGGCGACGCGCAGCGCCTCGAACGCCCAGAGGCCGGCGGGCGGCACGCCCAGCCGGGCCACCACGTCCGGCACCGTGGAGCGCGGCACGAGCAGGTCGGCTCCGTAGGGCATGCGTCGCGCGTACGCGACATCGGAGAGGGCGAGGACCGGATAGCGCGACGTGGGCTCGGCCGGGACCGATCCCGAGGCGAACTTCGCTCCGGGCACCGCGGACAGCTCGGGCGGGGCGAGGTCGCCGGCGCCGATCGCGGCCAGCGCGTCACCGGTGGCGGGCCCGACCACGGACAGCACGGCCCAGTCGGCGGTGACGTCGGCCGGCTCGACCCGCAGCATGAACCGCATCCGCCCGAGGAAGTCCAGCAGCGACGCCGCCGTCCGCGGCTCCACGTCGAGGTACGTCGTGGCGCCGTCGTCGAGCATGACGGCGTGGTGCTCGACGTGTCCGTGCGGTGAGAGCACCAGCAGCTCGGTGCCGGTGAGCGGGACGAGCCGGTCGACGTGCTGGGTGGTGATGCTGTGCAGCCAGGTCAGGCGGTCGGCGCCCGGGACCGCCACCACGCCCCGGTTGCCTCGGTCCACCACGCCGGCGGCGGTCGCGAGGAGGCGCTGCTCGCGGATGGGGTCGCCGTAGTGTGCCGCGACTCCGGCGTCCACATGCGACGGATCGAGGGCGTCGACTGCCACCGCTCCCGGTGTGGCCAACGTCATAGCCGATCACCTCCCGCGCGCTCGGTCGAGCAGCCCGCGCAGACCCCGAAGAGGGCGACGTGGCCGATGTCGATCAGGAATCCGCGATCCCGTTCGAGATCGTCGGCGAGTGGGCCGAGCGCGGCGGAGGCCACCTCGGCCACGTGCCCGCACACCCGGCAGACGAGGTGCACGTGCTGCTCCTCGCCGACGGCGTGGTAGGTCGGTGACCCGTGGGACAGGTGGGCGTGTGTGACGAGACCCAGCTCCTCCAGCAGCTCCAGCGTCCGGTAGACGGTGGTGATGTTCACCCCGGCCGCGACCTGGGAGACCTCGGCGTGCACCTGGTCCGGCGTCGCGTGGCCGAGCCGGTAGACCGCGTCCAGCACGAGCTGGCGCTGCGCGGTCAGCCGGAGCCCGCGAGAGCGGAGCTTGTCGGCCAGGGACGATGGCGGCACGTGTCCGAGTTTAGTTCCGGGCTACGCTGCCGGGCGTGTCCGATCAACGTGTGGTGGCCCTGCTGGGCCGGGGTGTCGTGCCCGCCGAGACCCCGATTCTGCGCGCCGACGACCTCGGCGCCCTGCGCGGCGACGGGATCTTCGAGACGATGCACGTCCGCGACGGCCGGGCCTGGCTCGTTGACGAGCACCTGGCGCGCATGACGATGTCGGCGGCCCGCATGGAGCTACGCCTGCCGCCCCGCGCGGAACTCGCCGACCTGATCGAGGAGGCACTGTCGGCCTGGGCGCCCGGGGTCGAGGGGGCGCTGCGCCTGGTCTGCACGCGGGGCGCCGAGAACGCCGACGGGCCACCGACCGTCTACGCCACCATCGCGCCCGTCACGGCTCCCGCGCTGCGCGCCCGCCACGCCGGGCTCACCGTCGTGACGGCGACCCTCGGCTTCTCCGCCGACCTCCGCCAGTCGGCGCCGTGGCTGCTGGGTGGGGCCAAGACCCTCTCGTACGCGGTGAACATGGCCTCCCAGCGTTGGGCTACCTCGGTCGGGGCCGACGACGTGCTCTGGATCTCCTCGGACGGGTACGCGCTGGAGGCGCCGACCTCGACGCTGGTCTGGCTCGACGGCACCACCCTGTGCACCGTGCCGGTGGAGCGCACGGGCATCCTGCCGGGCACCACGGCCCGGTGGCTGCTCGACCACGCCGGCAAGCTCGGATGGAGCACCGCCGAGCGCATGGTGAGCCCGGCCCAACTGGCCGAAGTGGACGGCTCGTGGTTCACGTCGTCGGTGCGCGGCATCGCCCCGCTGCGGACGCTCGACGGCGCCGAGCTGCCCGGCTCCGCGGCCGCGACCGCGGCGATCCGGGACCTGCTCGGGTACGCGTGAGACCGGGCGCGCCGCAAACGGCTCAGCCGCCCACCCGAGTGAGCCGGGCGGCGAGGTGCGGCGAGAGTGGCTGGCCGACGGCCGCCATGTCCTGCGCGTAGAGCAGTGCCCCATCGACGATCCCGTAGAGGCGCTGCTCGGCCGTGACCTCCTTCGCGGTCGACGAACGCATCACCGCGTCGGTCGCGAACTCGATGCGGACGCCGGTGAGCCGGCCCACGTGCAGCGCCATGATGCCGGTTGGGCTGCACAGCAGCGCCTCGACCTCGTCGGTCGGCTGACCGTCGGAGCCCATCACCGGGCGCCACCACCCGGTCTCCCGGGCCGCCGGACGGATCGGGGTGCCGTCGGGCTTCACGAGCCAGGCCCGGGAGCTGTAGTGCAGGAACGGCCGGCCGTCGTGGCTGATCGTGATCTCCTGCGCGTACTCGAACGCCTCGATCGTGGGGTAGTCGCCGCCGCCCCGGCCGCGCCACACGCCGATGAACGGCACCAGGCCGTGCAGGGCCGGGTGCAGGTCCGGCCCCCGTCGCAGGTCGTAGGTCTCCTCGTACGGGTACTCGGGCGGCACCGGCGCGTCGAGCCACGGCGGGCGGACGCCCTGGTCCGGGTTCACAACCGCCCCCGGCTGACGCGGAGGGCGAGGTAGATCAGAGCGCCCGCGAGCGCCCCGAACCCGGCCACCAGCAGGCTCACAAATCCGATCTCCGAGACCACCCGAGCAGTCTAGGACTCGGCACACCTAGGCTGGCCGCATGACAGGCGCCCTCGATGGTTCGCGCTCGCTCGTGGTGAAAGCGACGGCCGGTGCCGACGCCCCGGAGCGCTGCGCCCAGGCCTTCACGGTCGCCGCGACCGCGGTCTCGGCCGGCGTACCGGTGTCGCTATGGCTCACCGGCGAGGCGAGCTGGTTCGCCCTGCCGGGCCGGGCGGAGACGTTCGAGCTGCCGCACTCGGCACCGCTGCAGGGGCTGCTCGACGCGGTCCTGCTGGCCGGAACGGTCACCCTGTGCACCCAGTGCGCCGCCCGCCGGAACATCACGGCGGCCGACGTGCTGCCCGGCGTACGGATCGCCGGCGCCGCGGCCTTCGTCGAGGAGTGCCTGACCCCGGGCGCGCAGGCGCTCGTCTACTAACGCACCTGACGTGCTAGCAGGCGGTGGTCGAGGTGACCACGACCTCGCCGGCAAAGGTGTGCACGACCACGCTCAGCCCGGCGGCGCGGAAGTAGACGAGGTCGGCGCGGCTCAGCACGACGGACGCGTCGGCCGCGTCGCGCTGGATCACTTCCCGCAGCGCCTCGTCGAGCGGGCGGCCCGGGCCCGCCACCGGGGCGAGCGCCTCGACGGTCGTGACCGACCCGCCGCCGGTACAGGTCACGCGATGCACGTGCGTCTGCGCCCCGGCCCGGAGCCCGAGGACGGCCAGCAGCGCCTGGGCGCGCTCCGCCGCGACCCCGCCGGCACCGGACGTGTCGCCGTTGGTGCCGTCCGGCTGGTCCGAGGCGGCCGCCGCGGGTGCGTCGGGCCGGCAACCGGTGTCGGCCACGAACCGGACCTCGCCCGGGCTCTGGGGGCGACCGGTCACCTTGACGTAGTTGCCCGGATCCGCCACGAGCCGCGGGGCCCCGCCTTCGTATACCCGCGCGCGGTAGGTCGCGGGTAGCGCGGCGCCGACCCGGTCGAGCAGAGCCTGCTCCTGCCCCTCGGGGACAAGGACGGTCAGCGAGCGCTCAAACCGCGCACCCCGCCGGAACGTGGTGACCCTGCAGTCGCCCATCGGCTCGTACCCGGAGATCGAGAGGACCGACTGGTCGTCGCCGGCGGCCGCCGACGCGAGCACCGCGATCGCCTGATCCACCGTCGGTCGGGCTTGCGCGGTGGTCGTCTGCTCCCGGGCCGTGGGGCGCCCGTGACCGACCGCCCACGCCGCACCGCCGGCCAGGACCAGCCCCCACACCACGGCCAGCACCGCGATCCAGCGCTGGCGGGGCTTTGGGGGCTCGGACACGCCGACCATGCTCGCACAGGCGCTCCGGTGGCCCTGACCCCACCGGAGCGCCTGTGTGCCTGTTGACGGAACGGGACCTTGAGTCAGGACCTGACCGAGACGCCGACCTCGTTGATGCCGCGTGAGGCCGTCACTTCGGTGTCGCCGTTGCCGTGGCGCGAGAGCGCCCGCAGCGTCCACGTGCCCGGCGCCGCGAAGAACCGGAACTGCCCGGCCGGTGACGTCACGACCTCGGCCGTGAACTCACCCGTCGCGTCGAGCAGCCGCACGTACGCGCCGCCCACCGGCTCGCCGGCATCGGAGCGGACCACACCCGTGATCACGGTCTCCTTTTCGATGTCCACACTGGCCGGCAGCGGCGCCGACTGTTCGGGTGCGCCGCAACCCGCTACTGCCTCGGTACCCATCGCGGCCTCCTCACGCCTGGCCGGGCTCGTCGCCGACCGCCACCGGTACGCCGACCAGCGACCCGTACTCGGTCCACGAACCGTCGTAGTTCTTCACGTCGCTGTGCCCGAGCAGCTCCCGCAGCACGAACCACGTGTGCGAGGAGCGCTCGCCGATGCGGCAGTAGGCGATGGTCGCCTTCGACCCGTCGAGGCCGGCGTCGCCGTACAAAGTGGTCAGTTCGGCGTCGGACTTGAAGGTGCCGTCTTCGTTGGCCGCCTTCGACCACGGCACGGAGAGCGCGGTCGGCACGTGGCCGGGGCGCTGCGCCTGCTCCTGCGGCAGATGCGCCGGGGCGAGCAGGCGACCCGCGTACTCGTCGGGCGAGCGGACATCGACGAGGTTCTTGGCGCCGATGGCTCCGACGACCTCGTCGCGGAAGGCGCGGATGGACAGGTCCTGTTCCTTGGCCTGGTAGCTGGTGGCAGGCCGGGAGACGACGTCCGTCACCAGTGGACGGTTGTCGAGCTCCCACTTCTTGCGACCGCCGTCGAGCAGCTTCACGTTCTCGTGGCCATAGAGCTTGAAGTACCAGTAGGCGTAGGCGGCGAACCAGTTGTTGTTGCCGCCGTAGAGGATGACGGTGTCGTCATTGCCGACGCCCCGCCCGGCGAGCAGGGCCTCGAACTGCTGCTTGTTCACGAAGTCCCGGCGGATCGGGTCCTGGAGGTCGGACTTCCAGTCGAGCTTGATGGCGCCGGGGATATGGCCACCGTCGTAGGCGGTGGTGTCCTCGTCGACCTCGACGAAGACGGTCCCGGCCGAGCCGAGGTTCTTCTCGGCCCAATCCGCGGAGACGAGCACGCTGTCGCGACTCATTGGGTTACTCCTCGTTGGTGTGGGCGCGGCGGCCGGGTCCGGGCGCCAGCGCGCGAAAGACGATGTGAGGTTGGCCGGCATGGCGGGCGGCGGGAGATCACAGCGCCAAAGACAGAACCGGTGCGGGGCCGCGAACGTCCGGCTGGGACATTCGGCTCTCATGACCGCTCACGGGCCGCGCTCGGCGGCGCTGCGCCTCTAGGGGCAGCGACGACAGAGGCAGGTGGCCACACGGCACAGGTCGACCGCGCGCCGCTTGGTGAGCATGATGCCCATAGGGAGCGAGATTACCATCGCGGCGGGGACGCCCCCACGCGCGCTACCGGATCGTGGGAATGCGCTCCCACGGTCGGGGATCAGGACTTCGGCGGGCCGGCCGGGATGTTCTTCCGGAGGGCGGCATAGTAGGCGCCCAGCAGCAGCGCCCCGATCGTGGCCACCCCACCCATCCACGTCTCGTTCGCGATGAACCCGGCGAGCACGATCGCGATGACGTAGACGATCGGCAGTAGCACGTCGAACGTACGGCGGTTCATGGACGCCTCCAGACCGAGGGACGGACAGGCGCATCACCTTGCGGTCATGATGCCCCAGATCAGGACACGAGTGGAACAGCACGCGCCGTGGCGGTGATGCTGAGCCCCGGGTCTTCCGGGCGGACATCGTCGATGGAGAGGCGGAACGGCAGCGGCGGGATCCGGATGTCCACCGACAACCGCTGCGCGAGCGCGTCGAGCTGGGTCTGGGCAGGACCGCTGAGCGAGCCGTCCTCGACCCGGGCGTTGCGCACCCGGATCTGCACCACGCCGGCGTCGACGCTGAGGTCGGCGGTGGCCGACATCGGCACCTGCAGGCCCGCCAGGTTGGCCGTGCCGCGCACCTGCAGCCCGCTGTCGCTCGGGCCGAACGTGACGCCGGACAGGCCCAGGCGGGCGAAGTCCACGAGGTTGGCCAAGGTCGTCCAGTCGATCACCGCGGTCCCGGTGACGCGCTCGGCCGTCACGGTGGCCTTGCCGTCGATGAGGTCGGCCGTGTCGGCGTCCACGTCGTGCGCGACGACCAGCAGGCTAGGCAGCGTCGTACCGCTGATGTCGACCTCACGCATGTCGATGGTGATCTTCTCGTAGTGCCCGTCGGCCACCTGGAACAGGAACGGGAAGCCGCCTACGGTCACGTTGGTCGAGGCCGGCCGCACGCCGCGTTCGTTGAGTTCCGCCACGAGCTCGGTACGGATGCGCTCGGCGGCCGCGTTCGCCGCCACCCGGTCGGCCACGACTCCCAACCCGAGCAGGACGATCAGCGTGATGGCGAGCAGTGGCAGGGCCCGGCTCCTGCGTCGGTACGCAACCCGCGTCCGCTCCGCCACCGGCCACTCCTCGATCCTCGTGTCAGCCATGCCCCATAAGTAACCCGTTCAGCCCACAATCACACCCATCACATAGCAGGCCGGGGCGGCGAACGCGAACGCGCCGACCGGACCCTGCATGTGCCGGGCGAGCCACATGGACGGCGCCTCGCCCTCCAGCCGCCGGCCCGCCTCGGCGTAGCCCGTGCCGAGGTCGACGACAATCGCGACCAGCGCCGCGACCATCCCCGACAGGGCGCCGGTCAGCGTGGTCAGGCCGAGCACCGCGTAGCCCACGGCGGCCGCCGCAGCGGTGCCGGCCATCGCCCCCGCGACGACGCCGGTCGACCCACGGGGCACCTGCGGCGCGAGCCGGGGCGACGGCACGAGGATGTCGCAGATCCGAGCGGTGGCGAGCGCGACGCCGGCCGCGACGAGCCCGGCCATGAGCACCTGGTTACCCACCGGTCGGCGGTCCAGCACGATCAGTGACGCGAACGAGGTCACGCCCACCACGACCATCGCCGTGACCGCCAGGGACTCGGTGACTCCGGCGCGGCCGCCGCGCCGGAACAGCTGGCCGACCACGCCCGCCACGAAGCCGCCGGCCAGCACGTAGGCAAGTGGGGTCAGGGTCGCCTCGACCGGGAGATTCATCGAGATCGTCGCGGCGGCGGCGGTGAGCACGCCGACCCCGGCGACGATCCGCGCGGCCGACGGCCGGCTCGCCACCGTCCAGGCCAGGACGAACAGCACCTGGGCTCCGAAGACCACCACCGAGAACGCGGTCGTGGTCGCCTGCGACCCGACGAGCAGCCCGAAGGCCAGCAGCAGCGAGAACCCGGCGACGGCGATCGACAGCAGCCGCCGAACCGGGACCTCCGGCTCGAGCGGCTCGAGTGGCTCCCGCCCGGAGCGGATGCCGCGGCCCCGACCCGGCTCGCCCCGACCCGGCTCGCCGGGCCGGCCCGGACGGCCGCCCGTACCCCCGCGCCGCGCCGCCCCGGCCGCGGCCGGCATGCGGCCGCCCGAGCGGGGATCGCGGACGCGCTCGTCCCGGAAGCGGTCGTCCGCGGCGCTGCTGGAAAACACGTCACGATCGTGCCATGTCGCCCCGATCCATCTCGACCCACCGCCCGCCGCCGACTGGGGCCCGGGTGAGAGCGCCGGATCGAGGAGGAGTGGTAGCGGCCACCCACGGACCCGGATCCGAATTCCGGTTTGGGGTCTTCCCAAGGGCTGAACGGGCGAGTCGGCGTTCAGTCGATCTCAGTTAGGGTGAGATGATCCGCCCGTCAGCGACGCCGGGGCTCGTTCGCGAACCAGCGAGCGCACTCGTTCCCGTGACCGGCCGGTCGCGGGCCTCGGCGCTCACGACGGAGGTGCCCGTGGAGATCCTGCTCCTGACCGCGGCCACCGGTGCGGCCGCGGTGCTGCCCGCGTTGGACCTGCTGCCGCACACCGTCCGCTCCGCTCCCCGCGATGTCCGTGCGCTGGTCGCCGGCAGCAGCCCCGATGTCGTGATCGTCGACGCGCGCACCGAGCTCGCGGAGGCCCGGGCCACCGCCCGGATGCTGCACGCGACCGGCCTGGGCGTGCCGCTGCTCGCGGTGGTGACCGAGGCGGGTCTCGTGGCGCTCAACGCCGACTGGGGCGTCGATGACGTGATCCTCGCCACGGCCGGGCCCGCCGAGGCGGAGGCCCGGCTGCGGCTCGCGGTGGGGCGCCTGACCAACGCGACGGCCGTCGGCAGCGGCCTGATCCGCGCGGGGGAGCTGACGATCGACCCGGACACCTACGCGGCGAAGCTCAAGGGCCGCCCGCTCGACCTCACGTACAAGGAGTTCGAGCTGCTCAAGTTCCTCGCCCAGCACCCGGGCCGGGTCTTCACCCGCGACCAGCTGCTGCGCGAGGTGTGGGGCTACGACTACTTCGGCGGCACGCGAACGGTCGACGTGCACGTTCGGCGGCTGCGGGCCAAGCTCGGCTCGGAGTACGAGTCGATGATCGGCACCGTGCGCCAGGTCGGCTACAAGTTCGTGGTGCCGCCCGCGCGTTCGCTGCCCGACACCGAGCCCGCATCCGGGATCCGCCCGGTCCGCGAACGGACCGTGATCAACTCGCCCTGATCGCCGCGCACCGTGATCGCGGTTTTCGTGCGAAACGCGCAGCGCCACTGCACAAACGCACGGAAATCAGCGATCTTCAAGGTGGTCGTGGGGTTGGCGCAAGTGTCGCGCATCAATGCGGTCTTCCGTTCACAAGCTCGTGGAGCAGTCACAGCGACTACCGTTGCTCGCGTGAGGCGCGCACGAACGGATGTCGTCCGGGTGGACCATCTCCGCCCGGCCGACGTGGTGGACGTGCTCGCGCTGACCCGGGCGGCCGGCGACGCCGACGGCGCGTACCCACTCTCCGAGCACGTGATGTTGCACCTGCGCCACGGCGGTGACGCCCCGGCGGTGCACCTGCTCGCCCGCGACGGCGATGAGCTGGTCGGATACGCCCACATCGACACCACCGACGCGGTCGAGGGCGCCTCCGCTGAGCTGTGCGTGCACCCGCTGCACCGGCGGCAGGGTCTGGGCCGGGCGCTGGTGCTCGGTGCGATCGAGGCGGCCGAGGAGCGCGACCCGAACGGCCGCCTGCGGCTGTGGGCCCACGGCGACCATCCGTCGGCCAACGCGCTGGCCCTCTCGCTCGGCTTCGTGCGGGCCCGGGTGCTGTGGCAGATGCGACGCTCCCTCTACGCCCCCGTACCGGCGCCGGAGCTGCCGGATGGCGTGGCGGTGCGCCTGTTCCGACCGGGCGAGGACGACGAGGCCTGGCTCGCCCTCAACGCCCGGGCCTTCGCCGACCATCCCGACCAGGGGCGGTGGACCGCCAACGACCTTCAGGTACGGCTGGCCGAACAGTGGTTCGACCCCGGTGGCTTCCTCCTCGCCGAACGGGCCTCCGACGGCGCCCTGCTCGGTTTCCACTGGACCAAGGTGCACGGGGCCACCCGACCCGGCCACGCCCGCACCTCCGACGCCCACGTCCACTCCGACGCCCACGTCCACTCCGACGACGGCCACCTCCACTCCGACGGCCACGACCACGACCCCATCGGCGAGGTCTACGTGCTCGGGGTCGACCCGGCGGCCCAGGGCCTAGGGCTCGGCACGGCGCTCACCCTCGCCGGCCTGCGCCACCTGCGCGCCGACGGCCTCGACCAGGTCATGCTCTACGTCGAGGAGACCAACCCGACCGCGATCGCCCTCTACACCCGGCTCGGCTTCGCCCGCTGGTCAACGGACGTCTCGTTCCGCCGGCCGGGCTGAGCTGGTTGGCGCTCGCTCCGCTTCGCGCGGCGGGGCTGGGTTAGGGCTTGATATCGAAACGGTTCCGGTGGGTCCTTCCCACGCGCCCGGGGCGGGAGCCACGATGGTGGCCGTACCCCCGATGAGGCTGCGACCCGAGGGTGAGGTGGCGTGGACGCACCGGTGCAGGCTCCGGATGACTTTGCCTCGTTCGTCGCCCAGTACGCCGAGCGGGTGCGAGCCGCATGCGCCACGCTGACCGGCAACGACCGCCTGGCCGCAACCGTCCAGCAGGAACTGTTCGCCTCGGTGGCGCTGCGCTGGTGGTGGCTGCGTCGCCAGCCGCCGAAGCCGCTCGCCCGCCCCGGCGCCGCCGCCGCCTATCTGCAGCGTCAGCTACGCCGCGAGGCCGCCAACTGGCGCCCCGAGGACGTGCGCGCCCCCGCCCCTGACCTGACGGTGGGGCTGCGCCGTGGCGAATCCGTCCCTCGTACTCAGGCGATCGCCGAGCTCGCGACCAACGCATGGGACAAGGCGCACCGCATTCGCATCCGCCGCCGCCGGGTGGGCGTGATCGCGCTGGTGGCGATCGCGATCGCGGCGATCGCCCTGCCCCGTACCAGTGCCGGCCGCCAGAACCCGGACGTCACAACCGAGGAGTCGCCGCTGCCGACCGCGGTGCCGGCGAGCGTCGACATCGCGCGCCCGTTCGATGAGCTGAGCACCCTGCCGACCAGGTCGACCCCGCTGCCGCCCACGCTCAACATGGACGCCAACCTCGCCACGCCGCTGATCGAGTCGCCCATTCCACGGGCCCGAGCCGTCGCCCAGTTGGAGACCGGTCCGCTGATCATCGCGGGCGACGACGGCATCACCCGGAAGGTCGACGATTCCCAGCTCAGTGGGGCCGAGCTAGTCAGCACGTCGCTGTCGCCCGACGGGTCACGGGTCGCGTTGGCCACCACTACCGGGCTGCTCGTTGTCGACCTGAGCACGGCCGCCGTGCGCCCCATCCGGCTGGCCTCGGCCGCCGGATCGTCGATCGGCACGCTCGTGTGGCGGACCAACCGTACGGTGCTCGTGCCGGCCCGCACCGGGGCCCAAGTGGTGAATGTCGACACCGGACAGACCACGAACCTGTCCGGCCTGTCGGGCACGAACGTCATCACGATGCAGGGCGCCGGCACCCCGACGACGCCGGTGGAGCTGGTGCCGTCGAACCCGAGCGGGGCGCAGCCGGCGCGCATCCGCATCTGGCGCGCCGAACCGTCCGGCACCCCCGGCCCCAACGGCCTCGCGCCGGTCGCGCCGACCGCCACCCCGACGCCGACCGCGGCGACAACCACCCCGCCGGCGTCGGCCCCGGCGTCCACTCCGCCGACGTCCACACCTAGCGCCGGCGCCAGCCCGACCGCCGACACCAACGCCGTCGAGGACCGGCCCATCTTCGGGCCGCCCTGGATCGGTCGCTGGGGAGGCGCCGGCTGGGGCAACGAGAAGGTGTTCGCCCGGCCGTGCGACCCCAGCACACTGGCGTTGCCGGAGAACGTCGGAGTGGTGCGGGAGGCGGTAGGAGCGGTCGACGGCAACGGCCTCTACAGCCGGACCCTCGCCACCGTCGAGGGTGGAGTCCGCCTCGACGCCCTGGGCTTCCTCGACCCGCAGACTCTGCTGGTCAGCCTGTCGAAGTCGAGCCGCACGTGGGTAGTCTCATGGGACACCCACTCCGGCGACGTGCGCTCCGTGACCCAGGTCAACGCCGACGTCCGGGTGTCGGTCGCGGATCTGTTGCGCCTTTAGAGTTCGACCACGAGTCGGGCTCCGTCGGGGTCGAGCCGGATCCACGGCATCACCGCCGCGGTGAGGTCATGGTCGCCGCCCGCGGCCAGGGCACTGTCTATTGTGGAGTACGCGCCGAGCTGCCTGAGCGTGTACGCCGTCGGCGGCAGCATGGGCAGGCGCGCCGCCTCGGCCGGCTGCAACCACACCGTGTGCTCGGCCTCGCCACCGACATCGCGGGTGCGCTGCGCCGCCGGCAGCCGGGCCAGGAAGAAGAACGTGTCGTAGCGGCGCGGCTCGAACTCCGGAGTGAGCCACCGCGACCACGCGGTCAGCAGATCGGAGCGCACCGCAAGACCCCGGTCGGCGAGCAGCTCGGCGAGACCGACGTCGCGGGCGAGCAGCGCAAGCCGGGCCGCCTCCCAGTCGTCACCGGAAACGTCCCCGACGACCGTGCCCGCATCGGGCCCCGCGAGGAGCACGCCGCACTCCTCGAACACCTCGCG
>Ga0075421_100005277_pt1 | contig 15597 bp, 15 predicted proteins | sample SoiMetdeltSBSDD5_FD_75292 | JGI IMG/M metagenome (GOLD analysis project Ga0075421, IMG submission 75292) | Bulk soil microbial communities from a Populus tree surrounding site in Tennessee, USA - Soil MetaG P. deltoides SBSDD5 | ecosystem: Environmental > Terrestrial > Soil > Tree plantation...
ACGGTGGAGGCGGAGGACGCGTATCGGCTCGGCCTGCTCTCCTCGGTGGTGGCGCCCGAGCGGCTGATGGACGAGGCGACGGCATGGGCGCGTGACATGGCCGGTGCGCCGGCCCCGACAGTGGCCGCCGCCAAGCGCGCCATCAATCTCGCGCTCGAGCCCGAGGCCGCACGATGATTCGCTCGGTGCCGGGCCGCACGCCGCGGGTCCATCCGGGCGCCTACGTCGACATCGCGGCGCAGGTGATCGGCGATGTGCAGATCGACGAGGGCGCGTCGATCTGGCCCTTCACCGTCGTGCGCGGCGATCAGGACAACTACGTGAAGGTCGGTCGCAACACCAACGTCCAGGACAACTCCGTCCTGCACGTGACGCCCGACTTCCCGTGCATCGTCGGCGACAACGTCACCATCGGCCACCGCTGCGTCGTCCACGCGTGCACGATCGGCAACGACGTCCGCATCGGCATCGGCGCGGTGGTCCTCACCGGCGCCATCGTCGAGGATGGCGCCCAGGTGGGAGCGGGGGCGCTGGTGCCGCCCGGCAAGGTCGTGAAGGCGGGCTGGCTCGTGATGGGGGTACCGGCCAAGCCCGTCCGCGAGATGGGGCCGGACGAGATCGCCGACATCAAGCGCAACGCCCGCGAGTATGTCGACCTCTGGCACCGGGACTACCGTCGGTGAACAACGCGGCTCCGAACCCGAGCCTCCACGTCGAGGTCGACGGCTTCATGGCCACGCTCACGCTCGATGCCCCGCCGCTGAACCTGCTCGGCGACCCCGTACGCCGGGCGATCCTCGACGCGCTCGCGGAGTGCCGGGCGCGCGGGGTGCGGGCGGTGATCGTCACCGGCGCCGGCCGCGCGTTCTGCGCGGGCGCGGACCTTCGCGACGAGGCGAAGCTCACGCCGGCCGACGTCCAGGCGTTTCTCGATGCCGACGAGGCGGTGTTCGCGGCGCTCGCGGACTTTCCGGGGGCGACCATCGCCGCCGTCAACGGCTACGCGTACGGCGGCGGCTTCGAGCTCGCGCTCGCCTGCGACATTCGCCTGGCCGCGCGCACCGCCACCCTCGCCGGCGTCGGGGTCAAGATCGGCCTCGCCGTGTCGACAGCGCGGCTCGCCCGCGTGGCCGGCGAGGCGGTCGCCCTCGATCTGCTCCTCACCGGACGCGCCGTCAGTGCCGACGAGGCGCTCGCGCTCGGGCTCGTCTCCGCGGTGGTGGAGCCGGATGCGCTCGCGGCGGAGGGGCGCCGGTGGGCGGAGGTGGTCGCCTCGCGGGCGCCGCTGTCCGTCCGCGCCAACAAGGTCGCGCTGCGCCACTGCGCGCGGCTGCCGATCGTGGAGGCGGTGACCTACGAGCGCAGCGAATGGGCCCGGCTGCAGCGCACGCGCGATCACAAGGAAGCGCTGGAGGCCTTCTTCGCCAAGCGCCCTCCGGTCTTCACCGGGCAGTGACATGAAGCCGCTCGATGGTCTGCGCGTGATCGATCTCACCCAGGCGATGGCCGCGCCCTACTGCACGATGAATCTCGCCGACATGGGCGCCGACGTCATCAAGGTGGAGCCGCCGGGTGGCGAGGAGACGCGGCGCGGCTCCGTGCAGAAGAACGGGCACAGCGGCTCCTTCAACGCGATCAACCGGAACAAGCGGAGTCTCACCGTCGATCTCAAGAAGCCGGACGGGGTGGAGATCATCCGCCGTCTCGCGCGCACCGCGGACGTCTTCGTGCAGAACTACCGGCCGGGGGCGGCCACGCGGCTCGGCGTCGGCTACGAGGATCTGAAGGCGGTGAACCCGCGCCTCATCTACTGCTCGATCTCCGGCTTCGGCTCGACCGGGCCCTATGCCTCGCGCGGCGGCTACGACCTCATCGCGCAGGGCATGAGCGGCATCATCAGCGTGACCGGCGAGGAAGACGGCCGCCCCGCCAAGGCGGGCGTGCCGCTGAGCGATCTCGCGGCCGGTCTCTTCGGCGCCTACGGAATCCTCGCCGCCCTCGAGCATCGCGAGCGCACCGGCGAGGGCCAGTTCGTCGACACGTCGCTGCTCGAGGCAGCCATGGCGCTGACGGTGTGGGAGTCGACCGAGTACTGGGCGACCGGGCAGACGCCGAAGGCGCTCGGCTCGGCACATCGATTGGCCGCGCCGTACCAGGCACTCCGGGCCGCCGACGGCTGGTTCACCGTGGGCGCCAACAACGACAAGCTCTTCGACGCGTTCTGCCGGGCCATCGACCGCCCGGAGCTGCCGGCAGACGCGCGCTTCTCCGCGCGCGATCGGCGCCTCGAGCATCGCCGCGCGCTGGCGGCGGAGATCGAGCGGACCACCGTCAAGGAGTCCCGCGCGCACTGGCTCGCGCGGCTCACGGCCGAGGGCGTGCCCTCCGGCCCGATCAACACGTACCCCGAGGCGCTGGCCGATCCCCACACGCTGGCCCGCGACATGGTGATCGACCTCGTGCATCCCGGGGCGGGCCCGATCAAGAACCTCGGCGTGCCCGTGAAGCTCTCCGAGACGCCGGGGGCCGTCGACCGCCCGGCGCCGCTCCTCGGCGAGCACAACGATGCGATCCTCGCCGAGCTCGGCTATGGCGAGAGCGAGCGCCGCGCGCTCCGCGCCGCAGGCATCATCTGACCCAGGAGGACCTCATGGACAGACGCCGCTTCATCGCCACCGCCGGCGCCGGCCTGCTGGCCGCCGCCGCCCGTCCGCAGCCCGCTGCCGCCCAGGCGAAGTACCCGTCGCGAACGATCGAGGTCGTCGTGCCATTCGCACCGGGCGGCGGCACCGATAACCTGATGCGCACGATCGTCGGCATCATCGACGAGAACCGCTGGTCGCCGGTGGCGCTCAACGTCAACAACCGCGCGGGCGGCAGCGGCGCCATCGGCTACACCTACCTGCTCGGCAAGAAGGGCGACCCGCACGTGGTGGCCGGCGCGGCGCCGACCATCGTGTCGGCCAAGCTCGAGGGCCGCATTCCCGGCAACCATCGCGACATGACCGTGCTCATGATCGTCGCCATCGACGAGCTGATGCTGTCGGTCCGTAGCGACTCCAAGTTCCAGTCGATCGAGGACTTCGTGAAGACGGCCAAGGAGCGCGCCGGCCAGCTCACCGTCGCCGGCACCGGCACCAACTCGGAGGACCACATCTTCACCTACCTCTTCGAGAAGGCGGCCGGCATCAAGCTGAAGTACGTCCCATTCAACTCCGGCGGCGAGTGCACGGCGGCGCTCATGGGCGGACACGTCGACGCGGGCGTGATGAATCCCAACGAGATCGTGGCCCAGGTCGAGGCCAAGAAGGCCAGGAATCTCGCGGTCGCCGCCAAGAAGCGCCTCACCGACGCCCCGGAGCTGCCGACCTTCGCCGAGAAGGGGATGGAGTTCTACTGGGAGCAGATGCGCGGCGTGGTGGGCACGGGCGGAATGCCGCCCGACGCCGTGAAGTGGTGGGTCGACGTGCTGAAGAAGGTCACCGACACGAAGAAGTGGCAGGAGGGCTATATCAAGCGCAACCTCCTGACCCCCGTGCAGTGGACGGGCGATGAGGCCGTCACCTATCTCGACGGTCTCACGTCGAAGTACGAGAAGGCGCTTGGCGATCTCGGCGCTCTGAAGAAGTAGGCGCGTGCGCGCGGCCGACCGGACCGGCGCGGCCGTTCTGCTGGCGCTCGCGGTCGCCTACACGGCGACGGCGGCCGGGCGCTATACGTACTGGACCGCCACCGGTCCCGGCTCCGGCTTCTTTCCGTTCTGGCTGGGGCTCGTGCTGGCGGCGCTGTCGATCCTGCTGCTGGCGAGCGCGGTGCGGCGCCCGGATCCCGGGCCCGCCTGGCTGCCCACGGGTCACGGCGCCGCCCGCTTCGTGGTGGTCGTGGTGGTGACGGCGCTGTTCATCGCGCTGCTGCCGCTCCTCGGCATGGCGCTCGGCACCGCCGTCTTCCTCGGCGTCCTGCTGCGGATGCTGGAGGGCCACTCGTGGCGCACGACGGCCGCGGTCGCGGTCGGCGCGGCCGTGGCGAACTGGGCCGTGTTCGTGCTCTGGCTGCGGGTTCCCTTCCCCGTCGGCATGCTGGGCTTCTGAGCCGTGGACCTCTTCACCAATCTCGCCCTCGGCTTCTCGGTCGCCTTCACGCCGTTCAACCTCCTGATGGCGTTCATCGGCGTGATTCTCGGGACGCTGATCGGTGCGCTGCCGGGCATCGGTCCGGTGTCCGGGGTCGCGCTGCTGCTGCCCATCACGTTCGGGATGCACCCGACCTCCGGCATCATCATGCTCGCCGCGCTCTACGCCGGCTCGATGTACGGCGGCACGATCACCTCCGTGCTCATCAACACGCCGGGCGAATCGGCGTCGGTGGTGACGTGCATCGACGGCTACCAGATGGCGCTCCAGGGCCGCGCCGGCCCTGCCCTCGGCATGGCGGCGATCGGGTCGTTCATCGCCGGCACCGTCGGCGTCGTCTTCTTGATGGGCATGTCGCCGCTGCTCGCGCGGTGGGCACTGTCCTTCGGGCCGCCGGAGACCTTCGCGCTCATGCTGCTGGGGCTCACGACGGTGACCGGCCTCACCGGCGACAACGCCGTGAAGGGCTACATCTCGATGGTGCTGGGGCTGATGATGTCCATGGTCGGCTTCGACATCATCTCCGGCGATCAGCGCTACACCGGCGGCATCACCGAGATGCTCGACGGCTTCGATTTCCTGCCCGTCGCCATCGGCCTGTTCGGCATGGGCGAGGTCCTCGCCGGTGCCGAGAGCGCCGGCCGCGCGCAGATCCTGAGCGCGCGCTATGGCCTGCGGGACGTGCTGCCGACGGCGGCGGACTGGATGCGCGCACGCTGGGCCATCGTCCGCGGCAGCGTGCTCGGCTTCGTCATCGGGGTCCTCCCCGGCGCCGGTCCCACCATCGCGTCGTTCCTCGCCTACACCGTCGAGAAAAAGCTGTCGGCGCGGCCGGAAGAATTCGGGCACGGAGCCATCGAGGGCGTGGCGGCGCCGGAGTCGGCGAACAACGCCGCCTCCGCCGGCGCCATGGTGCCGATGCTCACGCTCGGCATTCCCGGCTCGGCCACCACGGCCGTGATGCTCGGCGGACTGATGATGTGGGGTATCCGGCCGGGCCCGCTGCTGTTCGAGAAGAACCCGGACTTCGTCTGGGGCCTCATCGCCTCGCTCTACATCGCCAACGTGATGCTGGTCATCCTGAACATCGCGTTCATCCCGGCCTTCGTCCGCGCGCTGCGCATCCCGTACAGCATTCTGATGCCGCTCATCATCGTGTTCTGCATCACGGGGGCCTACTCGCTGAACAACAAGGTCTGGGACGTCGGACAGATGCTGGTGTTCGGCGTGGTCGGATACGCCATGAAGAAGCTCGACTACTCGCCGGCGGCGCTCACGCTGGCCCTCGTGCTCGGACCGCTCGCCGAGCGCTCGCTACGCCAGGCGCTGATCATCTCCGATGCCGGCGTCCTGATCCTCTTCCAGCGGCCGATCGCGGCCGTGCTGACGACGCTGGCGCTGGTGGCGGTCGCGGTGCCGGCGGCGCGGGCGGTCCGTGGCGCGATGACGGCGCGCAATGCGGCAGCCGTCAGCTAGATCGGGGAGCGCCCCCGCCTAGCCGGGTCGTGAGGAGCGGCACCCTCGCGTTTTTCGCCAGGCGCGGCTTCAGCGCCTGCCAGGCGTAGCCGAGGCCGATGCACACGATGACGAGGGCGGCGTTCGAGATCCAGAACAGCGCCCACGACGTGAAGTTCACGTGCAGCCACTTGCTCGCCAGCGAGTAGGCGATGATCTGGTGCACGAAGTAGAGCATCAACGCCGTCTGTCCGAGGACGACCAGCCAGTGCGGCCGCCAGCCGCGCACCTCGCACAGCCAGTAGAAGAGCGAGAGCAGCACGAGCACGGTGCCGAGGATCCACACGATCGTGATCGGTCCGGGAATCCAGTGACCGTTCAGACCCGGATCGCGCGTGAACCCGATGCGCGGCGTCGATGGCCACCGCCACTCGGCGGCCAGCGCGGCCAGCATCAGCATGCCGCCCACGGCGGCCAGGCGCACGAAGAACGGGCCGTCGGGGCCGCGGGCAGCGGCCTCGCGCCACCACCAGCCGACGACCAGCCCCACGAGCACGATCGACATCCACGGCCACGGCGCGTAGTCGAAGAAGAGCACGAGCCCCACCCGCGGATGGCCCGGCAGCCAGGCCCGGAGGCTCGGATGCGCGGCGAGAAAGAGCACGTACGTGCCGGCGGCGAGCGCCAGCAACACGTAGCTCCCCGCGCGGTGGCGGAGGACCGGTGCCAGCAGCGTCATCACGATGATCGACAGCCCGATCGTCTGCAGCACGCCGCCGCTCCAGACCGAGTCCTCGGGGAATACCACCAGGTTCAGCAACAGGCCGGCCAGGATGATCTGGAGCCCGCGGCGCAGGTAGCCGGCGAGCCGTGAGGGCGCCAGCATGTCGGCCGCGTTCCTGTGGAGGGACACGGGCAGCACGAAGCCGACCAGGAACAGGAAGATCGGCGCGGCCACGGTCACGGTGCCGTACACGAGCCAGTACCGAGGCCAGCCCATCTGGCGGTCGATCCACCACCGCGAGGTGTGATTGAGGACCATCACGATCAACGCCACCCCGCGGAGGACGTCGAGAAACGCGAGGCGCCCGGTCACAGCCGGCGTTGCAGCACCTTGGCCAAAGACTCCGGCGCGAAGCCGAGCTGCAGCAGCGCTGCGCCGGTGTCGAAGTACTCGCGATAGCGGGCGATGCGATGAGCGTCGAGCTCGTAGACGCTCATGCCGTTGAAGCGGATCTTGCGACCGGCGCTCCGCGGCACCGCCTCGCTCACCACGTAGGAGAACGTCCACTCCGAGGTGGCGGCCGTCGGCGACTCGACCACCACGTCCATGCTCCAGTGATAGTCGTGCCCTTCCCGGAACATCCGCTGGAACATCGAGCGCAGGCTGTCCTTGCCCGCGTGCTCGCCGTAGAAGTTGTCCCGATAGGTTGCGCGCTCGGTGAAGCAGGCGAGCAGCGCGTCGACGTCCTGCCGGTTGAAGGCCGTTTCGAATGCGCGCACCACGCTCATGGCCACACCTCCGCGCCGCCGAGCGTACCATCGACCGGCCGGCGAAAGCTCTGGTACTCTGCGCCGCATGAGCCAGACGCGCACGCTCACGCCCGAGGCCCTCGCCGCCCTCATGACGGGCGCCGCCGCCCACGCCGTGCTCGACGTGCGCGAGCGCGGCGCCTACGAGCGCGGCCACGTGTTCCGCTCCACGTCGCTGCCGCGCCGGCAGCTGGAGATGCGCGTGCCGGCGCTCGTCACCGCGCCGGCCACGCCGATCGCCGTGCTCGACGCCGACGGCACGCTGGCCCCGCTGGCCGCCGCCACCCTCGCGGCCATGGGCTACTCCGACGTGCGTCCGCTCGACGGGGGTCTCGCCGCCTGGCGCAAGGCGGGCCGTCCGCTCGTGCAGGGCGTCAACGTGCCGAGCAAGGTCTTCGGCGAGCACGCGCTGCACGCGATGAAGACACCGCAGATCCCGCCGCACGAGCTGGCGCGGCGGATCGAGCGCGGCGACGACATGGTGATCGTGGACTCGCGGACGGTGGAGGAGTACACGCGCGGCTGTATTCCGGGGGCGATCAGCGTGCCGGGGGCGGAGCTGGTGCCGCGCATCGGCGAGCTCGTGAAGCGTCCGGAGACAACCATCGTCGTGCACTGCGGCGGCCGCACGCGCTCCTACATCGGCGCCGAGTCGCTGCGCCGCATGCAGCTGCCCAACCTGATCGTCGCGCTCGAGAACGGCACCATGGGCTGGGAGCTCGCCGGGCTCACGCTCGAGCGCGGCGCGGCCCGGTCGGCGCCGCCCCCTGGAGCGGCGAGCCGCGCGCAGGCCGAGGCGACGGCGGCACGGGTCGCGGCCGAGGACGCTGTCCGGTTCGTCGCTCCGGCCGCGGTGGCGACGCTGTGGGCCGAGCGCCGGCAGCGCAATGTCTATCTCGTGGACGTGCGCACCGCCGACGAGTACGCGGCCGGCCACGTGGCGGGTGCGGTGTGGGCGCCCGGCGGCCAGGCCGTGCAGGCGACCGACGACTACTTCGCCGTGCGCGCGGCGGCGTTCGTCTTCGCGTGCGACGGCGGCGCGCGCTCGGTCATGACTGCGGCCTGGTTTCAGAAGATGGGCTTCCCGGACGTGGCCGTGCTCCGCGGCGGGCTCCCGGCCTGGCAGGAGGCCGGCGGCGCCGTCGCGACCGGACATCCGGCGCCGGCGCCGTTCGGCTGGGACGCCGCGCGCGCCGTCGTTCCCCGCGTGGCGCCGGTCAACCTCGTGGACGCCGTCGTGGTCGACGTCGGACCGAGCGACGCGTACACGCGTGGTCACGTGCCGGGCGCCGTGTGGATCTGCCCGAGCCGGATCGAGGCACGCATCGGCGGCGCGACGCGCGACCTCAAGCAGCAGCTCGTGCTGACGTGCCCGGACGGGATCGCCTCCACGCTGGCAGCGGCCGCGCTTCGCCGGCTCGGCTACGACGCCGGCGTGCTCGACGGCGGCACGCGCGGCTGGGCGGCCGCCGGCCGCGCGCTCGAAGCGGGCGCCACGCGGCTGCTCGACGAGCCGGACGATGTCGTGCTCAAGCCCTACGAGCGTGGGCGCGAGGCGATGGAAGCGTATCTGCGCTGGGAGGAAGCGCTGCTGCCGGATGGCGTCAGCCCGCACGCGCTCCTGCGCGAGCCGCCGGCGCGCGCATGACCTCGCCGCTCGCCACCGTCGTGTCGACGGAGTGGCTCGCCAAGCGTCTCGGCGAGCCGGACCTGCGCGTGGTCGACGGAACGTGGCACATGCCCCAGCTGAAGCGCGACGCGCACGCCGAGTTCGTGACCGCGCACATTCCCGGCGCCGTGTTCTTCGATATCGACCGCATCGCGGATTGCGGCGCGTCGCTGCCGCACATGCTGCCCGCAGCCGATGAGTTCGCCGAGGCGGTGGGCAGGCTCGGCATCGCGAGCGAGGACCGCGTGGTCGTCTATGACGCGCGCGGCGTGGTGAGCGCCGCCCGCGTGTGGTGGACATTCCGGGCCTTCGGTCACGACCGGGTGGCCGTCCTCGACGGCGGCTTCCGTGCGTGGACGGCGGAAGGGCGGCCGGTCGCCAGCGGCGAGCCAGCGCCCACCCGTCGACCGTTCCGCGCGACGCTCCGTCCGGAGCTCGTGCGGGACCTCGAGGCCGTGCGACGCAACCTGGTCACGCGCGACGAGCAGATCGTCGACGCGCGATCGCGCGGCCGCTTCGCCGGCACGGAGCCCGAGCCGCGCGCCGGCCTCCGCGGCGGCCACATCCCGGGCAGCCTCAACCTGCCGTACGAGACGCTCTACCAACCGGACGGGACCCTGCTGCCGCCCGACAGGCTACGCGCGGCCATCGTCGACGCCGGCATCGATCTCGGCAGGCCGATCACGACGACGTGCGGCTCCGGGATCACCGCCTCCGTGCTCGCCCTGGCCCTTCACGTGCTCGGCCGGCCCGATGTTGCGGTCTACGACGGCTCATGGACAGAATGGGGTGGCCGGCCCGACACGCCCGTCGAATAGAGGAGACCGAGGATGGCCACCACGGAGACGTACACGCTGCAGGCATTCATCACGGATCTCGACCGCATCACGCGCGAGGAGAGCTCCGGCGAGCGCATCACCGAGCGTGCAGCACCGCTGCTCGCGCGGCTCGTGCAGGACCCGTCGTCGATCCCGGCCGAGTATCTGAAGTCGACACCCCAGAGCCGTGGCCGGTACATGCTGCACCGCGCGCCGCGCTTCAACGTCACCTCCGTGATCTGGCGGCCGGGCGATACCGCCGGCGCCCACAACCACGAGACGTGGGGCGTCATCGGCGTGATCGACAACGAGATCGAGGAGACGCGCTATCGCGTCAGCGAGACGGGCGCCGGCAAGGCCAAGCTCGACGTCATCGGCGTGACGCGCCACCGGCGCGGCGCCGTCTCACGCCTGGTGCCGGGCGACGAGGTGCATCGCATGCACAATCCCACCGACCGCGACACGGTGGAGATCCACGTCTACGGCAAGGACCTCGTCAACCTCCGCCGCAAGACGTGGACCGACGACGGCACGGAAAAACCGCTGATCAGCGCCAAGTATCTCAACTGCTGACGAGGTCGCCGATGACGGCCCCTACAGTCTCTACCGCCAGCGGATCAGGGATCGCGGACGCACACACCGACGCCTTCAAGGCTGGTCTTCGCGGCCGCCTGCTACGTCACGGCGACGACGCCTACGATGACGCGCGTCGCCTCTGGAACGGCATGTTCGACCGCCGGCCGGCGCTGATTGCCCGCTGCGCCGGCGCCGCCGACGTTGTGAAGGCGGTGCACTTCGCCAGGGACCATCGCTTGCCACTTGCCGTACGCGGCGGAGGTCACAGCTTCCCCGGCCACTCGGTGTGCGACGGCGGTCTCGTGGTCGACCTCTCGTCCATGAAGGGCATCCGCGTCGATCCCGTCGCGCGCACTGTACGCGCGGAGGCGGGCATGAAGTGGATCGACTTCGACGCCGAGACCCAGGCCTTCGGCCTCGCAACGACGGGCGGAACCGCGTCCGATACGGGCATCGCCGGACTGACGCTCGGTGGCGGTCTCGGGTGGCTCTCTAGCAAACATGGCCTGACCGTCGACAACCTTATTTCGGCGGACGTCATGCTCGCCGACGGCCGCTTCATCACTACGAGCGCCACCAATCACGCCGACCTCTTCTGGGGTCTGCGCGGTGGCAGTGGCAACTTCGGCGTCGTGACCTCCTTTGAGTATCAACTCCACGTCGTCGGCCCAACGATCCTCGGCGGGATGCTGGCGTATCCCCTGGGGAAGGCGAAGGAGGTCCTGCGTTTCTACCGGGAGTTCAACCGGACAGCGCCGGACGAGCTGACGACGTATGCGGTCTTTGTCACTCCGCCCGGCGGCGAGACGGTCGTCGCATTGGCCTGCTGCTACGCCGGGCCCGTGCACAAGGGCGAGGACGTGGTGCGCCCATTGAAAATCTTCGGCCCGCCGGCGCAAGCACAGCTGGGGCCGATGTCCTACGTGGCGATGCAGCGCATGTTCGACGACGGACTTCCTGCCGGCTCCTTCTACTACACGAAGGGGGAGTTCCTCGCCGACCTCACCGACACGGCGATTGATGTCTTCGCCGAGTATGCCACCACCAAGCCCTCGCCGCTCTCGGCGGTGATGGTGCAGACCGTCCGCGGCGCGGCCGCGCGCGTGCCGTCTGACGCGACGGCCTTCGCGCATCGAAGGTTCGCGTACGCACCCGTCATCGTCTCGCAGTGGCTCGAGCCCGCCGATGCCGAGAAGAACGTCGCCTGGGCGCGCGCCTTCGGTACGGCGCTACGAACGTTCGCTGGCGGAGCCGTCTACGTCAACGATCTCAGCCACGACGATGGGGACCGGGTACGCAGCGCGTACGGGGTTAACTACGAGCGCCTGGCGGCGCTGAAGAAGACGTACGACCCCGAAAATCTCTTCCGCCTGAATCCGAACATCAAGCCGGCGCCGTGATCGACGCCGAAGCGCCGCGGTCACCTTCTCGCCGGGCCGCATAGAGGCTCCAGACACCGGGCACGCCCTTGAGCTCGTGTGACCCGCGGTCGGCGAGCGTCAGCTCCGATCCGACCATCAGGTCCCTGACCGTTTGCGAGACGAGAACTTCGGACGGCGTGGCCAGCGCCGCCACCCGCGCGCCGATATTGACGGCCAGCCCTGCGATCTTGTCCCCGATTCTGTCCACCTCGCCGGTGTGCAAGCCGGCGCGCACCTCGATCCCGAGTGGTCGGACAGCATCGGTGATCGCCAGGGCACAGCGGACGGCGCGGGCGGGCCCGTCGAACGACGCGAAGAAGCCGTCGCCCGCGGTGTCGATCTCGGTGCCACGGTAGCGCGCGAGCAGCGTTCGCACCGCCGCGTGGTGCCGCAGGACGACCTCGCGCCAGCGCCGGTCCCCGAGCTCGGCGGCGCGCCTCGTCGAATCGGCGATGTCGGTGAACAGGACGGTCGCGAGGATGCGATCGAACGACGCCTCCTCCGCGCCGATCTCGGCGAGGAAGCGGTGCACCTCGGCGACGATCGCATCGCCGCGTGCGTACCAGTGGAAGTGTGGGCCTCCGCCGCTCGAATGCTCGACGACGCGCGCGCCCGGAATCTTGCTCGCCACCAGGTGCCCGGTCTCCGGTAGCACCTCGTAAAAACGATCCCGGTCCACGAGAACGAGCGTCGGCACCTGGATGGTGGGCAGCACGGAGCGGATGTCTGTGTGCAGGTAGCTGATCAGCTCTGCCGCGAGACCACCGGGCGTGACCGAGGCTCGAGCGTAGCGAACAAACCAGTCGCGCTCCGGCCCCTCGGGCGCGTCCCACCAGTCCGTCGTGCCCCACGTGGCGCGGATGGCCTGAATCTGCTCCTGCCAGCGCGCGAGCGACGGCATCCACGGCGTCTCCTCGGTGGGCAGGTACGTCACCTGGGGATCGACGAGGATGAGCGATCTCGTCTGCTCGGGGTAAGTGGCCGCGAAGAGCGAGGCCACGATCGCCGATTCGTAAGTGGCGATGATGGAAGCGCGCTCCGACCTCGCCGCCTTGAGGACCGCGAGGACGTCGTCCGTCAGCGTGTCGACGTCCGGAACATGCCCGGGCGTAAAGCGCTCGGAGCAGCCCCAGCCGCGACGGTCCGTTACGATCAAGCGGGCGTGGTTGGCGAGACCACGCAAAAAGCGGGAAAGGTGGGGACTCTCCCAGTTCATGTCGACATTCGAGCAGTAGCCCTGGAGATAAACGAGGTCGCTCGCGCCGCCTCCGCAGACCTGGTAGGCGAGCGATACGTCGCCGTTCCATGCGAACCGCGTCTGGGGCCGGTCCATGCCCTATGGTCGTGCAGCGCCTACGCCGCCGCAAGCGCTGGTCGCGACCGAGCTCGGCGCGCCTTCAGAACGATCAGGCGGCGACGCGGAGCTTGCTGAGGCGCGGCATCACGTCGCGCTCGTAGAATTTCAGGAAGCCTTGCTGGTCGGGGCCGATCTGGTGGATGCAGACGTGGTCGTAGCCGGCGTCGGCGTACTTCTTGATGGCCTCGACGTGGCGGTCGACGTCGGGCCCGCACACGATGCTCTCGGCCACCGCGTCCTCGGTGACGAGCGTGGCGACGTCCTGGAAGTGCTTCGGCAGCGGCAGCTCCCACGACAGCGAGCTCTCCATGGCCGCCGTCGGCCACCATTCATGGGCCGTGCGACGCGCGCTCCGCTCGTCGGCCGCCCAGCACACGCCGAGCTCGGCGATCTTCGGCTTGCCGCGGCCGCCCGCCTCGTCGAACTTCGTCAGCATCTTGGCGTCGGGCGACGTTCCGATGAGGCCGTCGCCGAGCCTGGCGGCTACCTCCGCGCTCTTCGGGCCGCCGGCCGCGATCATCAGCGGCGGCAGTGTCTCGGGCAGCGTGTAGAGCCGCGCGTTCTCGACGGTGTAGTGCCGACCGTGGTGTGACTGGTACCCGCCGCGCCACAGCTGCCGGATGATCTCGATCGCCTCGCGCAGCCGCTCCTGGCGGACTTCCGTCTCCGGCCACCCCTGCCCGATGACGTGCTCGTTCAGGTTTTCACCCGTACCCACGCCGAAGAAGAAACGTCCCTCCATCATCGCGGCCGCCGTGGCCGCCGCCTGCGCCATGATCGCCGGATGGACCCGCACAGTCGGGCAGGTGACGCCGGTACCGAGGCGGAGGCGCTTGGTGGCGTGCGCGATGCCGCCGATCACGCACCAGACGAACGGGCTCTGGCCCTGCTTGTCGATCCAGGGATGGTAGTGATCGGAGATGAGCGAGAACGTGAACCCGGCGTCCTCCGCCATCGTGGCGTAGCGGACCAGGTCGTTGGGTCGTTGCTCCTCGCTCGAGAGCTTGTATCCGAGCTCCACCATGGCGCACCTCCGCTCTCGCGGAATGCAAGGCCGTCGCCAGCGACGCTCAGGCGTCGGGGACGCGCAGCCGCCACCACGCGAGAACCGCACCCAGCCCCACCAGTCCGAAGATTCCCGCCACACGAAACGCGGTTGGCACCCCCCAGTGCTCCGAGATGCTGCCCACCGTGAAGGCACCGAACGGAAACACCCCGCCGTAGATGAACGTGTGGAGGCTCATGATGCGACCGCGCAGGGCGTCGGGCGCCGCCAGCTGCAGGGCGACGTTGCAGCCGGTGACCACGATCACCGAGACCCAGCCGAGGAGGAACAGCGTCAGCGCCGACAGGGCGAAATCACGCACGATCGACATCACGAGCAGGCCGCCGCACGAGAGAAATCCCGTGACGAACAGGAGCACCACCGACGGCGCCTGCAGCAGGCCCAGCGAGAGCGCGCCACCGACGGCGCCCACTCCCACCGCGGCCATCAGCAGGCCGAGCCCTTCGGGGCCGCGCTGGGCCACGTCGCGCGCGAACAGCGGCACGTAGATCGAGAAGTTGAAGACGGTGATGCTGATCACGAACAGCACGGCCAGCACGAGCATGATGCGCGGCGTGCGCTGCGCGTAGGCGAGCCCCTCGCCGATCTCGGCGGCGATGCCGGTCGACGCCCGCCGCAGCGGCGCCCCCCGCGCGCGGACCAGCAGCAGGGTCGCGATGACCACGAGGAACGCCAGCCCGTTGATGAGGTAGGCGGGTGCCACACCGGCGCGGGCGATGAGCACGCCGCCGATGGCGGGGCCGACGATGCGCGCCGCGTTGAACGCCGCCGAGTTCAGGGCGACCGCGTTGGGCACGTCGGCACGGCCGACCAGCTCGACCACGAACGACTGGCGCGTCGGCAGATCGATGGTGTTGGCGATGCCCCACACGATGGCCAGCACGCAGACGTGCCAGTAGCGGACGTGGCCGGTCCAGACGAGGGCGGTCAGCGTGAGCGTCTGGGCGGCGAGCACCGACTGGGTGGCCACGAGCAGGCGCCGCTTGGGCAAGCGGTCGGCGACGGCGCCGCCCACGATGGCGAAGAGCAGCACCGGCGCGAAACTCAGACTGCCGACGAGCCCCAGACGGAGCGGCGAGTTGGTGAGCGAGAGCACCAGCCAGGCTTGCGCCACCTGCTGCATCCACGAGCCCACGAGGGCGACGGCCTGGCCGCCGAAGAAGATGCGGTAGTCGCGGTGATTGAGCGCCCGGAGGCCGGAGGGAAAGGTCATCGCCCGCGTTCCCGGGTGAGGATAGCGCGGGCGATGACGGGCTGCGCTTACTTCGGCTGCGGCGTGAGACGGAGGTACGGCTTGAGCGCGCGCCACCCCTTCGGGAACTTGCCCTTCGCCTCCTCGTCGGAGACGGCCGGCACGATGATGACGTCCTCCCCCTGCTTCCAGTTCACCGGCGTGGCCACCCGATGCGCGTCGGTCAGCTGCAGCGAGTCGATCACGCGCAGGATCTCGTCGAAGTTGCGACCGGTCGTCTGCGGATAGGTGATCAGCAGCCGGATCTTCTTTTTCGGATCGATGACGAAGACCGTGCGGACGGTGAAGACCTCGTCGTGCGCGGGATGGATCATGCC
>Ga0075421_100005278_pt1 | contig 15596 bp, 13 predicted proteins | sample SoiMetdeltSBSDD5_FD_75292 | JGI IMG/M metagenome (GOLD analysis project Ga0075421, IMG submission 75292) | Bulk soil microbial communities from a Populus tree surrounding site in Tennessee, USA - Soil MetaG P. deltoides SBSDD5 | ecosystem: Environmental > Terrestrial > Soil > Tree plantation...
ATTCCTAAAAGTTTATACCCTTCCCTGGCGACTTTGCGCCTTGGCGAGAGGAAATTCCGACTCCGAGTGCGCTCAGCTTCCCGATCATTTGCGCAGGCCACGCAAATTCGAACTATAGTAGTACGAAGAACACGAAGATTTTTGGATAAATTAACTTCTGAACTGCGTGTTCTTCGCGACCTTCGTGGTGAAATTTCCGTGTCCGCTTGGGTCGCGGTGCTGCCACGCGAGGCACCTACTCGGCGGTAGCAACGAGGCATGAGCCAAAATCGGTCGCTCAGCGCTTTTTGTAAAGCCCGTCGACAAAGCCGCTCTGATCGAACTCTCTCACGAAGGTCGCGTCGAAGAAATCTTCCGGCTTGAACGATTTTCCTTTGGGTTCGCTTGCGAGAATGGTTTTCAATCCTTCCGCTGACGGATATTGTTTCCTAGGCAAGACCGATTCGTTCAGCAGGTTTTCCCAGGTCTTCTCCAGGACCTCCCGGTCGAGGCTCTGGCCGATAAATCTAGCGAGTGCCTTAATGGCGGCGTTCTTGTCGGTGTAGATGCGATGCACGGCTTCGAGCTGTGACTTGACGTAGCGCCTGACGATATCCGGATGCTCGCGTATATACTTCTTTGTGGTCGCCGCGGAGGTATGCTGGTAGACGAGTCCGAGCTTGGGAAGGTCGGCCAAGATATTCATGCCGCGCTTTTGCGCGATGATGCTGGCCGGCGGTTGGACAACGGTCGCCTGAACTCTCCCCGCGAGCGCGGCGTCGACTCGCGCGGTGGTGCTGCCGATTTGCACGATGGTGACATCCTTCCCCGGATTCAAACCAATTTTGGACAGCGCATAGCGCGCGATGAAATCGGAGGACGAGCCGAAGCGGCTGATTGCCACCGAGCCGCCCTTCAGTTGTTCCGGTGTTTTTATTTCCGCGCGAGACAATAGGTAATAATTAAGTGACGTGACCCCGCCCACAATGAGGGTGGCGTCGGAGCCGGCCATGACGGAGTTCACGACAGCCGGACCGGCCAATTGAGCGATCGGCGTGTCGGCCGATACCAACGCCATGACCGCGGTCGTTCCACCGGAAAAAAAGACGAGCTGCACATCGAGCCCGTTTTTCTCAAAGATCCCGGCATCCTTGGCGACCCAGGCCGGCAGCGCGTCGCCGCTGATGGCGCTGTAGCCGATGTTGATCTTGGTCAGTTGGGCATTGGCAGGGCCACTCCAAAGAAACGCAGTTGCGGTCAACGACAGGTAGATCCCGATTGCAATCTTCCTAATCATAATCAGCCACCCTTTCTTTCCACCGGCGCATTCCAGACCAAATTTGATTTGGCGATTTTTGGCAGCGCGCCGCCGATTGTGTTGTTCTGCCGGCGCATTGTCAAGCCAGCGAGTCCTAAGGCGGTTGCTTTATCTTGCTGCCCTAGCTACAAAATAGGTCAACCTACCTATACCTTATTATAAGGAGCGCTCAATGGCACAGAAGTATGTGAATAGTTTCGGCACGCGGCAGGTGCTGAAGGTCGGAGGGGAGAGCTACGATATCTTCCGGCTTGATCGTTTGGAGCAGGCGGGCTTCAAAAACGTTTCGCGCTTGCCGGTTTCGCTCAAGGTTCTCTTGGAGAATTTACTGCGACAGGAAGACAATCACCACGTCAACAAGGGCGATATCGAGGCGCTGGCGAACTGGGACCCCAAAGCGAAGCCGGAAAAAGAAATTGCCTTCATGCCGGCGCGGGTATTGATGCAGGACTTGACCGGTGTGCCCGCTGTTGTCGATCTCGCCGCTATGCGCGAGGCGATGAAGCGGCTCGGCGGCGACCCGAAGAAGATCAATCCGCTCGCGCCGGTGGATCTGGTCATCGACCACTCGGTCCAGGTCGACTACTTCGGCTCGGCGGATGCGTTCCATAAGAACTCCGAGATCGAGTTCCAGCGTAACGTCGAGCGCTATGCTTTTCTGCGTTGGGGGCAGATTGGCTTCGATAACTTCCGCCTTATTCCGCCGGATACCGGTATCTGCCATCAAGTCAATCTTGAATATCTTGCGCCGGTGGTTTTCCGCGCCAAAAAAGACGGCGCGCACTTCGCTTATCCCGACACGGTGGTCGGCACGGACTCGCACACGACGATGATCAATGGCCTGGGTGTCGTCGGCTGGGGCGTCGGCGGCATCGAGGCCGAAGCGGCGTTGCTCGGCCAGCCGATCATCATGCTCGCTCCCGAAGTGATCGGTTTCAGATTGCACGGCAGGCTTCCCGAGGGCGCCACCGCAACCGATCTGGTGCTCACGGTTGTGCAAATGTTGCGCAAGAAGGGCGTCGTGGAAAAGTTCGTCGAATTCTACGGCCCCGGATTGTCAAGTTTGAGCCTCGCGGACCGCGCGACCATCGGCAACATGGGACCGGAATACGGCGCCACCATCGGTTACTTCCCGATCGACGATGAGACGCTGCGCTATTTGGAATTGACCGGCCGCGATCCGCACTTGATCAAGCTCGTCGAGACCTATGCGAAAGCACAGGGCATGTTCCGAACCGACGCTTCGCCCGACCCGATGTTCAGCGATACGCTGGAGCTGGATCTTGGCACGGTGGTGCCGAGCCTGGCCGGGCCGCGCAGGCCGCAAGACCGCGTGCCGTTGACGGAAAGCAAAAAGGCATTCAAAGAAGCGCTGCCGTCTCTAATCAAGAGCGGCGACGTGAATAAGACCGTCAACGTGCAGATGAACGGCGACAAGTTTCAGCTCAGCCACGGCTCTGTGGTAATCTCAGCGATTACGAGCTGCACCAACACTTCCAATCCTTCCGTCTTGATCGGTGCGGGTCTTTTGGCCAAGAAAGCCGTCGAGAAGGGTTTGAAAAGTAAACCCTGGGTAAAAACCAGCCTCGCCCCGGGATCGAAAGTCGTCACCGAATATTTGAAAGATAGCGGCTTGCTGCCGTATCTGGAGAAAATCGGCTTTCACGTCGTCGGTTACGGCTGCACGACTTGTATCGGCAACAGCGGGCCGTTGCCGGAGCCGGTGGTCAACGCTATCCAGGAAGGCGACCTCGTTGCCGCAGCGGTGCTCTCCGGCAACCGCAATTTCGAAGGGCGGATTCACGCCAACGTGCGCGCGAATTATCTAGCCTCGCCGCCGCTGGTGGTCGCTTACGCGTTGGCCGGCAGCATGAACGTCGATCTTTACAACGATTCGCTGGGCAACGACGCGCAAGGCAAGCCGGTCTATTTGAAAGATATCTGGCCGTCGCCGCAGGAAGTCAACGAAACGATGCGCAAATCGGTGCGCCAGGAGATGTTCAAGAAGGAATACGCTCAAGCCACCGAAGGCGATGAGCAGTGGAAGAGCATGCCGGTGCCCCAGGGCGAACTATTCAAGTGGGACATGCAATCCACCTACGTCCGCGAGGCGCCCTACTTTGACGGCATGACAAAGTCGCCGGCGGATCCTAAGCCGATCGCCGGCGCGCGCGTGCTCGCGCTGCTCGGCGATTCCGTGACCACGGACCATATCTCGCCGGCCGGAGGCATAGAGAAGAACGGCCCCGCAGCGCGTTACCTCACGAATAACGACGTGCTGCCAAAGGATTACAATCAGTACGGCGCGCGGCGCGGCAATCACGAAGTGATGATGCGCGGCACCTTCGCCAATATTCGGCTGAAAAATATGCTGGCTCCCGGCACCGAAGGCGGAGTTACGGTGCATCTGCCGGATAAAAAACCGATGTCGATCTACGATGCGGCGATGCAATATCAAAAAGAAGGCACGCCGCTCGTGGTGATCGCCGGTAAGGAATATGGCACGGGCTCGTCGCGCGACTGGGCGGCCAAGGGGCCGCGCTTGCTCGGCATCAAAGCCGCCATCGCCGAAACGTTCGAGCGCATTCATCGCAGCAACTTGATCGGCATGGGCATCGTGCCGCTGGTTTTCAAGCCCGGCGAAAATCTCAAGACGCATAATCTCACCGGCTTCGAGAAGTTCGATATTCTCGGCATCGGTCCGAACCTCAAGTTGCGCCAGGAGTTGACGGTCAAAGCCACGGCCGACGACGGCAAGGTGACCGAGTTCAAGGTGATCTGCCGCATCGACACGCCGGCGGAGCTCGATTATTACCGGCACGGCGGAATCTTGGAGTACGTGTTGCGGCAATTGCTGCAAAACTAGGAAAAGAAATTCACCGTGAGGAGCCCGGCGCGGGCCGCAACTTAAGGGAAAAACGGGATTCACCGCCGAGGCACCGAGTTGCCTATCCCCCTCGGCGTCCTCCGCGCCTCTGCGATGAAATATCTGAAACGTTTTTTGGGTTTGTAGTCTGGAAAATCGAGGGATGACAAGAAGAGAGGCGCTGGCACTCGCCGGGAAATTGTCGCTGGCGTCGCTTTTTGCCGAACCGCAACTTTTCCGTCGAACCATCGAAGCCGCTGAAAGGCCTGCAAACATGTCGACACCCGCGCATATTGGAAAATTCACGGCCGACAACCCGGGCATCATGACGCTGCAGGGAACCAACCAGTACGTCGTTGGCAAGGAAAGCGTCGTCGTCATCGACGTAGCTCTGAGCGCGGATTCGAATCTCGACGGCATCATCGAACAAGTCGAGGCGATGGGGGCGAAAAAGATCGAGAAAATTTTGATCACGCACATCCACAGCGATCATTGCGCCGGGGCGCTGGCATTAAAGAAGCGCTGCGGCGCCAAGCTCGGCATTCACCGCTCGCGCAAAGGCTACCTCGGCGGGGAAGATTTCCAGTACGACGACAACGACCGGATTACGTTCGGCGGCGGCGAATTGCACGTGCTGCACACGCCGGGCCACGAATCAGGCCATTGCTGCTTCTACGAAGGCGGCGACAAGGTGCTCTTTAGCGGCGACAATATTCTCGGTTACGGTACGGCGGTCATTCATCCGCCCGACGGCAACATGACCGACTATCTACAATCATTGGAGCGGCTACTCGGTTTCGATATCAGTTTAATATTACCTGGACATGGCCCGCTCGTCGGCAAACCGGAAGCGAAGATCAGAGAATACATCAAACATCGCTTGGAACGGGAGCGGCAGGTGCTGGCCGCGGTGCGGGCCGGACGCCAAACCATCGGCGATATCACGCAAATGATTTATAAGGACATTTCGGCGGCACTCCAGCGAGTCGCTGAGTTCTCAGTGCAGGCGCATTTGGAAAAGCTCATGCGCGAAGGCCGGGTAAAAAGAGAAGGCGGGCGCTATTTGCTTCTCACCGATAGCTGAGCCGGAACGCGCCGACTCAAAACGCATTTCCATCGTCTCTTTGTCGATTTCCAAATCCGTCCAAGCATCGGCGGCAAGCTCGCCCAGGCGGCTCGCCGCCGATGTGCTGACGAGCAGTACGACGGTCCCGTTTTTTTGGAGCAGCCAGCCGCGTTGATCGCGCGCTCGGGCGATCAACGGGCCGTTGGTTTGACTCGCCGGCGCATCGAATCGGAGTCGGTGGCGCGCTTCGAGGACACCGCGATAAGCGTGGAAAAAGCCGTGTGCTTGATCTTCCGTACGCCAGGAACTGAACCAAATTATTGTTGGATTGCCGCTCTGGAGAAAAGCGAATAGCTGATCGCCGCGCCAACCGGCGGCCATGTCAGCGGGTGGCTTTGTCGACTTGTCCCGCATGAGCAGGCCGATGATCGCATCCTCCCCCAGGGTTTGCTCGACGATGGGGCTTTCTCTGAATCGGCGCAGCAATTGAGCGGGAAAGAAACGCAGCGGCGTCTCGCGTTCGACAAAGTATTTCTCCGGATGAAGAATTTCCGCCGTGGAAAGCGGCGGGTTGGCGTAAAGCCCATCGACTCCTTGCCAACCTTTAGCCTTGAAGGCCCAGTAAACGAATTGGCCGCCATGGCGGTAGGGAAAAGTGAGCTGCCGGCGCAGGAAGTCCGGTAAACTCGCGGCGAGTTTGTCGATTTCATCCGCTATTTGTGCGGCGATGCCGAGTTGCGCCGGCATGGGATTTACCTCTTCCTCCTTCGCACCCGTCGTCAAAAGCGTCAACGCAGCATCACCGGCTGCGAGAGCACGGAACGCCGAACGGCGGTCTTCGAGCGCAACTTTATCGATGGTCGCGCGCCAACCGAAATGCTGTTCCTGGAGCGCCTGAACGATCGCGAATACCGGCACGAAGTCGCGGGATTTGTCTGCGCTGAGTTGCGCCAGCGGCGCGCCTGCTTGAGGAGCGTTAGCCGTCCAACTTACGCTTGACGTGGCACGATCATAAGTGATGAAGCGCTCGACCAGGCGATATTCGGTCAACGCCCTGCCGAAATCGCTTGCGTTCGGCAGCAAGCCGATGATCTTATACACCCGCTCGACTTCGACGAGCGGCGCACCGTTGTAGAAATCGATTGGCGGGAGCGCCGCCGCGCTATTCGGGCGTGCGCCGTCCGCAAGTTTGATGTCCTGCTTTGGCTCCAGGCCGCGTGTTTGAGCCACGCTCTGGACGGTTTCCGGGAAACTCGCTGGCGCCGGCGGCGAAATGAACTTGGATGGCGACGAAGTGCAGGCGGGAAAAAGCGTAGCGATAAAAAGAAGGCGACCGGCAAGGACAGGCAGCGAACGGTTACTTGCAAAAACTTTCAACGGCCCCGGCTCATTCACCTACTTCTCCATGATGATGACCGAATAACCGGCTTGGGTCACCTGCCGTGCCCGCGCCTCGGCGTCAATCCGGCTCGAGAAGGTTCCCAAATGAACCCGATAGTAGATGACCTCTTTAGCCTGTACGGGTGCGATGGTCACATCAGTGAACGCTGCCGCCGCCCGATCGCGTAATTGCCGGGCATTCTCCAGTTGTGTGAACGAGCCCAGTTGCAGCGTATAATCGAGCGCGTCGGGAATTTTCTGAAGTTTGACCGGACTGTTGAGCACGTCGACGCGAACCAATGCCGTGCCGGGGCCGACCATATTGATCTGCTGCGCCGCCGAGTATGAAAGGTCGATGATCCGACCCCTGGCAAAAGGTCCGCGATCATTGATCGATACCTCGGTGGCGCTGCCGTTCTCCAGGTTGGTTACTCTGACCCAGGTGCCGAGAGGCAGGGTCTGATGCGCGGCGGTGAAATCGGTTTGGTTGTAGACGTCGCCGCTCGCGGTGGCCTTGCCATGGAAGCCCGGGCCGTACCAGGATGCGATGCCGGTTTGGCTAAGGCGTTCGGCTGTTGGTTCGGGCACCCGCACTTTGCTCGCGGGCACCGAACAGCCGACCACCAGCGCCAGAGCAAAAATCAAAGGCGCGCCTAAAAGCCGGGCTATTAAAGACGAGCCGGTGCGGTGATAGTTCGGCGAAGTGTTCATGCTTATCGGCCGGAGTATAGCGAAAAAAACATTTAGAAAAAAGTAAATGCACGGTCTCCGATGGGAAGTTCATTTAAACCTCAGACTCGCGGTGTTTGACCCATGGCGGCGCGTTTTTGGTGGACCGGCCCATGACTTCTGCTGCGACTCGTGCGGTTTACGCGGCATGGTGATTGTGTTAGGTTACCAGCGAATTTAAAGGAAAGGTCTAAAGTTATGTCCGGTCACTCTAAGTGGAGCACCATTAAGCATAAGAAGGCTGCCAAGGACGCCAAGAAGGGCAAGATTTTCACCAAGCTCATCAAGGAGATCACGGTTGCGGCACGCATGGGCGGCAGTGATATCAATGCCAACCCGCGTTTGCGCACGGCGGTACTGACGGCGCGGAGCAATAGCATGCCCAATGATAATATCGACCGCGCGATCAAGAAGGGCACCGGCGAGCTTGAAGGGGTAACTTACGAAGAGATCCAGTACGAGGGCTACGGTCCCGGCGGCGCCGCGATCATCGCCCAGGTCTTGACCGACAATAAGAACCGCACGGTGTCGGAGATTCGCCGGCTGTTCACCAAACACGGTGGCAACATGGGTGAAACCGGCTGCGTGGCCTGGATGTTCGATAAAAAAGGCTTGATCCATATCGAAAAGGCGCAAGTGGACGAGGATCGTTTGATGAGTCTCGTTCTTGACGCCGGAGCCGAGGACGTGCGCGACGAAGACGAAGTTTTTGAGGTGGTGACCTTGCCGGAAGATTTCGCCGCGGTGAAAGAGCGCTTGGATCAGGAGAAAGTCCCGGTGGCCAATGCCCAGGTGACCCTGGTGCCGAAGAACACAGTCGACGTCGGCGCCAAGCACGTTGAGCAGATTCTCAAGCTTACCGAAGAACTCGAAGACCATGACGACGTGCAGAGCGTGTCGGCCAATTTCAACATTCCCGCTGAGTTGATGGAGAAGGCGAGCTGAGCCGGTGGCGCAGACGCCAAAGAGCAGCGCCGGGCGAATCAACCGCGAAATTATCCTCGGTATCGACCCTGGTTCGTTGGTGACGGGTTGGGGCCTCGTCGAAGTAGAGTCCAATCAGCTTCATTGCCGCTCGCACGGAACCATCGCGAGTCCTGCCTCTCTTAGATTGGCGGAGCGGTTGAGCCAGATTTACCGCGGTCTCCACGAGGTCATCGAGCGCTATCATCCGACCGCCGTGAGTCTCGAAAAGGTTTTTTTCTCGCGCAACGTGCAGAGCGCCTTGAAGCTCGGACAGGCGCGCGGTGTCGCGCTTCTCGCGGCGGCGGAACATCACATCGGCATTGCGGAATACTCGGCCGCGGAAATCAAAGTCGCCGTGGTCGGATATGGGCGGGCTAGCAAGGACCAAGTTCAAAAAATGGTGTGCGCGTTGCTGTGCGTGCGCGGCGCCATGCGCGCGGATGCCGCCGATGCCCTGGCGGCAGCCATCTGCCATATTCATCGGAGTGCTTACCAACCCATGGTGATGCAGCCGTTGAACGGACGCGCAAAGAAGACCAGCTGGCGGGATTGCCTTGAGCTTGCCATGAAGCGCTGAGCGCCAACCGAGCCCGCCTCAACCGCATTTTAATCCCGACGTGATCGCGCATATTAGCGGAACCCTGGCGCAGAAAATTCCCGGCGAAGCGATTGTCGACGTGGGCGGCGTCGGCTATCAAATTTTTATTCCACTGAATGTGTTTTATCGCTTGCCGGAGATCGGCGCGTCGGTGAGTTTGCAGGTCTACACGCATGTCCGCGAGGACGCGCTGCAGCTTTTCGGTTTTCAAGATCTGGCCGAAAAACAACTTTTCTTGCTGCTCCTCGGCGTCTCGGGGATCGGGCCCAAGCTGGCGGTCAATATTTTATCCGGGATAGCCGCGGACGAATTATCGCGCGCATTGAAGGAAGCCGACCAGGTGCGCTTGGTGGCGATTCCGGGCGTCGGCAGAAAGCTCGCCGAACGCATGATCGTCGAGCTGAAGGACAAATTCGCTACTTTCGCGCCGGCGGGACCGGACAACACCAAGACAGACGGGGGGTCGCAACTGCTGCTCGATGCGGTTTCAGCGCTTGTCAATCTGGGTTATAAAAGACCCGAGGCGGAAAAGATGGTTCGCGAGGTGCTCAAACGCGGCGAGCGTTCTCTGGAAAATCTGCTCAAGGAAACGCTCCGGCGGATGAGCCCGTGATGCGGTTCGCTGCCACCGTGATCATAACCCAGCATGTTAACCGGCGATAAAATCGACGAAGATCAGAGTTACGAAATCAACCTTCGGCCGCGCGGCTTCGACGAATACGTCGGCCAGGAGCAGGTCAAGGCGAATCTTCATGTCGCCATCGCGGCGGCGCGCGGGCGCGGCGACGTGTTGGACCATATGCTGTTTCACGGGCCGCCGGGCCTCGGGAAAACCTCGCTTGCTTATATCATCGCGCGCGAGATGGGAGTGAACATCAAGGCGACTTCGGGACCGGTGGTCGAACGTCCCGGCGACCTCGCGGCGCTCTTGACCAATCTCGAGGAGGGGGACATCCTTTTTATCGACGAGATTCATCGCTTGAATCATGTCGTCGAAGAGGTGCTCTATCCGGCGATGGAAGACTATCAGATCGATCTGATGATCGGTCAAGGACCGTCGGCGCGGTCGATCAAGCTGGATCTCAAACGCTTTACTTTGATCGGCGCCACGACTCGTTCCGGCCTGTTGACGTCGCCGCTGCGCGACCGTTTTGGCCATATTCACCGTCTGGATTTTTATGATAAGGCGGCGCTTTCCCGCATTCTCAAGCGCTCGGCGGCGATCCTTGGCGTGCCTGAACAGAGCGAGGGCATCGCCGAGATCGCGGCGCGCTCGCGCGGCACGCCACGCATCGCTAATCGCTTGTTGCGCCGGGTGCGCGATTATGCCCAAGTTAAAGGCGACGGCACGATCACGAAAGCCGTGACCGGTGAGGCGCTGCAAATGCTCGAAGTCGATCGTCTTGGTTTGGATAAGATGGATACGATGCTGATCCTGACCCTGATCGATAAGTTTTCGGGCGGCCCGGTTGGCGTTGAAACTTTGGCCGCGGCTATCGGCGAGGAGAAAGACACCATCGAAGACGTTTACGAGCCGTTTTTGATCCAGGCCGGCTTTATTCAACGAACCCCGCGCGGCCGGGTCGCCACCGTGTTGGCTTTCGCTCATTTCGGCCGGGAACAAGCCGGCGCGGCGGGTAGCGCAGCCAAGAAGCAACCCTCTCTATTTTGACCGCGTGTCGCTGGCAGCGGGCGGGCGATTCGCGTATTGAGGCCGCGCGCTATGTCGGAATTCGGCAAGACACTTATCGTTTTTGGACTGATGCTTCTGATCGTCGGCGTGGTCCTATCGCTCGCCGGCAAATTGCCGTGGTTGGGAAATTTGCCCGGCGATATAGCGATCCAGCGCGGTCGCTTCACATTCTATTTTCCGATCACCACTTGCATCATTGTCAGCGCCGTCATATCGCTTGTCCTTTATTTTTTTAGAAGGTAAAATTTCTTCGATTTTATAAACCCTTAGGCCCGACAGAACAAATGGAAGCCGCTAATTCCGTGAAGTTTATCGAGCAAAACCTGAAGCGCGAGGAAACCAAGCGCCGCAAGCGCGAGGGGATCGTGATTCTGGTCACGGCCCTCATGGTCGCGGCGCTGATCTATTTCGAAGTGCAGTTGCCGGACGTCTCGCCGGAATCTTCCACCGGCAGCAACATCCTCTTTTTTGTCCTGATCAACGTCAACATCATTCTTCTCGGACTGCTGGTGTTTTTGGTTGTCCGCAATTTGGTGAAGCTGGTCGTTGAGCGCAAACGGCGCATTCTCGGTTCGCGGCTGCAGGTCCGATTGGTGTTGGCCTTTGTCTCGCTGTCCTTAGTGCCGAGCGTTCTGCTGTTTATTATAGCGAGCGGACTTTTGACCCGGTCTTTTGATCGATGGTTCGATTCCAAAGTCGATAGCGCGCTGCAAGGCGCTCTTGAAATCGGCCAGACCTATTACCAGAACTCCGCCAACAACGCGATATTTTACGCTCGCCAGCTCAGTCAGCGTATTACCACCGAAGGTTTGGCTGATCGCCAGCGGGTCGCGGACCTAAAAACATTCGTTCAAGGCAAGCAGCACGAATATAATCTCGGCACGGTGGAGATTTTTTCTCCTAACGGCGAGCGTATTGTGGCCTCCGTCAACGACCAGGTGCCGACGAGCGGTGTGATCAAACCGGAGGGCGAATTTTTGAATCGCGCTTTGCGCGGTCTGGAAGTGACACGGACCGAAGTCTTCGGCGACGCTGACGTCATTCGCGGCGGCGTGCCGCTTTACGGGAGCGATAAGCGCATCCGCGGCGTTGTCGTGGTTGATTACTATGTGCCCAAGAGCATTTCCAAACGAGCCGTGCAGATCTCCCAGTCCTATGAGCAGTACAAGTACATGACTTTCTTAAAGACGCCGGTGAAGAACAGCTACCTGCTCACCATGTTGCTGATGACGCTGGTGGTTATCTTCGCCGCAACCTGGTGCGGGATTTATCTTTCCAGGGGAATTACGGTGCCCATCCAAAAACTCGCGGCAGGCACGCACGAGGTCGCGCAGGGTAATTGGGATTACAAAATCGAGTCGGGCCGCGATGACGAGATCGGTGTTTTGATGAATTCCTTCAATCAAATGACCGGCGATTTGAAGCAGATCAAGCTCGAGCTCGAGCGTCGCGGCACGGTCGTGGAAACGCTGCTCGCCAATATTGCGGCCGGGGTAGTGTCGGTGGACCCCTCGGGAAAGATCACCAACTGGAACAAGGCCGCCGAGAAAATTCTCGCGGTTCAAGCCGAGCACGCGCTGGGGAGAACTTATCAGGAGGTTTTTTCCGCCGAACCCTTGCGCGAGATCCGCGGCATCCTCGACAGCGTTATGGAACGTGAAAGCGTTGAGCGCGAGATCAAGCTGGCGCTGCAGGACCGCCTGCTTGCGGTGGTCGTCAACGCCGCCACTTTACGCGACGATGACGGCTCGATCTTGGGCGTCATGCTGTTTCTCGAGGACATCACGCAAATTCAAAAAGTACAGCGCATGGAGGCATGGCGCGAAGTCGCCCGGCGAATCGCCCACGAAATCAAGAATCCCCTCACGCCGATTCAATTGTCGGCGGAGCGTTTGCGCAAACGTTATGCTAAGATGTTGGAAGGCGACGGCGGGATATTGGACAAGTGCACGACCACGATCATTCAACAGGTCGACGAGCTTAAGCATCTCGTCAACGAATTTTCCCAATTCGCGCGCTTGCCGTCGGCGCGGCTCGCATCGAACGATCTCAACCAGATTATCAATGACGCCCTGGTTCTATTCAAGGAAGCCCATCAAGGGGTACATTTTCACTTTCGCGTCGGCGCGCTCCCGCCTTTGGATCTCGATCGCGAGCAGATCAAGCGCGTGTTGCTCAATCTTTTGGATAACGCCGTGGCCGCGATTGGCGGCGAAGGTGAGATTAAACTGGCAACGTCGCACGACTTGGCGCGCGGTGTCGTCACTTTGGAGGTCGCCGACAACGGCTGCGGTTTGGCGCCCGAGATCCGAACGAGAATCTTCGAGCCTTATTTTTCAACCAAAGACAACGGTACCGGCCTGGGACTGACCATTGTCAGCCAGATCATTGAAGACCATCGTGGTTACATTCGCGCCTGGCCCAACGATCCGAAAGGCACCCGCTTCACGATCGAATTTCCCGTAAGCGCGGATGCGACGGAAGATGCCGCTAAAAGGGCCATGTACTCGTAGTTCAATCGGGTCGGAGGCTGAGTGGAAGAATTGATCAGACAGAAAACGATTTTGATTGTCGATGATGAAGACGGCGTGCGCGAATCCGTGCGCGAGGTGCTGACCGACGAGGGTTACCGGGTCGTAGACACTGCGGACGGCACCCAGGTTTTGAAGATGATCAAGGACGAGAAGCCCGAGTTGGTGCTGCTCGATATCTGGATGCCGCAAGTCGATGGCATCGGCTTGCTCAAAGAAATTAAAAGCCAAGAGCCCGAGATCAATGTCGTGATGGTTTCCGGGCACGGCAACATTCACACCGCCGTGACGGCTACCAAGTTCGGCGCCTTTGACTTTATCGAGAAGCCGGTGACGCTCGAGGGGCTCCTGTTGACGGTGCAACGCGCTCTCGGAGAAATGCCGGGAACAGGGAATGAAAAGGAAGTTGCCGCGGGCGGGCGCAAGCCGCGCGCCGCACAGGCGGCAATAACATCGAAAAATTCCGCCTTGCAGACGAGCAAACAGAAGACTTTGCAAAAAAGCGTGGTGCTCTCAGGCCAGGGACTCCATTCGGGGGTCAAGACCGGGTTGATTCTTCATCCGCTGCCGGCGAACCGGGGTATTCTGTTCGCGGGAATATCCGGGGACGTGACTTTGCCGGCGCATCTCGATTATGTCGGTTCCACGGGCTACGCCACCTCGCTACGCTCCAAAGGATTTGCCATAGGGACCGTCGAGCACTTTCTCGCCGTCATGCACAGCTATGGCATTACCAATCTGCTCGTCAAGGTGCAGGGCGAGGTGCCGATCATGGACGGCTCGGCGGTGGAATTCTGCCAGGCCATCGAAGAAGCCGGCATTGAAGAGCAGGCGGAAGATTGCGCCGACATCGTTATCGATCGGCCGTACGAGGTGCACGCCAAAAACGGCGAGTCCATTAGCATCGTCCCGGCCGCATCCTTTTCAGTGCGTTATTTGCTGCGTTATCCGGAACCGGTCGGCGAACAAGAACATACGTACATGTACGGCGGCGCCGAGTTTTTCAAGGCTGAAATCGCGCCGGCGAGGACATTCGGCTTTCTGCGCGACATCGAGAAGCTCCAAACCATGGGTTTGGCCGGCGGCGGCAAACTCAACAATTGCATCATTATCGGCGACGAAAAAATCATCAATACCGATTTGCGCTATCCCAATGAATTTGCGCGCCATAAAATTCTCGATATTCTCGGCGATTTTTATCTTCTCGGACGACCGATTCGCGGCGCGATTTCGGCATCCATGACCGGCCACTCCGACAACATCGCGTTGCTCCGGCAGATACGGAGCGGCATGAATCTGTAACTTAAGTCTCTGTTAGCGAAGAAGGTTTACTCATGGATTCGACCGCTCACTATTCCCGACTTTTTACCGTTAACGAAGCTAATGCCTTACTGCCCATGCTGCGGCCGTTGGTGGAGCAGATTCTGGAAAATATTCGGCGTCTAAAAGGCGCGAGCGAGACGGTGATCCGGAGAGAGCAACTCGATGCCGAAGCACCGAATTTGATGGAACGGCTGCGCGACGACGGCGAGATCGCCAGACTCATTGGACAGGTGCAGGGCTGGGTCGATGAGATCAACGCTTACGGCTGCGTCTGCAAGGGGGTGGAGCAGGGGTTGATCGATTTTCCTTGCATGCTCGGCACCGAGGTCGTGTTTCTTTGCTGGCAGCTTGGCGAGCCGAACGTGGGCTTCTGGCACCGTATCAAAGATGGTTTTGCCGGGCGAAAGCCTTTACTGGACGGCGAGGGCTCGGATCCCGACGATAAGCTTTCCTATCACTAGCTTCCACGTCGGCCGCCGGCCTCGCGCCGCCTTGTCGCCGGTCGACAAATCATCACCCGGATATTTCCCGACAGGTCGATCGTTATGAGCGGTGCGATGAACGCCACGAAATTATCGACGCGCATCAAGGAAGAGGCGCAGCGATTGGGTTTTGCGCTGGTCGGCATCTCTGCGCTGAAACTGCCGCCTCATGAGGAGTCCTTTGCGCGCTGGTTGCGTCAAGGCCTGGCCGGCGAGTTGGGTTATATGAAGCGCACCGAGACGCTGCGGCGCGATCCGGAAAAGCTTGTGCCTTGGGCCGTTTCGGTTGTTTCCGTGGGCATGAACTATTACACCGAGTTGCCGCGTCACGAGCAGGTCGATGAGGGAAGAGGGTGGATTTCACGCTATGCATGGGGCGACGACTATCACGACATCATGAAAGGCAGACTCGAGACTTTGCTCGTTCGCGTGCGAGAGCTGCATCCGGCGCCCGTGCAAGGCCGCGCTTTCGTCGACTCCGGTCCGGTGCTGGAAAGGGATTTCGCCGGCGTGGCGGGCCTCGGTTGGATCGGCAAGAACACCCACTTGATCTCGCCCAAAAAGGGCTCATGGTTTTTTTTGGGCGAATTGTTCGTCGATTTGCCGCTCGCTTACGATCGGCCGATACGCGATCGCTGCGGCCGCTGCGAGCTGTGTCTGAAAGC
>Ga0075421_100005279_pt1 | contig 15596 bp, 13 predicted proteins | sample SoiMetdeltSBSDD5_FD_75292 | JGI IMG/M metagenome (GOLD analysis project Ga0075421, IMG submission 75292) | Bulk soil microbial communities from a Populus tree surrounding site in Tennessee, USA - Soil MetaG P. deltoides SBSDD5 | ecosystem: Environmental > Terrestrial > Soil > Tree plantation...
CAAGTATACGCAATAGATGGCACTGCCGTCGAGTTGCGCCCTCTCCGGCGGGGTCCCTAGCTTTAGAATACCACCCAAACCAGACCCGGTATGCCCGACAACCGCGAGGCCCGCCTCAAGCGGGAGTTTGCGAAGCTGTATCCCGGACTGAAGCCCGGCATCTGGTACAACGCCGCCTGGCTCTCGGCCCGGCAGTTCGCCCGCGTCCGCTGCGACGGGCGGGCCGACTCTATTTCTAAAATGGTCAACGAGCAGCACTTCGAGTTTCGAGGTGGCCGCCCCCGCCGCAAGTGGAGCCTGTTCAGCCGCTCCTAGTCGGTCTCCCGGCTGGAATTCCCCATTCAGGTACTTGAGAAACCCCTTCCAACCGGCCGCGACCCGGTAAGCGGTCATCCGGGTTGCCCTGCCCGGACCAGCGAACTTTCTGTTGTGGCGTATGAACTTAGCGCCTGGACCCGGAGCGGAACCAACGCTGCCTACCGGCTGTTCCCTGGTGTTCTGGGATAGCCCCCCGGGGAATGTGGCCGGTGTCACAGCATCACCCTGCGGTCGGGCTAGAATCCCTTACCACAATCGTGGCCCTGGAATAAGGGCGACACGTGCACCACCTAAATGCAGGATCCGATGCGCGCACACTTCCCTGGTGGTCTCGCTGTATCCATCACCGCCCTCGCGCTACTGGCCTGTGGAGGCGAGGACCTCACGCTTCCGAGCGACGGAGCGCCGGCCACCGAAGTTCCGGCCTTCCTCGAGATGGCCGGCGGCGATAACCAGGTAGGCGATCCTGGCGCTCGTCTTGATCAGCCGTTGCGGGTTCGGCTGGTTGACCAGTCTGGTAGTGGAATTGCCGACCGACAGGTCATGTGGGTCGTCGCTACCGGGAATGGGAGTGTCGCTCCCGCATCCGCCAGAACCAACGGGGACGGATACGCCTCGACGGTCTGGACCCTGGGAGATCCCGGCCCGAACAGTCTGGCCGCCGTCGTCGAGGGCGTCGCCGGGCAGCTCACGTTTACCGCCACCGCAACAACGGGCCAGAGCGGAGGTCCGGGAGCCGGCGTTCCCAGTGCCAGTCTCTCCACCTTGTCGGTCGATCCCGCTGCCATCGAGGTGGGTAAGGGTATCTCTACGATCAGAGTGACAGTGCGTGACGGGCAAGGCGCGCCGGTGCCCGGAGTCATAGTCACCCTCGCGGCGACCGGTAGTGGCAACACTGTGACTCAGCCGGAGGGCCCCACCGGAGCCGATGGTGTGGCAGTCGGAACCCTCCGCTCGACAGTCGCCGGCACCAAGGATGTGACCGCCATCATCAATGGCAGCGTGCAGCTCAATCAAAGTGCCCAGGTATTTGTTGCCATCTCGCCGGCAACTCGAGTCGCGGCCGTCGAGGGTGAGAATCAGACCGCCCGGACCGGTGCTCAGGTACCGACACCACCTGCCGTGCGGGTGACCAATAGCCAGGGACAGCCGGTCGCTGGCTTCGGCGTGACCTTTGTGGTGACCCGAGGCGGTGGGGCAGCCACCGGTGCGTCTCAGGTGACCAACGCCCAGGGAATCGCGCGAGTGGGAAGCTGGGTGCTCGGCACCGAAGGGCAGAATACGCTCGAGGCGCGCGCGGGCTCACTCAGCGGCAGTCCAGTGGTGTTCAATGCTACGGCGAGTGCACCGCCACCTCCGCCACCTCCACCTCCGCCACCTCCACCGCCCACAACGGCGGAGCCGCATCATTTCGAGTTCCGGATCCAGCCCCATGACGTGCAGCGGGAGGAGCGGTTCACCGTCCAGGTTGCGATCCTCGATGCGTCGGGAAATGTGGTGCCGCTGAACGGAACCGAGATCTACCTGGGCCTGTGGGAGGAGGGGGACGATCACCCGTCCAATCGGCTGCTCCTGGGCGACCGGTTCGAGGAGACCCAGAACGGCATCGCTACGTTCGAGCTGGGGGTAAAGGACGGCGGCCGCTACCGCTTCATGGCTCGGTCCGACGAGCTGCCCAAGCGGCTGGGACCCTACGGGCCGGAGCTATTCAGTAACTGGTTCCAGGTGTTCTAGCAGGCCGCTGCCGCTTGATTCCTGCTTGATCGTGGCCTGCCACCATTCTCCTGGTCCCGAGTGCGACCGAATGGTTCTCCGCCAGAGTACACCAACCCTGAGGTCAAAATGGCATCCCGCGAGCTGGGTCACCCTCCAATCCGGGCTTTCGTCCTGGCCGGGGTGCTGGGAATCTTTGCCTGCGCGCCGGACCAGGATCCTACCGGACCCGCCGATAGCGCCGGTTTCACTGAAACAACTTCGGGTGGTTATCACGCCGTTTTTCTGCCGACCCTCGGCGGAACCAATGGCGAGGCATACGATCTGAACAGCGCCGATTGGATCGTGGGTCAATCGGAGACGAGCGACGGCATCTTCCGCGCGACGCTGTGGGTGAACCGGAGGTCCCGAGATCTCGGCACCCTCGGCGGCTCCTCCAGCCGGGCGAATGCCATCAGTGAATCGGGCAGAATCGTAGGCGAAGCCTCAACCTCTGACGGAAGTCTCCACCCCTTTCTCTGGACTAACGGGGTCATGCGTGATCTTGGGGCCCTGCCAGGGGGACAGGGTGGTTCTGCCCAAGCCATCAATTCGGCCGGTGTGGTCGTGGGCTGGGCGTGGAACGCCGCAGGAGACCAGCGCGCGTTCAAGTGGCACCGGGGCGTCATGACCGATCTGGGGACCCTCGGCGGAGTCACCAGCGCGGCGTTGGGCATCAACTCCTTCGGCCACATCGTCGGGTACGCCGAGAACGCCTTTGGGGTCTTTCGTGCCGTCCTATGGAAAGACGGGAAGAAGATCGTGCTGCCCCAGCTGGGCAGCAGGCATAGCAGGGTCCACCCGGATAACGAGGCCCACGCCATCAACGATGATGGCCAGATCGTGGGTTTCAGCCGCACCCGTGAAGGCGAGCACCACGCAGTCCTCTGGGAGAACGGTACCATCCGGGACTTGGGGGTGTTGCCGGGAGATCATGATAGCTTTGCAGCGGACATCAATGGAGCCGGACATATAGCCGGGCATACCAGCTGCACGGCCGGCAGCATAGGCTGCGGCGCCGAGTCGCGAGACCGCGCCTTCTTGTGGAACGGCCAGTTGCGCAATCTCGGGCCCAAGGCCCCCATTCCCAACGTGGCCTGGGGCATCAACCGCGACAATGACATCGTCGGCAGAAGCCTCCACCCGGAGGCTAATCCGGAATTTGGGGACTACCGGTGGCGGGCCACCCTCTGGACCCGTGAATAATTGATCCGCGCCAGAGCTAGAACACAAAAAAAGGACTTGGCGTCTTGCCAAGTCCTTTTGGCATTATTGGGATCGCCAGGGAAGCTCCCGAGGAGGGACTCGAACCCCCGACCCGGTGATTAACAGTCACCTGCTCTACCAGCTGAGCTACTCGGGAAAGCACCCTAAGTCTAATGCACTGCCCATCACCCTCAACCTGCCAAGCAGCGGACTTCGGCACTCGCCAGGTGCGGTTCGGCGGCGTAGAATTTCACCACCGGGCCAACAGGAATCAAGGTCCCCATCTACCGTTGCGTGGCGATGGAATCCAGTCGCGCGTTGCGGGCAGCGGCGGAGTCCGAGGCGCCCAAAGCACCTCGAACACCCTGTGCGCCGGGGAGCCGGGACGCTCCCAGGATGCTGTCCCGCTCTCTCTGAGAGCTCGCCCTGGAAGGTTTGCTTTCCTTGGGCGCGCACCCGGCCAGGGCCAACGCCATCCCAATACCCATCAGGCCACACATTCGCAGCATGAGCACTCCGATCGAGGGTGTATAAATGTAGTTTCCCCTCTGCCAGGGTTTGCGTCTCAGAAGTTGAACGGTCGAGTGTCGCTGGAAGGGGCCAAGCCGTACTCCGTCGCCGGACGCCTGACACAGCGAAAGCGCAGAGTAAGTTGTAGTACTTGGAAATGGATGCCATGATCCCGCTGTCAAGTAGCTGGCCCGCGCAGCTGCTGGCATTCCGGTCCGCGGAAATTTTGTTGACACGCGCAACTTTGGGGCTGCATCCTAACTCATTGTCAGAAAAAATGTTACAAGTTCGAGACTTTTACTTTCCCAGCTCCCGTTTAGCTTCATTGCGATGGCTCTCCCGCTCCTGACCGGCCACCGCGAGCTCCGGGCTCGGCTGGCAGGTGCGGTCCGCGCCGACAGGCTCCCCCAGGTTCTGCTGCTCACCGGTGGCCTGGGAGTCGGCAAGCAACGCCTCGCGCTCTGGTTGGCTCAGTCGATTCTTTGTCAGACCACGGGTGACGAACCCTGTGGAAGCTGCCGGGCCTGCAAGCTGGTCGGCACTCTATCGCATCCCGATTTACACTGGTTCGTGCCGGTGCCGCGCTCCAAGGCGTCGGATCCGGACAAGCAGGTGGAAGAGGTTGGGCAGGCGCTGGCTCAGGTGCTGGAAGAGCGTCGAGCCCAGCCGCTGTACGGCGAGGTCGATGGGATGGCCAGCCACAGCCTCGCCACCGTACGCCTGCTGCAGCGCCGCGCGGCGCTGACCTCGGTTGAAGGCGGGCCCCGGGTCTTCATCATCGGAGACGCCGACCGGCTGGTGGCTCAGGAAGCGAGTCCCGAAGCCGCCAACGCCCTGCTCAAGCTGCTGGAAGAGCCGCCGAACCGGAGCTACTTCCTGCTGACGACCGTGGAGCCCCGGCGCCTGCTGCCGACGATCCGTTCCCGGGCAGTGACGTTCCGGCTGGGCCGGCTGACCGATGCAGAAGTGCGGGAGTTCCTGGCGGAGCATCTTCGCCCCCAACCCGCAGCGCAGGAACTGAACGACCGAGTGGCGTTTGCCGACGGATCCATCGGACGAGCACTCGGCGCTCGGGAGGATGCGGGGAGGGCCAGGGAGGCGGCGGCCCAGTTGCTCGAGTCGGTCCTGGCCAACCCGGCTGCGGCATACGAGCGGGCCCTTCGCCAGCCTCCCTGGTCCGCTCGGGGAGAGTTCACCGCGATGCTGGACGCGCTGGCCGAGCTGCTGGGCGATGCTGCGCGAAGCGCCTCGGGTCAGGAGCCTCGCCACGAGATACCAGTGGCGCTCCGCCCCCGCAGCCCCGCTGCCCTGGTCCAGGCGCTGGAGAAAGTGGCCGATGCTCGGGAGGCCGCGTGGGGCAACGTGAATCCGCAGCTGTTGCTCGCGGTGTTGGGGAATGAGCTGGCGGAGGTGCTGTGAAGCTGAGCCACGTGGACGAGTCGGGCCGGGCTCGGATGGTGGACGTAAGCGACAAGCCGGAGTCGGAGAGGACCGCAATCGCTGAAGGCGCGGTGCGGATGTCGCCCGAAGCCTTTCGGGCTGTGGCCGAGCAGACAGTGGCGAAGGGCGACGTCCTGGCAATCGCAGAGGTCGCGGGAACGATGGCCGCTAAGCGGACCGGCGAGCTGATTCCGCTCTGTCACCCGCTCGCGCTAGATCTGGTTGGGGTCGAGGCTCGCCTGGAGCCGGAGTTACCCGGAGTCCGGATCACCGCCCGTGCCAGGGCCACCGGGCGCACCGGCGTCGAGATGGAAGCGCTGACCGCGGTTGCGGTTGCCTGTTTGACGGTGTATGACATGGTGAAAGCCAGCGACCGGGGAATGACTATCGAGGAAGTACGTTTGGTCAGTAAGTCGGGGGGAAGCCGGGGGGATTGGCACCGGACCGCGCCCTAGCGGAACCGGCTCTTTCAATAGAAAGGGGTTGTCACGTGGCGAGACCCATCGATTACGGTGAAGCGAAGCCGATGACCGCGGAGCGCATCCTGATCAGGGGCGGACTGCTGTTGGCAGCCGCCGTCGGCATCGGTGCGCTGGGCGGTTGGAACAAGGCCGTGCGGGCCGCCAGCGATCACGCCACGATCCCCGATGCCAGCCTGATCGCCCGACGGATGGGGAACCTCAGCGAACAGTTGGAGGCCTCCAAGGGCGAATCCATGGTCCTCAAGCTCCAGCTGGAGCGGGCCAACACCATCCTGGAAAACTCCACCCGCTACCAGATTCCCGCCGACCTATCGGCAGCCATATATGACATCGCTTTGAGCGAAGGGATCGATCCGTCGTTGGGATATCAGCTGGTGAAGATCGAGAGCCAGTTCAACCGGAAGGCCAAGAGCAACATGCGGGCGTACGGCTACACCCAGCTTCAGGTGGAGACTGCCCGGTTCTACCAGCCCAACATCAAGGAAAAGGATCTCTACGACCGCGACACCAACCTGCGGCTGGGCTTCCGCTTCCTGAACGAGTTGCTGGCCCGGTTCCAGTACGACGTACATCTCGCACTACTGGCCTACAACCGGGGACCCAAGCGGGTTGATCAGATTTTGGCCCAGGGCGGCAACCCGGCCAACGGGTACTCCGACGCGGTGTTGAAGGGCTACCGCCCGCTGACCAACGGCGTAAGCCGCTAGTTCGGAATCCTGATCGCGCGGCCCGCCTGGAGCGAGGCGCGCCCCGTCAGACCGTTCGCAGTCCTCAGGGCCTGGACCGAGACGCCATACTGTTTCGCCAGGCCCGAGAGCGTTTCCCCCCGCTGCACGACGTGAGTCCGTATCCCGCTCGAATCCGGTGCCGCTGCCGGCGGCTGGGGCTGCGGCGCGTCGGGTGATACCACCCGAAGCCGCTGGCCCACCCGGATCCGTCCCCGCTGGTCGAGCTTGTTCCAGGCCCGCAGCTCGCGCTGCGTCACGCCGTACTCGTCGGCAATCTCCGAGATCGTCTCCCCGCGCTTGACCCGGTGGAACGCCCCGGTGTTGGTCCCCGCGGCCACCACGGGTTCCGCCATCCGGCGGGCCACCTTGGTCGAAGGAACGCCGCCGGTCGGAACCACCACCCGCTGGCCGATCCTGACCCGGCGAGGGTGGAGCCGGGGATTTGCCGCCAGGAGCATCGCCTCGCTGACGTGATAGCGGCGGGCGATGTGTCCCAGCGTCTCCCCCCGAGCCATGAAGTGCTCGATGAAGGTGACTCGCTGGCGCGCCGGCAGCACCTTGTAGGCCGCCACTGTGGCCTCTCCCCGCCCTACCGGTAAGCGGAGCACGGAGCGCGATCCCGGCGGCGTCGCCAGCCGGAGATACTGCGGATTGAGCTCCCGAATCGCCGCGACGGTGGTGTCGGCCAGTCGGGCGATCACGTCGAGACCGGTCATGTCGGGTACTACGATCGAGTCGTACGCAGCTGGCTGCGCCGGGCCCACCTGAAACCCGTACCGCTGAGGCTGCTTCGCGATCAGCGCGGCGGCGATCAGTTTCGGCACGTAATCCTTGGTCTCCCGCCGGAGCAGTCTGGTGTCGTACAGGCGGAAGAAGGTTGCATCGGAGTTGGTGGTGTCGCTCTCCTCGTCCGGCAGCCGGATCAGTCCGCGAGACACTTTGCCCGATCCTGCGTTGTATGCCGCCGCGGCCAGATAGAGCGAGCCGAACCGCCGGTTCAGGTCGGCCAGGTGGCGGACCGCCGCGTCAGTTGCCTTGAAGGGATCGCGGCGCTCGTCCACCCAGGAATCCACCCGCAGCCCATAACCCTTGGCCGTACGCTTCATGAACTGCCACATGCCGACTGCCTTGGCCCGACTGGTGGCGGTGTTGGAGAAGCCACTCTCGATCAACGCGAGGTAAACTAGGTCACCAGGAAGCCTTTCCCGCTGGAGCCGCTCGCGGATCATGCTCTCGTATCGGGGCAGACGGGTGAGCCAGATCGCCATCCGCTCGCGGCCGCGGTCCTGAAAGAAGTCGAGGTAGTACTGCACCCGGTCGTGGCTGTTGTAGGTCGTGACGTCGATGTCCCAGGTGACCGCGTCCGCGACGGCATTGGCCCCACCGGTCTCACCGGCTTCCTCCTCCCCATCTTCGGCATCAGACTCGGGATGGGCGTCCGCCAGTTCCTCCAGCACGGCTTCGTCCGCCGCCGAGTCCGCCGCCTGCCGCCGCTCGGCGTCGAAGTCGGCCACCACCAGCGGGGAGTCCGTGGCTATGGTCTGGGGCAGACCCAACGAATCGAGCACGGCGTTGATGGACTGCGGTTGTACCGGGGTGTACCCCATCAGCGGAGAGGGAGGGAGGCCGGTCGAGCGGGGAGATCCGTGTCCGCCACAGCCGGCGAGACCTGCGATCGCAAGACACATCCAGAGTCGGCGCATGAACACTCCTATGGCGCTGGGCCGCAATGGTCCCGCCCGCTGCGCCTTCGGCAAGATTTCGGGTGGCGTGTGCCACCGTTTTCACGTGCAAACCGCAGGACCCAGAGGCGAACTGAGGCAAGCCGCAGCGGGACCGCTAGCGCATGAAAAGCCGGTTCCCGAGGATGCGGTTAGTGGCGTTCAGCACAGCAAGGGCAGCGCCACGCGCGGTGTCGGTCTCGGTGAGGTAGGAGCCCACCATTCGCTGGCCGCTGCCGGGACCTTCGCCATGAACCGCCAGCGATACGATGATGACGGTGGCGTCGAAGGCGCGGACCGCCTTGACCCCGAGCAACTCGAAGCTGAGCCCGCCCTGCACCGCCTGACCCAGCGCCACCACGCACGCTTGAGCCGAGCACCGCAGCTCGCCGGCCTGCGAGGCGAGCCCTTCACCTTCGCCAGTGAACTGTTCGGAGTCTCTCCAGGTCAGCCCGACCCGCGCCCGGCAGCGCCCATTGGGCAGCCGATCGAGGGTGAACTCCGCAAAGCGGAGTCGCTCTCCGAGTGGGGCTGACGACATGGCCGTCCTGGGATCGGGCCCAAAGGCTGGAAGCGACACACTGGGCGGCAGGGCAAAGCCCATGCCAGTGGTCAGGTCAATTTCGCGGCGAGAAGCTCGAGGAGGTCTTTGTCGGAGAGGCGATCAGCCCGCGCGAAGAGCGCTGACTTGGAGGAGGAAGAGAGGGGATACGACGCCCAGATCGAGCGCTGCCCCGGATCCGCAGCGCGAAAGGAGAAGACCAGATTCCATTGCGATGAATTGGGAGTTCGCTCAGCCGCGATCGAGACATTCCAGCGGCGGCCATCGTGTTCCAGCACTCGCCACGCCATCAGCTCCGAACCAGCGCCTGAAACCGCGCCCGTAAGTCGCGAGTGACCGGACCCGCCTTGCCCGACCCGATGACCCGCCCGTCGAGCTGCCGGATCGCAACCAGCTCGGTGGCGGTGCCAGTCAGGAAAGCTTCGTCGGCAGTGTACACGTCGTACCGGTTGAGCGTGCGCTCTTCCACCTGATAGCCGGCGCCGGTGGCGATCTCGATGACCACGTCGCGAGTGACGCCCTTCAGGATTCCGCCGTAGGCAGGCGGCGTGCGTACAATGTCGTGCTTCACCACGAAGATGTTCTGCCCCGACGCCTCGGCGACGGAACCGGTGCTGTCCAGCATCAGGACCTCGTCGGCACCGGCGTTGATGCCCTCGATTTTTGCCAGGATGTGAGCCAGATAGTTGAGCGACTTCACCCGGGGTGACAGAGACTCCCGTTGCGGGATCGGAGTGCCCGCCGTGATGACGTTGAGTCCCGCCTCGTACACATGCTCCGAAAAGAGCTTGATCGTGTCGACGATGATCAGCACCGTCGGCTTGAGGCATTTGCGGGGATCGAGTCCCAGATCGCCCACGCCCCGGGTGACGATATGCCGGATGTAGGCTTCCGCGATCCCGGAACGGCGGACCGCTTCCTCGGTGATGGCCGCCATCTCGTCCCGCGACATGGGGATGGTAAGCCAGATGGCCTTGGCCGAGTCGTACAGCCGCTCAAGGTGCTCATCCAGCCGGAAAATTTTCCCGCCGTATACCCGGATCCCTTCGAAGACGCCATCGCCATAGAGCAGGCCGTGGTCGTAGACCGACACCGTGGCGGTGTTCCTATCGTACCACTTGCCATCGAGCCATACGATGGGAGTTCCGGTTCCGGCCGGGGTGGCAGTGCTCTTGGGCTTGGCGCTCACGGTCACAGTGACAATGTAGGCGACGCAAGACTCATTGGCTATTGGGGCGCGTCCCCAGAGTGACCGCGAGGGCACGAACTCCGGTACAAGTCATTGCGAGAAGCGAAGCTCCGAAGCAATCCCGTGTTGGGCTCCCTGGTCCTTGCGGCACTGAGGGTGCCTCGCCTCCGACAAAAGAACGCAGTCGTTCGGCGAGGCACTCCTCAGCGCCGCTGCCAAGCTCCGAAAAAACAGCTGTCACAAAGCACCTGAGGAGCTTCGCAGCGAGGCCGCTGGGTTCTGCGACGACACTGCGTTCTTTTGTGGCGGAGCAGAACCCGGCGGTCTCGCGCAGAACATCGGAGTTCAGCGTCCAAGCGGCGGGATTAGTGCGCGTCCACCGCTGGCCCACCACCTCGCGGTCGGCGAAGCAGGAAAATCGCCGGCGACACCACCAGAAACGTGAGCAGCAAGAGCATCCAGGCATCATTGTAGCTCAGCATCGCGGCCTGGCGCATCGTCTCCTGGTCCAGCAGCGCCAGCGCTCCCTGCTTTGCCGCCACCGGATCGTATCCTCGGGTCAGCAGGTTCGCCGTCAGGAGCCGGAGCCGCTCGTCCACCAGCGGGTTGCCCGGATAGACGTTGGCCAGCAGGTCCACTCGATGGATCTGGGTGTGTACCGTCACGTACGTCGCCAGGATGGCGATGCCGAACGAGCCTCCCAGCTGGCGTGACAGGTTGATCAGCCCGGAGGCCTGCTGCGCCTCGCTCGGCTTGAGGCTGGCGTAGGCCACGTTGTTGATCGGGGTGAAGAGAAAGCCGAGGCCCGCCCCGCGAATCACCAGCGCCAGCCGTACATCCGATTCACCGGCAGCCGTGGTAAGGTGGCCCAGGTCCCACATCGCCCATACGAAGAGTGCCACGCCGATCCCGATCAGGACCCGGGGGTCGGCCAGCGGGCGTGCACCGTTCAGGACCCAGCCGCAGATCAGCGCGGTGACCGCGGTGGCGATGCCGCCGGGCATCAGCGCCAGACCGGTTTCCGTGGGCGTGAAGTGCAGCAGACTCTGGGTGAAAAGCGGGAAGATGAACACTCCGCCGTAGAGCCCGAAGCCCAGGGCCACGAACAGAAAGATGGACGCCGCGAGCTCCCGGTTCTTGAGCACTCGGAAGTTCACCACCGGCGCCTTGTTCCGGGATGACAGCTCCCACCAGAGCATGAGACTGAGACAGATGCCGGAGAGGATGGTGAACCGGAGGATCCAGGGGTCGGAGAACCAGTCCTTCGCGTTCCCTTCCTCCAAGACCCACTGCAGCGAGCCGATCCCGACCGTGAGCAGCGTGATCCCGGGCCAGTCCACCTGACCCCGGCGGATCTGCTGGTCCGGCGGATCCCGGAGGAAGGTGCTCACCAGAAACGCCGCGGCGATCCCGATCGGCACGTTGATGAAGAAGCACCAGTTCCAGCTGTAATTGTCGGTGATCCATCCGCCCAGCGTCGGCCCCAGGGTGGGCGCCACGATGATGCCGAGCAGGAAGATGGCCTGCACCATCCCCTGCTGCTCCCGGGGGAAGATCTGGCGCAGCGTGGCCTGGGCGGTGGAGAGCAGGGCCGCCCCGCCGGCGCCCTGAATGATCCGCCAGACCACCAGCTCGGTCAGCGAGTTCGAGGTGCCGCAGAAGAACGACGCCACAATGAAGATGAAGATCGAGGCCGTGAGATAGCGCTGCCGCCCGATGCGCTCGGTGAAGAATGCCGTCATCGGCAACACCACCACGTTGGACAGGATGTAGCCGGTGCTGACCCAGCTGATCTCCTGTTGAGTCGCGCCGAGGTTCCCCGCCATCTGGGGCAGCGCCACGTTGATGATGGTGGTGTCGAGCACCTCCATGATCGCGGCGGTGATGAGGCCCAGCATGATGAGCCAGCGGTACCGGGTGACGAACGCCGCAGCTTCCTCGGCGGCGGTCAGGCCGCGATCGATGGTGGTGGTAGTCATCAGGGAGATTTAATCGGGACCAGGGATCTGCGGGCAGCGACTGGCGACTGGTGACTAACGCACCACAGCCAGCACCAGCTGGGCGGCGGCTTCGAGCGGAATGGTGCCGGTGTTGATCTGGAGGTCGTACCCGCATGGGTCGTTGACGTCGCGGCGGTAGTAGCGCTGGAGGTACTGCTGCCGGTCGGCGTCGCGGCGCCGCACCTCGGCGGCCGACTGCTGCCGGGTCATGCCGCTGCGGCGAGCGACCCGCTCCACCCGCTCGTCGAACGGCGCCGTCACCCGGACCCGCAGCACGTCCCGACGGCAGCTGAAGAGGCAATTGCCTCCGTGTCCAACAATGATCAGCGGGGGGTTCTGGGCCGCTTCCAGCAGCACCTCCCGCGCGGCGGCCGCGACACAGTCCGGATCGGTGGGCCAGGGTGTGGAGTGCACCCGCGATTCGGGCGCGGTCACCACGGCGGCGGCGGCCAGGCGCTCGAAGAAGGTCGGGGCGTGCTCGTCCATCGCCTTGACCTCACCTTCCTCGCAGCGGAGCCGGGCAGCCAGCTTCCGCACCAGCTCGTGGTCCAGCACCGGCCACCCGAGTTTCTGGCCCAGCAGCACGCCCAGCTCGCTGCCTCCTGCGCCGTACTCCCGCGAGATCGTGACCAGCTGGACCATTGCATCAATATGCTCGGCCCGGAGCGGGCCGGCCATCCGGCGGTTACAGCGGGTTCCCGCCGCCCTCGGAGGCCACGATCGCCTGCGCGCTTTGCAACGTGTGCTCGTCCGCCGCTTCGTCGTGCCCGAAGCTGGGTGTCATCGTGCCGCTGCCCTCGGTGCTACCGGTGACGTCGAACTGGTAGTTGTGCCCGATCACCCGGGCCACTGTCGCCATCGAGGTGGGGTTGAAGGTCAGCCCGCCGAAGTGACTGCTCTCCACGTCGTCCAGGTCGTCTCCGGCTGCATTGAAGAACTTGAGCTGGACCCGGGACGTCTGTCCGACCGTGAACGTGAATGGCGCGGTAGTCGTCACACCATTTATCAGGACCTGGTAACTGGTCGGCGTGTGGTCTTCGGTCCCGGTCGTCTCGTCACCGCCACAGGCGGCGAGCAGTCCGGCTGCTGCGCCGGCAGCCAGGAAGGAACGAAGGAGCGGTTGGGTAAACACAGTCACCTCATCCAAAGGGGGTAAGTGTTACGGGTGATCGGCGAACCGAAGCGCGGCTCGCAGGGTACGCGGAGCGCCCGGATTGATGAATCCCGAGGCCCGCACCTCGGGATATTTGGCGTCCAGCACGTTCTGCAGCTCCATATCGAAGGTCGCGCCCAGCCGGCTGACCTGAATCGAGGTTCCCAGATCCAGCACGGCGTAGGACTGGGTCTGCACGCCCGGTTCCCCGATCGGAGTGTAGGGACCGGAGAAGCGCAGCTGCCCTCGCGTCGACACCCGGGAGCTGAGCGCCGCCTCGAGCCCTACCCGTCCCAGCCAGTCGGCGACGTTGGGCACCGGGTCTCCCGGCTCCAAGGGCTCGATGTGAAAGGAAGGCCGAATGGGTTTGCCGTCGCTGCCGATGGCGAGGTCGGGCACGATGACGGGCGTCACTCCGGTGGAGGTCTCCCCCTTCACCCGGGCGTCGTTGATCGTTCCATCCGCCATCAGGGTGAGCCGGCTGGTGAGCCGTAGCTCCGCATCGAGGTTGATCCCCTGCCGGACGCTCTCGCCGGTCGGCAGCACCTCCCGGGTCACCGGGTCCTGAATCCGCTCGTGGGAGACGTCCAGCCGAAATAGCGCCAGCTGAGCGGTAAGGCTGCTCCCGTCGTAGCGCGCGCCGACCTCCTTGCTCCAGCCGCGGATCGGCTCCAGCGAGGGATCGGCGATCACGCCGGGCGCGCCGCGGAACCCCCGGCTCAGCGAGCCCAGTATCGACCAGCCGCCGCCCACCAGATAACGGGCGCCGATCTTGGGGCTCACGATGACGGCGTTGTCGCCCAACCAGGGACCGGCCACCACTCGGTCCTGGCTGCTGTAGTGGATCGCATCGCCCCTGGCGCCCAGGTCGAGTGCCACGCTGGTGCCGAGCAGAGTGCGCCAGCGCACGAAGGCCCCGCCGCCGTAGTACCGGGCGTCGTACGACTTGGTGAGATCCAGCCGGTTGCGCTGCTGGGTGTCGTACAGATCGTACCCGGCGAAGTCCGCCCGGCCATCGAATCCAGCACTGAAGTCGCCACCGCCGATCGGGTGGCTGATCTGGAACCGTCCACCGAAGGCGGTGCGGCGGTCCTCCTCGTCACTCTGGTTCTGCAGCCCGTCCTCGGGAATGGTGAGAAACATCCCGGAGTGTACTCCCTGGAGCCAGGCGGTGGCCTCGATCCCGGTCTCCCCCTGAACCGTGGTGAAGCGGCCGTGGGCGATGCCCCGGTATGCCGTGCCGCCATCGGTCGGATCCTGGGCCTGCGTCAGTGAGTCGGCGTTGTAGCGCGACACCGAAACGAAACCGGGCGAGTCCCAGTTCGATCCGTAGAGCGCGAGTCCTCCTTCCAGCCGGCCGGTGCCGACCCGGCGCCAGCCCCGCAGCACACCGTTCCCCAGCAAGTAACCCGAGTTGTCGCGCCAGCCCTGCTGCCGCCGTCCCTCGATCGACGCCAGATAGCCGCCATCGTCGCGGCGGGCGCCGCCACGCAGCCAGCCGGCCGCGTCTCCATAGCTGGTGCCGCCCACGCTTCCGGTGGTACTGGTCGCGTCGGCCGCGGTGAACACCTCGACCACGCCGGCGAGGGAGAAATCACCGTACAGCGGGCTGGCCGGGCCGGTGATCACCCGCAGGCTGCTGATGGCCGCGGGGGACAGAATGCTCCAGTCGGAGTAGCCCTCGACGTGCCCGTGCACCGGCAGGTTGATCGGCACCCCGTCCAGCACCAGCAGCACGTCGGATGAGTGGTCCGAGGAGAAGCCGCGGATGACGGCGTCGGATGCGAACCCCGGCCCCTGCCCCTGCTGGTGGACCTCGATGCCGCTGGTGCGGCGAAGCAGGTCGTAGGGATCCGATGCGAAGGTCCGCCGCAGCTCTGTGGCCGGCACCTCGATCGTGGTCACCGGCGGCGCGACGGCGCGAGGCCGCTCCGCCGTGACGGTGATGGTCTGCAGCTGCTTCACCCGGGTCGTGTCACCGGTGGAGCGGCCGGAGTCCGGCGTCTGTGCCCAGGCCGCCGAAGTGCCGACGGCGAGCCCGATGATAAGGCAGGGTTGCCAATGCATCGCCTTCTCCCACGTGGGTTCCCGGCTGCGTTCGCCAGGTGCGGGCGATCAGCCGTCAGGAACCAGGACTGCTAGTGAACTGATGAGTTGCCGGAACGGGTATCCGGCACGAGCGGTTCAGGCTCGAGTGGGAGGAGGTGCGTGGGCGAAAGGAAGGGTGTGAGCGGGACGAACCGGAACCAGCTGGCTGACCAGCACTCGCCCGGTGGCGCGCTCCGGCGTGGCGATACGGAGCTGAGTAGAAAGGTCGCCCGCCGGGCTGGCGAGCTGGACGCAGCAGAGATGGACCAAGCACTGGGTGGTGACCGGCCGATGATCGGAGCCGGCGGAATGCTGGTGGGACCTGCCGCCGCCATGGGAGTCATGGACCGATTGTCCGGCCGAGACGACACACCCCGGCATCGACCCCCAAGTGATCGCGCTATAGGCGAAACACAGGGAGACCAATCCTGCGAGCGTCGAACGGAC